>Ga0105095_10000001_pt1 | contig 133056 bp, 122 predicted proteins | sample PPLLak2March2015_2_FD_79180 | JGI IMG/M metagenome (GOLD analysis project Ga0105095, IMG submission 79180) | Freshwater sediment microbial communities from Prairie Pothole Lake near Jamestown, North Dakota, USA - PPLs Lake P8 Core (3) Depth... | ecosystem: Environmental > Aquatic > Freshwater...
GCCGGACGAGTTTCGCGCGTTCTTCGCCTATCACGACGCGTTGATGCTGCGCGAGGCCTCTGGGCTCACTAAGGCCGAGCGGGAGATGATCGTGGTCGCCACGAGTGGCGTGAACCACTGCCTCTATTGTGTGGTGGCGCACGGCGCGATATTGCGCATCTACGCGAAGAACCCGCAGATCGCGGACCAGGTGGCCGTCGACCACCGCAAGGCGGACATCACGCCTCGGCAGAAGGCGATGCTGGACTTCGCAGTCAAGCTCGCGCGCACACCCGAGGCGCTGACCGAACCCGACTACCAGAGCCTGCGCGACCACGGGTTCAGCGAGGAGGACATCTGGGACGTTGGCGGAATCACCGCCTTCTTTGCCTTGTCCAACCGGATGGCGCACCTCATCGCCATGCGCCCGAACGACGAGTTCTACCTGCTCGGCCGCGTGCCGCCGGCGAAGAGGTAAGACCTACTGCCTACCGCTCACCACGAAGACACGAAGAAAAACAAAAGGGAAGATACACCGCGATCGCAAGCAGTCAGGGGCTGGTCCGGTAACCAGTCCTGATTGCTCCCGCTGGAGCCAAGGGCTCCGATGCCGCGCTGTTATCGCAAGGTTTCTTCTGCTGTTCTTCGTGTCTTCGTGTCTTCGTGGTGAGCGGTAGGGGTTAGGAGTTCGACGCAGCCGCGAGCGAAGCGCGTTCGCGGTATACTTTTGCCGAATTCTGCTTGCATCACAAATGCATAGCAGCAAGTCGAACCTCACAAGGGACCACCATGCAAATGGCTGCTCTGCCGGATATCGATCCACAAGAAACCGAGGAATGGCTCGAGGCGCTGGACGGCGTGCTCGAAGTGGAGGGGCCGCAGCGCGCCCACTACATTCTCGAGAAGCTGATCGAGAAGGCGCGCCGCTCCGGGGCCTATCTGCCCTACAACGCCACCACGGCGTACATCAACACGATCCCGCCCGGCCAGGAGGAACCGTCCCCGGGCGACCATGAGCTCGAGCACCGCATCCGTTCCTACGTTCGCTGGAACGCGATGGCGATGGTGGTGCGCGCCAACAAGGTGTCCTCGGAGCTGGGTGGCCATATCGCGAGCTTCGCCTCCGCCGCGACGCTCTACGACGTCGGCTTCAACCATTTCTGGCACGCGCCGAGCGAAAACCACGGCGGCGATCTAGTCTTCTTCCAGGGTCACTCGTCTCCGGGCGTCTATGCGCGCGCCTACCTGGAAGGCCGCATCAGCGAAGAGCAGCTGGACAACTTCCGCCAGGAGGTGGATGGCGAGGGTCTGCCCTCGTACCCGCATCCCTGGCTGATGCCGAACTTCTGGCAGTTCCCGACGGTGTCCATGGGGCTGGGGCCGATCATGGCCATCTACCAGGCGCGCTTCATGAAGTACCTGAAGGACCGCGGCCTGCTGGACACCGACGACCGCAAGGTATGGGCCTTCATGGGCGACGGAGAGATGGACGAGCCGGAGTCGCTCGGCGCCATCTCACTGGCCTCGCGCGAGAAGCTCGACAACCTGGTTTTCGTGGTCAACTGCAACCTGCAGCGGCTCGACGGCCCGGTGCGTGGCAACGGCAAGATCATCCAGGAGCTGGAGGCGGACTTCCGCGGCGCAGGATGGAACGTCCTCAAGGTGATCTGGGGGTCCTACTGGGACTCCCTGATCGCGCGCGACACGGCCGGGCTGCTGCTCAAGCGCATGGAGGAGGCGGTCGACGGCGAGTATCAGGTGTTCAAGTCCAAGGACGGCGCATACGTCCGCAAGCACTTCTTCGGCAAGTACAAGGAGCTGCTGGCCATGGTCGCGAACATGTCCGACGACGACATCTGGCGACTCAATCGCGGCGGCCACGATCCGCACAAGATCTACGCCGCCTACGCGGCCGCCGTGAAGCACAAAGGCCAGCCCACCGTGATCCTGGCCAAGACCATCAAGGGCTATGGAATGGGCGAGGCTGGTGAAGGACAAATGATCACCCATCAGCAGAAGAAGATGGGCACCACGTCCATCAAGGCCTTCCGCGACCGCTTCAACATTCCCATCCCGGACGACAAGCTCGAGGAGGTGCCGTTCTATAAGCCGGCGGACGACAGCGCGGAGATGAAGTATTTCCGCGAGCGCATCGCAGCGATGGGCGGCTCCATCCCGCAGCGGCGGCAGAAGGCTGCACCGCTGGAAGTTCCCGACCTGTCCGCCTTCCAGGCCCTGCTCGAGGCGAGCGGTGAGCGCGAGCTGTCCACCACCATGGCCTTCGTGCGGATCCTGAACATCCTGGTGCGGGACAAGACTCTCGGCAAGCTCGTGGTGCCGATCGTGCCCGACGAGTCACGCACGTTCGGCATGGAGGGCATGTTCAGACAGCTCGGCATCTACTCCTCCGTGGGGCAGCTGTATCGGCCGGAGGACGCCGACCAGCTCATGTATTACAAGGAGGACAAGAGCGGGCAGATCCTGCAGGAGGGGATCAACGAAGCCGGCGCGATGTCGTCGTGGATCGCGGCGGCCACCTCATATAGCACGCACGGGATCTCCATGATCCCCTTCTACAGCTTCTACTCCATGTTCGGCTTCCAGCGGGTGGGCGATCTGGCCTGGGCCGCGGGCGACAGCCGCGCCCGCGGCTTCCTGCTGGGCGGCACGGCGGGCCGCACAACGTTGAACGGCGAGGGCCTGCAGCATGAGGATGGGCACAGCCATCTGCTGTCCTCCACCATTCCCAACTGCGTGTCCTACGACCCGACCTTCGCCTATGAGCTGGCGGTGATCATCCAGGACGGTCTGCGCCGGATGGTGAAGGACCAGGAGGACGTGTTCTACTACATCACCGTAATGAACGAGAACTACACGCACCCGGCCATGCCGGAGGGTGTTCGCGAAGGGATTCTGAAGGGGATGTACCTGTTGCGGGAAGGGACCGGCGACAGCCGCGGGGCGACCGTGCAACTGCTCGGGAGCGGGACGATTCTGCGCGAAGTCATCGCTGCTGCAGACCTGCTCGAGCAGGACTGGGGTGTGGTCGCCAACGTGTGGAGCTGCCCGAGCTTCACCGAGCTGCGCCGGGAAGGCATGGAGACGGAACGCTGGAATCTGCTGCATCCGGAGGAGCCGCAGCGCAAGCCTTACGTCGAGCAATGCCTGGAGGGGCGCGCCGGCCCGGCGGTGGCAGCGACCGATTACATGCGCACTTTTGCGGATCAGATCCGGCCCTTCGTGAAGCGCACCTTCAAGGTGCTCGGGACCGACGGTTTCGGGCGATCCGACTTCCGCAAGCAGCTGCGCAAGTTCTTCGAGGTAGACCGGCACTACGTCGCCGTCGCCGCGCTGAAGGCACTCGCCGAGGACGGCCGCGTGCCCGCCTCGAAAGTGACGGACGCGATCCGCAAGTACGGCATCGATACCAACAAGCCTTGCCCGTGGCTCGTCTAGCACGGCAGCGATAACGACGCGGAGAGAACCTTGGGAGCGATCAAGGAGGTGGTGGTACCCGACATCGGCGACTTCAACGATGTGCCGATCATCGAGGTCATGGTCAAGCCGGGCGATGCGGTCAAGCCGGAGGACTCCCTGATCACGCTGGAGAGCGACAAGGCCACCATGGAGGTGCCGGCGCCGTTCGGTGGTGTGGTCAAGGAGATCAAGGTCAAGCTCGGCGACAAGGTCTCCCAGGGTTCGCTTATTCTGACTCTGGAGGCTGCGGGAGAAGTCGCCGCGGCACCCGCAGCCAGGACCGAGACTGCCCCGCCACCGGCCCCGCCCGCGCAACCGCAGACCGCACCAGCGCCTGCAGCTGCCCCGGCACCTGCGCCCGCGCCAGTCCCTGCATCGCCCGCCTCGGCAGCCGCCCCCGTGCCGGTCGACGAAGCGGGCTTTGCGCGGGCACACGCCAGTCCAGCAGTGCGACGCTTCGCTCGAGAGCTGGGGGTAGATCTCGGACGCGTGAGGGGCACGGGCCCGAAGGAGCGCATCCTCAAGGAGGATCTCCAGTCGTTCGTCAAGCAGGCGCTATCCAGGCCGGCGGCCGCTGCGGGGCCTGGCCTGGGGCTGGCACTGCCGGCCATGCCTAGCGTGGATTTCGCGAAGTTCGGGCCCATCGAGGCCAAGCCGCTGTCGCGCATCCAGAAGATCTCCGGCGCCAATCTCCACCGCAACTGGGTCGGCATTCCGCACGTCACGCAGCAGGACGAGGCCGACATCACCGAAATGGAGGCGTTTCGCAAGCAGCTCTCCGAGGAGGCGCAGAAGCAAGGGGTGCGGCTCACACCGCTCGCGTTCATGATCAAGGCCTGCGTGGTGGCACTGCAGCGATTCCCCACCTTTAATGCGTCCCTGGCTTCCGACGGCGAGAGCCTGATCCTGAAGCGCTACTATCACATCGGCGTCGCCGTGGATACGCCGAACGGGCTGGTGGTGCCAGTGATCCGCGATGCCGACAAGAAGGGCGTGCTGGCTCTGGCCAAGGAGTTGGGCGAGGTGAGCGCGCGCATGCGCGATGGCAAGATCTCGCCCGCCGATATGCAGGGAGGGACCTTCTCCATCTCCAGCCTCGGCGGCATCGGCGGCACCCACTTCACCCCGATCATCAACGCGCCGGAAGTGGCGATCCTGGGCGTGTCGCGCTCGAGCATGAAGCCGGTGTGGAAGGACGGCCAGTTCGTCCCGCGGCTGATGCTCCCGATTTCCCTGTCGTACGATCACCGTGTGATCGACGGAGCGGAGGGCGCCCGTTTCATCACCTATCTCAACAGCGTCCTCGCCGACATACGTCGGCTGATCTTGTGAGGCGTGAGGCCGGGCGGGTGAGGCGTGAGGCGAGAGGCGTGAGGCGGACGGACGGTGCGACACGCCATGCTGCTCCACCTGCGCCGGCTCCGATGCAGGAACGAGGGACGGCGCGCTATCACGCGCGCTAGAACTACGTGGCAAAACGCACTCAACCGGGACCGAGCACCGACGGCTCGCCCCACGCCTCACGCCTAACGCCTCACGCTTCACCCCACTCGCCTCACAGCTCACGCCTCACGCCTCACCCCGTAGGTGTCTTCGGCGGTACCTTCGATCCGATCCACTACGGCCATCTGCGGCTGGCCGAGGAGCTAGCCGACCGCCTGGCGCTCCGGGAAGTCCGTATCGTTCCGGCACGGGTCCCGCCGCATCGGGGCACACCCCGGGTTACCAGCGCACACCGGCTGGAGATGGCGCGCCTCGCCTGCGCCGGGAATCCGCGCTTCCGGGTGGACGACCGGGAATGCCGCAGGGAGGGCGCCAGCTATACGGTGGACAGCCTTCTCGAGCTGCGCGGGGAATTGGGAAACGAGATCCCGCTCTGCCTGCTGATGGGCGTGGATGCTTACCTGGCGCTGACCACCTGGTCCCGCTGGGAGCGGCTGTTCGAGCTCGCCCATCTGGTGATCGCGCACCGACCCGGATTCGAGCTGGACACCGGGGACCTGCCGGCGGCCCTGGCTGAGCAGACCTCGGCGCGCCTGCTGCGCGAGCCGCCGCTGCTGCAGGCTCGCCCGGCCGGCGGCGTGCTGGCAGTGGACATCCCACCGCTGGATATCTCCGGGACGGCCATCCGTGCTGCACTGCGCGAGGGCCGCAGCGCCCGCTATTTGCTTCCGGACTCTGTTCTCGATTATATTGGCCAGAACCATCTCTACAAGGGATTCGATGCAGGTTGAAGAGCTGAAGAACGCCGTCGTGGCCGCACTGGAAGAGATCAAGGCCCGCGACATCGTGGCGCTGGATGTGAGGAAGCTCACCTCACTGTTCGATTACATGATCGTTGCGAGCGCCGAGTCGACCCGGCAGACGAAGGCTCTGGCGCGCAACGTACACGACAAGATCAAAGCCGCCGGCGGCAGCGTGATCGGCATCGAGGGTGAGCAGACCGGCGAATGGGTGCTGGTGGATCTCGGTGACATCGTGGTCCACATCATGCAACCGGCCGTACGCGACTACTACAACCTGGAACAGCTGTGGGGCGGCGAGGGCTCGCGGCGCGTCGTGCCTTTGCGACGGCCCGCGGAGCACCGGGCGTCCGAGCCCGGCGCGGAGGCCCACAGCTGAGCGAGAACGGGCAAGGCCGCATCGGGCGACCTGTCCCGGCATGAAGCTGCTCATCCTGGCGCCGGGGCACAAGGTGCCCGCCTGGGTGAGCATGGGATTCGAGGACTATGCGCGGCGCATGCCGCGTGACACCCCGCTGCAACTGGTCGAGATCCGCCCGGAGCCGCGTGGTGCTGGCGCGACCACGCCCGCGCAGATCGACCGCATCCTGAAGCTCGAGGCGCAGCGGCTGCGTTCGGCGCTGCCTGCCGGCGCAACCTGCGTCGCGCTCGACGAGCAGGGTCGGACGGTCAGCACCGCTGAGCTTGCGCGGCTGCTGGAGGGATGGCGGCGCGAGGGCAACGACGTGGCCTTCTTGATCGGTAGTGCCGACGGCCTCGATGTGCAGCTCAAAAAATCGGCCCGGCTTATGCTTTCACTGTCCGCCATGACTTTGCCCCACCAGCTCGTGCGCGTGCTGCTTGCCGAGCAGCTCTATCGTGCTGCGTCCCTGCTGCAGGGACATCCTTACCATCGCGCCTGATGCTCCCCGCCAGCCGTCACGTCTACCTGGCGTCGCGCAGCGCGCGCCGTCGCGAGCTGCTCAAGCAGATCGGGGTCAGCTTCGAGATCCTGCTGCTGCGCGAGGGACAGGGGCGGCCCGCGGATTTCAACGAGACTCCGCTGCCCGGCGAGGCCGCGGTCGACTATGTACAGCGCGTGGCCACAGCGAAGGTCGAGGCGGGCTGGACGCGTCTGTCGCAGCGGCGCCTGATGCGCTCCTTCCCAGTGCTGTCCGCCGATACGACGGTCGCAGTCGAGGGGGAGATCCTCGGCAAGCCCGCCGACCGGGAGCAGGCAATCGCCTTCTTGAGACGGTTGTCGGGCAAAGCCCATCAGGTGCACACGGCGGTGGCGGTCAAGTTTGACCAGCGGACCGAGGTAGCGGTCTCGAGCACCACCGTGGAGCTCCGCGAGCTCACCGACAGCGAGATCCGCCAGTACGTCGCCGGCGGCGAGCCACTGGACAAGGCCGGCGGGTATGCCATCCAGGGCCGTGGGGCGGTGTTCATCCGCTCCATCAGCGGAAGCTACACCGGCGTGATGGGGCTTCCTTTGTTCGAGACCAGCCAGCTGCTCGCACGCTTCGGTCACGCCACGGTCTGAGCGCCGCGCGTGGAAGAGGAGATCCTGATCAACGTCACCCCCCAGGAGACCCGGGTGGCGGTGATCCAGCAAGGCGTCGCCCAGGAGCTCCATGTGGAGCGCCTGAGCGGCCGGGGGCTGGTGGGGAACATCTACCTCGGGGTGGTCAGCCGCGTCCTGCCCGGCATGCAATCGGCCTTTATTCACATCGGGCTGGACCGCGCCGCCTTCCTCCATGTGGCGGACATCTGGGAGCATCGCCAGCCCGGGCAGGAGCCCAAGCCGATCGAGAAGCTCCTGCACGAGGGCGGACGGCTGCTGGTGCAGGTGATCAAAGATCCCATTGGCAGCAAGGGCGCGCGCCTGTCCACCCAGGTCAGCGTCGCCGGTCGGCTGCTCGTCTACCTGCCGCAGGAGTGCCACATCGGCATCTCGCAGCGCATCGAGGACGAAGCCGAGCGCGCGCAGCTGCGCGAGCGATTGCAGCAGTTGCTCCCGGAGGGCGAGACCGGCGGCTTCATCATCCGCACGATGGCGGAGACGGCCACCGATCGCGAGCTCACGTCGGACATCGAGTACCTGCGGCGAATCTGGGCGGGGATCCAGGAGAAGGCCAAGACGGTTGCCGCACCTGCGCTCCTGTACCAGGACCTCAACCTGAGCCACCGCGTGCTGCGCGACGTCGCCAATGACGAGACTGCCCGCATCCTGGTCGACTCTCGCGAGAACTACGTCAAGCTGCAGGCATTCGCCGGGGAGTACACGCTCAACTTCGTCGACCGGATCCACCACTACAGCGGGGACCGACCGCTGTTCGACCTCTACGGCATCGAGGAAGAGATCGAGCGAGCCCTGGCACGCCGCGTGCCGCTCAAGTCCGGCGGCTATCTGATCATCGACCAGACCGAGGCGCTCACCACTGTAGACGTCAACACCGGCGGCTACGTCGGCGGGCGCAACTTCGACGACACGATCTTCAAGACCAATCTCGAGGCTGCGCACGTCATTGCGCGCCAGTTGCGCCTGCGCAACCTGGGCGGCATCATCATCGTCGACTTCATCGACATGGAGAATCAGGCGCACCGCGACGCGGTGCTCACCGAGCTGAAGAAGGCGCTCTCCCTGGACCGTACGCGCGTCACGGTCAATGGCTTCACCACCCTGGGCCTGGTGGAGATGACGCGCAAGCGTACGCGCGAGAGCCTGGCCCATACGCTCTGCGAGCCCTGTCCCACCTGTCAGGGGCGCGGGGAAGTGAAGACGGCGCAAACGGTTTGTTACGAGATCCTGCGTGAGGTCGTGCGCGAGGCGCGTCAGTACGATGCCAGGGAGTTTCGCATCCTCGCGCACCAGAAGGTCATCGACCTCTTCCTCGACGAGGAGTCGCAGTCGCTCGCGATGCTCGGCGACTTCATCGGCAAGCCGATCTCGCTGCAGGTCGAGAGCTTATACACGCAGGAGCAGTACGACATCGTTTTGATGTAGCGCGGCGCGTCTGGGGAGAGCCCGCCAAGTCCGATGCCGCCAGGGAGCTTTGCCAGGAGTCGACCGGGGCACTCCGGAGCCACAGGTTTGCGCACCGCCTCAGCCTTCCTGCCGGCGCCAACGACGTGGTATGTCACCAGACGTACGGCGCAAAGCCTCCTTGTTGCAGGCCCATGTAAGGGTTATTCTTTATCCGTGATCTTCGGCTCGGCTTGCCGGGGAGTGCCGAAGCGCAGCAGCACGCGATGCGCTGCGACGACAACGCCCTCGATGCTGGCTATGGGCGGAGACCTATCCCTTTCGATAGGCGGCGCCGCGCGCCGTGCCGCGCATCCGGCCGACTACCCCAATCCGCCGCGACCCGGCGCCCGCAGCGCGAGGACATGCCGCGCCACCGCCCGGCGCTGCGCCTCATCCATGTGCAGGCCGGCCTTGGTGCGGCGCCAAAGCACGTCGTCGGCTTCCACCGCCCACTCGCGCTGCACGAGGTATTCGATCTCGCGCGCGGTGAGTCCCGCACCGAAGTGCACGCCCAGCTCCTGCGCGCTGCATGCGCGGCCGATCACCGCGTCGGCGAGCGCCCCGTGGCGGCGTGCAATGCCTGCCACCCATTCTGCAGGCAGCCCGGGGTAGCGCGTCCGCAACGCTTCCGCGAACGGTTGCGGACTCATCCCGCCGAGGTCACCGCCGGGCAGCTGGGCCCGGGACGTCCAGGCCGGCTGGAGCGCCGGGAAGGTCCGACTGAGCTTGCCCAAGGCCTCCTCCGCAAGGCGCCGGTAGGTGGTCAGCTTGCCCCCGTACACGGAGAGGATAGGCGCGCGATTCTCCGCATGGTCGAGTTGCAGGAGGTAGTCGCGCGTGACCCGGGACGGGTTCTCCGTACCGTCGTCGTGGAGAGCACGCACACCGGAGAAGGTCCAGGCAATGTCGCGCTCGCTCACCGGTTGGACCAGGTAGCGATTCACCGCCCGGCACAGATACTCCACCTCCGCCTGCGAGATGGCGACGGCCCCGGGATCGCCCGACAGAGGGACATCCGTCGTGCCGATCAGCGCGAACTCGCCTTCGAACGGGACTACGAAGACAACGCGGCCGTCGTCGTTCGGTAGCAGCAGGGCGCGGCCGGCGGGCAGGCTGCGCCGCACGACCAGATGACTGCCCTTGATCAGGCGGGCAGCAACGGCTTGCACCGGGGTGCATTCGCGCAGGAAGCGCTCCACCCAGGGTCCGGTGGCGTTCACGATGGCGCGCGCGCCGACCTCCACCTTCGGGGCGTCCGCGGCAGCCAGCTGTACCGACCACGCGGCGCCGCGAGGGGCTACCGCAACACAGCGCGTACGTGTCATGACGATGGCGCCCCGCATTGCTGCATCCATTGCGTTCGCCACCACTAGGCGCGCATCGTCCGCCCAGCCGTCGTAGTAGCAGAAGCCTCGTCGGCACTGCGGCCGGAGGAATTCGCCTTCGGAAGCGCCGGACAGGTCCAGAGCGCGGCTGCGCGGCAATCCGCTCGCCCCGGCCAGCCAGTCGTACAGAAGCAGCCCGGCGCGGATCTGCCATGCGGGGCGCGTTGCGGGTGCGCGGGGGAGGAAGAAGGGCATGGGCCACACCAGATGTGGCGCGATGCGCATCAGCGTCTCACGCTCGCGCAGCGCCTCGCGCACCAACCGGAAGTCGCCCAGCTCTAGGTAACGCAAGCCGCCGTGAGCGAGCTTACTGGAGGCCGACGACGTCGCGCCCGCGAGATCGCCCTGCTCGGCAAGCAGTACGGTGAGGCCACGGCCGGCCGCATCGCGGGCGATACCTGCACCGTGGATGCCGCCGCCTACTACGAGCAGATCGACGTCGAGCCTGGCCATTGGATGATTCTGGCACACGCACCCGCAGGGCCCGCTGCGCGGGTGGCTTCAGATCGTGCCGGGGGAGACTGTCACGCCGCCTTCGCACGCATGCGCTGGCGGTCGGCGGTGCCAAGCACCTTGTACTTGACGCGCAGCAGCTCCTCGACCTGGCGGCCGAGCGCCATCTTCTGCGCTTCGAGCTGGTGCAGGCGCTCCTGCAGGCTGGACAGGTCGCCGGAGAGCTTCTTCAGGTTGTCCACCCGCCGCTCCAGCAGCGTCTGATGCTCCTTGAGCTGCGTCGAGATCGGCTGCAGCGCGCTCTTGAGCCACGAGTCGAGCTCTCTGCGGGTGTCCTGGAACAGGCCGCGCGCCTCGCTCACCAGGCCGTTGTAGAAGCGCCGCAACAGGAAGTGCTTCTCAGTCATGACATTGACCGGATCGCGGCAGAACTTCTCGGTGGTCGCCTTGAGCGCCTTCATGGCGAGGATGTGCTTCTCGAGGTTGAGCGGCGGCGGCGTGAGGTTGGCGAAGCCGTAGCGCTCCTGGAACTCCTTGTACACCTTGTCCACGAAGGCACGCGTCTCGCCGGCGAAACCCAGGATCTTCTCGGCCAGGCGCGAAAAGGTGTCGAACAGCGAGTTCATGCTGCGCATCAGGCCGGCAGTGGTCCAGCTGCCCTCGATGTCCTTGCTGCTGCGGGCGAAGATCTCGTCGATGTGCTCTTCGTCCAGATTCGCCATGAGCGCGTGCCCCTGCTTGAGCACGACGCCGTAGGAGGTCTTGAAGCTCTCCATGTGCTGGATGTACGTGGCGCGATCCTTCTCCAGCCGCGCCAGCATCGTCTTGGCAAGCTCCCTGTTCTTGCCCGACAGCTTGGCCAGCTCCTGCAGCTCCGCCTGGTTCGCGGTGAGCTGGGCCATCACGCTCTGCAGGCTGCCCTCGACCATCGCACCCATTTCCTTCACCACCGCCGAGCGTAAGATTTCCTGCTTGGCCGGCACGATCTCCTTGGCCAGCAGGTCTTCCAGATCGCGTATGCCACTGCGTTCCAGCAGCACGTCGTCGCCCCGGATGCGGGCGAGCAGCCCCTTCTGGGCGGACAGCGCAATGACGTGGTTGGGTGGAAGCTCAAGGAGCTGGCAGGTGCTGGTGACCTGACGCACGATCGCCTCCTCGATCTGGTCCTCCGTCTTCAGCTCGTCCCACAGCAGGTCGATCTTGTTCAGCACAGCGATCCGGCGAGTCTGGTAGCTCTGCACGTAGCGCTGCCAGATCTCCATGTCCGACTTGGTCACGCCGGTGTCCATAGCCAGCAGGAACAGGATGGCGTGGGCGCTGGGGATCATCTTGAGCGTGAGCTCGGGCTCGGTACCCAGGGCATTGAGGCCAGGGGTGTCCAGAATCACCAGCCCGCTCTTCAGCAGCGGGTGCGGATAGTTGATCATCGCGTGGCGCCAGGCCGGGATCTCGACCTTGCTGCCCCGTGTGACGACCGTGGTAGTCACGAAGTCCTTCTCGTCGATCAGGCCGAGGTCGGAGGCCTCTTCCACCCGCACCTGTTTGGTTTCGGCCAGGCTCGCCATGGCCTGTGCCATCTCCTCCTGCGACTGCAGGTTGAGCTTGATCTTCACCCACTCTATCGGATGCTGCTTTAGCGAGGCGATGCTGTCCTCGCGTTTGCGCGTCTCGATGGGCAGCAGGCGGATGTACGGTTCCTCGGCGGCGTCGTAGAAGACCTCGGTCGGGCACATGGTGGTCCGGCCCACGTCAGAGGGCAGCAGGCGCTGCTTGAAGTCGGCGAAGAACATGGCGTTGATCAGCTCGGTCTTGCCGCGCGAATACTCGGCGAGGAAAGCCAGGACCATGCGGTCGTTGCGCAGGCTCTCGAGCAGGTCGTAGATGCGCAGGCTGCGCTGGATGTCCACGTGCCCGTGCTGATCGAGCCAGGCCTGGTAGGCCTCGATGCCGCTGCGAATGTCTTCGCGCCAGCGCTGGTAGCTCGCGATCTGATTTTCGAGCTGGTTGGTCATCCCTGTTCCCACTCGCGGATGGTCCGCAGAGCTGTCTCGCCCGGCGCTGCGATCTCGATCAGTTTGTGGCGGCTGCGCCCACCCCGGCTGATGCGGATCCGGCTGCCCGGAACGCCTAAGGTTTTCCCAAGAAAATCAATAAGAAGCTGGTTTGCCCGATCGTCCAGCGGGGGTGCGGCCACGCGCACCTTGAGCGCTTCCCCGTGCGTTCCCGCCAGCTCGGTGCTGCGCGCGTTCGGCTGAACGTAAAGATTTATGCAAAGAACGTTCCTGTCGCCGTCGAGGCGGTACCAGGTCATGACGTGGGCAACGCGTTACGGGGGTTTACGACAACCCGCTGGAAAAGCACAGGCGGGTCGGCGTGCAGGATGGTTCTGGATCAGGGTTGGCCGACTGCTGCACGCAGCAGTCCGCCCTCGACCCAGTTGACCAGGAACAGCCCGAGCTGACAGCCCACGATAACGAAGATGGGGGACAGGTCGACATTGCCCACCGGCGGGATGCGCTTGGAGAACACCAGCAGAAATGGGCGCGTGAGGCTGTTGAGTATCGGCATGGCGGGGCTGTAAGGCGCGACCCAGCTCAGCACGGCCTGGACAATCACCGCCACCATCAGGATATACAGGCTGAGCTTGACCACCTCGACCGCAGCGACCAGCGCCAGCACGAGCAGCGCGCCGAGCAGTGCGGCGAAGCCCGCCCCGCGCAGCAGCGTGATCCCGCAGAGCAGGACGAGCTCGGTCAGCCATGCCAGCACGAGGGTCGACAGGTCGACGCGGAACAGTCCCGGGATCACGCGTCGGGCCGGGACGACGATCCAGTTCGTCAAGGCGGCAAGAAAGGTCGACACCGGGTTTCGCGCCGGGGCACGCAACAGCTGCAGATAAAAGCGCAGAAGCAGGGCCAGTGCGAACAGTCCCAGGAAGGTCTCCAGCAGGAAGGCTGCCGCTTGGGTCAACATGGGCTCGACGGGATGTCTCAGTCGGCAGAGCCCAACTGCTCGCCCAACTCCCGCGAGCGGGCGGCAGCCTGTTTAACGGCATCGACGACGTGCCGCTGGATGGCTGCTGCTTCCATCGCGCTCACGGCTCGTTCGGTCGTGCCGCCCTTGGAGGTTACCCGGATACGCAGCGCGGCAGGCGGCTCGCTGCTCTGGCGTGCGAGACTGGCAGCGCCGTAGAAGGTCTCCAGCGTGAGCCGGCGCGCCTGTTCCGGTGACAGCCCGAGCTCCTCGCCTGCCCGCATGATGGCCTCCATGAAATAGAACACGTAGGCCGGCCCGCTGCCCGACACTGCCGTGACGGCGTCCATCAGCTCCTCGCGCTCGACCCAGATGGTGGCGCCCACTGCCGAAAGGATGCTGTCGGCGTGCCGCCTCGCATCCACATCCACGGCCGGCATCGCATACAGCGCCGAGATCCCCGCCAGCACCAGGGCGGGGGTGTTCGGCATCACTCGCACGATGTGCTCGTACCCGCCCAGCCAACGGGACAGATCCTGCGTGCGGATACCCGCCGCGATCGTCACCACGAGCTGGCTGCTGAGCCTGGGACGCAGATGGCGCGCCACCTGCAGCATGTGCTGCGGCTTGACCGCGAGGACGACGACTTCCTGCGGTTCCAGCCGCTCGGGTACAACGGCACCCGTGCTGACACCGAACTGTCTGGACATTGCCTCGCGGGCTTGGGGGTCGATCTCCACTACGCGCAGGTCGTCAGCCGGCCAGCCCTGCTTGAGCAGTCCACCGACCAGCGCGCTGGCCATGTTACCCCCGCCTATGAATGTTGCCCGCATGCACGCTCCATCGGAGGCGAAAAGACAGCCCGCCCGCGGCGCGGGACGGGCCTGCATGATAACCCCGTCGGCAGCTTCAGCGGCCCTCGACGATGCTCTTGAGATTCTCCAGACCGGCACGGTACAGGCCAGCCACCCCTTTCATGAGCTCGTCGTCCTTGGTGCCTGGGTTGGATACGAAGCTGCTCAGCCACACCACGGTTGCGCTGTTGCTGCCGGTGGGCAACACCCGGATGGCGGAATCGTAGTTGGTGATGGGCAGCGGCGCCTCGCTGATGATCTTGTAGCGCAGCCTCATGCCCCGCTCGTCGAAGGCGGTCAGCTCTTCGTCGAAGGAGGGACCATCCTTCAACGTCAGCCGACGGGTCGCGCCCACGGTGTTGTTCTGGCCGCCGGTGAGCTCCGTGCTGGCGAAAGCGGGGTGCCAGCCGTGCAGATTGTCCCAGTTCTTCACGGCGTTCCACACCTTGCCGGCCGGCGCTGCGATGTCGATGGTCTGGTACACGTTGAGCGTCGACTGCGCCTGGGCAATGGCGGGGGCAAGCAGCAGGGCGACTGCGGCCAGCAGGAACGATCTCCTCATGGTTTTTCTCCTTGGGTTCTGGGGATGCCCAGGACGAGCTGCACCGGGCGGACGCGCAGTATAGCAACCAGGTAGACGTCTGGACGCACCGGCACAGCGCCGCGCAGATCAGGCTTTGCGCGGACGCTCGCCGAAGATCGCGCGGCCGACGCGCACCATCGTGGCACCCTCCGCGATCGCAGCCTCCAGATCCTCGGACATGCCCATCGACAGCGTGTCCAGCGCAATGCCAGCCCCGGCGGCCAGCCGATCGCGCAGCTCCCGCAGCGCGCGGAACTGGGCCCGCTGTGCCAGCGGATCGGTTGTCGGTCGGGGAACCGTCATCAGCCCGCGCAGCACGAGACGGGGCAACCCGACCACAGCCCGGGCAAGCTCTTCGAGCTCCTCGGGCGGCACGCCGCTCTTGCTGTCCTCCCCCCCGATGTTGACCTGCAGGCAGATCTGCAGCGGCGGGAGCGTGCCGGGCCGGGCTTCGCTCAGGCGCCGGGCGATCTTGAGCCGATCGACGCTGTGCACCCAGTGAAAGTGCTCGGCGATCGGGCGCGTCTTATTGCCCTGGATCGGCCCGATGAAATGCCACTCGATGTCCAGATCCGCGAGGCACCCCATCTTGTCCAGCGCTTCCTGCACGTAGTTCTCGCCGAAGGCCCGCTGTCCAGCTGCCCAGGCTGCACGCAGCTCAGGCGGGGCAAAGGTCTTGCTTACCGCGACCAGGCACACCGTTGCAGGGTCGCGGCCGGCCGCCCGCGCCGCCGCCTCGATGCGGCGAACCACCGCTTGCAGCCCCTCTTGGACCGTGACCATAATGCTCCAGTATTCGGGCACAGGATTTGCCTGCTATTTTGCCCGCCGCGACCGGCATTCCGATAGGGTTCCGGCACGCTTTTACTTCAGCGTCACGACGACGCGAGCGCCTCTGCAGCAAGCAGGCGACAGGCCGCCCACGCGTTTGATCGTGGGAAGATGCGCACGCTGGCCGTGCGTCCCGGGGTTTGCCCGGCCAACCGGCCGGCCAGCCGCACCGAGAACCGAACAGGAACCTGAAGATGGACATCTCCGAACTTCTTGCCTTCGTGGTCAAGAACAAGGCCTCCGACCTGCACCTGTCCGCCGGCCTGCCGCCGATGATCCGCGTGCATGGCGACGTACGGCGCATCAATCTGCCGCCCATGGAGCACAAGGACGTGCACGCCATGGTGTACGACATCATGAACGATGCGCAGCGTAAGCACTACGAGGAGAATCTGGAGTGCGACTTCTCGTTTGCCATCCCTAACCTCGCACGCTTCCGCGTCAACGCCTTCGTGCAGCAGCGCGGCGCCGGTGCAGTGATGCGGACGATTCCTTCCAAGGTGCTGTCGCTGGAAGACCTCAAGGCGCCCGCCATCTTCAAGGAGATCTCCGAGCAGCCGCGCGGGATCGTCCTGGTGACGGGACCGACCGGCTCCGGCAAGTCGACCACGCTGGCGGCGATGGTCAACTACATCAACGAGAACGAGTACGGCCACATCCTCACCGTCGAGGATCCGATCGAGTTCGTGCACGAAAGCAAGAAGTGCCTGATCAACCAGCGTGAGGTCGGCCCGCATACGCTGTCCTTCTCCAACGCCCTGCGCTCAGCGCTGCGGGAGGATCCGGACTTCATCCTGGTGGGCGAGATGCGCGACCTCGAGACGATCCGCCTGGCACTGACCGCAGCCGAGACGGGTCACCTGGTGTTCGGTACCCTGCACACGAGCTCGGCCGCCAAGACCGTCGACCGGGTCATCGACGTGTTCCCCGCGGCCGAAAAGGAGATGGTGCGCGCCATGCTGTCGGAGTCGCTGCGCGCGGTGATCTCGCAAACGCTGCTCAAGACCAAAGACGGCAGCGGGCGCGTGGCCGCACACGAGATCATGATCGGCACGCCCGCCATCCGCAACCTGATCCGGGAGAACAAGATCGCGCAGATGTATTCCTCGATCCAGACCGGCCAGCAATACGGCATGCAGACGCTGGATCAGAACCTGCAGGAGCTGGTGAAGCGCAACGTTGTGGCGTCCGCAGAGGCGCGCGTGAAGGCGGCGAACAAGGATATGTTCCCGGGCTAAGCCGCGGGCCGCAAGGCTCCAGGAGGAAGGACATATGGAAAGAGATCAGGCAATCAAGTTCGTCCACGAGCTGCTGCGCGTGATGGTCAGCAAGAAGGCCTCCGACCTGTTCATTACGGCGGGCTTCCCGCCGGCCTTCAAGGTCGACGGGAAGATGACACCGGTGTCCAACCAGAGCCTGACGCCCACGCACACCATGGAGATCGCGCGGGCCATCATGAACGACAAGCAGGCCCAGGAGTTCGAGGGCTCCAAGGAGTGCAACTTCGCGATCAGCCCTCCCGGCATCGGCCGTTTCCGGGTCAACGCCTTCGTGCAGCAGGCACGGGTGGGCGTGGTGCTGCGGACCATCACCACCCAGATTCCCCGCGTCGAGGATCTGGGCTTGCCCGACGTGCTCAAGGACGTGGTGATGACCAAGCGCGGACTGGTGATCGTGGTGGGTGCCACCGGCTCGGGCAAGTCGACCTCGCTCGCGGCGATGATCGGCTACCGCAACGAGAACAGCTATGGGCACATCATCACGATCGAGGACCCCATCGAGTACGTGCATGACCACAAGAACTGCCTGATCACACAGCGCGAGGTCGGGGTCGACACCGAATCCTGGCATGCGGCGCTGAAGAACACGTTGCGGCAGGCGCCCGACGTGATCCTGATCGGCGAGATCCGCGACCGCGAAACCATGGACCACGCCATCGCGTTCGCCGAGACCGGTCACCTGTGTCTGGGAACGCTGCACGCGAACAGTTCGAACCAGGCGCTGGACCGGATCATCAACTTCTTCCCCGAAGAGCGCCGCGCCCAGCTGCTGATGGACTTGTCGCTGAACTTGAAGGGCATGATCTCTCAGCGCCTGATCCCGCGCCGCGACGGTCCGGGACGGGTGGCGGCGATCGAGATCATGCTCAACACGCCGCTCATCTCCGATCTCATCTTCAAGGGCGAGGTGCACGAGATCAAGGAGATCATGAAGAAGTCCCGCGAGCTGGGCATGCAGACCTTCGACCAGGCGCTGTTCGACCTGTACGAAGCGCGCCTGATCAGCTACGAGGACGCCATGCGCAACGCCGACTCCATGAACGAGCTGCGGCTCGCGATCAAGCTGCATGGCCAGGAGGCCAAGGACAAGGACATCATGGACGGCATCGATCACCTGAACATCGTGTGAGGCGTGAGGGGTGAGGAGCAAAACCATTCGCTTCACCCCGCCGCGCACCTGTGCGCGGCTGCGTCACCCGTCGGTGCGCTGGCGCCGCAGGCTGCCGGCGACCAGCTCGAAGATATATAGCCGGCATTCCAGCGCGCCATTGTAGAGCGGGATACGGCGCGCCGGCTTGAGCCCGATCAGCTTCGGCAGGCGCAAGTCCGCCGTGAAGATGCAGGCGCGCCAGCCGGTAAAACGCTGCTTGAGCGCATCGCCCAGCTTCGGGTAGAAGGCCGCAAGGTCCTGCTGCTCGCCCAGGCGCACACCATACGGTGGGTTGGTCAGCAGCACGCCGCCGGGCACCGGCGGCGATAGCTCCACCACATTCGCCTGCTTGAGCTGCACCGCGTTCTCGAGCCCGGCGGCCGCGAGGTTCTGCCGCGCGAGCTGCAGCTGCGAACCATACAGGTCGCTACCGAAGACCTCCAGCAGGTGCACAGGCTGTTCCGCTTGCTGCGCCTGGTTACGGATGCGCTGCCAGAGCGATGCATCGAAGCCCGCCAGCTTCTCGAATCCGAAGCTGCGCCGCGCCCCCGGCGCGCGACACAGCGCGATCTCCGCCGCCTCCATCAGAAAGGTCCCGCTGCCGCACATGGGGTCGAGCAGCGGTGTGCCGGGCTGCCAGCCGGTGAGCTGGAGAACGCCCGCAGCCAAGTTCTCGCGCAACGGCGCTTCCCCTGCGCTCTTGCGCAGCCCGCGCTTGAACAGAGGCTCGCCGCTGGTGTCGAGGTAGAGAGTGAACCTGTGCTCGTCGAAGAAGGCGTGGATGCGCACATCGGGGCTCGCGGTATCCACGCTCGGACGTCGCCCGGTCTGCGCCCGGAGCTTGTCGCACACGGCGTCCTTGATCTTGAGCGTGATGAAGTCGAGGCTGCGTAGTGGGCTGCCCACCGCGGAGACATTCACCCGGATGGTGTGGTCGGGGCTGAACCAGTCGCGCCAGCTCGGCCCGTTCGCCGCGCGATAGACATCGTCCTCGTTGCGGTAGGGCACGCGCAGGATCTGCCAAAGGACCCGGCTGGCGATGCGGCTTTCCAGGTTGATGCGATAGCAGATCGCCAGGTCACCCTGGAAGGCGACGCCACCGTCGACTCGCTGGAGCGCGTTGGCGCCCAGCCGGGCGAGCTCGCGCTCCAGCGCCTCCTCCAGCCCGCGCGGGCAGGGGCAGAAGAAGCGCTGGAGTGCAGCGGAAGACGAATGCGGGCTGCTCATTGGCTCATTGCATGGGCAGGTAGACCTCGACCTCGAGCCGCCGGCGGTGGTTGCGGTACTTGCCGAGCTGAATAATGCGCGCCTGTAACCGATTGCCGCGATCGATCTGACGGGCCACAGCCTCGTTGTTGTTGCGCGGAAGATAGCCGAGGACGTGCCCGTTCCATTCCACCCGAACTGCGTTCGGGTCATGCTGGTTCGACGGTTCGCGCGCAAGCACCAGAACGTCGCCCGGCTTCATCTGCTCCCAGACCGCTTTGGCCTCGTGGTGTGCGAGGCCGGCGGTGAGCGAGGTCTGCAGCAGGATCTCACTGGTCTGTGCATGACCGCTGCCGACGTGGACGAACACCGCCAGCAGTGCCAGGAGCCGTGCCACGGGTCAGAACGGCTTTACCACGACGAGTATCACGGCGCCGGCCAGGAGCAGCACCGGGAACTCGTTGAACCAGCGGAACCAGACGTGACCGTGGACGTTGCGATCGTCCCTGAACGCCCGAACCAGTCGGCCGCACCAGACGTGATACCCGATGAGGATAGCCACCAACGCCAACTTAGCGTGCATCCAGCCGCCCGCATCGCGGAACCAGCTCAGCCAGAGCCACAACCCGAATCCGACGGTCAGGATCGCCCCGGGCGTCATGATGCCGTAGTAGAGCTTGCGCTCCATCACCTTGAAGCGCTCGGCGCCGACCCCGTCGGAAGCATCGAGACTCAGCGCGTGGTAGACGAACAGTCGCGGCAGGTAGAACAGGCCGGCAAACCAGGTGACCATGAATATGATGTGCAGCGACTTGACCCAGAGCATGTCGAAGGGCGAGATCGTTTGGATAAGGTGTCGGCGCAACCGCGGCTCAGGTCAGCAATCGGCGGCGGGTCAGGACCAGCGCCGCATAGAACCCGACTGCCGCGTAGGCTGCCAGCACGGCTACATGCAGCAGTGCGGCCTGCGGCACCTTACCGTTGATCAGCGGGCGCGCCAGCTCAATGGCGTGAGTGAGGGGGAGCACTACAGAGACCTGCTGCAGGAACGCCGGCAGCTGCGTCACCGGAAAGAACACTCCGCACAGCAGGACCATCGGCGTAATGGCAAGCGTGAAGTAGTAGAGAAAGAAATCGTAGCTCGGCGACAGCGCCGTCATGGTGAGGCCGAGGGAGCCGAAAGTCAGCCCGATCAGCACCGTGAGCGGAATCAGCCACAGCAACAGCGGCGAGTGGGACAGGCCCAGCAGCCAGATGATCAGCAGGATCGCCATCCCCGACAGGAAGCTCTTGGCCGCGGCCCACAAGGTTTCGGCGAAGACGATGTCATCCAGGTTCACGGGCGCGTTCAGGATCGCATCCCAGGTGCGCTGCACGTGCATGCGCGAGAATGCAGAGTAGAGCGACTCGAAGGTCGCGCTGTTCATAGTGCTGTAGCAAACCGTGCCGGCAGCCAGAAAAGTGATGTAGGGCGTGCCGTTCACCTTCGGCAGCAGCGCGCCCAGGCCGTATCCCAGGGCGAGCATGTAGAACATGGGATCGGCCAGGTTACCCAGCATGGAGGGGATCGCCAGCTTGCGCCAGACCAGCAGGTGGCGCCGCCAGACCTGCAGGCTGCGCAGAGACAGGCGAGGTGGGGCGAAGTGCTTGGCTCGCATGGTGGAGTGTGGATCAGTCGCGCAGATCGCGCCCGGTGAGCTTCAGGAACACGTCCTCCAGGTTGGCGCGGCGGTGCAGGTAACGCAGATCGTCCCGCCCCTCGAGCGTGCGTAGCGCCGGCTCCGCCTCACGCGTGTAGCAGAATACCGTCTCGCCGGCACGCTCGCAGCGCTGGCATAGCTGTCGGCCATGGCGCAGCGCCCATTGCTCAGAGCCCTCGCCATAGACCTCGACCACCTGTGGCTCGATATGCTGCGCGATCAGCTGCGCGGGCGAGCCGGTGCAGATCAGGCGGCCGCGGTCCATCACGCTGAGACGGTCGCACAGGCGCTCGGCCTCGTCCATGAAATGGGTAGTGAGCAGGATGGTCTTGCCCTGCGCAACCAGCTGCTTGAGCCGCTCCCAGATGAGGTGGCGTGCCTGCGGGTCGAGCCCGGTGGTAGGCTCATCCAGGAAGATCAGGTCCGGGTCGTTGACCAGCGCCCGCGCCAGCGCCAGCCGCCGCTTCATTCCCCCTGACAACGCTTGGATGCGTGAGCTGGCGCGCGATTCGAGCCCGGCGAACTGCAGCAGCCGGGGAATGCGGTCGCGCACGTCCTGGTCGCGCAGCCCGAAGTAACGGCCATAGACGAGGAGGTTCTCCGCCACGGTGAAGTCGGGGTCGAGGTTGTCCACCTGCGGCACCACCCCCAGGCGCACCCGCGCCTCCCTGGCACGGCGCGGGATCGGCTCGCCGAGCAGGGTGATCTCCCCTGCGTCCGGCTCAGCAAGGCCCAACGCCAGGCGCAGCGTGGTGGTCTTTCCGGCGCCATTGGGGCCGAGCAGGCCGTAGCATTCGCCGGGCACGAGCTCGAGGTCGACGCCGCACACCACCTCGTTGGTGCCATAGGCTTTGCGCACGCCCTGCAGCTTGAGCATCAGCAGGGACAGGATCGCTGCAGGATCCGCGCGAGCTCGATCAGCCGGCCGTGGAAGAAGTGCCCGGCGCCCGGAAGCACCACGACAGGCAGGGATTGGGGCCGTGCCCAGTTCAGCACGTCCGAGAGCGCGACGACGTCGTCGTCTTCCCCGTGCACGACCAGCGTGTGCTCGGGGACCGCGGCCACCGGGAAACGGCCCACTGCCGGGGCCACGAGCACCAGACGATCGGGCCGAAGCTGCTCGGCCACCCGTGACTGCACAAAGGCCCCGAAGGAGAAGCCAGCCAGCGCCAGCGGCAGCTCGCCGAAGCGGGCACGCATGGCTTGCGCAACGACGAGCCAGTCCTGGGTTTCTCCCCGCCCTTCATCGAACACGCCCTCGCTGGCGCCGACCCCGCGGAAGTTCATCCGCACCGCGACGTAGGACTGAGCGAAGAAGCTCTTGGCAAGCGTCTGGACGACCTTGTTGTCCAGGGTGCCGCCATAAAGCGGATGGGGATGCGCGATGAGGGCGAGGCCGCGTCGCCGTTCCCCCGGGTCGTTCACCAGGACCTCCAGGTTCCCTGCGGGACCCGGCAACAGCACGCGCTCCTCCGCCGGGAGTTTCAAATGCGCAACCGCTCGACCAGGCGTCCCTTGCCCAGGTGCTTCTCGATGATCTCGTCCACGTCGGCGCGGTCGACGTAGGTGTACCAGACGCCTTCTGGATAGACCACGAGCACCGGGCCTTCCTCGCAGCGGTCCATGCAACCGGCCTGGTTGACCCGCACCTTTCCCGGGCCGGACAGGCCCAGCTCCTTGACCCGTTTCTTGGCGTAGTCGCGGATGTCCTGGGCGCCGTGGTTGTTGCAGCAGGCCCTGCCGGGCTCACGCTGGTTGCAGCAGAAGAATACGTGATACTGGTAGTAGCTCATGCGAGTTCCCGAGGGGACGCGCGGGATTATAGCCTGCGCCCCACTGACCAAAACCCTACTGCGACGAGGACCGCAAAGGCGCAAAGGCGCGAAGGTGCCGCAAAGGACCCTCTCAGGATACCCAGAAAAGTGGTCAAGGCCGCGCGCGCACCCCTCGGTTGCTTTGCGCAACCTTTGCGCCTTCGCGGTGAGGCTTTGACTCTAGGCCGCGGCCTTGGGATCGTCGGCGCGCGCGCGCGCGACGGCGGCAGGATCGAGCTGTTCGAGCCGGTAGCCGTAACGATACACCGCCGCCAGCCGCCAGCCGTGCTCCGGAGTGAGCCCGAGCTTGTTGCGGATGCGGCTCACGTGCGTATCCAACGTACGCGAGGTCACCACGGCATTGGGCCCCCACACGGTCTCACGAATGTGGCCGCGGGAGAGCAGCCTGCCGACATTGCGCAGGAACAGCACCGAGAGGTCGAAGTCCTTGGCCGTGAGGTCGACACCCTGGCCCTTGCGCAGCACGGTGCGGGTCTGACAGTCGACGCGGAAGGCATCCACCTCCAGGACTTCGGCCTGGTCGTTGGCATGACGCCCGCGGCGCGACAGGGCCTCCAGGCGTGCGAGCAGCTCGAGGCGCCGAACCGGCTTGACCATGTAGTCGTCTGCCCCCTCGCGCAACGCCGTTACCACGTCGTCTTCGCGGTTGCGCGCGGTCACGAACAGCACGGGCACGGACGAGTGCAAGCGGCTGCGCACGCGCTTGAGCACCTCGACACCGCTCAGATCCGGCACGTTCCAGTCCAGCAGCAGTGCGTCGAAGCTTTCGCGCTCGAGTGCACGCAGCAGGTTGGCCCCCTGCTCGAAGGCGTGGGGATGGTGCCCGGCAAGCTGCAGCCAATGGCTGAGAAGCTCGGTCTGGGAAACATCGTCTTCCAGGATCGCGATTCGCATGATGTGGGGGCGGAAGGCGTCCGCCTGCAGGTGCGGCTGCGCTACTCGAAGCGCACCTGCAGGCGGCCGAGATAACGCTCCATGGTTGCGGAATGGGCTGCGACCTGCTCGGCGTCACGCGCCTTGGCCGCGAGTTCGAGTTTGGCGCCAAGGATGGAGAGCTCGGGGAACCCGAACCCCTCGCCCGCACCCTTCAGGTCGTGCCCCAGCCGGCGGATAGTTTCAAAGTCCGAGGCCGCCAGGGCTTCTCGCATCAGTACGAGCTCCGCCTGTTTGCGCTTGAGAAAGCGGGTAACCAGCTGTTCCAGGTCCTTCTCGAGCCATACTACGCGTGGCTGCAGGCTGTCGCCAAGGCGTCCGGTGGGTGTCATGCCTGTGTCCCCGGCGCGGCTTGCGCGAGCACCTGATTCACCCTGGCTCGCAGCACATCGCTGCAGATCGGCTTACCCAACAGCCCGTCGCAGCCGCTGGACAATGCGCGCTCGGCTTCGGGCCCTTCGTTGTACCCGGTGAGCGCGAGGATTGGCTTGGTATAGCCGCGCAGGCGCAGCTGTGCCACCGCCTCGAACCCGCTCATGACGGGCATATCCATATCCATGAGCACCAGTGCCGGCTGTTCGGCGAGGGCCAGATCGATTGCTTGACGACCGTTGCCGGCCTGTAGAACCTGTACCCCCATGCGTCGCAACTGGTGGACGACCAGCTCCCTGATGTCTTCGTTGTCTTCGGCCACGAGTACCGCCGATCCCGGCTGTGCCATGTGCATGACCCACGTTGGTCTCTCGATGGGCACCCGTCGTTGCACCGCCAAGGGCGCCCTTTCTTGTTCTGCGTGCGGACTTTTGCAAGAGCCGTGCCACGGACGGGCGCCTGGGGAGGGGCACCCGGCGCGGGGGCAATGGCACCCGCACGCCTCTGGCGACGCGGGTAACCCGGCTCGAGGGCGGCCAAGACCCGGGACGCACAGCGCCCGGCCGCGCCGCTGAGGGTCAGCCCCTCGCCTGTTGCCGTTCACAATCGCTTGACCATCGCTACCGCCGCGTCAGACCGGTGTACCCCCCGTGCACATGAGCAAGGTCTTGCGACGCGCGCTGCGGTCACCCGTCTCGTCGGACAGCCGCAGCAATCGACGCACGTGCCCGTTGACCGTCTGCCGACCGGCGAATTCGGGGAAGCTGCGTGCCACTGCTTCTATCGGAGCATTGAACAGCAGTCCATAGTCGTCCCCATTGCCGCCGCGCCCGGGCGAGAAATAGAACGCGTTGATCAGCAGCCCCCGCACCGCGCCGCCATTCGGCAGCGCGATCACGACCCCGTCGCTGGCCGCATCCACTATGGCCCGATAGCGCGCCATCTCCAGGCTGCACCCGCTCACGCCACGGAAAAAATCCTCGAAGCTCGGCGGCTCGGCGCGCAGCGGCAGCGCCGCCGCCGCGAGCAGCACGCCAGCCGCAGCGATAATCCTCATCCCGACGCCCATGCGCACAGGTGCACAGGTCTCTAGCATACTGTATTCCCGTGAAGTGTCAGTCCGGGTGCAGGCGTACCCGCAGCAGCCAAAGCAGGTAGGCGGAGGCAACGACAGGCCATGCGCTGGAAACGAACTGCGTCAGCCCGTTGAAGCTCAGGAAATGGCCATAGCGCCAGGTCTGGACCGCCGCCTGGATGTATGGGTTCTCTGGAGCGCTGTTGAGCAGCGCAGCCCCGGCAAGCAGCAACGCGATGGCCGATAGGATCGCGCCCCGGCGCGGCAAGCGGGCGAGGACCAGGTAGAGAATCAGCCCGGCGGGGATCCCGAGCATGGAGCCCGGAGTGAGCCAGAGCGCTGCATCGCCAGGATTGAACAGCGTGAGCGCCGCGAAGCTCTTCAACGCCAACGCCACGGTGATGAGCGCGAGCAGCGGGCCGGCCAGGCTCTGCCCGGGACGGGCCAGCGCAAGCGTGAGCAGACAGATGCCAGCGAGGTTGAACGCCGCGACCCCGGTTTCGATCCAGCGATAAGTCGCCGGGCTGAACTCCAGGTTGGCGGTCCCATGCAGCAGGGTGCGGATATCGCCGTTCCCGAACAGCCATAGCTCCGGGTTGAGCTGAGTGAACAGCCACAGCAGCACGACAACAAAACCGAGATCGACAGAGGCGCCTGGCAGGAACACCCGCTGCCGCAGCTGATAGAGGGTTCCGCTGAGAACCCAGCGCGCGCCCATGGTCACCGCGAGCAGGGCACCCAGCATCGCCCCCAGACCGTTGTTGAGCAGATCCAGATTGGACGATACCCGCCCCGGTATGAGGCCCTGTGCTGCCTCGAGGGCCAGGCTGAGGGCGGTCCCCGCCAGGGTCGCCGCGATCGCCGCCCAGCGTGGCGCCATCCAGGGCAGCGCGGTGAGCGCGAGCAGGAACCCGAGCGGCAGGTACGCCAGTACGTTGACCAGCAGCTCGAAGAACGTGTAGTAACGCGGCCACGCAGCGAGAATGAAGCTGAAGGGGCCGTCTACCGGCGCCCGCCAGCTGCGGAAGGGGTACAAGGTGGCATAGGCCACCAGTAGGGTGTAGCCTACGCCCAGGTAGGATACCAGCCGCGAGCGTCGGGCTGATCCCCTGTGCCGGATCGGGCCGTGCCCGTGTGCCGCTGTCCGTGATCGGTTCATGATGCGTCATCAGCTCGGACCTCTGCCCGCCGGCCCGCTGTCGAGCTGATAGCGCTATTTGACCAGAGCGCTCCCCGCAGGTCGATAGTCAGGGTTGTGCCCGCCTACGACATCTTCAACGGCGATGCCGACGGTCTTTGCGCGCTGCGCCAGCTCAGGCTGCATGAGCCGCTCGCAGCTGAGCTCGTTACCGGTGCCAAGCGCGAGATCGCGCTGGTCGGGCGGGTCCACGCGCAGGCGGGCGACCGGCTGACGGTCCTCGACGTATCGCTGCACGATAACCGGGACGCGCTGTTGGCGGCGCTGGAAGCCGGAGCCACCTGCCTGTACTTCGACCACCACTTCCCAGGCCCGGCGCTCGTGCATCCGGGGCTGCAGGCACATATCAGCTACACGCCCGAGGTTTGCACCAGCTTGCTGGTGGACGCGTGGCTGGGAGGTCGGTTCCGGGCGTGGGCGGTGGCGGCAGCCTTCGGAGACAACCTCCCACGCCAGGCGCTGGAAGCGGCGAAGCCGCTACAGCTCACGGCGGCTCAGCTCGATACCCTGCGCAGTCTGGGGGAGTGCCTCAACTACAACGCCTATGGCGATTCGGTGGACGATCTGCACTTTCACCCGGCGGCGCTGTATCGCCGCCTGGCAAGCTTCGACGACCCCCTCGAGTTTGCGGCGCACGATCCCGCGTTCGAGGAGTTACGCACCGCCTACCGGTCCGATCTCGGACGTGCGGCGGAAGCGGATCCCCTTCTGGCTACCGCCACACACCTGTTGACCCTCTTGCCGGACGCGAGCTGGTCGCGGCGGGTCAACGGTCCCTGGGCGAACTACCTCGCCACCGCCAACCCCGAACGTGCCCATGCCGTGCTGGTGCAGAAGGGCGACGGCTTCACCGTGAGCGTGCGCGCGCCCCAGGCCCGCCCCCAGGGCGCGGATGTGCTGTGCCGAGGGTTTACCACGGGCGGCGGGCGGCCCGCAGCGGCCGGCATAACCCTGCTACCGGCACGCGACCTGGAGCGCTTTATCGCCGCATTCCAGAGCGCGTTTCTGTCGGGCCCGCCGGCGAACTAGTCTGCCCCGCTACTCGGCCTTGATCTCGGTCCAGATCTGGTTGGCCATGCGCCGCTCGTCGGGGTTCATCGGCTTGAGCATTTCCAGCTTCTTGGCAGTCTCCTCGTCCGGAAACACCGCCGACATCGCCTTGATCTCGGGCTTGATGAACTCCATGGCCGCGGTGTTGGGGTTACCCGAACCCAGCATGTTGGTCAGGTCGGCCGAGTTCTGCCCCTCCAGCATGAAGTCGATGAACTTGTGTGCCAGGTCGGCACGCGGCGCGTCCTTGGCGATGACCATCGCGTCGAGCGCCAGCACCGCCCCCTCCTTCGGCATGGCATGCTTGATCCGGAAGTCCTTGCCGGCCTGTTGCGCCCCGAGGTCGGCCTGGTAGACGTCGTTGGAATAGCCGTGTGCGATCCAGATGTCGCCGGCGGCCAGCAGCTCGATGTAACCCGAGGCCTTGAACGCCGCCCAGTAGGGCTTGGCCTTGAGGATGACCTGCTTGGCTTCTTCCCACTTCGCAGGATCGCGCTCGTTGACCGAGTACCCCAGGTACTTGAGCGCGGCGGCAACCAACTCGTCCTGGCTGTCGAGCACCGTGACGCGTCCCTTGACCTTCTCTAGGATCGCCGGATCGAAGATGGCCGCCCACGAATCCACCGTCACGCCCAGCTCCTCCATCTTCTTGTCGTTATAGCCGAGCATCGTGACCGTATAAGCGTAGGGGACAGAGTACTGGTTGCCCGGATCGAACTCGGTGTCGAGATAGGCCGGGCTGATGTTCTTGAGGTTGGGGACCCGCGCCTTGTCGATGGGTTGGAGGTAGCCGCCGTTGGCGAGATCGGAAACGTAGTTCGAGGTTGGCACCAGCACGTCGTAGCCCTTCGATCCGCCGGTGATCTTGGCCATCAGCTCGGAGTTGTCCGAGTAGTAGCTCTGCTCCACCTTGCACTCGCAGAGCTTCTCGAACCGCTCCACCGTCTCGGGCGCAATGTACTGGTTCCAGTTGTAGAGGTGGAAGACCTCCTCCTTCTTCGCGCAGGCGCCCAGCGCGACAGCCAGTCCCAGCAGCAGCAGCTTGGTGAATCTCATCCGGGGTCTCCTTTTGGGTTGGTTGTTGAGGGAATGCCGAAAACGATTTCGGCCGGCGTCAACCGGCGGCTGTGCGCACGCTGCGGCTGAGGTCGGTCCGGCGCTCGCGTGGCGGGACTTCCCGCAACCGGCTAAGCATACGTCAAGTACCGCCGCGGCAGCAGCGCCCGGGATCACCGGCTGCGCAGCGCGCTCGGCGAGAGTCGGGAGGCCACCAGGATCAGGACGAGCGTGACAAGCATGAGCAATGTCGACACGGCGTTGACCTCCGGTGTCACCGTGATCTTGACCATGGTGTAGATCGCCAGCGGGAGAGTCTTGGAATCCGGCCCCGCGGTGAAGAAGGTGATGACGAAATCATCGATCGAAAGAGTAAACGCCATCAACGCGCCGGCCACTACCCCGGGCATGATGAGCGGAAGGGTCACCAGCCGGAAGGCCTGCCACGGCGTCGCGCCGAGGTCTCTGGCGGCTTCGGTGAGGCTCTCGTCCATCCCCGCCAGTCGCGAGCGCACGACGATGGCAACGAACCCGATGCAGAACGCGATGTGCGCCAGCGCGATGGACAGCATGCCCAGAGTCAGATTGATCATCACAAAGAACAACAGCAGGCTCACCCCCATGAGGATTTCCGGGATCGCGATCGGGGCGAGCACCAGGACGGGCAGCAAGCGAAGTCGGTAGCGGTACAATGCAAAGCCGGCCATGGTCCCCAGGACCGTCGACACCGCACTCGCGACCAGGCCGATCACGAGCGAGTTGCGCGCTGCCGTCAGCATCTCCTCGTTACGGAACAGCTTGCGGTACCAGTCCAGGGTGAAACCCACCCATTGCGCGTTCATGGTGGAATCGTTGAACGAGTAGGCCACCACGATCGCCAGCGGCGAATACAGGAACGCGTAGCCGCCGATCGCAGCCGCCCACAGCCAGCGGGAACGCCTCACAGCCGCGTTCTCCGGGCAAACCAGGCTGCCACGCCGGCGAGCACGATCGCCATCGCAGTCAGGACCATCGAGAGCACGCTGCCGAAGGGCCAGTCTCGGCTGTCCAGGAACTGCTGCTTGATCACGTTGCCGATCATGGTCCCGCTGGTCCCACCGAGCAGGTCCGGGATGGCGAAAATGCCGAACGCCGGGATGAAGACCAGCGCCGCCCCTGCGTACACACCGGGCAGCGACAGCGGGAAGGTAACGCGCCAGAACCGCTCCCAGGCGCCCGCGCCGAGGTCCTGGGCGGCGTCGAGCAACGCCGGATCGTGCTTCTCCAGGTTGGCATACAACGGCAGCACCATGAACGGCAGATGGACGTAGACCAGGCCGATCACCACTGCGGCAGGCGTGTAAAGCAGGCGGACGGGCTCCAGCCCCAGAGCCCCAATCGCGACGTTCAGGGCGCCCACGAACACCGACTGGGGACCGAGGATGATGATCCAGGCATACACGCGGATCAGGAAGTTGCTCCAGAACGGCAGGATCACCATCAGCACGAGCAGATCGCGGTGGCGCTTCGGGCTGCGGGCGATGAGCAGAGCCAGTGGATACGCGACCAGCAGGCAGACCATTGTCGTGATCAGCGCATACAGGAGCGACTTGAGGAACAGCTGGGTATAGAGGAGGTTGCCGAAGAAGCGGGAATAGTTCTCGGTGGTCAGGTTCAGGCTCGCGCGCCCGTCCACATCCAGCAGGAGCGGCGCCAGGCCGCCGAACTGCCCGGGCTCACGGAACGATGCCACCGCCATGATCAGCGTGGGGATGGCAAAGAACACCAGCAGGTAGACCAGCGGCGGGCCGCTGATCAGCCACCTGGAGGTGCGCCCGCCGGTCACACCACGCACCTCAGTCGGCAAGGAATCGGCCGGCATCGACGCACCAGCCGATCTCCACGGGGTCGCCGGGTTCGAAGAACTTGGCGCGGCCGGGCGCCGAGTTGGGCAGCATCGCCTCGATCCGGCTCCCATTGGCCAACTCCACCACGTACACCGTCACGTCCCCCAGGTAGAGGAAGTCGAACACCTTCCCGGTGAAGCGGTTCTCGTCCGAATCGGGCGCAAGCTGCCGGCTGATCGCGACCTGCTCCGGCCGAAGTGCCAGCGCACCTTTGGCCCCCGCCGGCGCCCTGGCGCTGTCCACAGCATCGACCTCGCCCAGCCCGGCGATGCGCAGACGCAAGCGTCCGCCGTCGGCGCTCAGCACTTCGGCGTCGAGGATGTTGCACGTCCCGATGAAGTCCGCCACGAACCGGTTCTTGGGATAGCCGTAGAGCTTGGACGGCTCGTCGAGCTGCTCCACGCGCCCCTTGTTCATGACCGCGATCCGGTGCGCGAGCGCGAGCGCCTCCTGCTGGTCATGGGTCACGTACACGAAGGCGATGCCGATCTCTTTCTGCAGGGTGATCAGCTCGAGCTGCATCTTCTCCTTGAGCTTGGCGTCCAGCGCGGCCAGCGGTTCGTCCAGCAGCAGCAGCTTGGGGCGGTTGACCAGCGCGCGCGCCACGGCCACACGCTGGCGCTGCCCGCCGGACAGCGCGTTGGGGTAGCGCGCGCTCATCCCGGCCAGAGACACATCCTCGAGCGCCTCCTCGACGCGCGCCTGGATTTCGGCCGGCGCGAGCCCCGCCATCTTGAGCGGGAATGCGATGTTCTCCGCCACGGTCATGTGCGGGAACAGCGCGTAGCTCTGGAATACCGTGTGGACGTTGCGCCCCTCCGGTGGAATCCCCGTCATGTCGCGGCCGTCCAGCCAGATGCTGCCGCCGTCGGTGGCGTCGAACCCGGCGATCATCCGCAGCAAGGTGGTCTTGCCGCAGCCCGAGGGCCCGAGCAGGCAGAAGAACTCCCCTGCTTCGACCGATAGGCTGACGTCATCCACCGCCACGAAGTCGCCGAAGCGCCGTGTGACGTTGCGAATCTCGAGAAGGGCCATGCCCGAGCTTGCAAAAAGCTCGGATTCTAGTGCATTTCCTGCGAGGGAATACGGACGTGGAGCACGGCAGCCCCGTTTGGCCGGGTGTCCGGCCGACGCGGGCACTGCCGAAGGCGAGAAATACAAAGGGCGCCTGACCCGATCCGGCCGGGCGCCCTTCCGGTTCGCCGCCTTCGCACGCGCCGGGGGTCAGAAATCCAGCTGCCCGCGGAAGATGATTGCTTGTTCTTCGTCGAAGCTCTGGGGCGTGCCCGCCGTGGTCCCACCGGCCGGCGTGAAGGTGACCGGCGTGTCGAAGTTGGTCTGCACGTAGTTCAGCATCAGCCGCGTGTTGGGCGTCATGATCCACTTGAGGCCCAGGGTCCACGCGTTGGCCTTCAGAGTCGATGCGCAGGCAGCACCAACCGCACAGTTGACTGCACCCGTACCCGCAGGGTTCGAAGCCGACACGAAGCCGAAGTCGGTACCGTCGAACTGGCTGTAGCGCAGGCCCAGCTCCCAGGCGCCCCAGCCGCCCCCGCCGAGGGCGAAGTTACTCTTTGGGATGATCCGTCCCCAGCCACCGTCCTTGTAGGACGACGCGTACTGCTCGCCGCTGATTAGCCAACTCGCTGACAGATAGGACGCCTTGAGGTCTTTGTCGTAGTCTGCCCCTGTACCCGACGTACCTTGGTAATTGGACGTGATGTATTCCCCCTGCAGCTTGACCGGGCCCAGGGCAACCGCTGCTTCCAGCCCGTAGCGTCTGCGCTGGACATCCTCGCCCGTGAAGGCTGTCGGGGTGAAGAAGTTCACGCCGCGCGCTTCCGTCCGGAAGGTGGGGGCAGCGTTGTTGGCAGTGGTCCCGGACGACGCATTGACGGTAGGGATGGTGCCGTCGGTAAAGGCGCCGCCCAGATGCAGGACGCTGTCCTTGAGAGAGAAGAACTGCGCGAAGTTTCCAGTCACCCGGCCGATGACTTCCTTGCCGTCGACAGTCTGGTTCACGTCGTTGGCGTTCTTGCCGTTCAGGTTCGAATACGCCAGCGCATAGGTCAACCCACCCAGCGGCGCACCATGCACCATCACGCCGCGGGTCTTGGCCGGAACCAGCGGGTTGCCGATGTCGCGCTCGAGGTAGTCGAGGTACAGGTCGCTGGTCAGCTCGTCCATGCTGAACGGCATCTTGTACTGCCCGATGCGGAACTGCACCGGCTTCCACCACTCCGCATTGAGCCAGGCGACGTCGAGAAAGCTAGATGGGCTGCCGGACGGGCTGGCGAAGTCCGCGGTAATGTCGAATGTGTAGTACTTCGCAATCCGCCCCTGTCCCGTGAGGAAGGCGCGACGGATGTCGAATGTGTCCGCCGCGATGTCGTCACTGAATGTACGGTAGTCGGCCTGGACCCGGCCGCTGAACTGCAGCCGGTTCTCTTTGTCCTCGGTCTCGAACACGAAGCCGTTGGCGAACTTGCCCTTCAGCGTGGTCTTCGCCTCCTCCTTGGCCTTCTCCTGCTTTTCCGCCTCCTGCGCCTCCCGCAGGGCCTGCCGGCGACGCTCGGCACGCTGCTCCATGTTCTCCTCGTCGCGTGCGGCCTTCAGGGCATCGTATTCGTCCTGGCTGAGGACACCCTTTTCCTTGAGCCTTTCGAGCAGGTCGTCGAAGACGCTGCTCTGCGCCTGGGCCGGCCCGGCAAGCACCGCAAGCAGCGAGGCGGCGATGGTGGCAAGCGAAAGCTGGCGCAAGCTTCGCGGCGCATAGGGGGAACGGGGAACCGCCATAAGTCTTCTCCTGGGTCTGGGTCGCAGTAACGTGGCCGGGACGCTGGCCGGCCGTGTCGGGTCCGCGCGGGCGCGTCTAGACGGACCGGATTCTGGGACGCCGACATGACAGTTTGATGAACCGTCATGCGCCGGCGAGCCAGCGCGGGCTCAGCGGCCAGAAGACAGGAGGGCGTAGAGCTGCAGCAGGAGGGATAAGACCAGCAGCACGGTAGCGACTGCGAGCCAGCGCGTTTGCCGCCTGACGCGATCGGCCAGCTCCCGCCTGCCTGCAGCCACGCCGGCCGAGCCGCCTTCAGTCAGGGCGCGGTGCATCAGGCGTGGCAGTTGCGGAAACAGCACGCCCCACGCGGGTGCTTCTTCCCGCACATGCCGTAGCAGGCCGCGCCAGCCGAGCTGCTCGGACATCCAGCGCTCGAGGTAGGGCTTGGCGGTCGTCCACAGGTCGAGGTCGGGATCGAGCTCGCGGCCGAGGCCTTCGATGTTGAGCAGGGTCTTCTGCAGCAGGACCAGCTGGGGTTGAACCTCGATGTTGAAGCGCCGGGAGGTCTGAAACAGCCGCAGGAGCACCTTGCCGAACGAGATCTCGCGCAGCGGCCGGTCGAACACCGGCTCACACACCGCGCGGATGGCCGACTCGAACTCGTCCACCCGCGTGTCCTGCGGCACCCAGCCGGCATCCAGGTGCGCCTGAGCCACCCGCCGGTAGTCGCGGCGGAAAAACGCCAGGAAGTTCTGCGCCAGGTAGTTCTTGTCGACCTCGGTGAGCGTGCCCATGATCCCGAAGTCGAGCGCGATGTAGCGTCCCTGCGCATCGACCAGGATGTTGCCCGGGTGCATGTCCGCATGAAAGAACCCGTCGCGGAACACTTGCGTGAAGAAGATCTCCACGCCGCTGCGGGCCAGTTGCGCCAGGTCTACGCCTTGCGCGCGCAGGCTGCCCACGTGGCTGATGGGCGTCCCGGCCATGCGCTCCATGACCATGACCTGGCTCCAGCAGTAGTCCCAGTACACCTCGGGCACGCGCAGCAAGGGCGAGCCCGCGAAGTTGCGCCGCAGCTGGCTGGCGTTGGCCGCCTCGCGCATCAGGTCCAGCTCCTCTTCCAGGTGCTTCTCGAACTCGGCCACGACCTCGCGCGGCTTCAGCCGCTTGCCATCCCGCCACAGCCACTGGACCAGGCTCGCCGCGCTGTAGAGCAGCGCAACGTCGTGCCCGATGACGCCCGCGATCCCTGGGCGCAGCACCTTGACCGCGGCCGCGGTCCCATCCTTGAGCGTGGCAAGATGCACTTGCGCGACCGATGCGCTCGCCACCGGGTTGAGGTCGAACTGGGCGAACACGTCTTCGATGCGCTTCTGGTACACCCGCTCGAGCGTCTGACGCACGCGCCGCGACTCGAACGGCGGAACGCGGTCCTGCAGCTTGGCCAGCTCGTCGGCGATGTCGGCAGGGAGCAGGTCACGGCGGGTGGACAGGACCTGGCCGAACTTCACGAAGATCGGGCCGAGGGTCTCCAACGCCTGGCGCAGCCGCACGGCGCGCGGAGCGTCCAATCGGCGCCAGAACAGCAGCGCGTTGATGACCGGCCGCAGCACGCGCACGCGTTCGTGCCCGAGCAGGAACTCCTCAAGGCCGAAGCGCAGCGATACGAACAGGATACGTAGCAGGCGGAGCAGGCGCATGCGCGCCCTCAGCCGCCACGAGACGAATCGAGGCGCGCGATGCGCTTCTCGAGACGCTCCGCGGCGTCGCGCAGATCGTCGACCGCGCGCAGCCAGTGCTCCAGCTCGTGGCGTTGTGCGAGAACCGGCCGCTCTTCGGTAAGGTACTCGGTCAGTGTCTGGAACAGGTTGCTTGCCGTTTGCCTCTGCCACGCCACGAACGACTGCCCGGTCTGCACGATGCGCCGGGCCGCGACGTCACCCACGACACGGCTCAAATCCTCCTCGATGTCCCAGCGCAGCTCGCGCAACACTCCCCCAAGCGCGGCCGCAAAGGCGGGGTCCCCGCTCAATGTGATGCGCGTGCGTGCGCGCTCGTCACCCGCGACAAGACTCAGCGCCGCAGATGGCGGGATGTGAACCGCGACGTCGGGGGTTGCACCGCTGGCAACCGACCCGAGCTCGCCGTCGGCGGTCACACTCACCAGCAGCTCCACGGGGAAGACCTCGAGAGCGGCGACCCGGCCGGCGAAGGGCTGGAGGCGTTGGCGCAGCCACGGCTGCCCCCGGAGCAGATGATTGACCGCGGTGAGGATCTGCCCCGCCAGGAGCGGGGCCGGGTTGGGCAAGGTCGCCACGTGACGGAGTCCGGCAGGGAGGCGAGTCAGCTAGAAGCGAAAGCCGCGATGCAGCGCCACGACACCGGCAGTGAGGTTGAGGTAGTCGACGCGCTCCAGGCCGGCGCCTTCCAGCATCTGCTTGAGTGTCTCCTGATCGGGATGCATCCGGATCGACTCGGCGAGGTACCGATAGCTTTGCTCGTCGCCCGCTACCAGCTTCCCGAGCCGCGGCAGCACCTGGAAGGAGTACGCATCGTAGACAGGGGCCAGCGGCTTCCACACCTGCGAGAACTCCAGGACGAGGAGGCGCCCACCGGGACGGAGCACTCGCGCCATCTCGGCGAGCGCCCGTTCCTTGTGCGTGACGTTGCGCAGCCCGAAGGCGATCGCCACGCAGTCGAAGCTGCCGGACGGGAACGGCAGGACCTCCGCATCGCACTGGACCATCGGCACAACCGCCCCAGCGTCAAGGAGGCGGTCGCGCCCGTGCACCAGCATGTTGCGGTTGATGTCGGCCAGGACCACCGCACCGCCCGGACCCACGCGCCTGGCGAAAAGTCGCGCGAGGTCTCCGGTGCCGCCCGCCAGGTCCAGGACACGCTCGCCTGCTCGCACCGCACTGCGCTCGACCAGGCAACGCTTCCACACCCGGTGCAGGCCGGCCGACATCAGGTCGTTCATCAGGTCGTACCGGCCGGCGACGGAGTCGAAGACCCCCGCCACGCGACGGACCTTGTCTCCCTCATCGACCTTCTCGAACCCGAAATGGGTGCTCTTGCTCATGGCTGGCGCCGGACTTGCCGCCTCACAGCTTCTTCCAGCCCGTCGCGCTGGCGCCGGAGGCACGCAGCGGGACCGCACCGTCGCGGCTGGCACCCGCCTGGCGCAGGCGCTCCAGATACGCTTGCCAGAGACGTTCCTGGTCCTTGCCCAGCTCGTACAAATATCCCCACGTGTACAGTCCGGTATCGTGGCCGTCCGAGAACACCAGCTTCACCGCATAGCTGCCGACCGGCTCGATGGCGTCGATGCCGACGTCCTTCTTGCCTGCCTGCAGAACCTCCTGCCCCGGCCCGTGCCCGCGCACCTCCGCGGAGGGCGAGTACACGCGCAGGAATTCGCAGGGAAGCCGGAAGACCTGACCGTCCGCAAAGGTGACTTCCAGGATGCGTGAGGCCTGGTGCAGCTTGATCTCGCTGGGAATGGGACCGCCTGTCTCTGCCACGCCGATCTCCGAGTCGGTACCGGATGATAATAGCCGAGCATGGCCTGCGGCTGGAACCCCGCACCTTGGCGGTGCCGGATCCGGCCGTGTCATTGCCGGTTTTCAGACGGCATTGTAACGGTACGGTAACATTGCTTTCATACGATCAGGCTCAACGGAGTGATCCCGGGGGACAACGCATGGCTGCCACTGTTCTGGTTGTAGAGGATGAGCCGGCAATCCAGGAGCTGATCGCCTACAACCTCAAGCAGGCCGGGCACCAGCCATTACGTGCCGACAATGCGGAGCAGGCGCTGCGCCTGGTGCAGGACGCGCTTCCCGACCTGGTGCTGCTCGACTGGATGCTCCCCGGATTATCCGGCATCGAGCTGGCCCGACGGCTGCGAGGCGACAAGCGCACCCGCGCCATACCCATCATCATGTTGACCGCGCGTGCGGACGAGCAGGACAAGCTGACCGGGCTGGACACCGGGGCAGACGACTACATCACGAAGCCGTTTTCGCCACGGGAGCTGAACGCGCGGGTCAAGGCAGTGCTCAGGCGCCGGGCACCCCAGATGACCGACGACCTGGTGCAGATCGGCACGCTCCGGCTGGATCCGGCAACCCATCGCGTCGCAGCAGACGGCGAGCCGGTGCATCTAGGACCCACGGAGTTTCGCCTGCTGCATTTCCTCCTGACCCACCCGGAGCGGGTGCACTCGCGCACCCAGCTCCTCGACCAGGTTTGGGGCGATCACGTCTTCGTGGAAGAACGTACGGTGGACGTGCACATCCGCCGCCTGCGCAAGGCGCTGGAGCCCTCCAACCATGACCGCTTGATTCAGACCGTGCGCGGCACCGGTTACCGCCTCTCGAACGACTGATCCATCCAGGCTGGCTGCGAGCCCGGCACGCAACCAGCGTCCGCCTTTCTGGGATAATGCTCGCGGCTCTGCGGGGAGCAGCCGCTGCATGGCGCTCACCGCCAGTCAGGAACTGCCAATCGGAAGGGACGCCGTTGACCAAGCTGTGGGGCAGACCGGTGGCGGGCGTGGTCCTGGTGACCGTCGCCGGGTTCCTGCTGTGGCCCGTGCTCGGCGGGGTCAAAGCGCTGATTGCCTACTGTGTGCTGCTCCTGCTTCTGCTCGCGCACCACATCCTCTACCTCTCCCAGCTCTACCGTTGGCTACCGGCGGCGGCCAGCCAGACGGTGCCGGAAGGCAGCGGCGCCTGGGAGGAAATCTTCGCCGGGCTGGCGCGCCTGATGCGCAGGCAAACCCACATCGAGTCGCGCTTGTCCGCGGCGCTTACCCGTTTCCAGCAGGCCGGCGCCGCGCTGCCGGAGGGTGTGGTCGTGCTGGACGAAGCAGACCGTATCGTCTGGTGCAACCCGCGCGCGGAAGTCTACTTCGGCCTGGATAGCCAGCGCGACCGCGGTCAGCAGATCACTTATCTCATCCGGCAGCCCCAGTTCGTGCAATACCTGGAGGCGGGCCGCTTCAGCGAGCCGCTCGTGCTGCGCCTGAACCGCAGCGACACCGAGCTGATCCTGTCCATCCAACTCGTTCCTTACGGCGACAGCGAGAAGTTGCTGTTGTCCCGCGACATCACCCGCTGGGAACGGCTGGAGACCACACGACGCGACTTCGTCGCCAACGTCTCACACGAGCTGCGCACGCCGCTTACGGTTCTCAACGGCTTCCTCGAAACCCTCGCGGACATGACCGAGCCAGACCCGGAAATGACCAGACGGTCGCTTGCGCTCATGATCGAGCAGACCACCCGGATGCACCGCCTGGTGGAGGATCTGCTCACGCTGTCGAAGCTGGAAAGCGCGCAGACACCCCTGCGCGAGGAGGTCGTGGACATCGGCGAGCTGGCGCGCACCCTGTATCGGGATGCGGTGGCCCTTTCCGCCGGTCGCCATCGCATCACGCTGCGGATCGAGTCCGAGGTGGGTCTGACCGGCAGCGCCGAGGAGCTGCGCAGCGCGCTGGGTAACCTGATCAGCAACGCCGTGCGCTATACGCCTGAGGGAGGTGAGATCGAGATCCTGTGGACGCAGCGCAACGGCATGCCGACCTTCGCCGTGCGCGATACCGGAATCGGCATCGAGCCCCAGCACATTCCGCGGCTCACTGAACGATTCTATCGCGTGGACCGCAGTCGCTCGCGCAGCACCGGCGGCACCGGGCTGGGGCTGGCCATCGTCAAGCATGTTCTCTCCCGCCACCAGGCCCACCTGGAGATCGAGAGCGAGCTTTCTCGCGGCAGCACCTTCAGCGCCGTGTTTCCGGCTGCGCGGGCCCTGAGCGGAACGGACCGCCGCGACCACGAGGCTGCCGCGTAGCGGTCAAGACATCCGGCCTCTTCAGCGCCTCGAGAGCCGAATCGGGCGTCGCGCAAGCGTGACGCGCCCAGCCGGTCACCTCCGGGACTTGAGAGCCTCATCCAGGGCGCGCCGCATGTGCAGCGCGAAGTCGGCCGGGAGTGGATGGCCGTCCTGCCGCAGCTTTTGCCCCCAGATCGAGTTGGGGAAATGCGGGTCATCCCGGAAGCGTGGTATCACGTGCCAGTGCACGTGCGGCACCTGGTTGCCGAGGCTGGCCAGGTTCACCTTATCCGGCGCGACCACTGAGATCAGCGCTTGCTCGGTGGCGAACACCACCTTCATGACGTGGCTGCGCTCGGCCGGTTCGAGAGCCGTCATCTCTCCGACGTGCCGGTCCCAGATCACGCGGCACAGACCGGGGTAGTCGTGCTCATAGGCCCACACCACGCGGCAGTAGTCGTCCTCCCAGAGGATTTCCCCGCCGGCTTCCTCGCAGAATACACACCGCGTCATGTTAGCCCCTTGAGCAACACCTCAACGCAAAGAGCGCAAAGGACGCAAACACATCAGATGCGAGTCGGGCACAAGTCCATGGGCACCAGGTAATGGGTAAAGCGATTAGGTGACGACCTGCGTGTCCATTGACCCGGGTTTTCTTTGCGAACTTTGCGTCCTTTGCGCCTTTGCGTTGAGGTGTTGCTTTGGAGAACGTCAGAGAAGCACCCGTTCGATCCCGCCGCGGTTCGCGCTGTCTACATACTGCCGCATCCAGTCCGGCCCGAGCAGGTGCCGGGCCATCTCCACGACGATGTAGTCGGCGGTAGTACCGCTATCGCTGTCATAGCGCGACAGGCCTTGCAGGCAGGACGGACACGAGGTCAGGACCTTGATCTCGCCCGCATGCCCTAGGCGGCGCAGCTCCTCCGCGCCCTTCACCATCTCTTCCTGCTTGCGAAAGCGCACCTGGGTGGAAATGTCGGGCCGCGACATGGCGAGCGTCCCCGACTCGCCGCAGCAGCGCTCGCTCAGCTTCACCTCCTGACCCATCAGTTGATTGACTACGTTGCCGGGCTGGTGAGTCTTCATCGGCGAATGACAGGGGTCGTGGTACATGTAGCGCACACCGTTGACACCCGCGAGCTTCACGTCCTTTTCCAGCAGGTACTCGTGGATATCCAGCAGCCGGCAGCCCGGAAAGATCTTGTCGAACTCATAGCCCTGGAGCTGATCGTGGCAGGTGCCGCAGGACACGATCACGGTCTTGATATCCAGATAGTTGAGCGTATTGGCCACGCGATGGAACAGCACACGGTTGTCGGTGCTGATCTTCTGCCCCATCTGCCCCTCGCCAGCCGCGACCTGCGGGTAACCGCAGCACAGATAGCCTGGCGGGAGCACGGTGATGGCACCCACGTGATAAAGCATGGCCTGGGTGGCGAGTCCCACCTGCCCGAACAGCCGCTCCGAGCCGCACCCGGGGAAGTAGAAGACGGCCTCGGACTCGTCATTGACCTTGCGCGGATTGCGGATTACCGGGACGATGGAGCGGTCCTCGATGTCGAGCAACGCCCGCGAGGTCTTCTTCGGCAACCCACCCGGCATGGGCTTGTTGATGAAATGGATCACCTGCGCCTTGACCGGCGGCCTCCCCAGCGTCGCGGGCGGTTTGCGCACCTGGTCCTGCACCAGGCCGAAGTGTCGGGCCGCCTGGTGACCGGCACGCTGCAGACGGTAACCCCACTCGATCATGACCTTGCGCACGAGCTTGATGGTGTTGGGGTCGGTCGCGTTCAGGAACAGCATGGCAGCTGACGTGCCGGCGTTAAACTTTTTCCGGCCCATCCCGCGCAGCATGTTGCGCATCGCAATGGACACGTCGCCGAAGTCGATGTCCACGGGGCACGGGCTCTCGCACTTGTGACACACCGTGCAGTGCGCAGCAACGTCGTCGAACTCGTCGAAGTGGCGGATCGAGACGCCGCGCCGGGTCTGCTCTTCGTACAGGAAAGCCTCGATCAGCAGCGAGGTGGCGAGGATCTTGTTGCGCGGGCTGTAGAGCAGGTTGGCGCGCGGCACGTGGGTGCTGCACACCGGCTTGCACTTGCCGCAGCGCAGGCAATCCTTGATGGAATCGGAGATGCTGCCGATCTCGCTCTGCTCCAGGATCAGGCTCTCTTGCTCGAGCAGGCTGAAGCTCGGGGTATAGGCGCTGTCCAGATTGGCGCCTGCCAGCAGTTTGCCCTGGTTGAACCGGCCTTCGGGGTCGACCGCACGCTTGTAGGCTGCGAAGGCCTCGACCTCCCCCGGCTCGAGGTAGTCGAGCTTGGTGATGCCGATGCCATGCTCGCCGGAGATCACTCCCCCCAGCCTCTTGGCCAGCGCCATGATGCGGGTCACGACCTGATTGGCCTCCTGCAGCATGGCGTAGTCGGCCGAGTTGACGGGGATGTTGGTGTGCACGTTACCGTCGCCGGCGTGCATGTGCAGCGCGACGAATACTCGGCCTGTCAGCACGCGCCGATGGATGGCCTCGATCTCCCGGCAGATCGGCTCGAAGGCACGGCCCGCGAACAGCTCGAGCAGCGCCTCGCGCACTTCCCTCTTCCAGGACACGCGATGCGTCCCATCCTGGAGGACATCTACAACGCGCTGCGGATTACCGGTCGCCTGCAAGTCGCGGCCAGGGATCTTGCACGCAGGTGCATCCAGGTTGTCGAACAACCACTGCCAGCGCGACCGCGTCTCTCGCACCAAGGCGACGGCCTGCTCGACGCGGGCGCCGAGCAGTTCCCGGGGCGAGACCTGCTCGGCCTCCTGGTGCACCGGCAGCTCGCCCGCAAAGAAGCTCTCGAGGGCGTCCATCAGGCGGATCTTGTTCTTCAGCGACAGCTCGATGTTGATGCGCTCGATGCCGTCCGAGTAGTCGCCCAGGCGCTCCAGGGGGATCACGACGTCCTCGTTGATCTTGAAAGCGTTGGTGTGCTTCGCGATGGCTGCGGTGCGAGCCCGATCGAGCCAGAAGCGCTTGCGTGCCTCGGGGCTCACGGCGACGAAGCCCTCCGCGCCACGCAGGTTGGCGATGCGCACGACCTGGGACGCCGCCTCGCCTGCCGCGCCCTCATCGTCGCTGACGATATCGGCCAGCAGCACCATTCGGGGACGCGTGCCGCGCTGCGCTTTGGTCGCATAGCCGACAGCCCTGACGTAGCGCTCGTCCAGGTGCTCGAGACCGGCGAGAATGGCGCGGGGATGGCCGTCGAGGTAGCGCTTGATCTCCACGATCGAAGGCACTGCCTCGCGCACCTGGCCGAAAAACTCCAGGCAGACGGTGCGCGAATGGGTCGGCATCCGGTGCAGCACGAAACGCGCGGACGTGATGATTCCGTCACAGCCTTCCTTCTGCACCCCGGGCAGCCCGGAGAGGACCTTGTCGGTGACGTCCTTGCCCAGGCCGGGCTTACGGAAGCGTGGTCCGGGGATCTCCAGGAGCTGCGCCGGGCCGTAGGGGGTTTTTCCGTCCCTGCGGAACCGCTGGATGGAAAAACGCGCGAGCTCGGCGTCGTGGATCTTGCCCAGGTTGTGCCCGAGCCGGGTCACCTCCATGAAGTAGCCGTTGGCATCGACCATCCGCCAGGACACCAGATTGTCCAGCGCCGTGCCCCACAGCACCGCCTTCTTCCCACCCGCGTTCATGGCGATGTTGCCGCCGATGCACGACGCGTCCGCGGAAGTCGGATCCACGGCGAACACCAAGCCCTGGGCCTCCGCTGCTTCCATGACGCGCCGGGTCACGACACCTGCACCACAGCGAACGGTGGGCACGGAGTGGCTCACGCCGGGTATCTGGTCTCGCTCTATCGCACCGAGCGCGTCGAGCTTCTCGGTGTTGATGACAGCCGAGTGGCGCACGAGTGGCACTGCCCCGCCCGTATAGCCGGTGCCGCCGCCACGGGGGATGATGGTCAGCCCGAGCTCGATGCACACCCGCACAACCGCAGCGACTTCGTCTTCGCTGTCTGGATACACCACGACGAAGGGGTATTCGACGCGCCAGTCGGTCGCGTCGGTCACGTGCGCGACCCGGGCAAAGCCGTCGAAGCACACGTTGTCATGCCGCGTCACGCGCGCGAGCTTGCGATGCGCCCGCCGCCGCAGCTCGGCCATCCGCTCGAACTCGGCTGCGAACGCGTCGACTGCGCTGGTGGTGGCTGCGAGCAGCTCGGATACGCTGTCCTCGCGGTTCAGGCGGCGTGCCTCGATCTCGCGTAGGCGGTGGCGCATCGCCTCGATCAGCGCACTCAGTCGCCTCCGGTTCGCGAGCAGATCGTCCTGAAGGTAGGGATTGCGGTCGACCGCCCAGATGTCCCCGAGCACCTCGTAGAGCATGCGAGCCGAGCGGCCCGTGCGCCGCTGCTGACGCAGCTCGTTGAGCAGATCCCAGGCACGAGCGCCCACGATCCGGATCACGATCTCGCGATCCGAAAACGATGTGTAGTTGTAGGGGATTTCCCGGAGCCTGCTGGTCATGCCGCATACCGCCGATGCTGTGCTGCATCATACACTGCAGGCACGCTCAGGTTAGCGCCGCATAGCCGACCACCACGTACCGCAAACCCTTGCCGGCTGCCAGGTAGAGAGTGGCCTTCGCAGGACCCACGCGCAGCCAGCCGGCTGCAGCGCAGAGGGCGTCCCCAACCAGCGGTGCCCAGGACAGCAACAGGAGCGGCGCGCCGAAGCGCCGCAGCCAGACCACCTGCCGGGCCGGGACCTTGCGCTGCGGAACCAGGCGCCCGAGCAGATACGAACTCAGGCCACCGAGCGTATTGCCGAGCGTGGCCACGACCAACGCTGGCCAGAGCAGCACCGGGCTCTGGGAAACCAGAGCGAACAGCAGCAGCTCGGATCCTCCGGGCAGCAGTGTGGCGGAAACGAAGCTGCTGAGAAACAGCGCACCAAGCCCAACCGGACCGTCCAACTAGCGCCTCCCATCAATCCTCATCGATCGAGGGAGGATTCTTGCACAACGGGGCGGCCTGGCAGCGCGCGCCGGGGAGCAGCGCGTCGGGTGACGCAGTTTCAGCTAGCGGCTGTTGAAACCGCGACTGCGCGGGCGCCCGCGGGATTTCTGCGGGGCGGACACGTGCCTACACTGCTTGATTCAGCGTAACCGAGCATTGGTTCAGCGGCTGAACTGGAGTGCGAACCTGCGATCTTCAACATGCTGCTAGGGGACCGACGAGCCGAACACCCTGCGCAGCAGGTTGGTGCTCTGCTGCAGCGGATCGCGGCGGATCGCCTTCTCCTCCTCCGCGATCGTGAGGTAGAGCCCCTCCAGCGCCTTGTGTGTGACATAGCCGTTGAGGTCCGCATCTTCCTTCTTCATCAGGCCGAAGCGCGCTGCACGCCCCGCATACTGGCTGTAAGCCTCGGCTACTCGCACGCGCTGTGTCGCTTGCCGGATGATCGGTTGCAGGCGCGCGCTAAGGGCGGTCTCAGTATGGCGACGGAAGTACTGCGTAGCCGCGTCCTCCGGTCCGTTCAGGACGTTCTTGGCGTCCTGGATTGTCATGCGATTGACCGCATCGACCAGCAGTGCGCGGGTTTCGGGCACGGCCTGCTCGGCGGCGCGGTTCATCGCGGTGATCAGCTGATCGGAGTACGTGCCCATCCGCACCCTGCGCAGCACACCGTCTACACGAGTCAGGGTGGGTGGAAGCGGGATGCGAACAGCCTGGTTCGCCAGGAATCCGTTTTCGCGGCCGAGCTGCAATACCGCGCGGTCCGCGCCCTGGGTGAGTGCCTGCTTAAGTCCGCGCGCAACCTCGGCATCGGTCAAGGCAATCGGCGTCGCGCCACCATACAACGGTATCGACAACAGCACCAGGGACAACGCGCCACGCATAACTCAGGCCTGCCTGGGAATGGCTCAAGCGCCTACGATGCAATCCATGTGCCCAACGGGCCCTGCAACTGAACAGGGTCGAAATGCACTGGGGAGAAGAGCGATGCAGCGCAGATCAGCGCGCGGCAGCATGCGTGATCGCGCGTGGGCCGCGCCGGACTGCGCGCCGGGTGAGGGACTGGCGCGCCCGGCGGGACTCGAACCCACGACCCCTGGCTTCGGAGGCCAGTACTCTATCCACTGAGCTACGGGCGCACGGTGGCCCGCAATGATAGCTGCTTACCGGCCCCTGCGTCCACGCGGGTCTCCTCCAGGGCGTTCGCGCGTACCCGTATAATTACGCCTTTGCCCGCCGCCTCAGGATACAGCGCATGACAGAAATCCATATCCAGGAGCATTCGTCTCCGATCAAGAACTGGAAGCAACTGCTGGTCGTCGGCGTGCTCGCCTTCGTCGTGCCGGTCTTCCTCATCATCGCGATCGTTCAGATCGTCACCGGAGGGCTGAAGGTGGATCCGGGGTCGCTGGCGATGTCCGAGGAGGCGATCGCCGCACGCCTCAAGCCCGCAGGCGAAGCCAGGCTCACGCTGGGTGATGCCCCAGCGGCGGCCGCGCCGAGTGTGGCAGGCGTTCAGTCGGCTGCGGCCGTGCCTGCCGCGCAACCAGCGACCACGGCAAGATCGGGCAACGAGGTCTATCAGCAGGCCTGCGCCATGTGTCACGCCGCCGGGCTGGCCGGTGCCCCCAAGGCAGGCGATGCTGCGGCCTGGAAAGCGCGGGTCGCGCAGGGTGTGCCGACGCTACACAACCACGCCATCAACGGTATTCGGGCGATGCCGGCAAAAGGAGGGAATCCGAGCCTGTCGGATGCCGAGGTCAAGGCCGCCGTCGACTACCTGATCGCCCAGGTCAAGTAGCGGCGGAGGCCTCGAGCGGCAGGCGCGGCGGCCCCGCGCCTTTCTCTTTTCCCTGAAACCGAAAAGATGAACCGCAGAGGACGCGGAGGACGCAGAGAAAATCAATCTCGGGTCCAGGCCTCCGCCCTCTGAATATGGCTGAGGCCGCGGACGCAGAATCCCATCGCTCTTCCTCAGCGTCCTCTGCGTCCTCCGCGGTGAATTGTCTGCCCTGGGCATCCTCGCCACCACCATGGCCACTTACGCGATCGGCGACGTCCAAGGCTGCTTCGGCGCGCTGCAACGCCTGCTCGACCGGATCGGCTTCGACGAGCAGCGCGACCGGCTCTGGTTCGTGGGTGACCTGGTCAATCGCGGCCCCGACTCGCTCGCCACACTCCGGTTCGTCCACGCTCTCGGCGACGTCGCCACGGTGGTGCTCGGCAATCACGATCTGCATCTCCTGGCGGTCGCTGAAGGCCTGGAGAAGCTCAAGCGTGACGACACGCTGGATGATGTCCTCGCCGCACCCGATCGCGAGGCGCTGCTGGACTGGCTGCGCCATCTCCCGCTGGTGCACTTCGAGGACGGCTATGCGATGGTGCACGCCGGGCTGCTGCCGGACTGGAGCGTAAGCCACGCCCTCGAGCTTGGCGCAGAAGTCGAGGCCGCGTTGCAGGCTTCGAGCTATCGCAGCTTCCTGGCGAAAATGTACGGCAACCGCCCGGCACAGTGGAGCGAAGACCTGGCGGGGTTCGACCGGCTGCGCGTGATCGTGAACGCAATGACGCGGCTGCGCGTGTGTACCAACGACGGCACCATGGAGTTCAGCCACAAGGGCAGGCCCGCGAATCTGCCCCCCGGCTATGTGCCCTGGTTCCAGATCGCCGGGCGACGCAGCCGCGACACGCCTGTCATCTTCGGCCACTGGTCGGCGCTGGGGCCGCTCAGCGTGCCGAACCTGTTCGCTCTGGATACGGGCTGTCTGTGGGGCCGGCACCTGACTGCGCTGCGGCTGGAGGATCGGAAGCTGTTCCAAACCTCCTGCCGGGCGCGGGCAGGTGGAGTGCGCGGGCAATGAGCTGCTCGCACTCGCGCGCGATCTCGCGCCGCGTTTTTCCAGAGATCTCGATTTCCCCCGCAAAGGTGAGCTCCACGCGCATGCGCCGATGGCTCAGGATCAGGCGCAGGGATTCCACCAGCGTGCGGTCTCCGGCATAGGCAGCGTCCAGGTTGGCGGAGCCGTCGCGCAGGGGATAGCGGATGCCGGCAGTCGCAACCCGCGCGCCAGCGCCGAGTGCGGGTTGGAACAGCGAAGCGTGAAAGGCGCGCAGGTGTGTGCCGTCGGTGGTGGTGCCTTCCGGAAAGATGCCCACCCGTTCCCCTCGGGTCAGGGTGTCGACGATCGTGCGGTTGGTGCGGGCGGTGTCGTGGCGCTTGCTGCGCTCGATGAAGATGGTCCCGGAGCGCGCCACCAGCCAGCCGATCACTGGCCACCGGCGGATATCGGACTTGGCCACGAAGCGCACCGGGCTTACGCCATGGATGACCCAGATGTCGAGCCAGGATACGTGGTTCGCCACGATCACCGTCGGCTGACGCCCACTGGGCGGGCGGCCTTTCACATGCAACCGGATCCCCAGGATGGCGAGCACCTTGCGCGACCAGCGCTTGATGATGCGCAGCTGCCGGTGGCCGTCGATGAACGGGAACACGACGCCGGCCACGGCACAGCCGTAGACCAGGTGCACCAGCAGACGGATCAGCCGATAGGCGCGGGCTAGCGGAGGCGTCGACTGCTCGGGCCCGTCAGGCGGCATCCCTCATGAAATGCTTGGCGTAGCGCTGGTCCACCCGGGACAGCGAAAGCATCATCAGCAGATCCGCAGTGTTGAAGTCCGGGTCCCAGGACGGCTCCCCGCACACCCAGGCGCCAACCCGCAGGTAGGCCTTGATCAGGGGTGGAAGCACCGGGCTGGCCGAACGGCCCAGATCGTGCAGCGGCAGCGGGGAGCGCGGAAAGACCCGATACTCGGCCGGGCTCATGTGCTTTTCGGCCAGACGCGCATAGGCGCTCGCGGCGGAGCGGCCGCCGTCCACCATGCTCATGCTGGCGCAGCCGATGATGTACTCATAGCCGTGTCTGCGCATGTACTGCGCGAGCCCTGCCCACAGCGAAGCGATTACGCCCCCGCTGCGATGATCCGGGTGGACGCAAGAGCGACCGAGCTCGACGGCGCGCTCGCGCAGATGGGCCAGGCGGGCCAGATCGAACTCCTGGTCCGAGTAGAAGCCTCCCAGCCGCTTGGCGGTCAGGCCGCTCAGGATGCGGTAGGTGCCGAGCACATCGCCGGTTGCCGCGTCCGTCACCACCAGGTGATCGCAATACGGATCGAACAGATCCTCGTCGATGCCATCCTCCGAGCCACGCAGGTGGGCACCCATCTCCTCGCCGAACACCCGGTAGCGCAGGCGTTGCGCTTCGCGGATCTCCGAGCGGGTGCGAGCGAGATGAACGTTCAGCTTCTGTTGCTTCTCAGACTGGCCGTGTCCCGGCTGCAGCATACTTCCGCTCCACGAAAGAGAACCAACCGAAGTTAAGCCGCCCCGGTGACAGACGGGTTACGCGCGCGTGACCGTTTGACGAACCGCCTCGCACCGCGACCGCACCGGCCGGCCTGGCCATCGAGTTTGCGGAGATATTACAGCTTCGTGACGCCGCTTGCTCACCACAGCGCCGTGCCGAAGGCCTCGCGATAGCGCAAGCCGATCTCCTCCCGGGTCGGGTGATGGTTCTGGCCCCCGCGGCTGGCGATCTTGATCGAACCCATGAGCGAGGCGAGGCGCCCGGTGCTCGGCCAGTCGTAACCTTGAGCGATGCCGTAAAGCAGGCCCGCCCGGTAGGCGTCGCCGCAGCCGGTGGGATCGATCGTGCTGGCTGGCGGGACGCTCGGAATCTGGATGGTCTGGCCGGACGAATAGATCGTCGACCCTTCCGCGCCGCGGGTGACCACGAGCGCTTTGACCCGGCGCGCGAGCGTTTCAAGGTCCTGGCCGATGCGCTCCTGAAGCATGCGGCCTTCGTAGTCGTTGACGGCCACGTATGCGGCCTGGTCTACGAACCCGAGCAACTCCTCTCCGCTGAACATGGGCAGCCCCTGCCCAGGATCGAAAATGAACGGGATGCCCCCCTCCGCGAGCTCGCGCGCGTGCTTGAGCATGCCGTCCCGCCCGTCAGGGGCAACGATGCCCAGGCTCACGTCGCTCGCGTCGTCAACGTGATTCAGATGCGAGTAGTTCATCGCGCCGGGGTGGAACGCTGTGATCTGGTTGTCGTCGAGATCGGTGGTGATGAAGGCTTGCGCTGTAAAGGTGTCCTTGACCTCGCGGATGTGAGTCTGGGCAAGCTTCAGGCGCTCCAGGCGGTAGGCGTAAGGCTGGTAATCCTCCCCGACGGTCGCCATGATCAGGGGATTCCCGCCCAGCAGCTTGAGATTGTAGGCGATGTTGCCCGCACACCCGCCGAACTCCCGGCGCATGTCCGGCACCAGAAAGGCGACGTTGAGAATGTGAATCTGGTCCGGCAGGATGTGGTTGCGGAATCGGTCGCGGAACACCATGATGGTGTCGTAGGCGATCGATCCGCAGATGAGGGTGTTCATGGCTCGCCTTTGTTGGTGGTTGGACGTTCCTACCGCGTGCGCGCCGGCGCGCCGCGCTGCTAGCGCGTGATGACGACGGGCTTCAGATCGAGGTTCTGCTCGATGCGAGCCGCCGCCTGCAGCGCCTCCTCGCGGCTGGCATAGGGTCCGGCCTGGACCCGGTACATCCCACTACTCGGATAGATCGCTGCGAGTTGGGCGAGCCAGCCCACCTCCACCTGCAACCGGGTCAGCAAGGTGGCAGCCTTCTCCCGCAGGCTGAACGCGCCAAGCTGGATGTAAACACCGGCGGCATTCTCGGGTGCGGGGGAGGCAGGCGGCGTCACAGCCGCGGCGGGCAGTGCGGACGGGGCGTCCCGACGAGCCGGGACCGGCTGCAGATCCCCAGCGGGGAGAATGCTCTGGACTTCTACCATCGCGCTGCCGTTGGCCAGGATGCCGAGCTTGTACGCAGCGGTATAGGACAGATCGATCAACCGGTCGGAGTGGAAGGGACCACGGTCGTTGATCCGCACCACCACCGAACGCTCCGTGCTCAGGCTTCTGACCCGCGCGTAGCTGGGGATCGGCAGCGTCGGATGCGCCGCCGTCATCGCGTACATGTCGTAGATCTCGCCCGACGCCGTTTGCCTGCCGTGGTAGCGCTTGCCATACCAGCTCGCCAGACCGGTTGCACGGTATTCGCCAAGCTCGGTCATGGGTACGTAGGTCCGCCCCATTGCGGTATAGGGGCGTGCGTTGGCGACACGGATCGGCTCCGGCTTCGGCTGCGCGTCCGGCACCTGGCGCAGGTCGGCTGGCGGGTTGGCGTGCGGACCGTCATCGAGGTAGTACCCGCCCGGTTTGTGCGGCGCCTCTGCCCTTGGCTCGCGGGTGGGCGCAGTACCGCACGCGGTCAGGGCCAGGGTTGCAGCAAGACAAGGCAGCACCAGCGCAGCACCACGCGCCCCCCGCCTCGCGCCTCTCTGCCGTCGCCTCACGTCTTCACCAGCCGCTTGTGGGTATGAATGCTCATCAGGATACCCATTCCGAACAGCACGCTCACCAGGGAAGTCCCGCCATAGCTGAGCAATGGCAGCGGGACGCCCACCACGGGCAGGATCCCGCTCACCATGCCCATGTTCACCGCTACGTAGGTGAAGAAAGTGAGGGTGATGGCGCCAGCAGTCAGCCGGGTGAACAGCGTCGAAGCGTTGTAGGTGATGAACATGCCCCGGCCGATAACGAACAGGAACAGCGTTACCAGGATGACATTGCCGAACAGGCCGAACTCCTCGGAGAAGACGGCAAAGATGAAGTCGGTGCTGCGCTCGGGCAGGAAGTCCAGGTGCGCCTGGGTACCGTTGAGCCAGCCCTTGCCGAAAAAACCCCCGGAACCCAGCGCAATGGCCGCCTGGATGGTGTGATAGCCGGCGCCGAGCGGATCCTGGTTCGGATCCAGCAGGGTGAGCACTCGCTGGCGCTGGTAGTCGTGCATCAGTGACCACAGCAGGGGCAATGATGCGAGCGCGACCACGGTCAACCCGACCAGGATTCTCCAGCTCAGACCGGCCAGGAAGATCGCGAACAGCCCTGCCGAGGCGATCAGCAGCGCGGTGCCGAGGTCGGGCTGCTTGGCCACCAGCAGCACCGGCACCAGCACCATGATCGCAGCGATCGCATAGTCGCGCAGCTTGAGGATCGCCTCGTAACGGTCGAAGTACCATGCCAGCGCCAGGGGAACCGCGATCTTCATCAGCTCGGACGGTTGGATTCGCGTCACACCGATGTGCAGCCAGCGCCGCGCCCCGTTCACCACTTCCCCGAACAACGCAACGGCGACGAGCAGGATCAACCCCACGAGATATACCGGCAGCGCAAGACGCAGCAGATAGTGGGGCGGGATGTTGGCGGCGATCCACATGATCGCGAAGGCCACTGCGATGTTGGCGAGCTGAGCCCCGACCCGGGCGAAGCTCTCCCCCGAGGCGCTGTACAGCGTGATCAGCCCGACCAGCAGCAGCGCGCCCAGGGCCGCGAGCAGATAGGCGTCGACATGCCTGCCGAGGTAGGCGAACAGGCGGTTAATCACCTTCCGGCTCCTCTTTGCTGCTGGCCGGCGTGATCTCCGGTTCCTTGCCCAGCAGGTAGAAGTCCATCACCTTGCGCGCGATCGGTGCCGCCGCCGTGCTGCCATGGCCGCCATTTTCCACCAGAATCCCCAGCGCAATGGTCGGGGCGTCGGCGGGCGCGAAGGCGATGAACAGCGAATGGTCGCGGTGGCGCTCGTGCACCCGTTTCTCGTCGTAGCGCTCGTTCTGCTTCATCGCGATCACCTGGGCAGTGCCGGTCTTGCCGGCGATCTTGTAGGTCGCTCCGGCGCCGGCCCACGCCGCCGTGCCTCCCGGCCGCGTCACATCGACCATCGCCTCCCTTACCAATGCCAGGTTCTCCGGGCGCAGTGGCACCGTGCCGATTGGCTCGACCTCGATGCTGGTCAGCTCATTGGTCTGGCTGTTCTGGATGTGACGCACGATGTGCGGGCGGAACGTCACACCGTTGTTGGCCAGGATTGACGTCGCAAAGGCGAGCTGCATGGGCGTGGCAAGGTTGTAGCCCTGCCCGATGCCCACCGAGATGGTGTCCCCGACGAACCACTTCTGCTTGAAGCGGCGCATCTTCCAGTCCTGCGAGGGCAACAGCCCGGCGACCTCGCCGTCGATATCGATGCCGGTCTTGGCGCCGAAGCCCAACTTGCTGATGAAGCTGTGGATGTTATCGACACCCAGTTCATGAGCCAGCCCGTAGTAGTAGGTATCGCAGGACACCACGATGGATTTGTGCATGTCGACCATGCCGTGGCCGCCAGCCTTCCAGTCGCGCCAGCGGTGACCGCCTGCCCCGCCCAGCGCGAAATAGCCGGGGTCGGCAATGGTATAGCGCGGCGAGCGCTTGCCGAGCTCGAGCGCAGCCATGGCCATGAACGGCTTGAACGTCGAGCCTGGCGGGTATACGCCCTGTAGCGCGCGGTTGTTGAGCGGATGGTCCGGGGAGTTGTTGAGCATCTCCCAGTTCTGCGGGTCGATGCCGTCGACGAACAGGTTGGGGTCGTAGCCGGGCTTGCTCACCAGCGCCAGCACGCCGCCGGTGGAGGGCTCGATGGCAATCAGTGCCCCGCGCCGATCGCCGAAGGCGCGCTCGGCAACGTCCTGCAGGCGCGCATCCAGCGACAGCAGCAGGTTGTTGCCGGACACCGGCAGGGTGCTGCGCAGGGTGCGCACCGCGCGCCCACCGGCATCGGTCTCCACCTCCTCGAATCCGGTGGTGCCATGCAGCGCGCGCTCGTAGCGCCCCTCGACCCCGGCCTTGCCGATGAAATCCGACCCGGTGTAGTTGGCCGCCGCCCCCTCGGCTTTCAGGCGGTCGACGTCGACCTGTGTGAGACGCCCGATGTAGCCCAGGACATGCGAAGCCACCTCTCCATTCGGATAGTGCCGGAACAGCCGCGCGCGGATGTCCACGCCGGGGAAACGGTACTTGTTCACGGCGAACCGTGCGACCTCCTGGTCGTTGAGCCGCGTGCGGACCGGCAGGCTGGCGAAGTCGTGGCCCTCGTCGAGCAGCTTGCGAAAGCGCTTACGGTCGCGCGGGGTGATCTCCACCACCTGCGCAAGGTCGTCGATCAGGGCGTCCAGCTCGGTGGCCTTGTTGGGCGTGATCTCCAGCGTGTAGGCCGCGTAGTTGTGCGCCAGCACCGCGCCGTTGCGATCGAGGATGAGCCCCCGGTTGGGAATGATCGGCACGATCGAGATGCGGTTGTTCTCCGCCAGCGTGTGGTAGTAGTCGTGCTGCAGCACCTGCAAATAGACGAAGCGGGTGAGCAGGACACTGAACATCGCCAGCACCAGCCCGGCGGATACCGCCAGGCGCACTTGGAAGTTGCGCAGCTCCTTCTGATGATCGCGCAGCTCGGCCCGGCGCGCACCCGCCAGCACAATGGGTGCGGTGTCCACGCGGCCAGCGAATCGGCGGAACAGCCTCACGGCGGCGTCACACGGCGTCGGGATCCGTGCGCGGGCGCAACGGAATACGGATCAGGCTGGACAAGGCTGGCCACAGCAACGCGCCGAGGATGCTGGGCGCGAAGTACAGCGGGCCGGGGAACCCCGCGCCAGCCATGACGCGCACCAGCAACATGACCAGCTGGGCCGCGCCCAGGATCGCCAGCACATGCAGGACCTGATGCCGCATCCCGAACATGACAATGCGGCGGTGGAGCAGGATCGCCAGATACATCATCACTGCGTAGGCCAGCGCATGCTGGCCGAACAGGCTCCCATCGGCCACGTCCATCGCCAAACCGAGGAGCCACGCGGGCAGGAAGCCCACCCGACGTGGATGGTACACGACCCAGTAGATGAGCGTGAGCGCGATGAAGTCCGGGCGCAGCAGCTGCAGAGATCCCGGCAACGCAACCAGGTTGACCAGCAGCGCCGCCAGCAGCGTGAGCCCGATATAGCCGATCCTCACCGGCCGCAAGATCTCGGGCGGGCTGCCGCCGCCGGACTGCAGCCGGATCACTCGCCCCCCTTTCTGGCTTTGCGCGCCTTGCCACCCGCCTCCTGCGTGGAAGGCATAGCGGGAAACCCGTCGTCACCGGAGAGGATCAGCACCTGGCCGAAGTTGCCGACCGCGGCCGCAGGCGTGCACGTGATGCGGGCGAACGCGTAAGCAGCGTTGCGCTCGATGTTGGACACCACCGCGACCGGCAAGCCGGACGGATAGGTGCCGTCGAGGCCGGAGGTCACCAGCACATCGCCGTTCTGGATATCGGCATTCACCGGCATGAAACGCAGCTCCAGCGCGCCGTCGTAGCCGATGCCGAAGGTCACCCCGCGCAGCCCGCTGCGCAGAACCTGGATCGGCACCGCTTGCTCCTTGTCGGTTACCAGCGTGACCTCGGACAGCCAGGGGAACACACGGGTAACCTGGCCCACCACGCCGATGTGGTCGACGACCGCTTGCCCGGCCTTCACCCCGTGCTGGAACCCCTTGTCGACCACCACCCGGCGTGTGAACGGATCGCGCGGCGCGTACACGATCTCCGCACCGATGGCATCTCGCGGGATGCGTCCACGCAGCCCCAGCATCTCGCGCAGGTGCTGGTTCTCGGCTGCAACCGCCTGCTGGTTCTGCAGCACAGCCGCGTCCAGCAGAGTCTGGCGCTTGAGCTGCTCGTTCTCGCGCTCGAGCCGGGCGTGGGTGACGAAGAATTCGCCGATGCGCTGGGCGAGAGTGCCGGGCAAGGTCGCCAGCCGCTGCAACGGGTAGATCACGACGCCGACGGCCTGCTGAACCACGTGCAGATACCCGAAGCGCACATCGGCCACCAGCAGGGTGATCGACAGCAGCGAGAAGAACGCGAAACGGGTGAGTAGGCTCGGACCGTGCTTGAAGAAAGGAGGGGGGGCGTATTCCATCGCTCAGACAGGACCGGCCAGCGGTGTGGTCAGCTTTCCCAGCGTGCCTGATCGTGCGCGCAGCGGGCTCCCCGCCACATGGTCCTCGTGGCAACAGCCACGCGTGTTGCGACAAATGCGCTGCGGTGGGTCGCCGGGTCTGCGCACAGGGGTCGGGCTTGCGAACGATCGATCCGGCTCGTGCCGGACACCTCCCGGCCGGCGCACACGGGTGCGTCTGTCCCTGCTAGTCGCTGGTGAAGATGGTGCCGAGCTTGTCCATGCGCTCGAGCGCCTTGCCCGATCCCCGCACGACGCAGGTGAGTGGGTCCTCGGCAACGATCACCGGCAGGCCGGTTTCCTCCATCAGCAAGCGGTCGATGTCGCGCAGCAGCGCACCCCCACCGGTCAGCACCATCCCCTTCTCGGCGATGTCTGCCCCCAGCTCAGGCGGAGTCTGCTCGAGCGCAGATTTCACCGCGCTAACGATGGAGTTGAGCGGTTCGGTCAGCGCCTCGAGGATCTCGTTGCTGGAGATGGTGAAGCTGCGCGGGATGCCTTCGGCGAGGTTGCGTCCCTTGACCTCCTTCTCGCGCACCTCGCTGCCCGGGAAGGCGGAGCCGATCTCCTTCTTGATTTCCTCGGCGGTGGTCTCGCCGATCAGCATGCCGTAGTTGCGGCGGATGTAGTTGATGATCGCTTCATCGAACTTGTCGCCGCCCACGCGCACCGAGCCCGCGTAGACGATCCCGCCCAGGGAGATCACCCCCACCTCGGTGGTGCCGCCGCCGATGTCCACCACCATCGAGCCGGTGGCTTCGTCCACCGGCAGATCGGCCCCTATGGCAGCGGCCATGGGCTCTTCGATGAGCTCCACCTTGCGTGCACCGGCGCCATAGGCCGACTCGCGGATGGCGCGGCGCTCGACCTGTGTCGAGCCACAAGGCACGCAGATGACGATGCGCGGGCTGGGCGAGAACAGGCGATTATCGTGGACTTTCTTGATGAACTGCTTGAGCATCTGCTCGGTCACCGTGAAGTCGGCGATGACCCCATCCTTCATGGGACGGATGGCGATGATGTTGCCAGGCGTGCGGCCGAGCATCTGCTTGGCAGCCAAGCCGACGTCCTGGATGACTTTCTTGCCGTTGGGCCCGCCTTCCTGGCGGATGGCGACGACAGAAGGTTCGTTCAGGACGATGCCTTTGCCGCGCACGTAGATCAGGGTGTTGGCGGTGCCCAGGTCGATGGCTAGGTCGTTGGAGAAATAGCCGCCAAGGAATCCGAACATGAAGCTTCCAGTTAGGTTTGGAGTGTAGGTCCCGGAGATCTCGGGACCAAGGAGTTAAAGCGGTTATAATAGCGCAGTTATCGGGCGCCACGAAAGTAACCTTGAGGGTGCCGTGCCTGGCGCGGCGGCGGGCTTTCGTAGCGGCTGGTTTGCTGCGCGCCTACACTCCCTGACCGCTGTCTCGCCAATGGCTCTGACTCTCGACGATGTCAAACGCATCGCTCTGCTGTCCCGGCTTTCGGTCACCGACGAGGAAGCCGGACAGGTGCTCGAGCAACTGGGCGGGTTGTTCGCCCTGATCGAGCAGATGCGCTCGGTTGACACCGCCGGCATCGAACCCATGTCGCACCCGGTCGGCGGTGTTCAACGCCTGCGTGAGGATGTGGTGACCGAGCGCGACGAGCGCGTCGCCAACATGCGCAACGCCCCCGCCCAGCAGGATGGACTGTTCCTGGTCCCCAAGGTCATCGAGTAGAGGGACGGGGATGCACCTCGCTTCGGTGGCCGCGCTCGGCCGCACCCTCGCCTCGCGGGAGATCTCCGCTGTCGAGCTGGCCCAGCTCTACCTCGCCCGTATCCAGAAGCACCCCGATCTCAACGCCTTCCTCGACGTGCGTCCCGAGGTGACCCTCGCGCAGGCCCGCGCCGCGGATGACCGCATCGCCCGGGGCGAGGCCGGGCCCCTGACCGGCGTGCCGGTCGCGCACAAGGACATCTTTGTAACCCGCTACTTCTGCTCGACTGCGGGATCCCGGATGCTCAAGGGCTACATGAGCCCCTTCGACGCCACGGTGGTGGAGCGCCTCGGGCAGGCGGGCATGGTGACGCTGGGCAAGCTCAACTGCGACGAGTTCGCGATGGGCTCCAGCAACGAGAACAGTTACTACGGCAACGTATTGAATCCTTGGGATAAGACGGCCGTCCCGGGAGGCAGCTCGGGGGGCTCGGCCGCGGCAGTGGCGGCGCGTCTGACACCCGCTGCCACTGCCACTGATACCGGTGGATCGATCCGGGAGCCGGCCGCCTTTTCCGGCATCAGCGGCATCAAGCCCACCTACGGGCGCGCGTCCCGCTGGGGCATGATTGCCTTCGCGTCCAGCCTCGACCAAGCCGGAGTCCTGACGCACTCGGCCGAAGATGCCGCGCTGATCTTCAACGCCATGCTGGGGTTCGATCCCAAGGATTCCACCAGCCTCGAGCGTCCGCCCGAAGACTTCACGCGCGAGTTGAATGGGGGGGTGAAAGGGCTGCGTGTCGGTGTGCCCCTTGAATTCTTTGGGCCTGGCCTGGACGCGGAGGTGGAGCGGGCGATCCGCGCTGCCCTGACTGAGCTGGAGCAGCTGGGCGCGCGCCTGGTCGACGTCACGCTGCCCAACGTTCGTCTCGGTATCCCGGTCTATTACGTCATCGCGCCTGCGGAGTGCTCGTCCAACCTGAGCCGGTTCGACGGCGTGCGCTACGGCCATCGTGCCGAGCGGTACGAAGACCTCATCGACATGATGAGCCGCTCCCGTGCGGAGGGTTTCGGGCCGGAAGCCAAGCGCCGCATCCTGGTCGGCACCTATGTGCTATCGCACGGGTACTACGACGCCTACTACCTCAAGGCGCAGCAGGTTCGTCGGCTGATCTCGCGCGACTTCGAAGAGGCCTTTCGGACCTGCGACATCATCGCCGGTCCAGTCGCGCCGAGCGTCGCATTCGACCTGGGCGAGAAGACCGCGGATCCGGTCGCAATGTACCTCTCCGACCTCTACACCGTTCCAGGCAGCCTCGCCGGTCTCCCCGGTATGAGCGTCCCCTGCGGATTCAACCCGAAGGGGCGGCCGGTGGGTCTGCAACTGATCGCGAACCACTTCCAGGAGGCACGCCTGCTGGGCGTGGCGCACCGGTATCAGCAGGCCACGGACTGGCACCAGCGCGTGCCGCGCGGCTTCGAGTAAAGCGATATGGGCTGGGAAATCGTCATCGGGCTGGAAACCCACGCGCAACTATCCACCCGCTCCAAGATCTTCTCGGGTGCGTCTACAGCTTTCGGTGCCGCGCCTAACAGCCAGGCCTGCGCGGTGGATCTCGCGCTGCCCGGGGTCCTGCCGGTCCTGAACGAGGCCGCCGTGGTGAAGGCCATCCGGTTCGGCCTGGCGGTGGGGGCGAAGATCAACCGCCGCTCCATCTTCGCGCGCAAGAACTACTTCTATCCCGACCTTCCGAAGGGCTACCAGATCAGTCAGTACGAGGTCCCGGTCGTGCAGGGGGGCGGCATTTCGATCCAGATCGGCGAACAGGCGAAGACCGTCCGCTTGACCCGGGCGCACCTGGAAGAAGACGCCGGCAAGTCCCTGCATGAGGACTTCCACGGCATGAGCGGCATCGACCTCAACCGCGCCGGCACACCGCTGCTGGAGATCGTGTCGGAGCCGGACATGCGCTCGGCCGCCGAGGCGGTGGCCTACGCCAAGGCCCTGCATGGGCTGGTCCGGTGGATCGACATCTGCGACGGCAACATGCAGGAGGGCTCCTTCCGCTGCGACGCCAACGTCTCGGTGCGCCGCCCGGGCGACCGGCTGGGGACGCGCTGCGAGATCAAGAACCTGAACTCGTTCCGCTTCCTGGAGCGCGCCATCGAGTACGAGGTGCGTCGTCAGGTCGAGATCCTCGAAGATGGCGGCGAGATCGCGCAGGAGACCCGTTTGTACGATCCCGACCGGGACGAGACGCGCTCGATGCGCTCGAAGGAAGACGCCCAAGACTACCGCTACTTCCCCGATCCGGACCTGCTGCCGCTCCAACTGAGCGAAGCCTGGATCGAAGAGGTGGGAGCGACGCTGCCGGAGCTGCCGCAGGCGCGGCGTGAGCGCTATGTCAGCGAGCTCGGGTTGTCCGCGTACGATGCGGGAGTGCTCACTTCCAGCCGGGAGATCTCCGGCTACTTCGAGGACCTGGTGCGTGAGCTGCCCGGCCAGGCCAAGCTGTGCGCGAACTGGGTGATGGTGGAGTTGTCGGGACGGCTCAACCGGGAGGACCGCGACATCGCCCAGTCCCCGGTCCCCAGCCGCGACCTCGCAGGCCTGCTACGCCGGATCGCCGACGGCACCCTCTCGGGTAAGCTCGCCAAAGATGTCTTCGACGCCATGTGGGCCGGCCAGGGCGACGCGGATCGGATCATCGCGCAGCGCGGCCTGAAGCAGATTTCCGACGCCGGCGAGCTGGAGAAGCTGGTAGACGATGTCCTCGCCGCCAACCCCACCCAGGCGGCCGAGTATCGCGCCGGGAAGGACAAGGCCTTCAACTTCCTGGTCGGACAGGCGATGAAGGCCTCCAGGGGAAAGGCAAACCCCGCGCAGGTCAGCCAGATCCTCAGTCGCAAGCTGTCCGCGCAGCCGGGGATCGGCTGAACCGGCAGGTCACTGCGGCCGCAGCTCGGTCAGCTCGATGAAGCGCTTGCGGTCTGCGTCGTAGCGGGTCTTGATCGCGGTAATCTGTGCGGCCTGCCGATCCATATCGTTGCGCAGCGTCTGCACCTCCAGCTGCTGGGCTTCGATGTCCTCGACCAGGTATTCCGGGACGGGCTTGCCGGTCTTGGCCAGTTCGTCGCGCTGGGCCTGCAGCTTGGCCAGGCGCGCCTGGGCCTTCTTCAGATGCGGGTCCAGGTTGCGCAGGGTCTGGGTGGGCAGCGCAAGGTTGCGTTCGCGGGCAGCATCGATCTCCTGCGCGCTGCCATAGGTATTGATCAGGGCCCGGTCCCGGCGCCGCTGCTCGGCGAGGCGCTTCTGCTCTTCCATCTCCCGCTGCGCTTTCTCCTCCAGCGCCCGGCGCTCCTCAGGAGTAGTCGCCGGCTCGATCTGGCGCACCGTCATGCCATTGCGGTTCATCTCCTCGGCCGCATTGTCACGGTACTCGGGCGGGATGGCCTGGCCGTAGTGCGTCACACCGTCTTCGTCCACCCACTTGTAGATCTGGCCCGCGCGCTTAGCGGTCTGGCCGGATTTGGGCGCCTGGGTCTTGGCCTTGGCCTTGGGCTGGGCTGCACCCACCACACCCGGCACGGCAAGACACACCGCCAGAGCAAGAATGACGGGGAACGAGCTACGACGGTACATGGCCTGCAACTCCGTACAGATGGCGATAGTCCTCGACCATCTGCAACTCGCGTGCCATTGCTCCCCGCTGCTGGAGATAGGCCACAAGATCGTCAAGAGTTGCGATACTGACCACAGGTATCTGATAAGTCTGCCGAACCTCCTGGACCGCAGAAAGCGGGCCGGCGCCTCGCTCCATTCTGTCCAGGGCGATGACCACTCCTGCGGGGACCGCGCCCCCGCCACGGATGAGATCGACGGATTCACGCACCGAGGTCCCGGCTGAGATGACGTCGTCCACGATCAGCACTCGCCCTGCGAGCGCTGCCCCGATCGTCACGCCGCCCTCGCCGTGGTCCTTGGCCTCCTTGCGGTTGAAGCAGATGGGCAGGGTGCGGCCGTGCTCCGCGAGTGCGATCGCGGCTGCCGTTACCAGTGGGATGCCCTTGTACGCGGGGCCGAACAGCAGATCGAACTCGATTGCTGATGCCAGGATGGCTTTCGCGTAGAATTGCCCCAGCGTTCGCAGCGCTTCCCCGTCATTGAACAGGCCGGCATTGAAGAAATACGGCGACAGCCGACCCGCCTTGGTCTTGAACTCGCCGAAGCGTAGCACCTGGCGCTCCAGTGCGAACTGGATAAACTCCTGCCTGAATTCCTGATCGTCCATCGCGCGCGTGCGTATCATCACGCTCAATCTTAACGGCATCCGCTCCGCGGTCAACAAGGGATTCCTGCACTGGCTCGGTTGGCAGCAGGCCGACGTGGTGTGCGTGCAGGAAGTCAAAGCACAGGCCGCTGACCTCACACCGCCGATGCGCGCACCCGACGCCTATCGGAGTTGCTTTCACTTCGCCCAGCATCCGGGCTATAGCGGCGTGGGCCTGTACTGCAGGCGCGCGCCCGACGCCGTGGTAGGCCTGGGCATCCCCGACATCGACGCCGAAGGCCGCTACCTGGAAGCACGTTTCGGCAAGTTGAGCGTGGTCTCCTTCTATGTTCCGTCCGGCTCCAGCTCCGAGGAGCGGCTGGCCATCAAGTTCAGCTTCCTCGAGCGCGTGATCGAGCCGCTCCACCGGCTCGCGCGCAGCGGGCAGGAGGTCATCATCTGCGGGGACTGGAACATCGCGCACAAGGAGATCGACCTGAAGAACTGGCGCTCGAATCAGAAGAACCCCGGCTTCCTGCCCGAAGAACGGGCCTGGCTGTCGGGCGTGTTCGAGTACCTGGGCTATGTGGATGTGTTCCGCCGTCTCGACTCGCGCCCAGAGCAATACACCTGGTGGTCCAACCGCGGCCAGGCCTGGGCCAAGAACGTGGGCTGGCGCCTGGACTACCAGATCGCCACCCCCGGGATCGCAGCGAAGGCCAGATCGGCATCGATCTACAAGGCTAAACGCTTCTCCGATCACGCGCCGCTCACCATAGACTACGACTACGCGCTTTAGCACCTGCTAAAGGACGATGGCCAAACGCCCGATTAGGCGTCCAGACCAATGACCCGGTACGACCACTCAGCTGGCTGCGCGCCGGCGGAGCGACCAGCAGACCCGTGGGCGCTCGCAACATGGCTTCCAACTGGCCGGTGCATGCGCCGTAACCACACGCGAGACGCGCGGTGAGCCTCAGGCCGCCCGTACGCCGGTGGCGCGACGATCTGCGCGTCTATGCAGAGCCGCGCGTAGCACGGATGCTGCTGCTGGGCTTTTCCGCCGGGCTGCCCTTGCTACTGGTCCTGGGCACCCTGTCCTATCGCTTGCGCGAAGCCGGGATCGATCGCACGACCATCGGCTTCTTGAGCTGGGTCGGGCTCGCGTACGGGTTCAAGTGGGCATGGGCTCCGCTGGTGGACCGGCTGCGGCTGCCCCTGCTTACCCATGCGCTGGGGCGGCGCCGCAGCTGGCTACTGCTCGCACAGCTGGGCATTATCGGCGGTCTGGTCGGGATGGCGGCAACGGATCCCGCGACCCATTTGCACACGTTGGTGGCCTTCGCGCTGCTTACAGCATTCGCGTCGGCCACCCAGGATATCGCGCTGGACGCGTTTCGCATTGAGTCCGCCGGAGTCTCCCTGCAGGCCGCGATGGCTGCCAGCTATCAGGTGGGATATCGGGCCGCTATGATCTCCGCCTCTGCGGGTGCGCTGTGGATCGCGGCCGCCGTCGACCCGGACGAGAGCACCTACCAGCACGCGCCGTGGACGGCCGCTTATCTGGTCATGGCGGCGTGCATGGCCGTGGGCGTGCTGACCGTAATGCTCTCCCGGGAGCCCGCAGCGACCGTGTCACCCGAGACCCTGGACCGCGAGCAACGGACTGCCGCCCGGTTGACCTCCACAGCGCTGCCGCGCCCGCTAGTGCGCGTGTTTGCCTGGTTCTACTCGGCGGTCGCGAGCCCGTTCCTGGATTTCGTGCTGCGCTATCGCTGGCAAGCGGTGCTGCTCCTGGCACTGATCGGCAGCTACCGAATCTCCGACATCGTGCTGGGTGTGATGTCCAACCCGTTCTACCGGGACATGGGCTACACCAAGGATGAGGTGGCCGCGGTGTCCGGGGTGTATGGGGTAGTGATGACACTTGTCGGGGCCGGGATCGGCGGTCTACTCAGCTTGCGCCTGGGAGTCATGCGCGTGCTGTTCCTCGGCGCGCTGCTGTCTGCGGCCACGAACCTGCTGTTCGCCTGGCTTTCCGTGCGGGGCCACGATCTGCCGATGCTGGTGCTGGTCATCTCCGCGGACAACCTGAGCGCCGGAATTGCCAGTGCCGCTTTCGTGGGTTATCTGTCCGGGCTGACCAACGTAGCCTACTCGGCGACCCAGTACGCCCTGTTCAGCTCGCTCATGCTGCTTCTGCCAAAGTTTGTGGCGGGCTGGTCGGGATGGGTGGTCGACCACTTCGGGTACCAGTCCTTCTTCGTAGCCACCGCTGTCCTCGGCCTGCCCGTGATGCTGCTGGTGCTGGCGGCCGCACGCCAGACTCAGCCGGCTGCTTCGCCCGCGCCTAATCCGGGCGCTCCGAATTGAACCGATAGACCGCGAGCGCGCCCAGCAGGTTGGGCAGGAGGGAGATGCGCTGCCCGTCCTCCTTCATCACGATGCGCTCGAGGACGTGCAGGTCGTGCTCCGCGCAGAACACCTCGAAGTCGCGGATGGTGAACAGGTGCACGTTGGGCGTGTCGTACCACTGGTAGGGCAAGTGCTTGGACACCGGCATGCGCCCGCCCACGATCTGCAGGCGATGCCGCCAGAAGCCGAAGTTGGGAAAGGTAACGATCCCTTCGCGCCCGACTCGCAGCATCTCCTTGACGATCCGCTCGGTGTGGCGCACCGCCTGCAGCGTCTGCGACAGGATCACGTAGTCGAAGGAGCCGGACTCGAAGCCGGATAGCCCTGACTCCAGGTCACTCTGAATCACGTTCACGCCGTTGCGCACGCTGGCGATGATCCTGGCGTCGTCGATCTCGATGCCGTAGCCGCTGGCGTTGCGAGCTTCGCGCAGGAAGCGCAGCAGGGAACCATCCGCGCAGCCCAGATCGAGCACGTGCGCGCCGGGGCGGATCCAGCCGGCGATGGCATCGAAGTCGGGGCGGCCCGACAGCGTGCCGTGGCTTTGCCCAGGAGCGCTCATGCCCTCACTCGACATCCATCGTGTCGAAGTAGGCCCGCAGCACGCCGTGGTAGCGCGGGTCGTCCATCAGAAAAGCGTCGTGGCCGTGCGGCGCGTCGATCTCTGCATAGGACACCGGCAGCTTGTTGTGCACCAGCGCCTTGACGATCTCGCGCGAGCGCGCCGGCGAGAAGCGCCAGTCGGACGTAAACGACACGACCAGGAAGCACGCTTTGGCACGCGACAGGGCCCTGGCCAGATCGCCACCGAAATCCGCGGCAGGGTCGAAGTAATCGAGCGCTTTGGTGATGCGCAGATAGGTGTTGGCGTCGAAGTACTCGGCGAACTTGTCGCCCTGGTAGCGCAGGTACGATTCGATTTCGAACTCGACGTCGAAGTTGAACTTGATCGAACCGGTGCGCAGCGCCCGCCCGAACTTCTCGGCCATGGCGTCGTCCGACAGATAGGTGATATGGCCGAGCATGCGCGCCAGCCGCAGCCCCCGTCTCGGCACGACGTTGTGTGCGTAGTAGTCGCCGCCGTGAAAGTCCGGATCGGTGGTGATCGCCTGCCGGGCGACTTCGTTGAATGCGATGTTCTGGGCGGAAAGCTTGGGTGCGGCCGCAATCACCAGCGAATGGCCGACGCGGTCGGGATAGCTCATGGCCCACTGCAATGCCTGCATTGCGCCCAGGCTGCCACCCATGATTGCGGCGAAGCGCTCGATGCCCAACCGATCGGCAAGCCGCGCTTGCACCTCCACCCAGTCCTCGACGGTAACCAGGGGGAAGTCTGCGCCCCACGGACGGCCGGTCGCCGGGTTGAGGCTGGCGGGCCCCGTCGAGCCGTGGCAGCCACCTAGGTTGTTCACACCGACGACAAAGAAGCGGTTGGTGTCGAGCGGCTTGCCGGGCCCAACCAGGTTGTCCCACCAGCCGATGTCCTTGGGGCTGTCGGCGGAAACACCGGCAACATGATGAGAAGCGTTGAGCGCGTGACAGACGAGCACGGCGTTGCTGCGCTGCGCGTTGAGCGTGCCGTAGGTCTCGTAGACCAGCTCGTAGCTGTCGACCGTCGCCCCGCTTCGCAGCCTGACCGGCTCCACGAACCGGGCAACGTGCGGCGTGACGATCCCGACTGAACCGGGCGAAGCCAGCGTCTGCATCGGGCCTGCTGCGGTGTCAGGCCGGCACTTGCGCGGTGGCCAGCCGACGCAGCAACTGGTCGATCGCGTCGTTCTTCATGTCCTCGTAGAGGAACTGTTCCTCGTTCTCCTTGGCGAGCGCTACGTCGTCGTCGTAGGTGAGGTCCCGCTGCAGAGCAATCTCGCTGGGAGGGATCCAGTCGCGGTTGCCGCTGTCGCGCAGACGGAAGGACACCCGGTAACGCAACAGGTACTCGGCCACCGTTCCGGCGGCGGTCAGAGACAGGATCTGCTTCTCGCGCGTCTCGCTGAGGATCTCCAGCACGGCTTGAGCATCCTCGGGTCGGCTGGTGAGTCGCGTCTTGCCGCCGCTTCCAACGTAGCGCTTGAACTCCGCGCCGAACGACGAGTAGTCGGGCGCCGCCACATAGAGGCTCTCGAACGGCATCTCCGCAGGCCCGGCCAGCTTGAAGCCGCAGCCCCCGACCAGCACGCTCGAGAGGACAACACTCAGCGCCAGGCGTCGAGTCCACGCGACACAGGCGCTCAGCGACCGGCGAGGTTCGCCGTCGCGGGCGCCGTTGAGCAGCTCAAAGCTCACTGCCACGCTCCTTACACAACGATATTGACCAGCCGCCCCGGCACCACGACGGTCTTCTTCACGGCCTGCCCGGCAATGTACTTCTGCGCCACCGGGCTGTCGACCGCGAGCCTTTCGATGATGAGCTTGTCGGCCGTGCTCGGCACCATGACGCTACCGCGCGTCTTGCCATTGATCTGCAGCACCAGCTCGACCTCATCCTGCTCGAGGGCCGAGTCAGTGGCCTCCGGCCAGGGCGCAGCGAACACGTCCGCACCGAAGCCGAACTCGCGCCAGAGGTGGAAGCAGATGTGCGGGGTGATCGGCGCCTGCAACCGCAGGAGGATCGACAGCCCCTCTTCCAGGACTTCCGCCTGCGCGCCGCCCCGGCCGCGCGGTACATCCTCCAGGGCGTTGAGGATCTTCATGCAGGCCGAAGCGACGGTGTTGAACTGCTGCCGCTGCATGTCGTAGTTGGCCTGCTTCAGGTTGAGGTGCACCTCGCGCCGGGCCGCCGCCAGAGACTGCTCCAGCTTGGCACCCGCCGCCAGGGTGCGCGCGGCGGGCAGACCCGGCCGCACCGTCTCCGCGTAGGCGCAGGCGAACGCCCACAGCTTCTTGAGGAAGCGAAACGACCCTTCGACGCCCGAGTCGGACCAGGCCAGCGTCTGCTCCGGCGGGCTGGTGAAAATGATGAAGAAGCGTGCGGTGTCCGCGCCGTACTTCTCGATCAGGTCCTGGGGATCGACGCCGTTGCGCTTGGACTTGGACATGGTCCCCAGCCCGGTGTACTCGACCGGTTGTCCGTCGGACTTCGCCCGCGCGCCGGTCACCCGACCGTCGGCATCCGTCTCGACGTCGATCTCCTCTGGGGCGAAGAACGCGATACCGCCCTTGTCGCTCTTGCGCTGGAAGATGTGGTTGAGCACCATGCCCTGGGTGAGCAGGCGCGTGAAGGGCTCGTCGAGCCGGACCAGGCCGAGGTCACGCATGACGCGGGTCCAGAAGCGCGAATAGAGCAGGTGCAGGATGGCATGCTCGATGCCGCCGATATACTGATCCACCGGCAGCCAGTAGTCGACGCGCTCATCGACCATGGCCCGCCGGTTATCCGGGCAGGCGTAGCGGATGTAGTACCAGGACGAGTCCACGAAGGTGTCCATGGTGTCAGTCTCGCGCCGCGCCGGTTTGCCGCATTTCGGGCAGTCGACCCGGAGGAAGTCGGCGCGCCGGCTGAGCGGATTGCCCGTCCCGTCCGGCACGCAGTCTTCCGGGAGCACCACCGGCAGTTGATCGTCCGGCACGGGCACGTCGCCGCAGCCGTCGCAGTGGATGAGTGGAATGGGCGTGCCCCAATAGCGTTGCCGCGAGATCCCCCAGTCGCGCAGCCGCCACTGCACCTGCTTGTCGCCCTGGCCCTTGGCCTTGAGGTCCATGGCGATCGCGTCCACCGCCTCGTGGTAGGCCAGGCCGTCGTACTTTCCGGAGTGGATGCACCTGCCGTAGTCGGCATACCACGGCTGCCACCTATCGGTGGAATAAGCCCGGCCCTCGACGTCGATCACCTGCTTGATCGGCAGCCCGTATTTCTTCGCGAAGGCGAAATCGCGTTCGTCGTGCCCCGGCACACCCATCACGGCACCCTCGCCGTACGCCATCAGCACATAGTTGCCGACCCACACCTCCACCTGCTCGCCGGTGAGCGGATGGGTGACATACAGGCCCGTCGGCATGCCTTTCTTTTCCATGGTGGCGAGATCCGCCTCCATGACGCTGCCGCGCCGGCATTCGTCGACGAATGCCGCCAACTTTGCATCCTGGCAGGCCGCGTGCTCCGCAAGCGGATGCTCGGCAGCGACCGCGCAGAACGTCACACCCATCAACGTATCGGGGCGCGTCGTGAACACGCGCAGCAGCCTTCGCTCTCCATCCAGCTGATAGGGGAAGCCGATGTTCACGCCTTGGCTTCGACCGATCCAGTTCGCCTGCATGAGCTTCACGCGCTCTGGCCAGCCGGGGAGCTGATCGAGAGCGCGCAGCAGCTCCTCGGCGTAAGCGGTGATCCTCATGTAGTACATCGGGATCTCGCGCTTCTCCACCAGCGCGCCCGTGCGCCAGCCCCGGCCGTCGATGACCTGTTCGTTGGCGAGCACCGTCTGGTCGACGGGGTCCCAGTTCACCACGCCGGTGGTCTTGTAGGCCAGGCCCCGCTCGAGCATCCGCAGAAACAGCCACTGGTTCCACCGGTAATACTCGGACCGGCAGGTGGCGAGCTCGCGGCCCCAGTCGATGGCGAAGCCCAGGGACTGGAGCTGCTTCTTCATGTAGGCGATGTTGTCGTAGGTCCACTTGGCCGGCGGCACCGCGTTGGACATGGCCGCGTTCTCGGCCGGCAACCCGAAGGCATCCCAACCCATGGGCTGCAGGACGTTGTAGCCGCGCATCCGGTACCAGCGCGAGATCACGTCGCCGATGGTGTAGTTGCGCACGTGCCCCATATGCAGCTTGCCCGATGGGTAGGGGAACATGGACAGGCAGTAGTATTTCGGTCGCGCCGGGTCCTCGGCGACGCGCGCCGCACCGGCCTGCTCCCACTCGGCCTGGATCTGCTTCTCGATGTCTGCCGGGCGATACTGCGACTGCATTGTTGTGTACGGCCTGGGGTAAAAAGACCGAGATTATACTCACCACGCCATACGACCCGGAATAGCCGGTCTCGCCCGCCATCCGGAGGGCAGCATCCACGCTGCGGGCACGGTCGTATGTGCAACCAACCCCGCGTAGATGCCAAGGAGCCGCAATGCGTACCAATGCCCACCCCATTCTCCCTGTGTGGGTTTGCGCTGTCCTGCTGCTTGCCGTCCTGCGCGTGGAGCCGGCGGCGGCTGCCGTGCCCGACGCCGAGGTGGAAGGCCTGCAACTCCCGGTATGGCTGGTACGCGCCAGCAAGCGCGAGCCGCTTGCGCTCGGGTCACGGCTGCGCAACGGCGATCGCATCGAGAGCGGATCGGGCGCGCGTGTCCTGCTGCGCCTGGGAGACGGCAGCCTGGTCAAGCTCGGCGAGCATGCGCGTTTCAGCCTGGACGGCATGGCCCGCACCCGCCAGGGCGCCGGGCTGTTCAATGCCACCCTGGGCGTGCTGCAGGGCGCCTTTCGTTTCACTGCCACCGCGTTCTACGACTACCGCGGTTCGCGCGAAGTGCAGGTGCGCTTCACCACGGTGACGGTCGGCATCCGCGGCACCGACCTGTGGGGCAAGTCCACCGAGGATCGGGACATCGTGGCGTTGATCGAGGGGAAGGTCACGCTGGAGCGTACCGGCGAGGGGCCAGTGACCATGGATCAGGCACGCACGGTCTATCAGGCGCCGCGCAATGCCCGGGCGCTTCCTATCGAGCCGATCGCCGCCGAACAGCTCGGGCTGTACGCGGCCGAAACGGAGATCGCCGCTGGCCAGGGCGCACTGGGCAAGGGTGGACGCTGGCGAGTCTACGCGGCGCGTGCAAACAGCCAGAGCGAAGCGCTCGCGGTCTACGACCGGCTGCGGGAAGCGGGATATCCCGTCACCATCGACCCGGTGCTTGCAGACGGCCGGACCGTCTACCGGGTGCGTCTCACCGGGTTGCTCAGCGAGCGCGACGCCACGGCTGTTGCGGTGAAGCTCAAGGTCGAGCTGGGCTTGGACGAGGTGAGCGTATCGCTCAACTGATCGCGCAGCGTTGCGGGCACACGATGGATGCTGCCGTATAATGCACCGAGTCTCCTGGCCCGCATCGACGTGTCCTCCAGCAACATCCTCGGCGGTCTGAATCGAGAGCAGCTCGCTGCCGTCACCCTGCCGCACGAATCTGCGCTGATCCTCGCTGGCGCCGGAAGCGGCAAGACGCGGGTGCTCACCACCCGCATCGCCTGGCTGATCCAGACCGGCCAGGTGGGTCCGGGCGGCGTGCTAGCGGTCACTTTCACCAACAAGGCTGCGCGCGAGATGCTGACGCGCATCTCCGCCATGCTGCCGATCAACACGCGCGGGATGTGGGTGGGCACCTTCCATGGCCTGTGCAACCGGTTGCTGCGGGCGCACTACCGGGACGCCGGCCTGCCGCAGACTTTCCAGATCCTGGACAGCCAGGATCAGCTGGCGCTGATCAAGCGCTTGCTCAAGTCCCTGAATGTCGATGACGAGAAGTTCCCGCCGCGCGACCTGCAGTACTTCGTCAACGGCAACAAGGAACAGGGCCTGCGCCCGAGCCAGGTCGAAGCATACGACGAGTTTTCTCACCGGCTGAACGAGCTCTACGCCGAGTACGAGCGCGTGTGCAATCGCGAGGGGGTGGTCGACTTCGCCGAGCTGCTGTTGCGCTGCTTCGAGCTGCTGTCGCGCAACGAGGTGCTGCGGCAGCATTACCAGCAGCGCTTCACCCACGTCCTGGTGGACGAGTTTCAGGACACCAACCGCCTGCAATACCGCTGGCTGACCCTGCTCGCAGGAACGCACAACGCCATCTTCGCAGTCGGCGACGACGATCAGTCGATTTACGCCTTTCGCGGCGCCTCGGCCAACAATATGTTCGAGTTCCAGCGCGACTTCGCCAAAGGCAGGGTCATCAAGCTGGAGCAGAACTACCGCAGCCATGGGAACATCCTGGACGCGGCCAATGCCCTGATCCGGCACAACCGCACCCGGCTAGGCAAGGAGCTGTGGACCGCGGAAGGCAAGGGCGAGGCGCTGCGCGTGTTCGAGGCGGGCACCGATATCGAGGAGGCCGCCTACATCGTCGAAGAGATTCGCGGGCTGCGCAGCGAGGGCGTGCGCCTGTCCGACATCGCGCTGCTGTATCGCTCGAATGCGCAATCGCGCGTGCTGGAGCACGCCCTGTTCAACGCTGGCCTGCCTTATCGCGTCTATGGTGGGCTGCGCTTCTTCGAGCGCCAGGAGATCAAGCATGCCCTCGCCTACCTGCGGCTGGTAGCGAGCCCGGACGACGACGGCGCGCTGCTGCGCGTGATCAACCTCCCGGCGCGCGGGGTGGGCGCGCGCAGCCTCGAGCAGCTGCAGGAGGCGGCTCGCATGCGCGGCGTAAGCCTGTGGCAGGCGGCCTGCTCGACGCCGCTGGCTGGCAAGGCCGGTTCCGGCGTGGCCGCCTTCGCCCAGCTCATCGAGCGCCTGCGCGCGGGCTGTCTCGGCCTGTCGTTGCGCGAGATGGTCCAGGTGGTCATCGAGGACAGCGGGCTGAAGGCCTATTACGAACCGGAGAAGGACGGCCTGGACCGCATCGAGAACCTCGACGAGCTGGTCACCGCCGCAGCGGGGTTCGAAGCGGAAGGCGGGTTCCCGCTGGCCGATGCAGCGGGAGATCAGGCCGTCGCGCCGCCCGACGAGTCCGTCGACCCGCGCCTGCGTGTGCTGAACGACTTCCTGGCGCATGCCTCGTTGGAAGCCGGCGAGCATCAGGCGGGTGCAGGCGCCGACGCGCTCCAACTCATGACGGCACACGCCGCCAAGGGCCTGGAATTTCACGCCGTGTTCATCAGCGGGCTGGAGGAAGGGCTGTTCCCCCACGAAAACAGCCTCAACGAGCAGGCTGGTCTGGAGGAGGAGCGGCGGCTGATGTACGTGGCACTCACCCGCGCGCGCCGGCGGTTGCATCTGAGTTTTGCGCAGAGCCGCATGTTGCACGGCCAGACGCGCTACAACATCGCCTCCCGCTTCCTGCAGGAGATTCCTGAGGAGCTGGTCCGGCGTGTCAACGCCGGGCGCTCGGCGGTATTCGGCTTCGGTTCGTCGACCGGTCCGACAGCCCGGACCGGCGTGCCCCCACCCTTTGCCTCCGCCCCTGCCTCACCCTGGAAGGTCGGCCAGAACGTGCTGCACCCCAAGTTCGGCCCGGGCGTGATCGTCAGCGCAGAAGGGCGCGGCGCGGATGCGCGGGTGCAGGTGAACTTCCGCAACGCCGGCCTCAAGTGGTTGGCGCTCGAGTACGCCAAGCTCACGCCGGCCTAGCGATAAGTCAAAACCTCACCGCAAAGACGCAAAGGCTTGCGCAACGCAAACCCGAGCGCCGCCTTCACGGGCTGTCGATACCGCGGACGCAGTCCTTTGCGGCGCCTTTGCGCCTTTGCGTCTTCGCGCCTTTGCGCTCATCGGGCGTGAGCCCTATGGGTTGCCGGGCGGCGCGGGGAAAATGTCCCGGTAGCTGGTGTAGCCGCTGATCACGGCCAGCGGCACCCACAACACCAGTCCGGCGAACAGCGGTGCCATGGCCACCACCAGCAGCCCGAACATGATCACCCCGTAGAGCAGGAAGGGCAGCAGGTTCAGCAGGCAGGCACGCACCGACATCTGCATGGCCCGCACCGCGGGCACGTTGTCGAGGATGACCAGCGGCGGCGCGAACCACACTGCCATGGCGAGCGGGACGAACATGGCGCTGCCCACCAGGACCGCGAGAGAGATTCGGTCGCTCGCCGCGGGGCTCAACGGCCCCGCTGTTCCTTCAGTAGCGGCTCGCATCGCTTCCTCAAGCTCGGCACCACCGATGGACAGCATCATGCCCGCGATCACCACTTGGCCCACCAGGTACACGCCGCCGACCGTGACCAGCTGGCTCGCGTTCTGGCGAAACCCGCGAAACAGATGGGCGATCTCGATGTCCCGGCCAACTTCCTGATCCCGGCAGGCACTCATCATTCCGGCCAGGAACATCGGCGTCAGCAGGTGCAGTGCATACACGCCGATCACCGGGACCACGACGAGGGCCAGCGCAATCAGCAGCAGGGCCAGGTTGAGCAGGATCCAGTTAAGGGCGTTGCCGCGGAACAGGGCGAAGGCCCGCGCGATCCAGTACCAGCCATGCACTGACGGGACACGCCGCACGGGCACAGCCAAATCAGTCAAACCACCAGCCCCTGCTGCTCGCGCTCGCCGTTGAGGTGGCCGAGCAGGATGCGGCGGAAACGCTCCGGGTCGTGCCTGTGGGTAAGCGCGCCCGGGCGTGGCAGGTGGTAGTCGTACAGCCGCGAGACCCAGAAGCGCAGCGCGCCCGCACGCAGCATCACCGGCCAGGCCTCGCGCTCGGCCGCGGTGAAATCGCGCACCGCACGATAGGCCTGCAGCAGGGCTCGCGCACGAGCCGGGTCGAGGGCGCACTCGGACGTGGTGCACCAGTCGTTGACCGTGATGGCTACGTCGTAGATGAGGACGTCGATGCAGGCGAAGTAGAAGTCGATGAAGCCGCCGACGGTCGTGTCGTGGAAGAGCACGTTGTCGCGGAACAGATCGGCATGGATCACGCCGCGCGGCAGGGCATCGTGGCGATGCTGGGCCTGGAAGCGGATCTCGGACTTCAGCAGATCCACGTCCTGGGCGGTTAGGAAGGGATAGATCTCGGGCGCGCAGGCGGTCCACCACTTCGGGCCCCTGAGATTGTCCAGCACGCCCCGGTAGGTTTGCCCTGCGAGGTGCATCTCGGCGAGGATCTCGCCCACCCGCGCACAGTGCTCGGGCGTTGGATCGAGCACCGGCACGCCTTCCAGGAAGGTGACGATCGTGGCCGGCCTCCCGTTCAACTCGCCGAGGAATTCGTTCTGCAGGTTGGCGATCGGCTTGGGACACGGGATGCCGTGGTTGGAAAGGTGAGCCATCAGGTCCAGGTAGAAGGGCAGCTCCGCCGGCTTGAGCTTCTCGAACAGGGTCAGAACGAATCTGCCATGACTGGTGGTGACGAAGTAATTGGTGTTCTCGATGCCCGACAGAATGCCCCGCAGCTCCATCAGCACACCGATGGAATAGTTCTTCAGCCAGGCCGACAACTGTTCGGGCGTGACGGTAGTGAAAACGGACATGCTGCGGCCAGGTCAGAGGTTGAGCTGTGCCTCGCGCTCCAGCGCCGAGGGTTCGAAGCCGCGCTTCTCGTAGTGATCGAAGATGGCCCGCACCACCTCAGCCGGCTCATCGATCACCTGGATGAGGTCCAGGTCCTCGCGATCGATCATGCCTTCGGCCACCAGCGTCCCGCGGATCCAGTCCATCAGCCCGCCCCAGTACTGCGTGTGCACCAGGATCACCGGCATGCGGCGGATCTTGCGCGTCTGCACCAGGGTCAGCGCCTCCATCAGCTCGTCCAGGGTGCCGAACCCGCCGGGCATCACCACGTAGGCCGAGGTGAACTTGACGAACATCACCTTGCGCGCGAAGAAATGCCGGAAGGTCTGGCTGACGTCCTGATAGCGGTTGCTGAGCTGCTCGTGGGGCAGCTGGATGTTCAGCCCGACCGAGAGGGAGCGGCCGTGGTAAGCGCCCTTGTTGGCCGCTTCCATGAGGCCCGGGCCGCCGCCGGAAATGACGGTGAAGCCGGCGTCGGACAGCTGCCGCGCGATCTCTTCGGTGAGCTCGTAGTAGGCATGACCGGGGGGGGTGCGTGCACTGCCGAAGATGCTCACGGCCGGGCGCACGCCGTTCAAGCGTTCGGTCGCCTCGGCGAATTCTGCGATAATCCCGAACACTCGCCACGCTTCCCGCCCCGACCAGGGTTTCTCGATCAGTTCGGGTGCGAGCAGTCTCGGGATCTTGTCTCCAGGGTTCATGTGGGTGACCGGTCTTGGCAATCTTGGCGGGCTCGCAATTGGCCCTAAGCTGCGGGCGTGAGCATATTTCACGCCCGGGCCCGCGCTATGAAAACCCTGCTTCTCGTCGACGCGTCGTCCTACCTCTACCGCGCTTTCCACGCGCTGCCCGACCTGCGCAACCGCGCTGGCGAGCCTACAGGGGCCATCTACGGCGTGCTCAACATGCTGCGCCGTCTGCACAAGGAAAACCCGGCGGATTATAGCGCGTGCGTTTTCGACGCCAAAGGCAAGACCTTCCGCGACGATATCTACCCCGCCTACAAGGCCAACCGTCCGCCGATGCCGGACGACCTCGGATCGCAGATCGCACCGTTGCACGAATGCATCCGCGCCATGGGCTGGCCGCTGATCGAGGTCCAGGGTGTGGAGGCCGACGACGTGATCGCCTCCCTGGCGGCTCGCGCCGAGGCACAGGGTGTGCGAACGCTGATCTCATCGGGCGACAAGGACCTCACCCAGCTGGTGGATCCCATGGTGACGATGGTCAACACCATGTCGAACGAGACCTTCGATGAGGCGGGGGTGGTAGCCAAGTTCGGCGTGCGCCCGGATCAGATCGTCGACTACCTCACCCTCATCGGCGACAGCGTGGACAACATCCCGGGCGTCGACAAGGTCGGGCCCAAAACCGCTGCCAAGTGGCTGCAGCAGTATGGGACGCTCGACGAGGTTCTGGCGCATGCCGACGACATCGGCGGTGCAGTCGGGGAGAACCTGCGCAAAGCGCGCGACTGGCTGCCTACCGCGCGCGAGCTGCTGAAGGTCAAGCGCGATCTCGCGCTTCCGGTCGGCGTGACGGACCTTACCCATACGCAGCCCGACAGACCCCGCCTGGCCCAATTGTTCGACAGCCTCGACTTCCAGGGCTGGCGACGCGAGCTGGGCGAGCTGCAGCTGCCGGCCGCACCGCGCCCCCAGCGCGAGTACGAGACCATCCTGACCGCGGAACAGCTGGACGCCTGGCTGTCACGGGTCACGGCGGCAGACCTGGCCTGCATCGACACCGAGACCACCAGCCTGGACCCCCAGGCGGCGCGGCTGGTCGGCATTTCCTTAGCCGTCGAGCCAAACCGGGCAGCCTACCTGCCGCTGGCGCATCGCTACGCCGGCGCGCCGGACCAGCTCCCCTTCGATGCCACGCTCGCTCGGATCAAGGATTGGCTTGAGGATCCCGCCTGCGCCAAGGTGGGCCAGAACGTGAAGTACGACATGCATGTGTTCGCCAACCACGGCCTTGCTTTGCGCGGCGTGCAGCATGACACGCTGCTGCAGTCCTACGTGCTGGAAAGCCACAAGCCGCACGACATGGACAACCTTGCGCAGCGCCATCTCGGCCTCAAGACCATCCTCTACGAGGAGGTGGCTGGCAAAGGTGCGGGGCAGATCGGCTTCGAGCAGGTGAGCGTGGAGCGCGCCACCGAGTACTCCGCCGAGGACGCCGACGTGACGTTGCAGCTTCATCGCAAGCTGCACCCGCTCGTTGCAGCCGATGAGAAGCTCGCCTACGTCTACGCCGGGATCGAGATGCCGGTCCTGCAAGTGCTCTTCGACATGGAGCGGGTCGGGGTGCTGATCGACGCCGGTTTGCTGGAGCAGCAGAGCCAGGAGCTGGGGCGGCGCATGCTCGAGATCGAGCAGCGGGCCAAGGAGCTCGCCGGTCAGCCGTTCAACCTCAACTCGCCGAAGCAGATCCAGGAGATGCTGTTCGAGAAGAACCAGCTGCCCGTGCTGAAGAAAACCCCCAGCGGCCAGCCGTCCACTGACGAGGACGTGCTCGAGCAGCTGGCGCTGGACTACCCGCTCGCACGGCTGATCCTCGACTTCCGCACGCTGTCCAAGCTCAAGTCCACCTACACGGACAAGCTCCCCCGCATGATCAACGCCCGCACCGGACGCGTACATACCAACTTCGCGCAGGCGGTAGCCGTGACGGGTCGGCTGTCCAGCAACGAGCCGAACCTGCAGAACATACCCATCCGCAATGCCGAAGGCCGCCGGATCCGCGAGGCTTTCATCGCACCGCCCGGCCATCACATCCTTTCAGCGGACTACTCGCAGATCGAGCTGCGCATCATGGCGCACTTGTCCGGGGACGAGAACCTGATGGCGGCCTTCCGATCAGGGGAGGACGTCCACCGCCGCACTGCTGCGGAGATCTTCGGCATTCCAGGGAGCGAGGTCGGAGCCGAACAGCGCCGCTACGCCAAGACCATCAACTTCGGGCTGATCTACGGGATGTCCGCATTCGGGCTGGCCTCTCAGCTCGGCATCGAGCGCGGCGCCGCGCAGCAGTACATGGATCGCTACTTCATGCGCTATCCGGGCGTGAAGGCCTACATGGACCAGACGCGCAAGAGGGCGCGCGAGCAGGGTTACGTGGAGACCGTGTTCGGTCGGCGCCTGTACATGATCGACATTCGTGCTTCCAACAACCAGCGCCGCCAGGGCGCCGAGCGCGCCGCGATCAACGCACCCATGCAGGGGACGGCCGCCGATCTCATCAAGCTGGCCATGATCCAGGTGCACCGCTGGCTGCGCGAGCAGCAGCTTGCAAGCAGGCTGGTCCTGCAGGTGCACGACGAGCTGGTCTTCGAAGTCCCCGACGCCGAAGTCGAGCTGCTCGAGCGCGAGCTGCCGCGTCTGATGACCGGCGTCGCACAGCTCGCCGTGCCGTTGGTGGTCGACGTGGGCGTGGGTCCCAATTGGGACCGTGCTCACTGATTCGCTAGGTCCACATCAACGCAAAGGGCGCAAAGGAGAGCAGCGGCGATGGGCGGGGCTCGTGGTCAGCATGCAGCGCCCAGCTGGCCTCATTTGATTTGTCTTTGTCTTTCTTTGCGACCTTTGCGCCTTTGCGTTGAGAGGTTGTTCCATCGGCAGTCTACAGCGCAGGGCTGGCCAGCTCATGCGCGACCGAGAACTGCAGCCGATGCAGCCGGGCGTAGATGCCGCCCTTGGCCAGCAGCTCCTGATGCGAGCCGACCTCGGCGACCTCGCCCCGATCGAGGACCACGATGCGGTCGGCCTTCTCGATAGTCGACAGTCGATGCGCGATGACGATCGTCGTGCGCCCCTTCATCAGCTCCTCCAGCCCGGCCTGGACCTGCCGCTCGGACTCGGAGTCCAGCGCTGAGGTCGCCTCGTCGAGGATCAGGATCGGGGCGTTCTTGAGCAGTGTGCGCGCGATCGCCAGGCGCTGGCGCTGGCCCCCGGACAGCTTCACCCCGTTCTCCCCGACCAGCGTGTCCAGGCCCGCGGGCAGCGCCTGAATGAACTCCCAGGCATGCGCGGCCCGCGCGGCCGCAATGATCTCGGGTGGACTGGCGCCGAGCTTGCCGCCATAGGCGATGTTGGCTGCAATGGTGTCGTTGAACAGGGTGACATCCTGGCTCACCATGCCGATATTGGCGCGCAGTCTGGCGAGGCGGATGGCTTCGATATCGTGCCCGTCCACCAGAATTTGGCCTGAGCTGGGATGGTAGAAGCGCGGCAGGAGGTTGGCGAGCGTGGTCTTGCCGCTACCCGAGTGGCCGACCAGCGCCACCGTCTCGCCCGGACGGATATCCAGGCTGACATCGCGCAACGCCGGCCGTCCGGCGCCCGGGTACACCATGGTCACCCGCTCCAGCCGGATCTCGCCGCGGACGCGTCCCAGCTCGATGGTGCCGCGATCATCCTCGGGTGTCTCGTCGAGCACCGAAAATACGCTCTCCGCAGCCGACAACGCACGCTGGACATACTCGGTCACGCCGGTCAGACGCTTCAGTGGCGCCATGACCAGAAGCATCGCCGCGATGAAGGACACAAAGCTGCCGACGGTGGTCTTGTCCGCCTGAACATCGAGCGTGACCTGGTGGATGACCACGCCCACGGCTATCGCCGCGAACAGCTGCACGACCGGCACGTTGGCGGCGGCGGCGGCCTGCTCCTTCATGATGAAGCGCCGCACGCGGTTCACGGCCTCGCCGAAGCGCCCCCGCTCATAGTCCTGGCCGCCGAAGATCTTCACCACCTTCTGGCCCTCGATCGTCTCCTGCAGGACCTGGGTGATATTGCCCATCGAGCGCTGCGTCTCGCGTGTCAGCGAGCGCAGCCGGCGGTTGAAGGCACGTACTGCGAGCGCTATGAACGGAATGGTGGTGAAGGTGATAAGCGTCAACTTCCAGTTCAGCCACAGCAGAAACGCCAGCAGTCCGACGACTGTCAGGCCGTCGCGCACGATGATCGTGACCACGTGGGTGACGCCGGTGGCAACTTGGATCACGTCGAAGCTGAACTTCGAGATGAGGTTCCCGCTCAGGTTGTCGCCGTAGTACCGCTGCGGAAGCGTGAGGAGCTTGCCGAACATGCGCTCGCGCAGGTCCATCACCACGCGCTGGCCGACCCAGGCACTGGCATAGCTGCCCATGAAGGTGCCGATGCCACGCACCACGAAGATCAGGACGATGGCGAAGGGGACCCAGCGCATGAGCACCGGGTCCTTGTCGATGAAGGTGCCATCCAGGAAGGGCTTGGCCGCTGCAGGCAGGGCCACTTCGGTGGTGGCAGAGATCAGCATCCCGAAGATGGCCAGCGCATAGACGCGCCAGTACGGCCGGACGTGCGACAGCAGGCGCAGGTAGAGCTGGGTGCCGGTCATGCCGGCACCTTAGGCCGTCTGCTCGCAGCAATCAAGAGCGAAAACCTCAACGCAAGGGCGTTGCGGGTAGTCAGCCGAAGTTGACCATCACATGCCGCACGACGGTGTAGTCCTCCAGCCCATACAGCGACATGTCCTTGCCGTACCCCGACATCTTCACCCCGCCGTGGGGCATCTCGTTGACCAGGGTGAAGTGGGTGTTGATCCAGGTGCAGCCGTACTCCAGGCGGCTGGCGACCCGCATGGCCTTGCGCACGTCGGTGGTCCACACCGAGGAGGCGAGCCCGTAGTCGGAGTCGTTGGCCCATTCGATCGCCTGCTCCGCGTCGGTGAAGCGCGTGACCGACACCACCGGGCCGAACACCTCCTTGCGCACGATCTCATCGCTCTGCAGCGCGCCGGCGATCAGCGTGGGCTGATAGAAGAAGCCGCCGCCGGCTGCCGCCGCGCCTCCCGTCACAACTTCCATGTGTTTTTCGGCCGCCGCACGGTCCACGAATCCCGACACGCGCTCGCGGTGCCTGGCGGTGATCAGGGGTCCGATCTCGCTGGCCTCGTCCTCCGGTGCTCCATACTTGATCGATGCGACCGCGCCGCCCAGATCGGCGACCAGCTTGTCGTAGATCTTCGCCGAGGCGTACACCCGGCAGGCCGCGGTACAGTCCTGACCGGCGTTGTAGAAGCCGGCCATTTTGAGGCTGGCGACCACCGCCTCCAGGTCGGCATCGTCGAACACGATAACCGGCGCCTTCCCGCCCAGCTCCAGATGGGTGCGCTTGACGGTCCCCATGGCGGCTTCGATCACCTTCATGCCGGTGGCCACGCTGCCTGTCACCGACACCATGCGCACGCCCGGGTGGTTGATCAGCGGCGAGCCCACGCTCGCGCCCCGCCCGGTGAGGACGTTCAGCACGCCTGCAGGAAACACTTCGGCACAGATCCTCGCCAGCTTGAGCGTGGTAAGCGGCGTCTGTTCAGAGGGCTTGATAACGATGGTATTCCCCGCCGCCAGCGCCGGCGCGATCTTCCAGGCGGCCATCATCAGCGGATAGTTCCAGGGCGCGATCTGCGCGATCACGCCGATCGGGTCGCGCCGGATCATGCTGGTGTGGCCGGGCAGATACTCGTCGGTGTTGCTGCCCGGCAGGCAGCGCGCCGCACCGGCGAAGAAGCGGAAGCAGTCGACGATGGCCGGCATCTCGTCGTTGAGCACCCTCACGCGCGGCTTGCCGCAGTTGAGCGACTCCAGCTCGGCGAAGGCGGCTGCATCCTGCTCGATGCGCTCGGCCAGCCTGAGCAGCAGCAGCGCGCGCTCCTGCGGTGTGCCCTGGCCCCAGGCCTTGAACGCGGCCGCAGCAGCAGCCACCGCCTGGTTCACCTGCTCGGCGCTCGCCTCGCGCACGACGGTGACGGGTTGACCGGTTGCGGGGTTAACGATGGTCTCTTCCGCACCCTGACCGGGTGCGAACTTGCCGTTGATGAGCAGATCGGTCTGGAACATGCTGGTCTCCTTGGACGAGGCCGCTACTTGCCGCCGCCTGCCACCTCGTGCGTGTCGCGCGTGAGGTAGAAGGCCAGCAGGATGGGGACAAAAGTCACGGCGATGACGAACACTGCAACCACGTTGGTGACCGGACGCTGGCGCGGACGCACCAGCTCGGTAAGCATCCAGATCGGCAGCGTGCTCTGCTGTCCCGCAGTGAAGGTCGTGACGATCACTTCGTCGAAGGACAGCGCGAAGGCAAGCATCCCGCCGGCCAGCAGAGCCGTGGCGATGTTGGGAAGGATGATATGGCGGAAGGTCTGGAAGCCGTTCGCGCCCAGGTCCATGCTGGCCTCGATCTGCGCGAAGGAGGAGCGGCGGAACCGCGCCAGCACGTTGTTATACACTACCACGACGCAAAAGGTGGCGTGGCCGATGACGATAGTCCAGAAGCTGAAGGGAACCTCCAGCAGGCCGATGGCGCTGCGCAGACTGATGCCGGTGATGATGCCAGGCAGCGCGATCGGCAGGATCAGCAGCAGCGAGATCGCCTCGCGCCCGAAGAAGCGCGAGCGCCAGACCGCCGCCGCAGCCAGGGTGCCCAGCAGCATGGCCACCGCGGTGGACACGGCAGCCACCCGCAGCGACAGCGCCAGAGCCTGCCGGATATCTTCGCGCTCGAAGGCGATGCCGAACCACTGCGTGGTGAGCCCCGGCGGCGGGAACACGAAGGTCTTGGCGTCGGTGCTGAACGCGTACAGCACGATGAAAGCCAGCGGCACGTGCAGGAACAGGATTGTGACCAACGCACCTGTCTTCAACGGCCAGCCCGCGCCGGTGCCCGCGCGCACACGGCCCTGCGGCTCAGAGGGCATCGAAGGCTCCCAGCCGCTTGGCGATGGTCAGATAGACCGCCATGATCGCGATGGGGACCACAGTCAGCGCGGCCGCCATGGGCACGTTGCCGGCTGTGCCCTGGTGCCGGTAGACCGCCTGGCCGATGAAGGGCTCGGAGGTGCCGATGATCTGGGGAATGATGTAGTCGCCCAGCGTGAGCGAGAAGGTAAAGATGGATCCTGCCACCACCCCGGGCAGGGCCAGCGGCCAGATCACCTTGCGAAAGGTCTGTCCCGGGTTGGCGCCCAGATCTGCGGACGCTTCCATGAGGGAGCGCGGCACGCGCTCCAACGCAGCGACGATCGGCAGGATCATGAAAGGCAGCCAGATATAGAGGAACACCAGAAAGGTCCCGAGGTAGGAGGTGGACAGCGAGGGACCGCCGATCACCGGCAACGACAGGATCGCCTCGAGCAGCCACACCAGGTGCAGCTGCTCGGCCAGCCAGGTGATGATGCCTTCCTTGGCCAGGATCAGCTTCCATGAGTACACCCGCACCAGGTAGCTGGACCACAGCGGCAGCATGACGGCGAGGTACAGCAGCGCCTTGGTGCGCGTGCTGGCGTAGCGCACCATGTAATAGGCGAGCGGGAAGCCCAGCGCAACGGCCGCAACCGTGACGAATGCGGCCATCGACGTCGTGCGCACGACGATGTCGAGATTGGCAAGCGTCAGCAGCTGGCCATAGGTGGCCAGCGAGAACTCGCGCACCACCATCCCGGAGAACTCGTCGATGTAGAAGAAGCTCTGCAGCAGCAGGGACAGCAGCGAGCCGAGGTAGATCACGCCCAGCCACAGAAGCGGCGGGGTGAGCAGCAGAAATAGAAGTACCCGCGGGTTCAGGTACAGGGCCGTGGAGATGCGCGCCAGGACCCCCGGCTCCGGCGGCATGGCAGCCGCAGTGTTCACGCCGCAGCTCCCGAGAGTTGCTGCTGATGCCGTCGCTGCCAAGCCAGCCGCACCCTGCTGCCGGCGACCGGGCCGCCGTCTCTATCGTCGGCATTCTGCCGCACGACGGTGAGCTGGCCGCCGCCTTCAAGCGCCACGGCGTAGCGGGTCGCGGCTCCCAGGTAGACCACGGAATCCACCACGCCCGCAGCGGCGGTCCAGCCCTCCGCCAGCGGGGTGTCGCCGTCGAGAATGCGGATCTTCTCGGGACGGATGGAGAAGGGTTCCGGCGATCCGCCGATACGGCGGGCGAGGTCCCCATCGCAGACGTTGGACACTCCGACGAATCCGGCCACGAAGGCGGTCGCGGGGTGCTCGTAGATCACTCCCGGCGCGCCGATCTGCTCGATCCGGCCTTGGTTGAAAACGGCCAGCCGGTCGCTCATCGCCAGGGCCTCGCCCTGGTCGTGGGTAACGTAGATGAAGGTGATGCCCACTTGCCGCTGCAGGGCCTTGAGCTCGACCTGCATCTGCTCGCGCAGCTTGAGGTCCAGCGCGCCGAGCGGCTCGTCCAGCAACAGCACGCGCGGATGGTTGATGAGCGCCCGCGCCAGCGCCACGCGCTGACGCTGTCCGCCGGACAGCTGTGCGGGCTTGCGATCGCGCATGCCCGAGAGCTTCACCATCTCGAGCATCGCCTCGGAGCGCTTGCGCCTGTGGGCCCCCGGAACCCGACGGATCATCAGGCCGTACTCCACGTTCTGGCCGATGGTCATGTGCGGGAACAGGGCGTAGTCCTGGAACACGGTGTTGACGTCGCGCTCGTACGGCGCCACACCGGCGACATTGACACCGTGGATCTCGATGCTGCCCGCATCCGGTTGCTCGAAGCCGGCGATCAGCCGCAGGCAGGTTGTCTTGCCCGAGCCGGACGGGCCGAGCAGGGAGAAGAACTCGCCGTCCGCGACCTCGAAGCTGACGCGGTCGATGGCGCGAACCTCGCCGAAGTGGCGGCCAACACTGGAGAACCGCACCGCAGGAGTGGATGCCTGTGCCATAAGCGAAACGGGCCGACGGCAGATGCGTCGGCCCGCGTGTCGGGGAACCGGGTCAGCGGCCGCCGAGAATGGCGATGTAGTCCGTCACCCAGCGGTAGTAAGGAACGCAGGTGCGCCCGCCACCGCAGTTGGACACCGGCGTGCGCCAGAACCAGATGCGCTCGAACTCCTTCATGCCGTTACGGTCGCAGCCCTCGTCGCTGAGCAGCTTGTTGCCCCTGCAGGCCGCCGGCACCGCCGGCACCGAGCCGAACCACGCCGCCAGGTCGCCCTGCAGCTTGGGATTCACCGAATGCTCCATCCACATGTAAGCGCAGTTCGGGTGCGGTGCATTGACGTGCATCATGGTCGTGTCGGCCCAGCCTGTGGCACCTTCCACCGGCACGATGCTGCCGATCGGCTGCTTCTCGGATTGCAGCAGGTTGACCTGGAAGCCCCAGGACGAGGAAGCTACCACGCCCTCGTTCTTGAAGTCGTCTATCTGGATAAAGGCATCGTGCCAGTAGCGCGCCACCAGCTTGCGCTGCTGGCGCAGCAGATCCAGGGCGGCTTTGTACTGGGTCTCGTCCAGCTCGTAGGGGTTCTTGATCCCCAGCTCCGGCTTGGCCTTCATGAGGTAGAGGGCAGCGTCCGCAATGTAGATCGGGCCATCGAAGGCCTGCACTCTGCCCTTGTTGGACTTGCCGTCGGGCAGGGTCATCTCGTTGAACACGACCTCCCAGCTGGTGGGCGGGGACTTGAACACCTTGGTGTTGTAGGCCAGCACGTTGTACCCCCACTGATAGGGCACGCCGTAGCTCTTGCCGTTGACATGGTGCCAGGGGGCCTTCTGCAGGCGCGGGTCGACGTTCTTGAAGCTGGGGACCAGGCTGGTGTTGACTTCCTGCACGCGGCCGCCGGCGATCAGACGCAGGCTGGCGTCGCCGGACGCCGTGACCAGGTCGAACCCGCCTTCGTTCATCAGCGCGACCATCTCGTCGGAGGTGTTGGCGGTCTTGACCCGCACCTTGCAGCCGGTCTTCTTCTCGAAGTCCGTCACCCAATCGAAGTTCTTGTCGGTCTCCCCGCGCTCGATGTATCCCGGCCATGCGACGATGTCGACGTAGCCTTCGCCCTTGCCGATCTTGTCCATCCGCGCTTGAGCCGGCGCGGCTGCCAGGGTGGCGCCCGCCAGCGCAGCAGCCATGGCGGTCAAACACGTGCGCAACGTTGCGGTCATCTGCAGTCTCCTTAGACGTTATCCGTGCCCGGTACCATGCAGGCATGCGGCTCGGCGCAGGCGATGCGCCGCTTGGCGCCCCTGCAGGCTGAGCCGGGCGATTGTAGCATCGCCGTATCGCGGCGCCAGTGCTGGCGTGTCGTGACGGAAATCTGGAAGACCTGGGGACCGTGCGAAGCGTTGTCCCGATCAGATTAATACCCTCAAGAAGCGCGTGGAATGGCCGTTGCTTCATCGTCGAGTGCACCGGCGTCTCGGTTTGGCGATCGCGGGCTCTGCTTCCAAAGAACATTCAAAGCAAATCGTTAACAGTTGACTTATCAGGATTTTCGTCACTATAGTGTGGCGATGGAAGTGGAGCTCAATACCCTCGACGATAAACTCAGCCAGCTCGTACAGCTATGCCACCGTCTTCGCAACGACAACAACGAGTTACGCCAGGAACTGGCCGCGGCACAGAATCAAAACAAGCAGCTGACGGAGAAGATCGAGTCGGCGCGGCAGCGACTCGAGACGCTGCTAAGCCGAATCCCCGAGGACGGGGACTGAAGAAGGAAGCGCAGGGTGTCGAGGTCCGCATCCTCGAGCGCAACTTCCGGATCGCCTGCAGCGATGAGGAGAAAGCCGATCTGCTGAAAGCGGTCGAGTATCTGGATCGCAAGATGCGCGAGATCCGGGACTCCGGCAAGGTGGTCGGCGTCGAGCGTATCGCCATCATGGCCGCGCTCAATATCACTCACGAGCTGCTCTCGGTCCGCGTAGGCGGATTTGACGTGGGTGAGTTCAAGCGTAGAATGCAACGCACGATGGCGGCCATCGATGAGGCGCTGGCGGCGCAGAACGAGCTGTTCTAGCTTTCCCGCGGCGGCTGCCCGGAGTTCGAGTTACCCCCTGCGGTGTTTGTCCAGGCTGTAAATTCTGTGAACCAATGTAAGTGCTTTGGTTGCGGCCTACAGTAGCGCTGTTGTGCGAGTCCCACCGCGGAATTGCCTGATGCGCTCGGAAAGCGACCACCCTTGAACCTCAGGTTCAAGATGCCAGCCTGACGGCATTCGCAGGGGACCCCTTCGAGGAACGAAACAAGCGGCCTGGCCGCTTGTTTCGTTTCTGCCCCGGCTGACAGGAAGTCGACGCTGCACTCATGCGTTACTGGCTGATGAAATCCGAGCCGGACGTGTTCGGCATCGACGACCTCGCGGCGGCGCCGCGCAAGACCACTGCATGGTGGGGCGTGCGCAACTATCAGGCACGCAACTTCATGCGCGACGACATGCGGCGCGGCGACCTGGCGTTTTTCTACCACTCCAGTTGTCCCGAGCCCGGCATCGCCGGCATCGCCCGGGTCTCGCGGCAGGCGTATCCCGACGCCACCCAGTTCAATCCCAAGAGCGAGTATTTCGATCCCGTTGCCACGCCGGACAACCCGCGGTGGGTGAATGTCGATGTGACGCTGGTCAGGAAGACCCGTCTGGTAAGCATCCAGGAGTTGCGCTCGCATCCGCAGCTTGCCGGCATGCGCATCCTACAGCGCGGCAACCGCCTATCCATCACGCCGGTCGAGCCGCGCGAATGGGAGTTCATCATCGCTCTGCTGTAGGGGACTGTGACGCCGAGGCGGTAGCTCGCCTGTCACCACCGCCGAGGGCCCGCCGCCCGACCGACAGACAGCCTACTGGCGCGGCGCCAGCAGGAAGCTGTAGATCTTCCACATCTCCTCTTCGCTGAGCTTGCCCTTCCACGCCGGCATCTGCGTTCCCTTGCGGCCGTTGATCACCACGCGCAGGAAGTCCTGGTCCTTCAGCCTGGACTTGCGCAGGTCCGGCCCGCGACCGCCGCCATCCAGGTGGCAGATGTAGCAAGTGCTGCGATAGAGCCTACGCCCCTGGACGAGCGCCTCGGGATCGTCGCTGAAAGGGTTGGAGGTATGCTCCCAGACGTAATCGTCCTTCTCGATCTTCGGCGGTTGATGCGCCTGGGCGCGAGCCCCGCCTGCCGGCATCCCTGCCAGCAGGCCAAGCGCTCCAAGCGCGACAACGAGGCGGGCGGCGGCGCACCCGCTGCGTGACCGCGATCTCAACATGCCTTACTTGCCCGGCACGGGCGTGAGCGCATCCGGGATGTCTTCGACCTTCCAGGTGCCGGCACCAGCCGTATCCGCCGACAGGTTATCCAACGCAAACACCCACAGGGTGCCGCCCTTCGGGCCTTTGAAGTAGAAGCTGGGATCCCCGCCCAAGCCGGACAGAATGGCGACGTACTGCTTGCCGTCGAGCTCGTAGCTGATCGGCGAGGCATTGATGCCCGAACCGGTCTGGAACCGCCACAGCACCTTTCCGGTCTTGGCATCCGCCGCGAAGAAGAAACCGAGCTGATCGCCGGTGAACACCAGACCAGTCTTGGTCGCGAGGACCCCTGAGAACAAAGGCAAGGGACTAGCGATCTCCCACAGCCATTTCTGGTTGACAACGTCGAACGCCCTCAGGTGCCCGATCTTCTCGCCGATGCGGTGCATCTTGTAGTCCATGCCCATGTAGACCTTGCCGGGTTCGTACTTGATGTCCTCCGGCTTATAGCCGGTCAGCGCCATGGCCCAGGTGTTCGTCGGAACGAAGGCCACGCCCATATCCGGGTTGTAGGCCATGGGGAACCAGTTGGTCCCGCCTTCCAGCCCCGGCACGATGGGCCGGACGGTCTTGCCATCTGCGAGCGGCCGCATGGATTCATTGACGTTGGGCCGACCGGTCACCGGGTCGAGCCCGGTGGTCCAGTTGATGCCTTCTACCGTGGGCACGGCAAACAGGAATTTGCCGTTGGTGCGATCGAGCACGTAGAAGAACCCGTTGCGGTTGGCCTGCAGCGCAGCCTTCACGGCCTTGCCACCCAGCATCACATCAGCCAGGATTGGCGCGTTGTTGCCGTCATAGTCCCAGCCATCGTTGGGGGTATACTGGTAGCCCCATTTGATCGCGCCGCTGTCTGGATCGAGCGCGATCAGCGAGCAGGTCCACTTGTTGTCGCCCTTGCGCAGGTCGGAGTTCCACGGACCGGGATTGCCCGTGCCCCAGTAGAGCAGGTTGAGCTGCGGATCGTAGGCGCCCGACTGCCAGGTCGCCCCGCCTCCCGTCTTCCAGGTATCGCCCGGCCAGGTATCGCCGCCGGGCTCGCCGGGCGCCGGCACTGTGTAGGTGGTCCAGGCGATTGCGCCACTCGTCGCATCGTAAGCGCGAAGGTAGCCGCGCACACCGTACTCGCCGCCGGCGATGCCCACGATCACCTTGTTCTTCACCACCAGCGGGGCGCCAGTGGCCGAAACGCCGCGTTTCCAGTCGTCGATGGCTTTCTCCCACGCGACCGTGCCGTCGCTCTTCTTCAGCGCCACCAGCCGCGCATCGAGGGTCAGCACGTAGACCAGATCTCCCAGGATCGCCACGCCCCGGTTCACCGGCCCGCAGCACAGTACGGTTCCCAGCTCCGGCGCATACTCCGGCGCCCAATGCCACAGCCGCTGGCCGTTGCGCGCGTCGAAGGCCATGACGTGGGAATAGGCACCGCTCACGTAGACCACGCCGTCCTTGATGAGAGGTGTGGCTTCCACACCGTCGAGCGAGCCCATCGAAGCCGCCCATACCGGGCGCAACTGCGCCACGTTGCGGGGAGTGATCTGGCCCAGCGGACTGAAGCGCTGGTTGTCGTACGTGCGCCCGTAGGTCAGCCATTCCCCTCGGTTCTGGTTGGCGGCGACGAGATCCGCCGAAGTCTGTGCGGCGGCAGGAAGCGCGACGCTCCCAAGCACGGCAGCCGCGGATAGCAGTCGGTACATGCAACGCAACTTCATGGAAAGTCTCCCTGTGTCTGTCCGATACGCTCGCCATCGAGTGGCGGGTCGTTTGACTCTTCGCACTGCATCGCCAAGCATAGGCGTCCGGCCCAAGTGTGACAAGGCCCGTACTCAAGCGCCGTAGCGCTGTCGCAGCACATTCTTTTGCACCTTGCCCATCGCGTTGCGCGGCAGGTCCGCGAGCAGGATCACACGCTTGGGCACCTTGTAGTTGGCCAGCTCCCGCTTGACGTGCTCGATAACCCGGGACTCCGACAAATCGGTGCCGGGCCGCGGCACCACCACGGCGGTTACAGCCTCGCCGAAGTCGGGATGGGGGAGGCCGATCACCGCCGATTCGAGCACGCCAGGAATGGCATCGATGACCAGCTCGATCTCCTTGGGGTAAACGTTGTAGCCACCCGTGATGATGAGATCCTTGGTGCGGCCTACGATCGACAGGTAGCCCTGAGGATCGAACATGCCCACGTCGCCGGTCCTGAACCAGCCGTCGGCGCTGAACTCCTCGCGGGTCTTCTCCGGCATGCGCCAGTAGCCACGGAACACGTTGCTGCCGCGGATCTGGATGCCGCCGACGGCGCCTTGCGGCAACGCGCGATCCGCCTCGTCGGCGATCCGCACCGACACACCGGGCAGCGGCAGGCCGACTGTCCCGCCCTTGCGCTCACCCTCGAGCGGGTTGGAAGTAATCATTCCCGCCTCCGACATGCCGTAGCGTTCCAGGATGCGCTGCCCCATGCGGGCTTCGAACTGCTGGAAGGTCTCCATCTGCAGCGGCGCCGAGCCCGAGATGAACAAGCGCATCGATGGGCACCCCGCTGGGCCGAACGCCGGGTCCGCAAGCAGGCGTGTGTAGAAGGTGGGCACGCCCATCAGCACCGTGGCGCGCGGCAGGTCGCGCAGCACGGCCTGGGCGTCGAACCTGCGGTGCCACAACATGCGTGCGCCGCAGAGCAGTGCACAGTGATTGGCGACGAACAGGCCATGCACGTGAAAGATCGGCAGCGCGTGCAGCAGCACATCGCGCGCGCTGAATCCCCAGTAGTCCACCAGCGTCCGCGCATTCGACACAAGGTTGCGATGTGTCACCATCGCGCCCTTCGAGCGGCCCGTTGTGCCCGAGGTGTAAATGATGGCCGCAAGATCGTCGGCATCCACGGCACAAGTCGTGAAATCGGGCTGCATCGACGCGGCCGCCTGCTCCAGTGAGCCCTCTCCTTGCTCGTCGAGCGTGAGCACGTTCGCCGCCGGCGCACCGAGCGCCCGGATCTCGGCTTGCGACTGCGGTCTGCATACGACGATTGCGGGCTCGGCGTCGGCGAGGAAGTAACTGAGCTCGCTGCGCTGGTACGCGGTGTTGAGCGGAAGATAGATGAGCCCTGCCCGCAGGCAGCCCAGATACAGGAACAGCGACTGCGGCGACTTGTCCACCTGGACGGCGATGCGGTCACCGGGCATCGCGCCAAGCGCGCGCAGCAGGGCCGCGCAGCGTGCGGTGGCGGCGTGCAGCTGCCGCCACGAAAAGGTGTGGCCGGCATCGTCCTCCAGGACCACCGCGTCGCAATCGTCCGGCGTGGCACGCTCGATATGCGCGTAGAGATTCTCGCTCATGGCTTCTCCGCCGCCGGACCGGAACGGGCGTTCACCCGCTCGTCGAGCAGACCGTCCACAACGCCGGCCTCCAGCAGGGCTGCCGGACTGAGCGGCTCATCCTGCGTCGCTTTCACGATTTGCCTCACAGCCGCGGGAGGAAGGATCTCGATACGGGCCGACGGCAGAGCCGATACAGCGTCCACCGGCGCGGCGAACGTCACATAGGATGCGCCGGATGCCCGCCCCGTGATCCAGAGGACGATGCGATGCCCGGCTGCGCGCAGCCAGGCCAGAGTGAGGCTCAAGTGCACGAGGTAGGCCGACAGCAGCACTTGCTCATCGGCGACCGCGGCGGCATGCCCGTCCGCGTCCAGCATCAGGACTACCGGGCTGTCCGGATGATCGCGGTGCAGTGCCAGCAGCCAGTCCGTGAGCTGCCAGCATGTCGCTGCACCGACGGGCGCTCCGCTGAGCGTTCCGAGGAACGCGGCCTTGCCCGAGCCTGCCGATGGCAGTGCGCAGAACGACTCTCCGGCCATCAGCGGTTGGTAGCCGGGCGGCAGAACTGCGGCCAAGCGTACAGCCAGCGCGCCGTGCATGGTCGACGTGGGCGCAGCGAGCCCCGCACCTGACAGACGCAGCCCGAGCGAATCGTGCTCCGGATAGGGATTCCAGGCTTCTTCCTGGCCGCCGACGTCGCGCAACCAAACCCTTACCCCATTGCCGACGGACTCCATAGCGTCCTGAACCAGGTGTGCCCGCGCGTCCGCCCGGATGCGGGCAGCGCTGCCCATCAACGCGTCCACGCTGCTGTGGTTGCGCGCATCGAATCGGCCAGTGCCGGCTGCAGCCTCGATCACCGCAGGGCCCGAAGCCGCCAGCCTTGCCCCCGCCAGGTAGTGGCGCCACCCGCACGCACAGGCGAGCAGACTTGCACCGCCGAAGCATGCGCGCCCCACCACTGCCAGCATGGGCAGCCGCCCAAGACGACTCAGCAGGGCCTCGCGCAACAGCCGGCGGAAGGCACCCAACGCCGGCAGGCCCTCGTCCACGCGTGCGCCCGAGGAATCGAGCAGCAGCACGACCGGGCTGCCGGCGTCCCTCGCACCTGCAAGCAGCGCGGACATGCCGTGCGCCTCCGCGACGCCGATCGCGCCGCGTGCAGCCGCAGGGTCCGTCGCCGCAACGCCGACCTTGCGTCCAGCGATCCTGCCATACCCCAGCACCAGCGAGCCAGACGGCGCCATGGACTCGAAGCTACCCGCGTCGAGCAGCGCGCCAACGCGCTGTGCCGGTGTCAGCTCGCTGAAGCGCACGCGAGCTTCCTCGATCGCATCAAGACAGGCACCAACGCCGGATGATCTCCTGGTACGCCGCCACCGACTGCTCGATGCGATCCAGCATGCAATACTCGTCGGTCTGATGGGCCATCTGCGGCTCACCCGGTCCGAGGATGACGGTCGGTGGGTTGCTGTAGGCCAGATTCAGTGCGGCGGCATCGGTGAAGTAGGTGGCTACCCGCGGTGCTGGACGGGCGCCCAGGATCGGAGTCATCACGTCGAACACGCTTTGCATCCAGGCGTTCTCCGGCGCTGTGTAGACGGGCTCGAGGTCCATGATGGCCTCCAGCGTGACATCGGGCGCCAGTTGCCGGCTGAGATCCTCGAGCAGTGCGCCGTGATTCACAGTCGGCACGGTCCGGATGTCGATGGCCACGACCGCTTCGTCCGGGACCGAGTTGATGTTCAGCCCGCCCCGGATGGTCCCAACGTTGAGTGTCGCCTGGCCCATGAGGTCGTGAGGCGGGTTCTGAAAGCGGAAGGCCTCCAGCTTCCCGACGGCGCGGGCAGCCTTGTAGATGGCGTTGACTCCTTTGTCCGGCATCGAGCCATGTGCAGTGACGCCCGTCGCGGTGGCCCGCAGCCAGAACGCGCCCTTGTGGCCGACGAAGGGATAGTTCGAGGTGGGCTCTGCAACGACGACCGCACCTGCACGTCCAAGCACCTTGTCCTGCAGCAGATGAAACGCGCCCTCGCAGCCCGTCTCCTCCCCCGCGGTGATCACCAGCTCCAGCCCGGGTGAACGCGCCAGGTGCGAGGCCATGCCTGCGGCGGCAACGACGAAGGCGGCGACACCGCTTTTCATGTCGCTCGCGCCCCGCCCGTAGAGCTTGCCCGCGGCGGTTTCGCCGGCGAAGGGGTCCTTGGTCCAGGCCGCCGCGCCCAGCGGCACCACGTCGATGTGCCCGGTAAAGCATAGCGGGGGCTTGTCCGGGACCCCGCCGATGGTGGCGATCAGATTCACTCTCTCCGCCCCGAAGCTGTGGTAGCGGATGGTGAATCCCGCATCCTCGAGAATCCGGCCGAGGAGGCGCGCGCAGGCTTCCTCCTTGCCGGGCGGGTTCACGGTGTTCAGCCGCAGGATCTCCTTGGTGAGCTGAACCGGGTCCAAAGTTGTCGGCACTTGATACTCCAGACTACATGAGCCACAGAGGACAGAGAGAAACTCTAGTGGATCGTTGGTATGTGTCAGGTCACCGAAATGCGGGGCTAGCCGCCAGCTCCGAAGTAGGCCTGCTGCACCTTCGGATTATCTCTCAACTCCGCGGCCGAGCCCTGCGCCACCACGCGACCTTGCGCTAGTACATAGCCGTAGTGAGCGATGGACAGCGTCTGCTTCACGTTCTGCTCCACCAGCAGCACCGTCACGCCGAGCTGGTTGACGCGCTGAATAACATTGAAATTCTCCTTCACGAACAGCGGCGAGAGCCCCAGCGACGGCTCATCGATGATCAGCAGCTTCGGTGAGGCCATCAGGCCGCGGCCGATCGACAGCATGGCCTGCTCGCCGCCCGACATGGTGCCGGCGAGCTGACTGGCACGCTCGCGCAGCCGCGGAAAGATATCCAGAACCTCCTCCATGCGCGCCCGAATCGCAGCCGGGTCGCGTTCCTGGTATGCGCCCACGAGCAGGTTCTCAGCCACCGTCATCTTCGGGAAAACCTTGCGTCCCTCCGGTATGCAGGCCACACCGCGCGCGACGATGCGGTGGGTGGGTAACCCCGTCAGATCCTGCCCCGCAAACCTCACCGTTCCGCTGTGCGGCGGCGTCAGTCCGAGGATGGCGCGGATCAGCGTGCTCTTGCCGGCACCGTTGGAGCCGAGCAGACAGGTGATGCGCCCAGCCTGAGCGACAAGCGATACACCACTCAGCACGTCGACCCGGTCGTAGGCGGCAAACAGCTTGTCGACCACCAGCTCGCTCATCGTCAATCCGTACCCAGATACGCTTCCTGCACCGCACGGTCGGCGGCGACCTGCGCGTAGGTCCCCTCACAGATCTTCTCGCCGAAGTTGAGGACCACGCAGCGCTCCGTCACCCGCTCGATGACGCCCATCTCATGCTCGATCAATACCACGGACAGCCGCGGCAGGCACGACTTGACCGCAAGAATGTCCTCCATCAGCTCGCGCGTCTCGTCGTGAGTCATCCCGGCAGAGGGCTCGTCGAGCAGGAGCAGCCTTGGCTCGCTCATGAGCGCCCGGCAGACCTCCACCCGCCGCCGGTCGATCATCCCCAGTGCACCCGCCGGCTGGTAGAGGCGTGCCGGGAGGTCGGGATGGAACTGGCGCAGGAGCGCAGCCGCGCGCTCGCGGTGCCTGTCGAGCTGTTCGGCGAAGGCACGCCGGCGCAGGAGATTGAACACCGGGCCCAGATTCAGGTTGCGATGATTGCCGATCATCAGGTTGTCGAACACCGACAGGTCCAGGCACAGCCGTGAGCGCTGGAAAGTGCGGGCCACCCCGGCGTCGTACACCGTCTGGGGCCGCGAGCCGGTAATGTCCCGGCCCTGGAAACCGATGCGCCCGGCCGCCGGGCGATAGATCCCGGTAAGAGCGTTGAAGAACGTGGTCTTGCCGGAGCCGTTCGGACCGATCAGGCCAAGCACTTCGCCGTCGCGAACCTCCAGGGTCAATCCGTTCAACGCGATCAACCCGCCGAACCGGACCGTGAGACCCACACAGCTCAACAGTGGGTCGGCCATGGTTCCAGGTCGCCGGACATGCTCACGGGTGACCCCAGCCGGGCACATAGGCGCGCAGCCGGCGCGGCAGCAGGCCGGCCGGGCGGAACAGCAGAATCAGGATCACCAGAACGGAGAACAGCAGGAAGCGATACTCCTGGATCACCTGCAGCTTCTCCGGCAGCAGCACGACCAGCGCGGTGGCGGGAAGCACCCCTGCGACGTTGCCGATCCCGCCCAGTAGCACGATCGACACGAACATCAGCGACTCGGACAGCGTGAAGCTCGCCGGCGCCACGAAGCCGGTCATCATCGCATAGACCGCGCCGGCCACACCCGCCAGAGAGTTGCCGAGCATGAAGGCGAGGATCTTCCAGCGTGCGACATCGAACCCGAACACCGCAGCAGAGGTTTCGTCAATACGCACGGCATCCATGCTCAGGCCGATCCAGGAGCGCTCCAGGCGGCGGACCAGCACGAGTCCACAAGCAAGCAGCAACAGCGCCAGCACGGCATAGTGGACATAAAACGAGACCTCGAAGTCCTCGCCGATCTCGATGTTCGAGTTGAATGACCACCCGAGGATCTCGATCGCCGGCACCTTGAGCCCCTGTGGCCCGCCTAGCAGCTCGCTCACCTCCAGGAATGTCTTGAACAGGATGGCGAACGCCACGGTGATCAGCGCGGCGTAATGACCACGTGTGCGCAGCAGCGGCAGGATCAGCACCGAGCCGATGACTGCTGCGACGAGGCCACCGAGGACCAGCACGAGCAGGTGCGGGAGCGGTGTTTGCGCAGCCAGCACTGCGGCGGTGTAGGCTCCGATGCCGAAGAACGCGGCTCCGCTGAAGTTCACCACACCGGCAAACCCGAATTGCATCGTGAGGCCCACGCAGGCCAGCGCGAACAGCATGACTTTCGCAAGCATCAGCAGTGCGAAGTGGTCTTCGCAGAATGCGCCGATGAGGGCGAGACTCGCCAGCAGCGAAATGGCACCGAGCAGACTGGGGGCCGCCGCCCAGCCCCCGCGAACAAGCTCAGGCAGGTGGGTTCGGCCGAACGCGAACAGTACGACCAGAGCACCGGCCGCGAGCGCCGCCACTTCCCACTCGTGCTCCACCCGGACGAAGAGGTAGCAGAACGCGCTGATCGCGACGATGCCGGCAAGGGCGGGCCACAAGGGCACGCGGTGAGGCGCAGGAGGTGTCATACCCGTTCGGCGGACTGCTCGGCGAGCAGCCCGGTGGGTCGCCAGGCCATCAGAAGGATCACCACGGCGAACGCAAACACGTCCTTGTACGCCGGCACGTCGAACCACACGGCACCAACCGTCTGCAGGGCCGCGAAAAGGAAACCGCCGATGATCGCACCGTAAAGGTTGCCGAGCCCGCCGACCACCGCGGCGCTGAAGCCGATGACGCCGAGCAGCAGCCCCATGCCGAAGTTGATCTCGTTGTAATACAGCCCAACACTGACGCCGGCCAATGCGGCCATCGCGGACCCGATCGCGAAGGTCAGAAGCACAGTGCGCTGGAAGTGAATCCCCATGATTCTCGCCGTCTCCCCATCCTGGGCTACGGCGCGAATCGCCAGGCCCAGCTTCGAGCGCGTGACAATCAGGTGGACCCCCATGATAGACAGCAAGCCCAGGCTGATGACGATCAGGCTGTCGTAGCGCAGGGTCAGGCCGCCGATGGAGAAGGCGCCCGTGGGCAACAGCTGCGGAAAAGGCTTGGGGTTCGACCCGGCGGGATAGAAAAGCCTGACAGCCTCGCGCAGTACCGTCCCGGCCATCAGCGTGACGAGAAGCACGTTGATGGCCGGCGCACTGCGCAGGGGCAGCACGAGGAAGCGCGCCATGGCCGCACCCAGGATGCCGGTGAACAGCATCGCGCCGAGGGCGACCGCCAGCAGCAACACCAGCGGCGAGGCGACACCGATCTGCGCCATGCCCAGATAAGTCACCAGACCGGCGAATGCCCCTGTCATCAGCACGTCTCCATGGGAGAACTTGATCACGTCGAGCACGCCGAAGAACAGCGTGAAGCCCACCGCCACCATGGCGTAGATCACGCCGAGGATGAGCCCGTTGAACAGGTGCTGCCCGAGGATGCTCCAGTCCATCGGCGTCGGATCGGCAGGCTCTGATGCGGTCGCGCGGCAGACTACTTGACGAGCTTGCGCCTGCCCTTGGCGAAGTCGCTATCCTCCCAGACGATCCACTTGCCGTCCTGGACGACGAACTTGGAGATGAGCGGCACCGCGTTCTGACGATGATCATCGAAGGTGATTGTGCCGACCACGGACTGGTAGTCGCTGGTCTTGTTGAGCTGGTTGCGCACCTTCCTGCGATCCCTGCCGACCGCCTCGATCGCATCCATGACGAGGTTGGCAGCAGCGAAGGCGAAGGCGCCGTAGGCCTCGGGGGGCTCGTTGTACTTCTGCGCCGCGTACTTCTCCATGAAGGCCCTGCCGCCCGGAAGCTTCTCCAGCGGCGCACCCTCGCGGAACGCAACTACGCCTTCGGCCAGGGGACCGAGACCCTCGATGAACGCATCCGACACGATCCCCGAGGTGCCCTGAAAGACGGCCTTGATGCCCAGCTTGTCCATCTGCGTCCGGATCCGCACGCCCAGCGGAGTGATGCCGCCGAAGTAGATCACCTCCGGCTGCAGCTCCTTGAGCTTGGTGAGCTCGGCAGAGAAATCCTGCTGGTCTGCCGTCACACCGAACGTGCCGAGGATCTGGCCGCCGTTCTTGCTCACGAACTCGGAGAAGTACTTGTTGTGCCCTTTGCCGTAGTCGGTGGTGTCGTGAATGATCGCCCAGCGCCGGTACTTCAGACCGGTCATGAACTTCGCTGCGGTCTCGTTCTGGTTGATCATCGTGCCGTTGACGCGATGGATCTCACGGTAGTTGTTGGCATAGGTGATATCGGGCAGCACCGCCCCCCATACCACCACCGGCAAGCCGAACTTGTGGTAGACGTCGACGGTTGCCATCGCCACCGTAGAGCAGTAGTGCGTGACGCCGGCGATGATGCTGCTATCGGCCGCTGCCTTGGTTGCCACTTCCACGCCGATGTTTGGTTTGCACTCGTCGTCCAGTGCGACGAGCTGATACTCGTATTTGCTCTTCGGGTCGGCGTTGCGCAAGCGTACCGCCAGGTCCGCCGAGTTGCGTCCGCCGATGCCGTTGGCCGAAACGCCACCGGTCAGTGGACCGATGAAAACGATCTTGGCCACGTCCTTGGCGGCCGCGTCTGGTGCCTCGAGCACGCTCGCGCAGAACGCCAGCAGGAACAGCATGCGGACAGTGGACAGGGGCATGACGGGTCTCCTTCGAGTGGCGTGCTGGCTTCTGCGAGGCTATTGGCTAGCCCGCACCTTGTCAATCAAGGGGCAGGCAAAAAAAAGCGGCCTGCAGCCGCTTTCCTCGAGCCCCAGCGGGTGCCGGGGATTGTTCTTCTTCGTCGTTGTTGTTGCTATTTCTTGCGCAGGCGCCGGATCGCGGCCAGCTGAGCCGCAAGCATGGCGAGCTCGCCTTCCACGGTCGCGACCTCCTGCTTGTCCTTGGCGTTGCGGCGCGCTTCCTCAGCTAGCCGCTGCGCCTCGACGGCCTTCGCCTCGTCGAGGTCGTGGCCGCGGATCGCGGTATCCGCCAGCACGGTCACCACGCTGGGCTGCACCTCGAGGATGCCGCCGGCGACGAAGATCAGTTCTTCGTTCGGCTGGTCGGCTACCTTGATGCGGACCGAGCCGGGCTTGATGCGCGTGATCAGCGGGGTGTGGCGCGGGTAGATCCCCAGCTCGCCAGCCTCGCCCGGCAGCACGACGAACTCCGCCTCGCCCGAGAAGATCTGCTCCTCGGCACTGACCACGTCGACGTGGATGGTATTGGCCATCGGTCTATCCGGTTAGGCGGCGCGGCTCACTGCAGCGTCTTGGCCTTCTCGAAGGCTTCCTCGATCGCGCCAACCATGTAGAACGCCTGCTCGGGGAGGTGATCGCACTCGCCGTTGACGATCATCTTGAAGCCCTTGATCGTGTCCGCGAGCGGAACGATCTTGCCCGGGCTGCCGGTGAACACCTCCGCCACGTTGAAGGGCTGAGACAGGAAGCGCTGAATCTTGCGCGCGCGCGACACCGCCAGCTTGTCCTCCGGCGACAGCTCGTCCATCCCCAGGATCGCGATGATATCGCGCAGCTCCTTGTAGCGCTGCAGGGTCGCCTGCACCGCACGGGTGGTGCTGTAGTGCTCCTCACCGATGACGTTGGGATCGACCTGCCGCGAGGTCGAATCGAGCGGGTCCACCGCGGGGTAGATGCCCAGAGAGGCGATGTCGCGCGACAACACGACCGTCGCATCGAGGTGGCCGAAAGTGGTCGCAGGCGACGGATCGGTCAGGTCGTCCGCCGGAACGTAGACCGCCTGGATCGAGGTGATGGAACCGACCTTGGTCGAGGTGATGCGTTCCTGCAGCCTGCCCATCTCCTCGGCCAGGGTCGGCTGGTAGCCCACCGCCGAAGGCATGCGCCCGAGCAGAGCGGATACCTCGGTGCCGGCCAGCGTGAAGCGATAGATATTGTCGATGAACAGCAGGATGTCGCGGCCCTCGTCGCGGAAGGCCTCGGCCATGGCGAGACCGGTCAGCGCCACGCGCAGGCGGTTGCCGGGCGGCTCGTTCATCTGGCCGAACACCATCGCCACCTTGTCGAGCACGTTCGACTCCTGCATCTCGTGATAGAAGTCGTTGCCCTCGCGCGTGCGCTCGCCGACCCCGGCGAACACCGAATAGCCGCCGTAGGACTTGGCGATGTTGTTGATCAGCTCCATCATGTTCACCGTCTTGCCCACGCCGGCGCCGCCGAACAGGCCGATCTTCCCGCCCTTGGCGAACGGGCAGATCAGGTCGATGACCTTGATCCCGGTCGGGAGCAGCTCGACCGAGGGCGACAGCTCGTCGAACTTGGGAGCCGGCTGGTGAATGGCGCGCCGCTGGTCCGAATCGATCGCGCCCGCCTCGTCGATCGGGCGACCGAGCACGTCCATGATGCGGCCCAGCGTCCCCGGACCGACCGGGACCGAGATCGGACCGCCCGTGCTCTTCACCTTCATCCCGCGCCGCAGCCCGTCGGACGAGCCTAGTGCGATGCAGCGGACGATGCCGTCGCCGAGCTGCTGCTCGACCTCGAACGTCAGTCCCTTCTCGGCCAGCGAGTCGCCCACGTCCTCGAGCATGAGCGCCTCGTAGATCTTGGGCATGCCCTCGCGCGGAAACTCGATGTCGGTCACCGCACCGATGCACTGAACGATGGTTCCTTGTGCCATGTTGAAGTCCTATTCAAGCCAGATTCGTGTCGTGAGCGGCAAGCTCACACCGCCGCAGCGCCGCCGACGATCTCCGACAGCTCCTTGGTGATCGCGGCCTGGCGGTTCTTGTTGTAGATCAGCGTCAGCTCGTCGATCAGCGTGGCCGCATTGTCCGAGGCCGCCTTCATCGCGACCATGCGCGCGGACTGTTCGGAGGCCATGTTCTCGGCCACCGCCTGATAGATGATCGCTTCGATGTAGCGCGTGAGGACCTGGTCGAGCACCGCCTTGGCCTCGGGTTCGTAGATGTAATCCCAGCTCCCCTCCGGTGCGCCGAGGCGCTCGCCGGTCACCGGCAGCAGCTGCTCCATCACCGGCTCCTGCTTCATGGTGTTGATGAAGCGCGTGTAGAACAGCAGCAACCGGTCGAAGCGGTCGGTGACGTAGCCGTCGAGCATGACCTTCAGCGCGCCGATGAGCCGCTCGATGTGCGGGCGGTCGCCCAGGGCCGTCACCTGCGAGGCGATGTTCGCGCCCAGGCGCTGCATGAAGCCCAGCCCCTTGCCGCCGAGGCAACACACTTCGATCTCTTCGCCTTCCGTCTGCCACTGCTTGTACTGGGCGAGCATGAGGCGCAGGACGTTGGTGTTCAGCGCGCCGCACAGTCCTTTGTCGGTGGTGATCACAATGATTCCCACCCGCTTGACCGTATCGCGCTCCACCAGGAACGGATGGCGGTACTCGGGGTTGGAGTGGGAGATGTGGGCGGCGACATTGCGGATCTTCTCGCCGTACGGCCGGGCGGTGCGCATGCGGTCCTGCGCCTTGCGCATCTTCGAGGCCGCGACCATCTCCATGGCCTTGGTGATCTTCCGGGTGTTCTGCACACTCCGGATCTTGACCCTGATCTCTTTGGTGCCGGGCATGTTGGGCTCGGGATTCGCTCTTGCTTGCGTTTGGGCCGCGGCGGCTCAGTAGGTACCGTTCTTCTTCCAGTCCTTGATGGCGTCGTGCAGCGCCGCCTCGTCGTCCTTGGACAGATCCTTGGTCGTCTCCATGCGGTTGATCAGGTCCGCATACTTGCTCTTGAGATAGTCACGCATCGAGCGCTCGGCGGCGAGCGCCTTCTTGACGTCGATGTCGTCGAAGTAGCCGTTGTTCACCGCAAACAGGGTGAGCGCCATCTCCCACACCTGCAGCGGAGAGTACTGCGGCTGCTTCATCAGCTCGGTCACCATGCGCCCGCGCTCGAGCTGCTTGCGGGTGGCTTCGTCGAGATCGGAGGCGAACTGGGCGAACGCCGCCAGCTCGCGGTACTGCGCCAGCGCCAGGCGCACGCCACCGCCGGTGTCGCGCCGCTTCATGATCTTGGTCTGCGCCGCCCCGCCCACCCGCGACACCGAGATGCCGGCGTTGATGGCCGGCCGGATGCCGGCGTTGAACAGGTCGGTCTCCAGGAAGATCTGGCCGTCGGTGATGGAGATCACGTTGGTCGGCACGAACGCCGTAACGTCACCGGCCTGTGTCTCGATGATCGGCAGCGCCGTGAGCGAGCCAGTCTTGCCCTTGACCTCGCCCTTGGTGAAGCGCTCGACATACGCCGGGTTCACCCGCGCAGCGCGTTCCAGAAGGCGCGAATGCAGATAGAACACGTCGCCCGGATAGGCTTCCCGGCCCGGGGGGCGGCGCAGCAGCAGGGAGATCTGGCGATAGGCCCAGGCCTGCTTGGTCAGGTCGTCGTAGATGATCAGCGCATCCTGGCCGCGGTCGCGGAAGTACTCGCCCATGGTGCAGCCCGAGTAAGGCGCGATGTACTGCATCGCCGCGGACTCGGAGGCCGACGCTGCGACGACCACCGTGTACTCCATCGCACCGTACTCTTCCAGCTTGCGCACCACGTTGACGATGGTGGAAGCCTTCTGGCCGATGGCGACGTAGACGCAGATCAGGTCCTTGCCCTTCTGGTTGATGATGGTGTCGACCGCCACCGCGGTCTTGCCGGTCTGGCGGTCGCCGATGATCAGCTCGCGCTGGCCGCGGCCGATCGGCACCATCGAGTCGATCGCCTTGAGGCCGGTCTGCACCGGCTGCGACACGGACTGGCGCGCGATCACGCCCGGGGCGACCTTTTCGATCACGTCCGTCATCTTGGCGTTGATCGGGCCCTTGCCGTCGATGGGCTGACCGAGCGAGTCGACGACGCGGCCGAGCAGCTCAGGCCCGACCGGCACCGCGAGAATGCGGCCGGTGCACTTCACCGTGTCGCCTTCCGTGATGTGCTCGTACGCTCCCAGAATCACCGAGCCCACGGAGTCGCGCTCCAGGTTCAGCGCCAGCCCGAACGTGTTGCCCGGGAATTCCAGCATCTCCCCCTGCATCACGTCCGACAGCCCGTGCACGCGACAGATGCCGTCGGTCACGGACACCACGGTGCCCTGCGTGCGCATCTCCGCGCCCGCCGTCAGGCTTTCGATCTTGCTCTTGATGAGTTCGCTGATCTCAGAGGCGTTCAGCTGCATGGTTGCTCCTAGTCTCGTTCTATCGTGTCAGCGCCACGGCCATCGTATCGAGCTGGCCGCGCACGGAAGCGTCCCACAGTTCGTCTCCGACCTGCACGCGCACGCCGCCGATCAATTCCGGGGTGACTTTTACGCTGGTCCTCACCTTGCGCTTGGTGCGCGCCTCGAGCTTGCGCACCAGCGCTTGGACCTGGTCGCTGGAAAGCGGGAAAGCCGATTCGATCTGGGCCTCGACCTCGTTCTCATGGTCGGCTTTGAGCTGCTCGAACAGGTCGCGGATTGCGGGCAATACCTCCAGACGGTCGTTCTGCACCAGCAGGACGAGCAGGTTGCGCGCGGAGCCGTCGATCCTCTCCCCGCAGACACCCAGCAAGGTGCGCTGCACATCGTCCTTGGTCAGCTCGGGGTTGCGCAGGACATTCTGCATCTGCTGATCCCGGTACACGCCGACCAGGAAGGCCAGTGTTTCGGACCACTTGGCGAGCTCGCCCTTGCCCTTGGCGAAGGTGAAGGCGGCCACTGCGTAGGGCCGCGCGATGGTTACGGGTTCGGCCATGTTCGGTGCGCCGCGGTCAAAGCTCGGCGGCCACTGCGTCGAGCAGGTCGGCGTGCGCTTTGGCGTCCACCTCCCGGCGCAGGATCTTTTCCGCACCCTGGACCGCCAGCACTGCCACCTGGGCCCGCAGCGAGTCCTTGGCGCGGGCCACTTCCTGCTCGATCTCCGCCTTGGCGGCAGCGATCATGCGCTCGCCCTCCGCTTTGGCGCCGACCTTGGCCTCCTCGACCAGCTGGGCGGCGCGCTTGTCGGCCTGGGCGATGATTTCCTGGGCCTGCTCCTTGGCTTCGCGGATCAGGTCGTTGGCACGCTTGGACGCGAGCTCGAGATCCTGCCTGCCGCGCTCGGCGGCGGCGAGCCCGTCGGCAATGGTCTTCTGGCGCAGCTCGATGGCGCGGATGATCGGAGGCCAGACGAACCTGACCGTGAACCAGATGAAGAGCGCGAAGGCCGCTGCCTGGGCGAATAGCGAGAGATTGATATTCATACTGGGCCCTCAGCCGGCGAGACTGGCGCCTACTGGATGACAGCGAGCAGCGGATTGCCGAAGGCGAACAGCATGGCCAGGCCGACCCCGATGATGAACGAGGCATCGATAAGACCGAGCAGCAGGAACACCTTCGCCTGCAGGGCGGGGATCATCTCGGGCTGACGGGCGGCGCCTTCGAGGAACCGGCTGCACATGATGCCCACGCCGATACACGCCCCGGCTGCGCCCAGGCCGATGATCAGCCCGATCCCGATGCCAGTGTAGGCCTGGATCATGGCGAGTAGTTGCATCTTTTCCATGGTGATTCCCTTTCTCGAACGGAGGTAGTGGAGGTTGAAGGTCAGTGGCTCTCGTGCGCCATCGCGATGTAGACCACGGTGAGCATCATGAAGATGAAGGCCTGCAGAACGACGATCAGGATGTGGAAGATCGCCCAGCCCAGCCCCAGCACGACCGAAGCGATAGTGCCGGTGATGCCGGTGGCGGCCCACAGCCAGAGGAGCATGAAGATGATCTCGCCCGCGTACATGTTGCCGAACAGACGCAGAGAATGGGACAGCGGCTTGGAGATGTACTCGACGAGGTTGAACGCGAGGTTCGCCGGCCACAGCAGGACGTTCGAGCCGAAGGGAGCGCAGAACAGCTCGTGGATCCACCCGCCCAGTCCCTTCACCTTGATCGCGAAGTAGATGGACAGCGCCATCACCGACAGCGACAGCGCGAAGGTGGTGTTGACGTCGGCGGTGGGCACGCCGCGCCAGTTGTGCAGGTGAAACACATGCTCGTAGATCCACGCCATGATGTCGATGGGCAGGAAGTCCATGGCATTCATGAGCAGGACCCACACGAACACGGTGAGCGCAGTGGGCGCCAGGAACTTGTGGCGGTCGCCGTGGAAGATGCCCTTGACCTGGTTATCGACGAACTCGATCGCGAGCTCCACGAATGCCTGGCGTTTGTTGGGAACGCCGGGTGTGGCCCCACGGACCACCCACCAGAAGAACCCCATGCCGAGGATGCCGAGGATCACTGCCGTCACGATGGAGTCGACGTGCAGAGTCCAGAACGAACCGTCTCCCGCTTGCTTGGCGAAGAAGGTCAGGTGGTGGTTGATATAAGAGGTGGGCGTCAGTTCTTCCCCGGCTGCGGCCATGGGTGCGGTCTTTCCCGGCTAAGCGTCGCGAACAAAAAAGGCAAACCCGAATATCACGATCGATACGATGAACGACCCGATCAGTCCAACCACGACGACGTTCTTGTAGGCCGCCAACACGACCGCAAGGAGGCCGAACAGCAACACCACCTTGACGGCCTCGGCCTTCAGCGCGTTGAGCAGAATCCCATCGGCTGTCAGCGCGCGGTTGCGTGCAACCAGCCAGGAGAAGACGAGGCCTCCGGCCAACCCGATCCCACCTCCGAGCGCGGCCGAGACTGCACCGTGCCGCCCAGCCAGCCAGCCGGCCAAGGCCGCCGCAAGGACGGCCCAGCCAGCTTGCCACGCCAGGACGGTCCGGAACGGCCTGCTCTTGTCGGGATGCATCACGCCAGACGAAGCGCCCGGAGCAAAGCCGCGGATTTTACTGGGCCGAATGCTCCTGCGTCAACGTGCTGCGACGCACCGGCGACTGCGTGCGGGCTGGGGGCGCATGCGGCCGGGTTGGGCCGCCCGATCGCGGCGTGCGTAGCTAGCGGAGCTTGGCCACGAGTTCGTCGAGTTGGTCGAGACCCGCGTAGTCGATGATCAGGCGCCCGGCACCTTTAGCCCCCCGGGGCTCGATGCACACGCGGGTTCCAAGCTGTTCGGACAACTCGGTCTCCAATATCTCGATGTCACGATCCCGGCGGCGGGGCGCCTTCCTGGGCGGTGCAAGCGCTGCCCGCACTAGATGCTCTGCCTGTCGGACCGAGTAGCTCTTCGCCGCTATCGCGCTTCCCAGCTCGATCTGTTTTGCGGCAGGCAGGGGCAGCAGGGCGCGCCCATGGCCCATGTCCAGTTTGCCGTGCAACATCAAATCCTGCACGGGCTTGGGCAGGCTGAGAAGGCGCAGGAGGTTGGTCACGCCGCTGCGCGAGCGTCCAACCGCCGCAGCGGCTGCTTCATGCGTCATGCCGAACTCGGCGATGAGGCGTTGGATACCCTGCGCTTCCTCGATAGGGTTGAGGTCCTCACGCTGGATGTTCTCGATCAGGGCCATGGCCAGCGCGAGGTCGTCGCGCACGTCGCGGACCAGCGTGGGCACGACCTCCAGGCCAGCCAGCTTCGCTGCACGCCAGCGCCGCTCGCCCGCGATGATCTCGAATTGCCCATCCTGAACGGGGCGGACCAGGATGGGTTGAATCACCCCCTGGGCCTTGATCGAATCGGCGAGGTCCGCGATCGCCTCGGGATTCATCTGCGTGCGCGGCTGGTATCGTCCCGGCCGCAGGGCGGTAACCGGCAGGTCCGTGAGGCGGTCCTGCTGTTGAGGTTCGTCCGGAGCCAGGAGCGCGTCCAGGCCGCGGCCGAGGCCTTTGAGTTTTGCCATGGCGGATCAGGAGGATACAGGTTGCCGCGAGAGCATCTCTCCGGCCAGCGCCAGATAGGCGAGTGCGCCTTTGGATTGCCGGTCCAGCGTCAGCGCAGGCATACCGTGACTTGGTGCCTCGGCCAGTCTGATGTTGCGCGGAATTATGGTCCGGTAGACCTTCTCGCCGAAGTGCTGCTGGAGCTGGTCCGAGACCTGTTGGGCGAGGGTGTTGCGGGGATCGTACATGGTGCGCAACAACCCCTCGATCTCCAGACCTGGATTGAGGCCCGCACGCACCTTCTTGATGGTCTGTACCAAGTCCGACAGCCCCTCGAGCGCGTAATACTCGCATTGCATCGGGATCATGACCGCCTGTGCAGCGCACAGCCCGTTGACTGTGAGCAGGTTCAACGCGGGGGGGCAGTCGATGAGGATGAAGTCGTACTGGTCCTGGATCGGCCGGATCGCCTCTTTGAGGCGCCGCTCGCGCTCGGGGAGTTCGATCAGCTCCACCTCCGCCCCAGCCAATTCCCGATTCGCCGGCACCAGATCATAGTTAGCGCTTGCTTTCACCCGGACGTCCGCTAATAGCTGAGCGCCGAGCAGGACATGGTAGATGGTGGAGACCATGGTGCGCTTGTCCACACCGCTTCCCATGGTGGCGTTACCCTGTGGGTCCAGGTCGATCAGTAGAACCCGACGGCCGGCCATGGCGAGGCTCGCGGCCAGATTGATGCTGGTGGTCGTCTTGCCGACGCCACCCTTCTGATTGGCCACCGCCAGGACGCGCGTCACGGGAGGCAGTCTTCGACGCGCAGAAGGACGAGGTGCCTCGCGGCGCGCAGTTCCGGGACCTGCAACGGCACGACCTCTTCCAGCAGGACACCTTTCGGTAACTGCTCCAATTCCTCATCCGGATACAAGCCCTTCATCGCCGCAAGGATACCGCCCGGCGCGACCATGTGGCGTGCCGCTTCCGCAAAGCCGGCCAAGTCGGAAAATGCCCGCGACACCGCACCCCCGACGAGTTGCGGCGGGCGCCACTCCTCAGCCCGTGTAAGCGCCACTTGCGCGTTGGCCAGTCCGAGCTCGATCACGGCTTGCCGCAGAAAGGCCCCCTTCTTATGGTTGCTGTCCATGAGCACGACCTGCCAGTCTGGGCGTGCAATGGCGATCGGAATCCCTGGCAGGCCCGCGCCGGTGCCGACGTCGACCAGCGTTGGTCCGGGCAGGTAGGGCAGGACCGCCAGACTGTCGAGCAGGTGGTGACTGACCAGGCGGCCTGGCTGCCGGATTGCCGTCAAGTTATACACCCGGTTCCACTTCTGCAGCAGGCCGAGGTAGCGAAGGAGGCGCGTCCGCGCTTCCGGGTCCAGAAAAAGATTGAGCTGCTCAAGACCCTGGTCCAGCTGGCGCTCGACCCCTGCAGTGTCGCCCTTCACGCGGCAGCCTCGTCATCGGACGACCCTGGGTGCTCGGTGGGAGAAATCGCCCGGCGGCGCTTCAGATGCACGAGAAGCAGGGACAGGGCTGCGGGGGTTACGCCCGAGATGCGCCCCGCCTGCCCCAGCGTTTCCGGGCGGTGGAGAGTGAGCTTATGTTGAACCTCGACTGACAGGCCGCGCACGGAGCGGTAGTCCAGGTCCGCCGGCAATAGCATGTCGTCGTGGGCCCGCTGACGCTCGATTTCTGTCCGCTGACGCTCGATATACCCGTGGTACTTGGTTTGGATCTCTACCTGCTCTGCCACTGACTGATCGGCAACGCCTGCACCGGTAGGGTCTAGCGCCGCAAGTGAGCCATAGCTCACTTCCGGCCGGCGCAGCAACTCCTCCAGCGTGTAGTCCCGGTCGAGCAGCTTGCCAAACACCTCGCGCTGGGGCTGCGCGAGCGTGCGAGGCCCCACCCATGTGGTAGCCAGCCGCTGGCGCTCGCGCTCGACGGCATCCCGCTTGGCGCACAAGGCGGAATAGCGTCTCGCATCCACTACGCCGAGACGGAACCCGATCTCAGTCAATCGCAGGTCGGCGTTGTCCTCGCGCAGGCTGAGGCGATACTCTGCGCGACTGGTGAACATGCGGTAGGGCTCGCTTACGCCGCGCGTGACCAGGTCATCCACCAGCACACCCAGATAGGCCTCGTCCCGACGCGGACACCAAGGCTCCTGACCGCCTGCCTGCAGGGCCGCGTTGATCCCCGCCAGCAGGCCTTGCGCTGCTGCCTCCTCGTACCCCGTGGTGCCGTTGATCTGTCCGGCAAAGAACAGGCCGCTGATGGCCTTGGTTTCCAGTGATCGTTTCAAGCCGCGCGGATCGAAGTAGTCGTACTCGATTGCGTAGCCAGGCCGAACGATATGTGCATGCCCGAGGCCTCGAATCGACCTAACCAAGGCCACCTGGACGTCGAAAGGCAAGCTGGTGGAAATCCCGTTCGGGTAGATCTCGGTTGTACCCAGTCCCTCCGGCTCCAGGAAGATCTGATGGCTCTCTTTTCCGGAGAACCGGGTGATTTTATCCTCGATCGACGGGCAATAGCGCGGCCCGACGCCTTCGATAACGCCGGTATACATCGGGGAACGATCGAGCCCTCCGCGAATGATTTCATGCGTCCGTACATTGGTCTGCGTGATCCAGCACGAGACTTGACGCGGATGCTGGTCGCTGGCGCCGAGGAAGGAGAACACCGGAGGCGGCTGATCGCCTGGCTGCTCGCTCATAACGGAGAAGTCGATCGAGCGCCCGTCGAGCCGGGGTGGTGTTCCAGTCTTCAAGCGTCCCACGGGGAGCTCGAGCTCACGCAGACGGCTTGCCAGAGAGACGGATGCTGGATCGCCGGCACGGCCTCCCTGATAGTTTCGCAGGCCGACATGGATCAGCCCAGACAGGAAGGTCCCCGTCGTCAGAACTACAGTGCTCGCGTGGAAGCGCAGCCCGAGTTGGGTGACAACACCGGTGACGCGATCCGCATCGACGATCAGGTCGTCGGCTGCTTGCTGGAACAGAACCAGATTGGGCTGCGTCTCGAGCCGCTGCCGGATCGCGGCCTTGTACAGCGCCCGGTCGGCTTGGGCCCGCGTAGCACGCACGGCAGGGCCTTTGCTGGAGTTGAGGATACGGAACTGGATCCCTGCCTCGTCCGTAGCGGCCGCCATTGCGCCGCCCAGTGCATCGATCTCCTTGACGAGATGGCCCTTCCCGATACCTCCGATCGATGGATTGCAAGACATCTGTCCGAGCGTATCGATGCTGTGCGTCAGCAGCAGCGTGCGCCTGCCCATCCGCGCTGCAGCCAGGGCTGCCTCGGTACCGGCGTGCCCGCCGCCTACGACAATCACATCAAACCGGTCCGGGTGGTTCATGCTCAGGAGGTCCAGCGAAAGGGCGACAATCATACCGCCGCTGCGCTTCGTGGCAAAGGACAGGTTCCACGTGGAACATCGCGCGCCAAGGTTCCACGTGGAACTACTTGCCTATGCAGAATCGCGCGAAGATCTCCCCGAGCAGATCGTCGGCCGTCACTTCACCCGTGATTTCACCCAGAGTAAGCTGAACCAGCCGAAGCTCCTCGGCAAACAGCTCAAGCTCTCTGTAGCGCCCCTCGGCGCGCGCCAGATGCGCGGCCACGCGGGCCAACGCTTCCAGGTGCCTCGCGCGGGCCAGGAACACCCCCTCCTCCCCGGCACACCAACCCGCCGCCTTCAGCATCTCCCGTCTCAGGATATCTACCCCTTCCCCAGATAGCGCCGAGACCCTGACCTCGCGCCCCAGTGCCGTATCCCGCGCCTGGGCGGGACTGCTGCTGAGGTCTATCTTGTTGACAACGATGATCCTACCGACGCTTCTCGGTACCTCGCCCAGGATTCTCACGTCCTCGGGTGTCAAGCCCTCTCGGATATCGACCACCACAAGGGCCAAGTCGGCGGTCCGGATGACCTCCCTGGTCCGCTCGATCCCCAGGCGCTCGATCGGGTCACTCGGCTCCCGCAGCCCGGCCGTGTCCAGGATGTGCATCGGGACCCCGTCCAGGATCAACTCCTGGCGGATGACATCGCGCGTGGTCCCAGGGATATGGGTGACGATCGCTACCTCCTCCCCGGCCAGCCTGTTGAGCAAACTGGACTTCCCTACGTTCGGCCGTCCGATCAGCGCAACCCTCGCCCCCTCGCGAAGCAGGCTGCCCTGCTGGGCTGCGCTCTCCACCGCCCTCACCCGGCCCAGCAATTCCGTGAGTCTCTGCTTTGCGCTGGCTGCTTCGAGCTGGTCGACTCCCTCCTCGGGGAAGTCGATGCAAGCCTCGACCAGCATCCGGAGTGCGGTCACATCCGCGACCAGAGCATGGATCTCGTGTGAAAACGCGCCTTTTAGTGATCTCAACGCGGAACGCGCCGCTGCCTCCGATCGGGCTTCGATCAAGTCGGCCACACTCTCCGCCTGCACCAAGTCCAGCTTGTCATTCAGGAAGGCACGGCGGGTGAATTCCCCGGGCTCGGCCAGCCGGGCCCCGAGTTCCACGCAGCGCTTGAGCAACCGCTGCAGTACCGCAGGGCCGCCATGGCCCTGCAACTCGAGGACATGTTCGCCGGTATAGGAATGAGGCGCTGGGAAGTAGATCGCCAGCCCCTGATCGATCGCCTCTCCACGGCTGTCCAGAAAATCGACCAGGAGGGCTCGTCTCGGTTCCGGCTCCCTCCCCAGGAGGGGAAGAAACAACCCGCGCAGGCTGGACCCGGAGATCCGGAGCACGCCGATCGCCCCCAGTCCGGGGGCGGTCGCCACCGCCGTGATCAGATCAGGTACCGCCATGAGCGGCCTTCGACCGCTCCAGCGCGCGTGTGATCTGCCACTGCTGACCGATGGAAAGGATGTTGTTCACAAGCCAGTACAGCACCAACCCGGACGCGAAGAAGAAGAAGAACACGCTGAAGGCGACCGGCATGATCTTCATCAGCTTGGCCTGCATCGGATCGGGTGGTGTCGGATTCAGCCAGGTCTGAATGAACATGGTTGCGCCCATCAGGACCGGCAGGATGAAATACGGGTCTGGAGCGGATAAGTCATTGATCCAAAACATAAAATGTGCATGCCGCAACTCCACGCTCAGAAGCAGCACCCAGTAGAGCGCAATGAACACGGGGATCTGGACGACGATCGGCAGACAGCCACCGAGCGGATTGATCTTCTCGGTCTTGTACAACTCGATCATCGCCTGGTGCATCTTCTGACGGTCATCGCCGTACCGTTCCTTCAGCCGCTGCAGCTTTGGCGCGAGCACCTTCATCCGTGCCATGGACTTGTAGCTTGCCGCTGAGAGCGGATAGAACGCCAGCTTGATGAGCACCGTCAGGAGGATGATCGCGACCCCCCAGTTGCGAACCAGTTCATGGATGTGGTTGAGGACCCAGAACAGCGGCACGGCCAGCACCCGCAGCCAACCGTAGTCCACCGTGAGTTCCAGACCGGGAGCCAGTGCCTTCAGACGCTCCTGTTCCTGGGGCCCGGTATAGAGCTTCAGTTCCACTTTCGCGGTTTGCTTGGGCTCAATTGTTCCCACCGGCGTGATAACACCGCCGGCTACCAGACCGTTCGTGTTTGCCAGAGGCTCGAGGAAGAACACTCTTGTCCTGCCCGGCTCGACCAGCCAGGCGGTCAGAAAATAGTGCTGCACGAACGCGATCCAACCGTCCGTCGCGGTTTTCTCAACCTTATTCGCCTCGATGTCCGAGAAGGCGACCTTCTTGAGCTTGTCCTTTTCCGTGTAGAGCTCGGCGCCCGTGTAGGTCGGCACCAGCTTGGAATCGCCCTCGGCTGGGTTGCTGTCGCGCACGAGCTGATAGTACGCATCCGGCTGGCTGGGCGCGTCGCCGAGGTTGGTGACTTCGAAGCCGACATCGACGACGTAGCTGCTGCGGTGAAACGTATAGGTCTTCACCACCCTCGCAGAAGCCGTCTCGGGCGCCTCCAGGCGCACCACTAGCGCCTCCTGGTCTGCACCCAGCTCATAGGACGCGTTCTCGACCGAGAACAGAGTCTTGTGGTCGGCCAGTCCCTCGCCATGAAAGAGCCCACTCTGCGCCACGTACAGGCGCGCGGGGCTCTCCTGCAGAAGGACGAAGCTCTTCTCCTTGTCACCTCGCTCTTTGTGCTGAAGCAACTCCACGCGCCGCAGGTCGCCACCGAGCGTGTCGATCTCTGCAACCAGGTAATCGGTCTTCACCTGGATGCGTTGCCCGCTCGCCAGGGCTGCACTGCCGGCTGGCACTGCTGCAGGGCCCGTGATCGGTTTTCCTGGTTCGCCGGACTGACCCGCCGCCGGGGTCTCGATGGTCGGGACCGGGGTTCCCCTGAGTGCCTGGCCCGCCGGCGTGGCCGGTGCGGGCTTTGCCTGCTGGTGATCCCGGACCCAGGCATCGACCAGCAGGAATACCGAGACGGCAAAGACCAATCCTACGAAAAGCCGGTAACTGTCCATGGTGTGCAAATGGTGGCCTGCAGTTCAGGGTACCTGATCGATGCCGCCTGGGTGCCATGGATGGCAGCGGGCGAGCCGCCGTGCGGCCAGCCACACGCCGCGCACGACCCCGTGTTTCATGATCGCCTCGCGGGCATACTCGGAACAGGTCGGATGGAAGCGACAGGAAACGCCCAGCAGCGGACTGATGGCCAGCTGGTAACCACGCAGCAGCAGGCTCAACAACCTTCGCATCAAGCGAGCTCCCGCAGCAGCCGCTTGACCTCTGCCTCTGCAGCTGGCATATCGTTCGAGTTCAGCCTTGCGCGCAGCCTGATGATCACATCAACCGCACCCAGCCGCGCTGCCTGCTCACGAAAGCGCTCCCGGGTAACCCGCTTGATTCGGTTTCGCGCGGTGGCCTGCGGCAACACCCTCCGGCCAATGACGATACCGAGCCGCGCCCTTCCGCTTTGGTTGGCTGCGATCGTCGCTGTGAACCAGCGGCCCGACGCACGCCTGCGGGCCGTCAGGCCCCGTTTGAAGTCCTCCCCCGACCGGAGCCGGGCGGCCCGGGGAAAACCAGCCATCGTGGAGTTCGGAACGTCTGGCAGACCAGCCCAGGGAATGCCGCAGCCGAGCCCTACAGCGCCAGGCGCTTGCGCCCCTTCGCCCGGCGCGCATTGAGCACCTTGCGTCCCCCGAGGGTTTTCATTCGCGCCCTGAAACCATGGGTCCGCGCGCGCCGGATCTTCGACGGCTGATAGGTCCGCTTCATCTTGAGTCCCTGCGAGAGAGCTGAAAAGCCGGCTATTACACGCGCGCAGCGCCCGCTTTGTCAACTCTCAATCGAGCACCGATCGCCCGAAGACCGTCGCTTGGCCCAAACCCCACGGGCGCTCCTGTGGATAAGTCCTTCCGTGACTGTTATCATGATTGCCTTTGCCCCTGGGCGTTTCGCCCCTGCCCCTCTCCCCCCTGAATGGATGCCTTCTGGGCTCTCTGCCTGCAGCATTTCGAGCAGTCATTGCCCCACCAGCAGTTCAAGACCTGGATCCAGCCGCTGCAGGCGCGCGTCTCCGGCAGGAGCCTGGTCGTCCAGGCACCCAACCGCTTCGTTCTACAGTGGGTCAAGGACCGTTTCCTCCCGGTCATCGAGCAACTCGCACGCGAACATCAGAAGGGGCAACTCACGATCTCTCTGGAGTTGGCGCAGCGCGAGACGGCCCACGCTTCTCCTGCTATGGAAGTGGCAGTACTGCCGGCAGAAGCAAAACCCCGGGTGCGCGAAACCAGCCGCCTCAATCCCACGTTCACCTTCGACTCCTTCGTCACCGGCAAGGCCAACCAGCTAGCCCGTGCTGCGGCGCTTCAGGTCGCCGAGCACCCAGGTACGGCCTACAACCCGCTCTTCATCTACGGCGGCGTCGGGCTGGGCAAGACGCACCTGCTCCAGGCCATCGGCAATCTCGTGCAGGATCGCAGCGCGAACGCCAAGGTCCGCTACATCCACGCCGAGCAGTACGTCTCCGATGTAGTACGCGCTTACCAGCACAAGGCGTTCGACGGCTTCAAGAAGTACTACCACTCCCTGGACCTGCTCCTCATCGACGACATCCAGTTCTTCAGCGGGAAGACCCGAACCCAGGAAGAGTTCTTCTATGCCTTCAACGCGCTCATAGAGGCGCATAAGCAGGTGATCATCACCTGCGACACCTATCCGAAGGAGATCAGCGGCATGGAAGACCGGCTGATCTCCCGCTTCGGCTGGGGCCTCACCGTCGCGATCGAGCCGCCCGAGTTGGAGATGCGGGTGGCGATTCTGCTCAAGAAGGCCGAGGCCGACGGGATCGGACTGGTGGAGGACGTGGCATTCTTCATCGCCAAGCACATCCAATCCAATGTGCGCGAGCTGGAGGGAGGCCTCAAGCGGGTCATCGCCTACTCGAATTTCGCCGGACAGCCGATCTCCGTCGAGCTGGCGCGCGAGGCACTAAAGGATCTGCTGGCGATCCAATACCGCCAGATCTCAATCGACAACATCCAGCGCACGGTGGCGGACTACTACAAGATCAAGGTCGCCGAGATGTACTCGAAGAAGCGGTCCCGCAATATTGCCCGCCCGCGCCAGATGGCCATGGCGCTGGCCAAGGAACTGACGCAGCTGAGCTTGCCGGACATCGGTGAGGCCTTCGGGGGACGCGACCATACCACCGTGCTCCACGCCTGCCGCAAGATCGCCGAGCTCAAGACCGAGTATCCCGAGATCGGCCGGGACTTCGAAGCCTTGCTCCAGGTTCTGCGCAGCTGAACATCCTGGGGATGCAAAGTACACAACTCAGCCTTCGACACCGCGTCCCGGGATCATCCACAATTGGTCCACCGGATATCCCACGGCCATCCACTGCCTTTCGCGTCCCTGGCGGCCCGCACTGGACGGTCGTGGCAGTGAATTCCACAGATGCCAAGCTCTTCTATTAATTATTATCAGGAAGAAACATGACATCAATAACCGTACAACGGGATGTACTCCTTCTTCCACTCCAATCCGTCAGCGGGGTAGTCGAGCGTCGCCATACCCTGCCGATCCTCTCCAACGTTCTGCTGGAGATCCAGGGCGACCAGCTTACGCTCACCGCCACGGACCTGGAGCTGCAGGTCGCTTCCCGCACCGAGACGGCGGCAGGCTCCGGTGATCACGCTACGACTGTATCTGCCCGTAAGCTGCAGGACATCCTGCGTGCCCTTCCTGACGGGGCTGCGATCGCCCTGGACCTGCAGGACAAACGCCTCCAGATCAAGGCCGGCAAGAGCAAGTTCAGTCTGCAGACACTGCCCGCACAGGACTTTCCGCGGCTGGCGCCGTCCGGTAACGCTACCGCCGTGCTCGAGCTCGGCCAGCGCGATCTCAAGCAGCTGCTTGCCTTGGTCCAGTACGCCATGGCCCAGCAGGACATCCGTTACTACCTCAACGGCCTGCTGATGTCGTTGTCGCCGGCCGGCCTGACTGTGGTAGCCACAGACGGCCACCGGCTGGCGTTGGCCACGTTGCCGCTCGAGATCGACGTTCCGAAGGTTGAGGTTATCCTTCCACGCAAAGCCGTGCTGGAGCTGGTGAAGCTGCTCGGTGAAGGGGATGCCAAGACGCGGATCGAAGTGCGCGACAACCAGGTCGCCTTCATCTTCGGCAGCATCGAGTTCGTCACCAAGGTCGTCGACGGCAGGTTCCCCGACTATCAGAAGGTGATCCCGACCGGTTACCGGAAGCACTTCGTGCTCGATCGCCAGACGCTGCAGCAGTCCCTGCAGCGGGCAGCCATCCTGTCGAACGAGAAGTTCCGTGGGGTTCGCTGGGTACTGACTGAGAACAGCCTGCGCATCGTCTCCAGCAACACCGAGCAGGAGGAAGCGGAGGAGGAACTCGAGATCCCGTACAACGATGAGCCGCTCGACGTGGGCTTCAATGTTACCTACCTGCTCGATGTGCTCGCCAACGTTTCTTCCGCGCAGGTCGAATGCTCACTGGGCGACGCCAACAGCAGCATGCTGCTGACCCTGCCGGACAACGCCCAGTTTCAGTATGTCGTCATGCCAATGCGGATCTGATCCCGATCGGAAGCCTTTTCACCCTGTTCGTCAGTCCAGCGAGAGCACATGCAGCAGCCATCTCCTTCCGAATACACCGCCGAGAGCATCAAGGTCCTGAAGGGACTGGAAGCCGTGCGCAAGCGGCCTGGCATGTACATAGGCGACACCAGCGACGGAACCGGGCTCCACCATATGGTCTTCGAGGTGGTGGACAACGCCGTTGACGAGGCCCTGGCGGGCTACTGTGACGACGTACAGGTCATCATCCATACCGACAACTCCATCACCGTCATCGACAACGGGCGCGGGATTCCTGTGGAGGTGCATCCGGACGACGAACTGGGGCGCTCTACAGCCGAGATCGTCATGACCGTTCTGCATGCCGGCGGGAAGTTCGACAGCAACTCCTACAAGATCTCCGGGGGGTTGCATGGCGTTGGCGTCTCGGTGGTGAATGCCCTGTCCGAATGGTTGCGGCTGACGATCCGCCGCGGTGGCCAGGTGTACCAGCTGGAGTTCCGCAACGGTGCGCCCAGCGCACCGCTCAAGGAACTCGGGACCACCGAGCGGCGCGGCACTGAAGTCCACTTCAGTCCCAGTCCGGAAGTCTTCGGCAATGTCGAGTTCCACTACGACATCCTGGCCAAGCGCCTGCGTGAGCTGTCGTTCCTCAATAACGGCATCCGTATCGAGCTGGTGGACCAGCGCAGCGGGAAGGAAGAGGTGTTCCAGTTCGCCGGCGGTATCCGCGCGTTCGTGGAGTTCATCAACCGGACCAAGACCGTCCTGCACTCCCACATCTTCCATTCTGCTCGCGAGCGCGACGGCATCGGCGTCGAGGTCGCCATGCAGTGGAACGATTCCTACCAGGAAGCGGTGCTGTGCTTCACCAACAATATTCCCCAGCGTGACGGTGGCACGCACCTCACTGCGCTGCGCGCAGCCATGACCCGCACGCTGAACCAGTACATCGAGCAGAACGAGTTCGCCAAGCGCGCCAAGGTGGAGACTACCGGAGACGACATGCGCGAGGGCTTGACCTGCGTGCTCTCGGTCAAGCTTCCCGATCCCAAGTTCTCCTCGCAGACCAAAGACAAGCTGGTGTCCTCGGAGGTCAGACCGGCGGTGGAAGAGGTCGTGGCCGACGCACTGATGGCGTTCCTGCTGGAGCACCCCAACGACGCCAAGATCATCGTCGGCAAGATCATCGACGCCGCCCGCGCCCGCGAGGCGGCCCGCAAGGCGCGCGAGATGACGCGGCGCAAGGGCATCCTGGACGGCTTCGGGCTGCCGGGCAAACTGGCCGATTGCCAGGAGAAGGACCCTGCCCAGTCCGAGCTGTACCTGGTGGAAGGGGATTCTGCAGGCGGTTCGGCGAAGCAGGGCCGCGACCGCCGCTTCCAGGCCATCCTCCCGCTCAAGGGCAAGATCCTGAACGTAGAGAAGGCCCGCTTCGACAAGCTGCTTTCCTCTCAAGAGATCGCCACCCTGATTACCGCTCTGGGAACCGGAATCGGGAAGGAGGAGTACCGGCCCGAGAAGCTGCGCTATCACCGCATCATCATCATGACCGACGCTGACGTGGACGGCTCCCACATCCGCACCTTGTTGTTGACCTTCTTCTACCGCCAGATGCCCGAGCTGGTCGAGCGCGGCCACATCTATATCGCGCAACCACCGCTCTACAAGGTCAAGCATGGCCGTGACGAGCGCTATCTGAAGGACGACCACGAGCTCAAGGAGCTTCTCCTCAAGCTGGCGCTGAAGGACGCGCAGCTCATCCCTGGCGAAGGCGCCCACACGCTCTCTGGCGACGCGCTCGCCGAGGTCGCCCGCGAATACATCCTGGCCGAGGCCGTGATCGAACGGCTGTCCCGGCGGATAGACAGCGTAGTGTTGCATGCCCTGCTGAAGGGCGCGGTTGTGGACCTCAGCTCCGATGCGGCAGCGCGCGAAACCGCCGAAACGCTGTCAGCCGCCCTGCCGGGGACCGATGCGGTGATTGATGTGCAGTTCGATGAGAAGACGGAATCCTACCGCCTGCTGATCCGGCGGATGTTCCATGGCAACCAGCGTGTGTCGGTGCTGGACCGCGACTTCGCCGAAAGCGGGGACTACCAGCAGATCCGTCGCACCGCCGGGGTTCTGGAGGGTTTGGTCGGACCAGGCGCGCGCGTGAAGCGCGGCGACGACGAAACCGCGGTGACCTCGTTTCAGCAGGCCATCGACTGGCTGCTGGAGCAGGTCAAGCACAGCCTGACGATCCAGCGCTACAAGGGCCTCGGGGAGATGAACCCGCAACAGCTCTGGGATACGACGATGGATCCAGCATCGCGCCGGCTGCTGCGCGCACAGATCGAGGATGCGATTGCGGCCGATGAGATATTCACGACGCTGATGGGGGACGTCGTCGAGCCCCGTCGCGCCTTCATCGAGGCCAACGCCCTGGGCGTGCGCAATCTCGACGTCTAGCTGGCGGGTATCAGACCGGCCGACGCCGCGCGCCAGAGCGAGCCGCGGGAGCGCGCTGGCCTGGCTGGCGCGGCTGGTGTGCCGCTGGTTTGCCTTTGCCCCCACCGCCGCGATTGCCCTGTGCCCGGTTGGGCTGCGCAGTACCCGCTCTCTGCGCGCCGCCCCCACGCGGAGCACCGCCACGCGGAGCACCGCCACGCGGGGCACCGTCCCCACGCGGTACGCCACCGCCACGCGGAGCGCCGCCGCCACCCGCACGCTGCCCACCGTCACCGCGCTGTGGGCGCCCGCGTTGATTCGCGGGCCGTTGTGCCGCAATCGGTCGGGCTGCGGTACTGCCCGTCTTGGCCAGTTCCTTGGCTGCTTTTTCCGCCAGCAGATCGACGGCATCCTCGAGGGTAAGGGTGGCCGGATCCATGTCGGACGGCACAGTTACGTTGACGTTGCCGTGCTTGATGTATGGGCCGTAACGGCCCTCCATGAGCGACACCGCCTGGTTGTCGATCGGGTGCGGCCCGAGCTGCTTTCCGCCCGGGCCACGCGCTGCCTTGGGGGCGGCGAGCAGCTCGAGCGCTCGCTCCAGCGTGATGTCATACACGCTGTCGCTCTTGGGGATCGACTTGAAGGCGCCGTCGTGCTTGACATAGGGACCGAAGCGTCCGACGTTGGCTTCGATAGGCTTGCCCGTCTCCGGATGATTGCCGAGCGTGCGGGGCAGGGACAGCACCTTCAGTGCAGTCTCCAGGTCCGCGGTGGCCACCGGCAGGTGTTGCGGCCAGGACGCCCGCCTGGGTTTGCTCTGGGCTCCCTCGACGGTCGGCCCCAACTGGGCGTAGGGCCCATAGGGTCCGCGCAGCAGCAGGACGTCCAATCCAGACACCGGGTCCTTGCCCAGATTGATCGGCCCCTCGGGCATATTGCCCCAGGGCCGCGTGTAGTCGCACTTGGGATAGGCGCTGCAACCCACGAACAGCCCGCGTTTGCTGTTCTGCAGATACAGGTCGCTCTTGCATTTGGGACAGTGCTCTCCCAGTGGCACACCGCGGTTCACATCCTGCTTCTCTGCCAGTGTGCGGGAGAACTCGTTCCAGAACCCTCTGAGCACGGGGACCCATTCGCGTTCGCCGTTGGAGATGAAATCCAGCTGATCCTCCATGCGCGCGGTGAAGTCGTAATCCACGTAGTGATCGAAATGAGCCGTCAGAAACCCATTGACCAGCCGCCCGAGGTCGGTGGGCACGAAGCGCTTCTTGTCGAGCAGGGCATAGCCGCGCTCCTGCAGCGTTGAGATGATGCTGGCATAGGTGGACGGCCGCCCGATGCCATACTCCTCCAGCTTCTTCACCAGGCTTGCTTCGGTGTAGCGCGGCGGCGGCAGCGTGAAGTGCTGCTCGCCGAAGATGCGGTCGACCGGGATCTGCTCGCCTTCCTGCAGCGCCGGCAGCTTCTCATCGCCCTCGTCGACGCTGTCGTCGGCGCCTTCCTGGTATACCGCAATGTATCCGGGGAATACCAGCGTCTGACCGGTGGCACGGAACAGCGCGTCCTTCCCGCCGACGGCAATGTCGAGCCCCGTGGTGTCGTACCGGGCGGGCGCCATCTGGCAGGCCAGTGTGCGCTTCCAGATCATCTCGTAAAGGCGCGCCTGGTCCGGCGTCAGGTGTCCCTTGAGGTCCTCCGGAGTGTGGAAGATCGACGTCGGCCGGATCGCCTCGTGCGCCTCCTGCGCATTCTTCGACTTGCTGCGATATTCCACCGGATCCTTGGGCAGGTAGGTCGCGTTGAAGTGTTTGGCCACGTAATCGCGGATCTCGCGCACAGCCTCGTGCGCAAGGTTGGTGGAGTCGGTGCGCATATAGGTGATCAGGCCAACGGTGCCGGAGCCGATGTCCACGCCTTCGTACAGCTGCTGGGCCGTGCGCATGGCGCGCTCGGCGGTCATGCCCAGCTTGCGCACGGCTTCCCGTTGCAGCGTCGAGGTGATGAATGGGGCTGCCGGAGAGCGTGTCTTCGGCTTCTTTTCCACCCGGACCACCGTGGCGGTTCCGCGGGCAGCCTTGTTGATAGCCTCCACCACTTCGGCTTGCTGGGCCTCGCTCACGATCGAGAACTGCTCGACCTTCTCGCCGCGATACTGGCTCAGGCGCGCCGTGAACCTCTCCTTCTCCTTGTGGCTGTCGAGATGGACGGTCCAGTACTCCTGGCTCTTGAAGGCCTCGATCTCCTGCTCGCGCTCGACGATCAGGCGCAGGGCCGGGCTCTGCACACGGCCTGCGGACAGGCTCGGTCCGATCTTGCGCCAGAGCAGAGGAGAGAGGTTGAAGCCGACCAGGTGATCGAGCGCGCGGCGCGCCTGCTGTGCGTTCACCAGCGGCATGGAGAGATCGCGCGGATGACCGACTCCCTCTTTCACCGCCGATTCGGTGATCTCGTAGAACACCACACGCTTCACCGGCCGGCCGCGCAGGCTCTTCTTGCCGCGCAGCAGCTCGGACAGGTGCCAGGCGATCGCCTCGCCTTCGCGGTCCGGGTCGGTGGCGAGCAGTATCTGCTCCGCACCCTCCGCCGCTCGGGCGATCGCGTCGACATGCTTCTTGTTCCTCTCGACCAGCGCGTAGCGCATGCTGAAGTCGTTGTCGGGATCCACTGCGCCCTCTTTGGCCTCGAGGTCGCGCACGTGGCCATAGGAAGCGAGGACCTCGAAGTCGCGGCCCAGGTATTTCTTGAGAGTTTTCGCCTTGGAAGGCGATTCCACGATGAGAAGATTTCGAGACATGCGTTGCCCTGGAACTGGCGAGCGCCAGAATGAATAGGAAAACTTCAGTTCAGTTTAGCGGCAGCAATCGGCGCGCCGGACCAGTCCGGCTGCGCCCTTGGCCGCGTCAGTGCAGCGTGACGATGCGTTCGCTGACGAGCAGTTCGTCGAGGATAAGCGAGTCCAGCGGGTGCCCCTGGTTCCACAGCACCAGCAGGATCACCAGTTTGAGTTCGTCGAGACCGATTTCAACGTCGGTCAAGGCCATCACGCGGTCGAGCACTACCTCGCGCTGACTCGCGTCGAGCGCTCCGGCGGCCTCCAGGAAGTGGAGGAAGCCCCGGCTGGGCACGTCGAGCTTGCGCTGCTCCGCCGGCGTGTAATGGCGCAGCGACAGCGGATCGTCAGGGCCCAGCTCGGTCCCGGGACCGCGATGTCGCCACCCATGCGGCTCCAGACCGGACAGCCAGCGTAAAGCCTCATGGACGTCCTGCGTCTCGAAGCCAGCTGCGACCAGTTGCCGGGACAGCGTGTCCTGATCGGGGTAGGCACCCAGCTCGTAGTAACGCTCAACCAGATAGGCGAGGATGTCGAACACGTAAGGCTGTTGCGGATGCCTCAAAGCCTCCCGAGCTCGGCCCTTGCCTAGCGGATGCGCTGATAGGTTCCGCCCGCCAGGCGGCAGATCAATCCGTCGAGCTCCAGCGTCAACAGCATGGCGGAAGCGGCGTCGGGCGTCAAGCCGGTTCGCGAGCAAAGCAGGTCCAGATCGATCGGGTGATATCCCATCGCAGCGAGCACCGCCTCCGCAGCGGGATCCGATACTCTGGCCGGCGCGGTGGCTCCACTGCTCGGCGCCGGCAGCTTCAGCTCTTCGAGGATGTCCTGTGCCGACTCCACCAGCTTGGCGCCCTGCTTGATCAACCAGTGGCAACCCTTCGAAAGCGGCGAGTGGATGGACCCGGGGATAGCGAATACTTCCCGACCCTGTTCGAGGGCTTGCCGGGCAGTTATCAACGAGCCGCTGCGCAACGCCGCTTCGACGACCAGGCAGCCGCGCGCAAGTCCGCTGATGATGCGGTTGCGGCGCGGAAAGTTCTGCGCCATCGCTGGAGTTCCCAGCGGGAACTCGGACAGCATCAGCCCCTCGCTGCTCAAGCGGTGCGCGAGGTCCCGGTTGCGCGCGGGGTATACGCGATCGAGCCCAGTGCCCAGCACCGCGATGCTGGAGGACGCGCCCGCGAGGCCGCCGCTATGCGCCGCGGTGTCGATGCCCAGCGCTAACCCGCTCACGATCGTCAGCCCCGCGTTGCTGAGCGCTTCCGCGAAGGCTGCGGCATCCGCTGCGCCTCCGGGCGTAGGATTGCGGCTGCCCACCATGGCCAGCGCGGGACGCTGCAGCAGCTCGGTGCGACCGCGCGCATACAGGACGACCGGCGGGTCGGCGATCTCGAGGAGTGCGGCCGGGTAATCTGTGTCGGCGAGCGTGATCAGGCGGCTGTTGCCCGATTCGAGCCAGCTCAGCGCTGCGGCGACCCGGCCCGGGTCGGGCCCGCGCTTGAGGGCTTCTGCCTGTGCCCGCCCGACGATCGCCTCCAGCGACCCGATGCTCGCCGCGAGCACATCTTCGGGCGACCCCAGCGCGGCCAGCAGCCTGCGCTGCGCCGCGCTGCCGACCTCAGTGACGAGCGTGCAACGGAGCCAGTTCTGCGCCTCGGCGAAGTGCCCTCCCGCCGTGGGTCCCATCAACGCGCTGTCGACCCAGAGGCGCCGCCAGCGTCCGCTGCCAGATCCGCAGGGTGGGACAGCGAGCAGCTGCTCGCGTGGATCGGCACGCTCTCAAGGGTTACGGAACGTGTCGAGCACATTGACCGGACGGTTCGATATCATCACTAGCCCGTACGCCATACGCTCGAAGACGCGGAAGACCATCAGCAGACCATAGCGTTGCTCGGGCAACGGCAGCGACTCGGTGGCCGACACGGCGATGGTGCCTTCCGAGCGATACAGCCCCAGGACATGTCCGACTTCCAGCCCGTCGCGCGCGCCGCGATTGAGGATGACTACGGAATACGTCCCCATCTCCGATACGGTCCCGTCAGAGCCGGCGATGACGCGACCCTCAACCGGCCGGGACGGCGCGTGCGGGACGTACGGCGCACTCTGCAGCGGCGGCGCCACCGTCAGCCGGTCTCCTTTGGAGATCTCCTGAATCGAGCTTACGACCTGCACCGTGCTGACCCGACCGAAGCCGGTCACGTTGGCGTCACCCAGGTACACCGCTTCGAAGCCGAGCACTTCTTTGTTGTCCGGATCCTGGAACACTCGGCCCTGGCGGTAGACTTGCCAGCGCTGCCCTTTCTTCTGGTCCAGGCCGACGACATAGGCGGTGTCGCCGGTCGAAACGACCACACGCTGGTCCACGCTCGCGACGATCTGCGGGGCCGCGGCGACCTGCGCCGGGCTCACGATGAGCGGGCGAATCAGGAAAGGCTCGATGACCTTCGCCGGAATGGTGGGGATGGGCAACGGGGCCAAAGCCTGGGAGCGCATCTGCGGGGCCAGCTTGGACTCCTGCAGCTCGTAGCCGTACCAGCGCGACAGGCCACCATCGGGTGCACCCTCTAGGCGCAGCCGCGGTGTGGCCCCCGTGAGATCGAGTATCAGCACGTCGCCGGGGTAGATCAGGTGCGGATTGCGCACCACATCCTTGTTGACACCCCAGAGGTCGGGCCACTTCCAGGGGTTCTTCAGGAAGCGTGAGGAGATGCCCCAGAGCGTATCCCCCTTGACTACCACATAGCGCGCCGGAATATTGTCCTGCAACATCAACTCATCGGCGGCCGGGGCGGGCGCCGCCACCACCTCCTCCGTGTCCGTCTCCGTCGGCGTCGTGGCCTCGTCCTCCTGTGCCCAGGACGCGCCCGCGCACAGACCAAGCCAAAGGATCAAGGGGATAACCGCTATAATTCTGGGCATTCGAGGCTCCAATGTCCTTCCCAGGGGGGCTCAGCCGGCGCCCGACTTACTGCGCCGCCTGAGGGTCATAACCCCAGCAAAGTCAAGAAGTTTCCGTAGATTCTGCTCGTAATTTGTTAAGTAGGCAAGCTGTATGGCATTGCTGCCCATCCTCCACTACCCCGACGAGCGGCTCCACACGGTTGCCGCCCCCGTGGAGGTCATTAACGACGAAATCCGCCAACTCGTTAGGGACATGGCGGAGACGATGTATGCCGCCCCCGGTATCGGTCTCGCCGCAACCCAGGTGAATGTTCACCGCCAGGTCCTCGTTATCGACATCTCGGAGACGCATGACCAGTTGGTCGTGCTGATCAACCCCGAGATTCTCGAATCGCGTGGCGACGCCGAATGCGAGGAAGGCTGCCTGTCCGTGCCGGGCATCTACGAAACTGTGCGGCGCGCCGAGTGGATCAAGGTACGGGCGCTGGACCGCAATGGGCAGCCCTTCACGCTGGAGACTTCCGGTCTGTTGGCGGTGTGCATCCAGCACGAAATGGACCACCTGAAGGGGAAGGTCTTCGTCGAGTATCTCTCGCGCTTGAAGCAGACGCGCATTCTAGCCAAGCTGAAGAAGCAGCAGCGCCGGGCCATGTGATGCGTCTGGTGTTCGCCGGAACGCCCGCATTCGCCCGCACGGCGCTGCAAGCACTGCTAGCGGCGAACCATGACGTTGCGCTGGTCCTAACGCAGCCCGACCGGCCGAGCGGGCGGGGCCTTCGGCTCAAGTCCTCCGAGGTGAAGGAGCTCGCGATGGACCGTGGTTTGCGCGTGGAACAGCCGGCCACACTGCGTACGGCGCAGGCGCGAGCGCCTCTTGCAGCGGCAGAAGCTCGAGCGATGGTGGTGGCCGCCTATGGGCTGATCTTGCCGCCGGAGGTGTTGGCGCTCTTTCCGCTCGGCTGCATCAACATCCATGCTTCGCTGCTGCCCCGCTGGCGCGGCGCCGCGCCCATCCAGCGCGCCATCCTGGCCGGCGACAGCCATACCGGAATCAGCATCATGCACATGGACGCCGGGCTGGATACCGGCCCCGTGTACCTGCAGGAAGCCATCCCGATCGCCGCAGACGACACCGGGTCGTCGCTCCACGACAAGCTCGCCAGGCTCGGCGCAGACTGTATTGTGCGAGCGCTGGAACTGCTTCCCAGCGGGTCGCTGCAGCCGCAGCCGCAGGGGTCGGACGGGGTGACCTATGCGCACAAGATCCAGAAAGCCGAAGCCGAGCTCGACTGGACGCGCAGCGCGCACGAGCTCGACCGGCAGGTGCGGGCCTTCAACCCGTTCCCGGTGGCCACGACCCGCCTGCGTGGGGAGACCCTGCGGGTGTGGCGGGCCCGCCCCGCCTCCGGCGCGGGCGGCACGCCAGGGCTGGTCCGGGAAGTCGTGGCGGACGCACTGGTCGTCGAGTGCGGAGGCGGGACGCTGCACATCGAGGAACTGCAGCGCGCCGGCGGCCGCCGCCTCGGCCTGCGCGAGTTCCAGCTCGGCTTCCCGATCCGGGTGGGCGACCGGCTCGGAGGCTGAGCGGCAACGCAGTGGTCGAAGTCCAGCAACTCGCCACGCGGGCCCTGCTCGAAGTTCTCGACGGGCGCAGCCTGACCACAGTGCTGGGATCGCTGCGGGACCGCCATCCGGCCCTTGGCAGCGCCGACCGGGCGGCCGTCCAGGACCTCGCCTATGGGAGCTGTCGGTGGCTCGGGACACTGAAAGAAGTTTTGCGGCTGCTGTTGCGCAAGCCAACCACCGACAGCGAAGTGGAAGCGCTGTTGCTGGTCGCTCTCTATCAGCTGGAATGGACGCGGGCGCCGGCGCACGCCGTCGTCGACGGCGCCGTGCGCACCTGCGCACGACTGGGCAAGGCTTCGGCCAAGGGGCTGGTCAATGCGGTTCTGCGTCGATTTCTGCGAGAGCGCGCGACGGTGCTGCGACAGGCGCGTGCCACACTCACCGGGCGCTTCTCCTATCCGCAGTGGTGGATCGACGAGATCCAGCGTACCTATCCGGCGCAGTTCGAGGCGGTCTTGGATGCCGGCAACCTGCATCCCCCCCTGACCTTGCGCGTCAACCGGCGGTGCCTGTCCGTGGATGCCTATCTGCTCGCGCTGCGCGGCGCAGGGATTCCTGCCGAGCAGGTCGGGGCGGTTGCTGTCATGCTAAGGCAACCGGTAGCGGTGGAATCGCTACCTGGATTCACGAGCGGCTGGGTGTCGGTGCAAGACCTGGCGGCTCAGCGGGCGGCGGAACTGATTGACCTTGCCGACGGCATGCGCGTACTAGATGCGTGTGCGGCGCCCGGCGGGAAGAGCGCCCACCTGCTGGAGACAGCCGGGATCGAGCTGACCGCCATCGACCGCGACCCGCGACGCCTCGAGAAGGTGCGCGAAAACCTGGATCGGCTGCGACTCGACGCCTCCTTGATCGCGGCGGATGCAGCGGAGCTGGATGGCTGGTGGGACGGGCGGCCATATCAGCGGGTGCTGCTGGACGCACCGTGCTCGGCCTCGGGTGTGGTGCGGCGCCATCCCGACATCAAGTGGCTGCGGCGCCCGGAAGATCTGGAGCGGCTGGCGCGCGAGCAGGCGCGTCTGCTGAGTGCCCTGTGGCGGACGCTGACGCCTGGTGGTAAATTGCTCTACGCGACCTGTTCGGTCTTTCCTGTGGAGAATCAGGCGCAGATCGCAGACTTCCTCAGCGCCCACAAGAACGCGCGGCGTCTGCCGATAACGGAGCTTGCGCAGACCGACGGTCAGCTGCTCCCGGACGCCCGGCACGATGGTTTCTTCTACGCCCTGCTGCAGAAGCTCGATGACTAGCGCAGGTAATCCGGTGCTGCGTCTGCTCGCGCTCTTCGCCTTGCTTTTCGCGCTGCGCGCGCAGGCCGAGGGCGTCTACGTCAAGTCCGCCGAGCTCGCCCCCACCGAGGCAGGCTACGCGCTGGAGGCGACCTACGACATCGCGCTCACGCCTCTGCTGGAAGATGCGCTCACGCGCGGGGTGGCGCTCACCTTCGTCACCGAGTTCGAGTTGATCTATCCGCGCTGGTGGACCTTCAACCTGTGGAATCGCACCGTGTCCGAGTTCCGCACCCAGCACAGGCTGTACTTCCACGCGCTCACGCGCCAGTACCGGCTCGCCTTCGGCGCATTGAACCAGAACTTCGACACCCTGGATGAAGCGCTCGCAGTGGTAGGCAGGATCCGCTACGCTCCTGTCGTGCGCTACCAGGAAGTCGAGCCCGGCGCCGTCTACATCGCTGCTCTGCGTTTGCAGCTGGACACCTCGCAGCTTCCGAAGCCGTTGCAGATCGATGCGCTGGGGTCGACCGACTGGGACCTGTCCTCGGACTGGTATCGCTGGACCTTCAAGCCGTGACGCCGTCGATCCGCACCGTGCGCAACTCCCTGCTGTCGCGGGGCATGAAGTACCTCATCGCCACGATCCTGATGCTGGGCGGGGTGATGCTGTACCTGCTGCTCTCCGCGAGCTCCAACACGCCGATGTTCGCGCGCGATCTGCCGCTGCTGTTGTTCCTCGGTGTCACCGTGGTGCTGGTGCTGATGGTGCTGGTGGGGTATCAGCTGGTCGCACTGCGCCGGCGCCTGCGCGCCGGCCTGTTCGGCTCCAAGCTGACGCTGCGGCTGGTGCTCCTGTTCTCGCTGGTGGCTGTGCTGCCCGGCGCGCTGGTCTACTCGGTATCCGTGCAATTCCTCAACCAGAGCATCGAGTCCTGGTTCGACGTGCGCGTGGAGAAGGCACTGGAGGGCGGATTGAGCCTGGGGCGCACGACCCTGGACAACATGCTGCGCGAGCTCAACACGAAGGCCGATGCGATGGCGCTCAAGGTTGCGGATGCACGGCCTTCGCAGCTGCTGCCCGAGCTGGATGCCATGCGCGAACAAGCCGGCGTTCGAGAGGCTACGCTGTTCCAGCCGGACGGCAGCATCATCGCGTTTTCCATCAGCGAAGGCGCCGGCCTGATGCCGAGCCTGCTGCCGGCGCGTGCGACGCAGCAGGCCCGCGTGCAGCAGTCGTACCGCGAGATCGAGTCGAAGGAACAGCAGCCGCTGCGGCTGCGTGTGGTGGTGCCGGTCAACCGGCTGTCGGGGGAGATGGTGCTGCTGCAGCTCGTGCAACCCGTTCCGGAGGCGTTGGCCCGGGACGCCGACGCCGTGCAGACCATCTATCAGGACTACCAGGAGCTGTCTCTGTCGCGCGCAGGGCTGAAGCGCCTCTACGGGCTGTCTCTGACGCTGTCGCTCCTGCTGGTCCTGCTGTCCGCGCTGGCGCTCGCGATCGTCTTCAGCGAGCGGTTGACGGCGCCGCTGGCCCTGCTCGCCGCCGGCACCCGCGCAGTGGCCCAAGGCGACTTCAGCCTGCGCCACCCGGTGCGCAGTCACGACGAGCTTGGCATCCTGACCGCCTCCTTCAACACAATGACGACGCAGCTGGCCGAAGCACGTGCCACAGCGATGCGCAATCAGGAGGGGCTCGAGGGGGCCAAGGCCTATGTCGAGAGCATCCTGGAGAAGCTGTCCGCCGGCGTGCTCTCCTTCGACAGCGACAGGCGGCTGCGCTCGGCAAACCCGAGTGCCAGGGAGATCCTGGGCGTTGACCTGGAGCCGCTCATGGGCGTGCCGCTGCAGGACTGGCCGGAGCGCGAGAGCCGGCTGGCCGAGGTCAGCGCCCAAGTCCTCGTGGCCATTCACACGGGTGGCGACGAGAGCTGGGAGAAGCAGATCGATCTGGACGATGGGCGCAAGGTGCTGCTGATGCGCGGCTCTTCGCTGGCCGGTTCGGAAGCCGGCTTCGTCGTGGTGTTCGACGACATCACCCGGCTGCTGCAGGCGCAGCGCTTTGCCGCCTGGGGCGAAGTGGCGCGCCGCCTGGCGCACGAGATCAAGAATCCCCTCACACCCATTCAGCTGTCGGCCGAGCGCCTGGCCCATCGCCTGTCCGACAAGCTGCAGGCCGCGGACGCCGAAGTGCTGGCGCGCTCGACGCACACCATCGTCAAGCAGGTGGCCCAGCTCAAAGGGATGGTGGACGCCTTCAGCCAGTACGCGCGCGCGCCGGAGACCAGCCTGCAGCCGCTTGATCTCAACACCGTGGTGCGCGAGGTTATCACTCTGTACGAAGCGCAGCGGCCCGCGATCGCGCTCGAGCTGGACGAGCGTTTGCCGACCGTGCACGGCGACCCGGCGCGGCTGCGGCAGGTTATCCACAACCTCCTGCAGAACGCCGAGCAGGCCATTCTCGATCGCAGCAACCCCCGCATCACTGTGCGTACGCGCCTGGAAGGTCCGGCGGCGCGGCTGTCTGTACTCGACAATGGCCCGGGCTTCCCTCCCGAGATTCTGGCGCGCGCGTTCGAGCCCTACGTGACCACCAAGTCGAAGGGCACTGGGCTGGGGCTCGCCATCGTCAAGAAGATCGTGGAGGAGCACAACGGCAGCATCGAGCTCGGCAATGCGCCGGGCGGCGGCGCCCAGGTGAGCATCCTGCTGCCGGTGGCGCGCTCCGCGACGCAGCCGGCGCGTGCGCCGGCAGGCGCCCGGGTGGGTTGAAGCGGATGAGTCAGATACTGGTAGTAGACGACGAGATCGGCATCCGCGAGCTGCTCTCCGAGATCCTGCGCGAAGAGGGGCACCAAGTGCGCCTGGCCGAGAACGCCAGCGAAGCGCGCCTGATCCGCAACCGCACCCGTCCCGACCTCGTGTTGTTGGACATCTGGATGCCCGATACCGACGGCATCTCCCTTCTCAAGGAATGGGCCAGCAGCGGCCAGCTGACCATGCCGGTGGTAATGATGTCGGGGCATGGCACCATCGACACGGCCGTGGAGGCCACCCGCATCGGCGCCTACGCATTCCTGGAGAAGCCCATCGCCCTGCAGAAGCTGCTGGCTACTGTCGGGCAGGCTCTGCGGCAACCGGCGCCGGCTGCGCAACCCGCCGCCCTTTCCCTGGCCTACCTGGGCCGGGGGCAGATCATCGCCGAGCTGAAGCAGCGGCTGGAGACGGTGAAGGCGTTGAAGCTTCCGGTGCTCATCACCGGCGAGCCGGGCTGCGGCAAGAGCCTGTGTGCCCGCTTCCTGCACCAGGCCAACACGCCCTGGGTCGCGCCGGAGAGCTTCCACATCCTCGACGACCCAGCCAACAATATCGTCGGCCAGGCCGCGGAGGGTACGCTGTTCCTGCACGAAGTGGGCGATCTCACCGGCCCGCAGCAGCGCAATCTGCTGGCCCAGCTCGGCAAGGTGGATCGCTACCACACGCGGCTGATCTGCTCGACCTCGCGCGCTCTGGCGCGACAGGTGGCCGAGGCGGGCTTCGACTCGCGCCTCTACGCAGCCATCAGCCAGATTCAGCTGCGGGTCCCGAGCCTGCGCGAGCACGCCGAGGACGTTCCGGAACTGGCCAAGCTGATCCTCAGCCGGCTGGTAGAGTCCAGGGAAGTGCCGCCGCGCACGCTCAGCACCGCGGCGCTGAACGCCCTTCGCGTCCAGGAATGGCCCGGAAACCTCGCCCAGCTGGAAAACGTTGTGCGCACCATGGCCCTGCTCGCCCTGGCACAAGAGATCGGTACCGCCGACGTCAACAGTGCGCTGGCCAGGCTCGACGCCCCACTGTCCGGCGCCCTCGCTGCGCTGCCGCTCGACCGCGAGCTGCGCGAGGCGCGCGATGCGTTCGAGCGCATGTACTTCGAGTATCACATCGCGCGTGAAGGCGCGAACATGAGCAAGGTCGCGGACCGCGTGGGGCTCGAGCGCACGCACCTGTATCGCAAGCTCAAGCAGCTCGGCGTGAAGGTGTCCCGGCGCGAGCAGTAGCGTCGTTCCCGCCCGGCCGCACCTAGAGCTTACCTCTCACCACGAAGACACGAAGCAAGGCAGAGAAAGTCACTGCGATCTGGTTTGGAGTCGTGCTCAGGGCCTATCTGGTGACTGTCCCGAACTGCACAGCTGTTGGTTTTCTTCGTGTCTTCGTGTCTTCGTGGTGAGCGGTGGAATTGGGGGCTTGATGCACGCCGGCCGCCGTGCTGGCGCCGCTGCCATTTCCCATATAAGCTTGGTTTCGCGACTCGGAATCGGGCCGTCCCAATCCGTATCCTCCAATCTACAACCGACGTCGATGGCAACCAGACAGGAACTTGCCAACGCGCTGCGCGCGCTGGCCATGGATGCTGTTCAGAAGGCGAACTCGGGCCATCCGGGCATGCCCATGGGCATGGCCGAGATCGCGGAAGTCCTGTGGAACCACCACCTGCGCTTCAACCCCGGCAACCCGGCATGGCCCGATCGCGACCGCTTCGTGCTGTCCAATGGGCACGGGTCCATGCTGCTGTATGCGTTGCTGCACTTGACGGGCTTCGATCTGCCCATGGAGCAGCTCAAGCGCTTCCGCCAGCTTCACTCCAGCACGCCAGGCCATCCCGAATACGGCATGACGCCGGGCGTCGAGACGACCACCGGGCCGCTGGGCCAGGGCCTCGCGAATGCAGTGGGCATGGCGCTCGCCGAGCGCGTGCTCGCCTCCGAGTTCAATCGTCCCGGGTTCGAGATCGTCAACCACCACACCTACGTGTTCCTCGGCGACGGCTGCCTGATGGAAGGCATTTCGCATGAAGCCTGCTCGCTCGCCGGGACCCTGGGGCTGGGCAAGCTGATCGCCCTCTATGATGACAACGGAATCTCCATCGACGGGCACGTGGAAGGGTGGTTCACCGATGACACCGCGAGGCGCTTCCAGGCTTATGGCTGGCACGTCATCCCGGACGTCGACGGCCACAGCATGGACGCAGTTCACGACGCGCTCGACGCAGCCAGGGCGGCAGGCGACCGGCCGACTCTCATCTGTTGCAGGACCGTCATCGGCAAGGGCGCGCCCAACAAGGCCGACAGCCACGATGCCCACGGCTCGCCGCTCGGAGAGAAGGAAGTCGCCGCAACGCGCCAGAACATCGGCTGGAAGTATCCTCCCTTCGAGATCCCCGCCGATGTGTACGAAGGCTGGGACGCGCGCGTCAAAGGCGCAGGGCTGGAGAAGCTGTGGACCAACCGCTTTGCCGAGTATGCGCGCCAGCATCCGGAGCTCGCCGCCGAGTTCGAACGGCGCATGCGCGGGACACTGCCGGATGACTGGCACACTCGCGCCCGCGCGCTGGTTGCGGGCGCGCTGGAGAAGGCGGAGAACATCGCGACGCGCAAAGCCTCCCAGAACGCCATTGAAGCGCTTGCGCCGGGCGTGCCCGAGCTGATCGGCGGCTCGGCCGACCTGGCCGCCTCCAACCTTACGCTGTGGTCCGGGTCGCGCCCGATCAGGCGTGCGGACGGCGGCAACTACGTTTTCTACGGCGTACGCGAGTTCGGCATGACCGCCATCATGAACGGACTGGCCCTGCACGGCGGGCTGATCCCCTACGGCGGCACCTTCCTCACGTTCTCGGACTATGCGCGCAACGCGCTGCGCATGGCGGCGCTGATGAAGGTGGGCAGCATCTTCGTGTTCACCCACGATTCCATCGGATTGGGCGAGGACGGACCCACGCACCAGGCGGTCGAGCATGCCGCCAGCTTGCGTCTGATTCCCGGGATGGAGGTCTGGCGGCCCTGCGATTCGGTCGAGACAGCCGCCGCTTGGGTGGCGGCTATCGAGCGCCGCGACGGGCCGACCTCGCTGCTGCTTTCGCGGCAAAACCTGCCGCATGTTCCGCGATCCGAGGAGCAGGTGGCGCGCATCCGACGGGGTGGCTATGTGCTGGCGGAAGCTGTCGGCGCAACGCCCAGGGTCGTCCTGATCGCTACCGGCTCGGAGGTCGCGCTGGCGTTGGCTTCGCAGAAGGCCCTGGCCGAGGAGGGCATCGCAGCGCGTGTGGTTTCGATGCCGTGCACCTCCGTGTTCGATCGTCAGGACCAGAGCTACCGGGAAGCGGTTCTGCCGCGGGGCGTGCCGCGTGTGGCTATCGAAGCGGGTGTGACGGACTACTGGCGCAAGTACGTGGGCCTCGAGGGCGCAGTGGTCGGCATCGACCGTTTCGGCGAATCAGCGCCGGCCGGCGACCTGTTCAAGTTTTTCGGCTTCACGGCGGCGAATGTAGTGGATGTCGTGAAGCGGACCCTGCACGACTGATGGGTTTGCGCCAGGATTGCCTGGAGTAGCACGATGCGGCTGCTGGCAGACATCGGCGGGACGAACATCCGGTTCGCGCTGCTGGCGGAGGGGGCGGCGCGGCCGGAGCGCGAGTTCTCGCTGCGCTGTGCCGACTTCGACGGGCTGGAGCAGGCGGCCCGCCACTATCTGTCCCGGGCCGGTAAACCAGACATCAGCGAAGCGGCCATCGACGTGGCCACCGCCATCACCGGCGACCTCATCAAGCTCACCAACA
>Ga0105095_10000003_pt1 | contig 88216 bp, 72 predicted proteins | sample PPLLak2March2015_2_FD_79180 | JGI IMG/M metagenome (GOLD analysis project Ga0105095, IMG submission 79180) | Freshwater sediment microbial communities from Prairie Pothole Lake near Jamestown, North Dakota, USA - PPLs Lake P8 Core (3) Depth... | ecosystem: Environmental > Aquatic > Freshwater >...
GCCTGGCGCTGCTCTTCCGGGAGCTGATTCAAGGCGCTGCGGATCTGGTGCCGGCGCTGGGAAGCCTATACCTCGTCTTCGATATCGAGCGGGTCGGGCAGCTCCAACTCCTCCTCGGCCCAAGGAGCGCGGTTGCCCTCCGGGCGCACGCTCTGGCGGCGCAGGACATCGATCGACCGGTAGCGTGCGATGCTGGCAATCCAGGTGATCACCTTGCCCTGTTCGGCGCGATAAGTTTCAGCCTTATGCCAGATGCGCAGGTATACGTCCTGGGTAATCTCTTCCGCGGTGGAGGGATCGCCAACCGCATTCAGCGCCATGCTGAAAACCAGACGCCCATAACGATTGTACATCTCGCCGAGGGCATTCTCCTGTGCCTGAGCGATGAGCTGCAGCAGCGTCTCGTCGTCTGCTTTTTGATAATCCACCGCGTATCCTGTCGCCAATAGAGTGTATCCCGGTTCGGATTATACTCGCTCTCGGATAAATAATCGGAATTGCTGGGTTAATTGTCCAATAAGATTGGGTGAACGATTCCTGTGTTATCATCCAGTTTCGTGAGGTATCTGATCGTATGCGAATGATCTGGGATTGGAGCGTAGGGTTACCTTGAAGCGCCGAGAATTCTTGAAAGTAGCTGCTTCCGCGGTAGGTGCACTGTGGATCAAGCCCTGGGCGCGCCTTTTCACGCTGCCAGATTTCCCTGTCGCAGAACGGTTGGGGCGGGTGGTGTGGTGGGGCACTGAGCTGAAGACGCGCCCGAGTACGAACAGCACCACACTGCGCTCCCTGGTCGAAGACGAGCTTTTCCCCTGGTTGCGGGAAGTGGTTGGAAGCCATCCGACCGAGATCAACCAACGCTGGGTGGAGACCCCTGAGGGCTATATCTGGTCTCCACATTTGCAGCCGGCGGAAAACCGGCCCAATATCCCGCTGGAAAGCCTGCCGCAGACCAGCCTGGGTCCCGGGATGTGGGCCGAGGTGACCGTTCCGTATGTCGATCTGCTCCTGGATAACCCGCCGGCGCGCGCTCCCTGGCTGGACTATAAAGTGAAAACGGGCATCCCTGCCCGCCTGTATTACAGCCAGGTGGTGTGGGTCGACCAGATTCGCCGCGAAACGGATGGGCAGGTATGGTACCGCGTCAATGAGCGCTTTGGGTATGGGGATATCTTCTGGGCAGACGCTCAGGCCTTCCACCCCATTGACCCGAGCGAAATCGAGCCGATCAGCCCGGATGTGGAAAATAAGCGCGTGATGATCGACGTACCACACCAGAGCATGTCTTGTTACGAGGGTAGCCGGGAGGTGTACTTCGCGCGAGTCTCCACCGGCGCCTTGTTCAATGCCAGCGGCCAGCGCGTGGAGACCTGGGCGACGCCAGTAGGTCCGCACCCGGTCTGGCGCAAGATGGTCTCCCTGCATATGAGCGGCGGTACGACCGGCGGCGGCTGGGATCTGCCGGGGATCGGCTGGACGACCCTGTTCGTCGGCGAAGGGGTTGCCATCCATTCTACATTTTGGCACAACAACTTTGGCGTGCCTATGTCGCGCGGCTGCATCAATGCTCGCCCCCAGGGCGCTCTCTGGGTGTTCCGCTGGACCCAGCCCCTGGTGCCTTACGACCCCGGGGATGTCACTGTGCCCCTGCCGGGTGGTACGATAATAGAAGTATCAGAGTATTGACCGCACGAGCCTGGTGAAATCTCGACCATCCGATATCTGGACACGGATGGCGCGGATTTGTCCGGACACAGCAGAATTATCAGGCTGCCTGCGGCGCCGGCGAGATTCGTGTCCGGTGAACTGCCAACACAAACTCGCCGGAGTCCAGTAAACAAAATACAGCCGGATGGCAATAGCATCCGGCTGTATTCTTCGACTGCTGGTCATTATTCGGTGGGATTTCCAGACAAGAACTGATCGATCACCTGCTGGAATGATTCATACGGCTGCGCCCCGAGCATTGGCTGTCCATTGATCAGGAAGGCCGGTGTGCTGCTCACGCCGATCGACTGGGCGATCTGGGTAGATTCCTGCACAGCCTGGGTGTGTTTACCCGAATCCAGGCACTCGTCGAACGATTGGGTGTCCAGCCCCAGGTCTTTGGCAAAGCCTTTGAGGTTGTCTTTGCTGAAAGCGCCCCGGTTCTCGCCATCCTGGCTTTCGAAGAGCTTGTCGTGGAATTCCCAGAAGGCGTCCTGGTCGGCGGCGCACTCGCTGGCTTCCGCCGCCCAGCCGGACTCATCACCCAGGAAAGCCATATGCCAATAGCCCAGGCGTACTTTACCCTGACTGACATAGTTTTCGATGATCTGACGACCCGCGTCAGTGGCAAATTTGCCGCAGTAGGGTCATTGAAAATCGCTGAATTCGATGATGGTCACCGCCGCCTGCTCATCTCCCTGGAAGTGCTTGATCTGGGGGAGCAGGTAATCCATCAGCTCCTGCAGGTTGGCGGGCTGCTCGGTGGTTTGCGCTGCGGAGTCCGGCTGGCTGGTCGTGGCAGCGGTGGGCGCCGCGGCAAGCGGAGTGGGCGCCTCGGCTTCTGCAGGTGTAAGCATGGGCCGCAGGAAATAACCCGCTGCCAGACCGATCACCAGCATCAGCAAGCCGACGACCGGCGTGACCCACGACTGGATGTTGATGGTCAGGGCAGGACTCTTGGGCTTTGGCTCCTCGGTCCCGATATCGCTGACCTCGTCATCGTATTGGGTCCCGATATCGTTTGTTTCGTCATCTACATTCATAGTTCGATCGCGTATCCTTTCTCACCGGGGCGCCTGGCGCTTAACCCGTTAGCCCGCTCAAGGGATGTGATGCTGAATTATACACGTGTGCATCCCAGAAGTTAATTTTTGGTGGATAAGAGTCTGATTAGTGTACTTTGGCACGATTTTTAGAGACGATTGTCGATTGACGCTCAGCGTAGTCCTTGCTATATTCGATAAAATCTGCCCATGAAGGGAGGACACTCTCCAGCGGCATGAGTTTTCCTCTCGACGGATACAAGAGCTACCAGTGGGTCATATAGGCTTTTAACGATGGCAAACCAATATCTCTACGATCTGACACAGAAGCAATTGCCAACATCCATTGGAAATAAAGCCGAGAATTTAAAGAGATTATCCGAGAAGCATTTCCGTATTCCAGCTACACGTGTCTGTACCTGGGGCGCCTACGAGTTATATGCCAGGGGAGACACCGCTGTGCTGGAGGTAGTTGCCGATCAGCTACGAGGATTTATTGACCCGGAAAAGGGTTATGCGATTCGCTCATCAGCCAACGTAGAGGACAGCTTTGAGCATTCTTTTGCTGGTCAATTCAGGAGCTTCCTGGATCTGCGCGGTGAGACCGAAATTCTGGAGGCTATACGATTGGTCTGGGAGCAAACAAGCTCGCCAATGGTAGATGCCTACCTTCAACGCTTACCACCGGACCATCGTGATCTGAAAATGGCGGTCATAATACAGGAAATGGTCTCCCCACAGATCTCTGGCGTAGCGTTCAGCCGTAATCCGCTCACCGGTCTGGATGAGATCGTGGTTGAGGCGGTCCACGGAAGTGGGGAGCTACTGATGCAAGCGGGGGAGACCCCTTTGCGCTGGATTTACAAATGGGGTGAATGGATATGCCAGCCTGAGAACAGGGAGATACCGATTGAATTACTCCAGGTTGTGGTTGACCAGACCACTGCCATCCAGAAGGCCTTCAAACAGGAGGTAGACCTGGAGTGGGTGTACGATGGCTCGGAATTGTACTGGGTGCAGATGCGTCAGATCACTTCGCTCGGCGATCAGGCAGTGTACTCTAACAAGATCGCCAAGGATATGCTCCCGGGTATTATCAAGCCATTAGTATGGTCTGTGAACACTTCAATTATCAATCCTACCTGGGTTGAATTGATCGAAGAGGCGGTTGGCAAAAGCGGGATTGACCCAACCAGCCTGACCAAGGCGTTCTACTACCGTACTTACTTCAATATGGCAGCTTTTGGGCGTGTTTTTGAGCGGCTTGGCATGCCTAGCGATTCTCTCGAGGCGATGATGGGCATCTCAAGAGATGCCAGGAAGAAGCATCGATTTAAGCTCACCCCCCAGATGCTGCTGTGCCTGCCGAGGTTGGCGCGATTTCTAGCAGGAAAGTGGATGTTCTCCAGCCGGATCGAAAACAGCCTGCCGGCAATCGAAAATGGCTACCGGGCGATTGCTTTAGAGAGAGAAAAGATGCTGGATGAGCAGCGCCTGCTGGTTGATATTGATCAGCTCAAGAATCTGACCAGGCGAGCAGCCTACCTCAACATTGTTGGACCGCTGTTGATGTTTATGCACAATGGCATGCTGCGCAGGCAGCTGAAAAATCTGGGATTGGATTACGAACGCCTGGATTTGATGCATGGGGTAGAAGAGCTGAAGCGCTACAATCCCGGTTATCATCTGGATTGCCTGAGCAGGCAGTTCAACCAGCTATCCCCGGCTATCCAGGAACGCATTCGCCAGTCCAGCTACGTCCAATTCCAGCAGATTGAGGGCATTGAGGATTTTCAAGCGGGAGTGGCAGCTTTTCTGGAGATGTTCGGTCACTTGAGCGACAGCGGTAACGACTTTTCATCCGTTCCATGGCGTGAAAACAGCAATCTGATCCTGCAGATGATCACCAACTACACAGGGAAAGCAGATGGCGATGCGGACAAGCTGGTTATCGACCATCTGCCGGTCAAAGGAATGCACCGCTGGAGATTGAACCAACTATCCGGCAGGGCGCGCCAGTACCGCCTATACCGGGAGCGGATCAGCTCGGTGTACACTTTCGGATACGGACTGTTTCGCGATTTTTACCTGACATTGGGCGATTTGCTGGTGCGGAGAGGTGTTCTGGGTGAGCGTGAGGATATTTTTTATCTCTACGAATCGGAAGTTCGCTCGGCGATCAACACGCGGGAAGCCCTCCCGGATTATGCCGCCCTGGTCAAACAGCGCAGAGCTGAAATAGGGCAGTATCGAGATATCGCGCTGCCAGACCTGATCTTCGGAGACCAACCACCGCCAATCAACATAAATGCAAGCCAGATCCTCTATGGTACGCCTACTTCGCGCGGTTATTACACCGGTCCGGTCAAGAACGTGAGCGGGATCGGCGATTTCTATAAAGTAGAAGCTGGTGACGTGGTGGTGGTGCCATATTCGGACGTTGGCTGGACGCCATTATTCGCCCGTGCCGGTGCGGTGATTGCAGCTGCGGGTGGAATTCTCTCTCACTGCTCAATAGTTGCCAGGGAGTACAACATCCCGGCAGTCGTGTCTGTGGCTGGTGTTGGGTGCCTGCGCGATCAAATGCAGGTAACGGTTGATGGGTACCGCGGCGAGATCCTGCTGCACGGGACTGACTAGAACTGGATTGGCGGTTTGTTGCAATAACTCTATTCTGGTGCTCAACTGATTGATGTGATGGAGATATGAATGGAACCAGAAACCACAATTGTGCTTGGAATAATCGGCTACTTGCTTGGCTCGCTCTCGTTCGGGCGCATCGTCGCCAGGTTGGTCAATCCACGCGTTGATCTCGATCATGTCGAGATGGAGATTCCGGGGGCGCCTGAATCGTACCAGTTGAAGTCGATAGGGGGGAACACGGCGTCAATCAAGCTGGGTGGTAGGGTTGGCTGTGCGATCGGCATCCTGGATATCTTGAAGGTATTCCTGCCCACCCTGGTCACTCGGGTGATCTACCCCGATCAATATTATTCCTTGATTGTTGCGACAGCTGGTTTTATCGGTCATTGCTGGCCAATTTATTATCGTTTTAAGGGCGGCAGGGGGATCTCAGCATTTTATGGGGGTCTGTTTGTTATTGATCCTCTAGGTGCTCTCGTCGTCGCGGTCAGCTCAATGATCATCGGTATGCTGGTCCTGAAGGAGTTGTTGTTTGCTTATGTCGGTGGCGTACTCCTGGTGATCCCATGGTTGTGGTTTACCACCCACAATCCATATTACATGATTTACGCTCTGGCTGTTAATGTGCTGTTCATTGTGGCAATGATTCCTGAATTCCGCCAGATTATCGAGCTCAGGCGGAAATACGGGAAAGGCGACATGAAAGCCAGTATGGAAACATTCCCGATGGGGCAGCAAATGATCCGGTTGATGAATGTTTTCAATAGAAAAAACAACGCTGCGAGCAATGATTCTCGGAGGGAATAATGCCCGTCTTAGAGGCCAGGAAGCTGGTCAAACAGTATCTCTTAGGTAAGCATCAGGTCAACGCTTTAAGTGGGGTGGATTTCATTGTTGAAGCGGGCGAGTTCGTCGCCATCATGGGACCGTCAGGCAGCGGCAAATCCACTTTGCTCCACCTGATCGGTGGATTGGACAAGCCATCCGGTGGAGAAGTCACCCTGGCAGGTCACCAGCTTTCGATATTAAAGGATAAACAAGTTACTCAGATACGGCGCCGAAATGTTGGATTTGTATTTCAATTCTTTAACTTGCTGCCAACGTTGACGGCTGGAGAGAACATCACCCTGCCCTTGCTCATCGATGGGAAAAATCTGCGCAAGTATCAGGAGCGCCTGGATGCGCTCCTGGAGCTAATCGGTCTCACAGGGCGGAGCCGGCACAAACCGGACCAGCTATCCGGCGGTGAACAGCAACGTGTAGCCCTGGCGCGCGCGTTGATCACTGAGCCGGCGATCTTACTGGCTGATGAACCGACCGGGAACCTGGATTCGAAGACCGGAACCACCATTATGGAACTGCTGAGACGCTCGTGCGACGAGCTTGGGCAGAGCATTGTGGTGGTCACACATGACGCTCGGGCAGCCTCTTATGCTGACCGGGTAGTCTTCTTGCGAGATGGGGCTATTGTAAGCGAACTCTATATGGATAAAAGCGCCGCCCAAGGGGATAGCTTGCGCCGGATCATCGATGAGCTCGAAAAACTGGAGTCGCTCGGGGCTGAAGCGGTTCAGAGCATATGAAACTGGAACGGCTTTTAACCTTGCGATCGCTGCGCAGCCGCCCGCTGCGCTTACTGCTCAGTTTGTTTGGCATCGTCCTGGGAGTTGCGGCGATTCTATCGATCAGCATCACCAACCAGACCGCGATGGAGTCTGTGAACCGCGTCTTTAAAGATACATCTGGCAAAGCCAACCTGATCGTCACCAGCAGTGAGATCGATTCGCGTGGGTTTTCGGAGAAGATCCTGAACCGAGTTGCGTCTTACAGCGGGGTCGATGCAGCCGTCCCTTCCGTGCAAATCCAGACCATCTTGGTGGGAGATGCTGCGCCTTCTCAGGTGGGGATGAGCTTTTTTGGGATGGAAGCTGGTGGTCTGAGCCTGTATGGGATTGATCCACAGCAGGATCCGTTGGTGCGCAGTTACACCATCACCTCAGGGAGCTTTCTCTCGCCAGACCAGGACGACTCGGCCGAAATCGTGCTGGTGGATAGCTATGCGGATGAGCATGACCTGAAGGTGGGTGATGCGGTAGAGATCGATACTGAAGCGGGGCTGGAGCAGCTCCGCCTGGTCGGCTTGATAGCAAAAGAGGGACCGGGGCAAATCAACAATGGTGCATTTGGGGTGATTCCCCTTGCCACAGCTCAGAAGCTCTTCTATCGGGAAGGCAAAGTAAGCCAGATCGATGTGCTTGCTGTGCCCGAATTCTCCGGGACCGAAGCTTTGGATTCCTTGCGCACAAGCCTGCAATCTTACCTTGGAAAGGATTATTCGGTGCTTTACCCGGCTTCGCAGGGGCAGCGCATGACCCAAATGCTGGGCAGTTACCAGATCGGTTTGAACTTCCTGAGCGGTATGGCGTTGTTCGTTGGGGCTTTTCTTATCTACAATACCTTCTCGATGACCGTGGTAGAGCGAACTCGTGAGTTCGGCATGCTGCGGACTATCGGTATGTCGCGCAATCAGGTGACACGCCAGGTATTAATAGAAGCAGTGGTCTTAGGCATTGTGGGTACGGCATTAGGGATTGGTCTGGGTGTGTTAATGGCTCGCGGCCTGACAGGAGTAATGGAACTGATCCTTGGACTCGCGCTGACGGACATTGCTGTGCCCATTCATGCGGTCATTACCAGCGCAGTGGTTGGTCTGGCGGTCACGCTAATAGCGGCAATCATACCTGCCTGGCAAGCAGGCAAGATTTCACCTCTAGAGGCTTTGCGCATACGCGCAAGCAGCAATGAGGGCTGTTTGATCCGGTTTGGTTGGATTATCGGGTCCATCCTGCTGCTCGTTTCGACGTTTATCCTGATCATGAACCCGTTCCCTTATGATGTCCAGTTCCGTGTGGGAAGCATGGTGGTGGTTATGCTTTTCCTGGGCGGCACGTTGTTAATCCCAGCTACGGTCAGCATCTGGGTACGAATGATTCATCCCATTATGAGATTGGTCTATGGGAACATCGGACGCCTGGGCAGCAGCAATATACAGCGCTCCAGGCTGCGCACGACCCTGACCGTGTCGGCACTGATGGTGGGGGTGGCGATGATTATCGTGGTCTGGGCGATGACGGATTCATTCAAGGGAGACCTCGACCAGTGGCTGAAGGGGTACATTGGCGGCGACTTGTATGTAACCTCCTCGCGGCCCATGGGTAGGGATGTATGGAAGAAACTGGAGAGCGTCCTGGGGGTCGAAGCTGTTACCCCTGTGCGCTATTTTGAAGTGGACTGGATAAATCCATCCTCCCAGGAGGAGCGCATTTCGTTCATGGCGTTTGATCCTGCCAGTTATAGCCAGGTGACCTCCTTCATCTTCAGCCAGGCAGACCCGGATGCTAATGGGTCTTTACGGGCGGTGGCGGCGGGAGGAAAGGTCCTGATCTCCAGCGTAATTGCTGAGAAGTATGGGCTTGGGGTCGGCGACTCAATTAACTTGATCACCAGGGTCGGACAGCGCCCGTTTGAGGTGGCCGGAGTGGTGGTCGATTACTTCAACCAGGGGCTCGTGATCAGCGGAAGCTGGGCAGACATGGAGAGGCATTTCCGCCAGCATGACGCCAATGCGTTCCTGGTAAAAATTACACCAGGTCTTGAACGGGCGGCAATGCGCGAGTGCATCGACCAGCTATACGGCAAGCGGGAGCACCTGACTATTGAGACTAACCAGGATATTATGGGTAAGGTATCGACCCTGATGGAGCAGGCGTTCCGCATGTTCGACGTGCTGGCCTTAATTGCTATGCTGGTCGGTTTTTTTGGGATCGTCAATACTCTTACCATGAACGTCATCGAGCGCACACAAGAGATCGGGATGCTGCGCGGGGTGGGGATGACCCGAGGGCAGGTCGTTCGGATGATCCTGGCAGAAGCTGCACTGATCGGTATTATCGGCGGTGTGTTGGGATTGGTGTTTGGGGTGATCCTATCGCGCATATTTCTGCTGGCAATGACAGCGATGTCGGGGTACAAGTTGACCTATCTCTTGCCTCTTCAGCGCATTTTCCTGGCGGTCTTGTTAGCATTCCTAGTTTCGCAAGTAGCCGCCTCGCTTCCGGCAGCGCGAGCAGCGCGCATCCGAATATTGGAAGCCATTCAGTACGAATAAAAAGATACTACATAGTGCCAGAACTGGCTCCACAGGATCTGCTGATGAAAGCAGCCGAAATTCCCACACTACAGTCTGCATGGGATCAATTCAGCCGCCGGTAGCAGGGATCACCCGAAAGCCCATTGCGGCAAAGTGGCTGCCGAAGGTGAACGCTTCTTCGATGCCGTGTTCCTGCATGACCACAAAGCTGACCGCATCGGTAAAGCTGAAATCCTGGTCGCTATGTTTCTCCAGGATCGCCTCTGCCTGGGTCTCCAGGCTGGCATCCGAACAGACCTTCTGCAGGCGCGGGCTTCCGCGCAGCGAGCTTAACAGGCGCATTGCCTGGGCGTGCCCACCGGCGCGCCGGATGATGATATAGGCTTCGGCGACCACCAGGTTGGTGGTCAGGAAAACGCGCCGCTCACCCAGCAATCGGTTGTATGCTGCCCGGGCAGCAGGGTGGTATTTATCGCCGGCATCGCTGACGGCGATCCAGGCGCTGGTGTCAACGAACACCTCACGACTCATGGCCGCTCTCGTTGGTAATCATTTTAACCAGAACCTGGTCATGCTTTTCTGACAGATCGCCGGCGGCAGAATCGAACAGGCCAACCAGGTCGAGCAAAGGGTCCTCTTCCAGGGGCAGACCCTCCAGGAGCAAATCCACCCCTTCTCGGACCAGAGCGGCAATCGATTCACCCCGCCGTTCCGCCACAGTGCGCAAGGCTTCCACTTGATCCTCGCGCAGGTAGATCTGTAGAGGTTTCTTTTTTGTCTCCATCATTAAATCACCTCAAAAATGATGTATATAACATCCATATCATATCAGATGATATATATCCAGTCAATATCAATAATTGCACTGCCGGACACATGCATAGGGTATGAACAATCGTTTCCAAATTATCTTGTTTCGGACAATAGTTCGGAAAGATCCCAACCTCGACATGTGTTGTCACTCTGAGGGAGCGATCTTTGCGACCGAAGAGTCTGAAAGGAGCTTCAATAGATGCTTCACTGCGTTCAGCAAGACAGATTTGTGCCACTGGCGATGAATGTCCGAACTATTGTCTCAATATCAATAATTGTTCCTTGACAAATAAGACCAACTAAAATATAGTTAAGCCCGTTTAACTAATTAGGGATGTTAACTATGACAGATACCGAGCGTTTCAATACCGTGCTGCACGACTGGGTGCATGTCTTCATGCGCCGCTCCATGCGCGACCTGGCGCAGTTCACCCGGGAATCCGGCATGTCCATGGCGCAGTTCAATACCCTCATGCACCTGCACCACCAGGGCGCCTGCGGTGTTACAGATATCGGCAGCCACCTGGGAGTGACCAGCGCCGCCGCCAGCCAGATGATCGATCGTCTGGTCCAGCAAGGGCTATTAGAACGCTCCGAAGACCCGGACGACCGGCGCGCCAGGCAGATCCGGGTAACGCCGGCGGGTCGCCAGGTGATCGAGGCTGGCATCGCAGCGCGCCGGCGTTGGATGGAAGGATTGGCCACAGCTCTGGAGCCCGCTGAACAGGAGCAGATCGCCTTAGCCCTGACCCTGCTCACCGGGGCAGCGCGCCGGCTGGAGGCAGCCGCAGAAAATCAGGCAGGACCCCTGTCGTGAGGAGATTGTTTCATTGAATAGACCCATGCCTAACCCGTACCGCAGCGTACAGACCGGCCCGCTGATCAGGGCGCTAAAATACCTGGGGAGCTATCGCCGCCAGGCAGTCTTACCCTACCTGTTCTTGCTGGTTGCCATCCTGGCGCAGCTGGCTGTACCACGCCTGGTGAGCAATATGATCGATGCGATCATCAACGGCATGCGCGCCAAAGCCGTGTTGGATGGTCTCCAGCAAATCCCGGCAGCTTACGTTCCGCAGGCCGTGCCAGGTCTGCTGGGATTCCTGGGACTGCCTGCAAACTGGACCATGGATCAGCTCACTGCCCAGCTCACCACCGAGCGGGAAGGTGCTCCGGATGCGTTGATCGGTGCAGCTATCGCCATCGTGGTTTTCGCCATCTTCCGCGGCCTGTTCGCCTTTTTACAGGCATTTTGGGCAGAGCGCAACTCGCAGAGCGTGGCCTTCGACCTGCGTAACGACCTGTTCGCTAAAGTGCAGCGGTTGTCTTTCTCTTACCACGACCGCAACCAGACCGGTCAGCTCATGGTGCGTGCCACCGATGATGTCGAAAAAGTACGCCTGTTCATCGGGCAGGGGCTGCTGCAGCTCGTCGGCGCGCTGGTGTTGATCTGCGGCACCCTGGTGATCCTGTTTGCCACTAACGCCCGCCTGGCCCTGGTGGTGCTGCCGATCCTACCGGTCTCCCTGATCACTTTCATGATCTTTGGCTCGATCACCGGGCCGCTGTTTGCAAAAGTTCAGGCAAAGCTCTCGGCACTCAATACGGTCCTGCAGGAAAACCTGGCAGGCATACGCGTGGTCAGAGCGTTTACCCGTGAAAAAGATGAGCAGGTTAAGTTTGCCCGAGCTGCGGATGTCTTGATGAACCAGCAGATTGGGGTGTCGCGCCTGTTTGCCTTCCTCTTCCCATTGATTTTCTTGATCGCCAACCTCGGGCAGGCAGCAACCATGTACTTCGGTGGGCGCCAGATTATCTTTGGGACCCTGACCCTGGGGGAGTGGCAGGAGTTCGGCCTGTACTTGATCTACCTGTTCCTGCCCATTGCCCAGTTTGGCATCATCATCACCCAGATGGGGCAAGCCTCGGCGTCTGCCACGCGCATCTTTGAGATCCTGGATGCCCAGAGCGACATCACCGATAAGGCGGATGCCTATCCTCTGCCGCCGGTCCAGGGACATGTGCGCTTCGAGGATGTCACTTTCCGCTACTTTAACAGCGGTGACCCGGTGTTAAACAAGGTGAACATCGATGCCTTGCCGGGCCAGACGATTGCCCTGCTCGGCGCAACGGGCTCGGGAAAGACCACTATCATCAACTTGCTGCCGCGCTTTTATGATCCTACCCAGGGGCGCATCACCATCGATGGACATGACCTGCGCGATGTGACCCTGGAGTCGCTGCGATCGCAAATTGGTATCGTGCTCCAGGAGACGACGTTGTTTGCCGGGACGATCCGAGACAATATCGCCTTCGGCAAGCCGGACGCCACTTTAGACCAGGTGATGAATGCTGCCCGGGCCGCGGCTGCCCATGACTTCATTGTGTCCTTCCCGGAGGGTTATGAGACTCCGGTGGGTGAGCGCGGCGCCACGTTGAGCGGTGGGCAGAAGCAGCGCATTGCCATCGCCCGCGCCCTTCTGCTTGACCCACGCATTCTTATCCTGGACGACTCAACCAGCAGCGTCGATCTGACGACCGAGGCGAAAATCCAGCAGGCCCTCGATGGTCTGATGCAGGGACGCACCAGCTTTGTGATCGCTCAACGCATCAGCACGGTGCTGCATGCCGACCAAATCCTGGTGCTGGATAAGGGCGAAGTTGTCGCGCGGGGCGTCCACCAGCAGCTAATGGAAGACAGCCCGATCTATGCGGAGATATACAACTCCCAGCTCGTGGAAGACAGCCTGGATGCTGAGGAGCTGCCTCAGCCGGCTGGGTCGTGATCATTGGGGATTTAACAACCGGTTGTGGATGGAGATATAAATCATGTTTGGTGGACAAGAAGGCTTACGCCGCATCATGGAGCAGGAAACCAGGAAGCCTCGCAACCTGGGCGAGACCATGGTCCGTTTCAGCGCTTATTTCAAACCTTACTGGCCTCTGCTGCTGCTGGCGTTGGTGCTCGTGATCGCTTCCACCTGGGCCCAGGTGGTCACGCAGGAGCTGGTGGGGCAGGTGGTGGACTGCTACCTGGTTCCAACCTCCGGGGGTGAGCAGGCAAGCTTTCCTGGAGCACCAGCTGCCGTGGATCAGAGTACACCGGCGACGAACTGCTGGCTGGCGGAAGGTGTTCAGCCGGTGGGACTCAGCCATACCGTGATCACGGCTTTGTTCAAGCTGGGGGATTTTACCGGACCAGCCGGCAATGTTGATGGGATGACGGATGCCGGGCGTATTGCCGGTATTGGGCGCCTGGTGCTGATCGTTACTGCCCTGTTCTCGCTGGGGTCGATTTTGACCGGCCTGACATTTTTCACCATGAGCTGGGCCGGGCAGCATGTGCTGCGCGCCCTGCGTGTGGATGTCTTCCAGCATCTGCACCGGCTCTCGCTGAGCTATTACGGCGAGCACGAAGCCGGCGATCTGATGAGCCGCATCACCAATGACGCCGAGACCATCCAGCAAGCCCTGAGCTTTGCCCTGGTCAACGTCTTGAGCGGAATTTTGCTGCTCTTCTGGATTGGCTACAATATGCTCAGCCTGAACCTGGCGCTTGGGCTGGTCAGCCTGGTGGCGGTGCCGTTGATGGGGTTGGCGACTGTCTGGTTTTCTTCCCAGGCGCGCCGGGCTTTTCGCAAGACACGCCGTGAGATGGGCAGTGTGAATGCTGAGCTGCAGGAGAGCATCGCCGCCGTGCGCGAGGTGCAGGCTTTCAACCGGGCGGAAGAGAATATCGAGAATTTCCGCATCACCAATGCTGCCAATCGGGATGCCAACATACGCGCCGTGGCTTTCACCAGCGCCCTGGCGCCGACCCTGGAGGCCCTTGGCTACCTGGCTGTGGCAACTGTAACCGTCGTCGGGGGGCTGGCGCTGTTAGGGAATGTCAGCCTATTTGGCACGACCCTATCGCTGGGGCTGATCATCGTCTTCCTGGGCTACGTGCAGCGCTTCAACCAGCCGATCCAGCAGATCGCCGTGCTGTGGACCAATGTACAGAATGCCATCGCGGGTGGCGAGCGCATGTTCAGCTTGCTGGACGAGGAGGTTGCGATCTATGACGCCCCTGGCGCACAGGCGATGCCGAAGATAGCAGGCCAGGTGGCTTTCTCCAATGTCTTTGCGGCTTATAAGAAGGACCAGTCGGTATTGAATGGCGTGAGCTTCACCGCCCAGCCGGGGCAGACCGTCGCCATAGTCGGGCCGACCGGGGCGGGCAAGACTACCCTGATCAACCTGATCCCGCGCTTCTACGACGTCACAGGAGGGGCAGTGCTGATCGACGGTTTGGATGTGCGCTATGTGCAGATGGAGTCGCTGCGGCGGCAGATCGGGATTGTGCTGCAGGATAACTTCCTGTTCAGCGCCACTATCCTGGAAAACATCCGCTATGGACGCCCGGATGCAAGCGACGAAGAGGTTATTGCAGCCGCCAGGCTGGCGCATGCGGATACATTCATCGAGCGCCTCCCGCAAAGCTATCAGACGGTGCTCGGCGAGCGGGGCGGCGGGTTGAGCCAGGGCCAGCGCCAGCTGCTTGCCATCGCTCGGGCGGCGCTGTCGAACCCGCGCATCCTCATCCTGGACGAAGCCACATCCAGCGTCGATACCCGCACCGAGCGTTTGATCCAGGAGGCACTGGAGGAGCTGCTCAGAGGGCGCACCAGCTTCGTGATCGCCCACCGGCTGAGCACGATTCGGAATGCCGACGTGGTGCTTGTCCTGGACCAGGGCCAGATCGTCGAGAGCGGCAGGCACGAAGAGCTGCTGGCGCGCAAGGGCTTCTACTACAACCTGTACATGAGCCAGTTCCGCGCCAAAGACGAAAGCCGGATTTCCCCCGAAGCAAGCGGCGGGGACGGGCGGATTCTCGGCAGGCTGGCTGAAGCCTGAATGTCCGAACTCATGTCCGAAGACCAGGTTTTTGCTTGACGATTCAGCATCACCTGCGGTAAAATTTCGACCTGTTAGGGTGATTTTACAACTGCATAGCTGGGTTTCTATAGCGCAAGGCCCCTGTTGATAACAGGGGTGACGAGGTGGAGGTTCCTCGCCGCGAGGCGAGGTTAATCCAGGCCAGAATTCCTGGAGAAAATCGAAAGGTCAGCGGAAGCCTCCCGGGGCCGCCATGCCCCGTGCAAACCCCTTCTGAGCGCGGTGCCACAAACCGGCATGGGCAACCTGCCGACAAAACGCACCGCATTGGACACAGGCGAGATACGCTTGCCTGTGGTTTGTATAGGAAGGGGCTGCCTGCTGTATCGTATTGCTTAGAATGGGCACGCCCGGGCGTGCCTTTTTGCTTTAAAGATAACGGAGACTCTTATGCGTACTCACAGCCGCTACCATATTACAACACATCCCGCTCTGGCACCGGCATCTGGCTATCCGGCGCAGTTTCACCTCGAAGATGGTGGTGCATACGTCAAGTACGGGCACCCGGTGTTCATGGGCAGCAGCCAGCGCGGCGATGATTACTGGACGGCCGAGATCGTTACCCAGACCTGGTATATGGCGGAAACCGGGCGCATCCCCATCTCCGGAGCTGGCTACGGAGGCAAATTTGCCGGCGAGGGCTTCGAAGGCATCTGGCTGGACATGAGCGAGATCGTACGTCCCACCCGGGATGGCATCCACGGGCGCGAATATATCTCGACCCAGGTGGACCTGGGGGGCGGATTGATGTCCCTGGAGTTTGATGCGCATGGCAGGCTGCGCTCCACGCTGCCGCCAGCGGTCAGCCTGCCGCTGCCGGTGATCTTCAACCCCCTGCCCACCCCGCTGCCGGGCCGCGGCGCTTTGCGTGCCCGCGCGCAGGCTGCCGCTTCACTGGACACCCTGGCACTGGTAGATATTGGTGAGATCGATGCGGATATCGCTGGCTGGCTCGAGTGGTTGGCGCCGCGCCTCGATTCCAGTGGGATCGATGTGCTGCCGCAAGGTTGGGCGCCGCGCTATGTGGAGATCGATGAACAAAATCCCCGGCGTGCCCTGGAACTGTATACCCAGCTCCGGCAGCGCTGGCCCCAGGCTGTGATTGCTCTACACCTACCGCTCACGGGAGAGGCGCCTGAGATTGTGGCTGGCTGGGTGGAGGCTGGTGTTCCGGTTGTCCACCTGTATGCGGATGAAGTGGGCCGGGATGCGGAGGGACTCAGCCTGCCGGAGGCGCTGCGCCTCGTCCACCTACGATTGGTAGAAAAAGCCGTGCGCGACCGGGTGACACTGGTAGCCAGCGGCGGGATCGCCGCCGCAGAGCACGTTGCGAAAGCGATCGCCTGCGGGGCCGACCTGGTAGCGGTGGACTTCGTTTTACAGATCGCCTGGGGCTGCTCGTTATGGGCTGATAAAGGCCGCTGCCCGGTAGAGAGCGAGGAGCTCGATCCAGATTGGGGCGCACAGAGACTGATTAACTTGATGAACGCCTGGCGTGACCAGCTGCTGGAAGCCCTGGGAGCAATGGGGATGCGCGAGGTGCGCCGCTTGCGCGGAGAAGTCGGTCGTACCATCTGGCATAAGACGGAGGAAACCTCCTTCCGTAAGGTGTTGGGCGGCAGCGCGCCGCTCTCGAGCTACGGGCGTTTGCCCCAGCCCGGCGGAGGCGAGGGCGACTTCCGCTGGCCCACGGCCCTACTCCTGGCATCTCAACAGCAAGCCCGCACTGGCAGGCCTCCGAGCGGCGAGCTGGAATACCGCGTCGGTGCATCCGAAGGAGGCTTTGACCGGCTGGCTTTTGCCTTCGAGCTGGAGCGCGACCCGCGCCAGGTCATCGCCGCCGATCCAGCCGGCTTTGATTTCCACCTGCCTCTCAACCGCCGCGAGCCAGGCCGACCGGCGCTCACCCTGCCCGTTCCCTGGTATGGGGCCGGCATGTCATACGGCAGCATCGGCCTGCCGGTGATGCTGGCGCGCGTCCGGGCGGCGAAAGCACAGGGAACCCTCACATCTACCGGCGAAGGCGGCTATCCAACCGAGCTGGAAGAATACGCTGACCATATCATCACCCAGGTCGCCACCGGATTGTTTGGGGTGAGCGAGGGCAGCATCCAGCGCGCTCGCCTGGTGGAGATCAAGTACGCCCAGGGGGCCAAGCCCGGTCTGGGAGGCCACCTGCTGGGCAACAAGAACACCGATACGGTGGCTCGATTGCGTGAGGCGGTGGAAGGGACCTCGCTGTTCTCGCCGTTCCCATTCCACAGTGTCTATTCTGTGGAAGATCACAAGAAGCACGTCGACTGGCTCAAACACGTCAACCCGCGCGCCCTGATCAGCGTCAAAGTCTCCACGCCTACCGATGTGGACATGGTGGCGGTGGGCTCATATTATGCCGGTGCGCATATCATCCACCTGGATGGCTCGTATGGGGGCACCGGCGCGGCGCCGGAGATCGCCAAGAAGAACATTGCCATGCCCATCGAATATGCTTTGCCCAAGGTGCACCGTTTTCTGGTGGAAGAAGGCATCCGGGATGAGGTGACGCTGATGGCCTCGGGCGGCTTACGCAGCGCCTGGGATGTCGCCAAAGCCATTGCCCTGGGAGCCGATGGTGCCATACTCGGCACGGCTGAGCTGGTGGCGATCGGGTGTATCCGCATCGCCCAATGCGAAAAGGGGCTTGGCTGCCCGTTTGGCATTACCACCACCGATCCCGTACATGCCAGCAAGATCGATGCCGATGTTGGCTACCAACAGATCGTCAACCTGTATACCGCCTGGCTGTGGCAGCTGGCTGGCATCTTGGCGGAGCTGGGGATGAGCGCTATAAGCGAGCTGCGCGGCCGCAGCGATCTGATGGTCTACCTGACATGAGCTGGATATTTTATAGGAAGCTGGATGAAATCAGATGATTGAGATGAAGGTGCGTGTGGTTCTGGCATTGTTAGCTGTATATGTGATCTGGGGATCGACCTACCTGGCGATCAGCCTAGCCGTGCAGAGCATCCCGCCGTTCTTGATGGCGGCGACGCGCTTCGTGCTGGCGGGAGGCATCCTCTATATCTGGCAGCGCCTGGCTGGGGCGCCTAATCCATCTCGGCTGGAGTGGCGTTCGGCTGCCATCGTGGCAGGCTTCATGCTGGTTGGCGGTAACGGCGGGCTGACCTGGGCAGAGCAGCGCGTGCCATCTGGCATTGCTGCCCTGTTGGTGGGCTCGGTGCCGCTGTGGATGGCGGTGATCGACGCCCTGGTGATCCCCGGGAGCGAGCGCCCATCCCGGCTGCTGGCTTTTACCCAGAAGGCTGGCAGGTCGTTGGCAGGAGGCGCGGTGCGCAGGCGACCCGGCTGGCTGGCCTGGATCGGTTTGTTGCTCGGATTTGCCGGGATTGCCTTGCTGATCGGCCCTGGACAAGGGGAGGCCGGATCTCAAGCGGTCGACGGACTGGGCCTGAGCGTTCTCCTGACAGCCAGCCTGTTCTGGTCGCTGGGATCACTGTACAGCCGTGGGGCGCGTCTGCCAGCCGCGCCGCTGATGGGCACTGGCATCGAGATGCTTGCAGCCAGCCTGGGTTTTGTGGTGCTTGCTACGCTGAACGGTGAATGGAGCCGGCTGGATCTGCCATCTATCACCACGCCCTCGCTGCTGAGCCTGGGTTACCTGGTGGTCTTCGGCGGCTTGATTGGCTTCAGTGCATATACGTGGCTGATGCGCAACGTTGCCACCCCATTGGTATCCGCGCATGCCTATATCAATCCTTTGATCGCCATCCTGTTGGGCAGCCTGGTGGCGGATGAGCCGCTCACCGCCAGAACGCTTGTCTCGGCTGCCATCATCGTTGGGTCGTTGGTGCTGATCAACCTGGCGCGCATGTCAGATAAACAGCTCCCGGAGCACCTTGTCTCGGCACCTGCACCGGGAAATGATTGAGACCATAGGAGGAAAAATGACAAACTTCTATGCTGATAAACTGCTTCGCGCCCGCCGCGAGCTGCTGGCAGGCATGCCGCCACTGGGGCGCAGCGATGAGGCTGCCGAGGGGGGCTGCGGGGTGTTGGGTTTTACTGCCAGCCTACCGGTCGCCGGGCGGCACGTGCTGAGCGCCTCGTGCCAGATGCACAACCGCGGCAACGGTAAAGGCGGCGGCATCGCCATGGCGGGATTGGACCCCTCACAGGCGGGTGTGGGCGCCGCTACGCTACGCAGCCACTACCTGATCCAGGTGGCATTGTTGGACCCGGCTGCCCGATCAGAAGTGGAAGCCCAGTTTATCGAAACGCACTTCGATATCGCCCAGGCGTACGAGCTGCCGCATCTTGACGATTACCGCCAGGTTTCCGGTCTGGAGGTGCGCCCGCCGGATGTGTGGCGTTATTTTGGCAGGGTGAAACCCGCTGTGCTGGAGCAGTTTGCAGTCCAGAATGGGCTGGATGAGCTGCCTGAGCGGGCGGCTGAAGATGAGTTCGTCTACCAGAACTCAGCCCGGCTGAACCAGCGTTTCTACGCCAGTCTGGGAGAGAAACGTGCCTTTGTGCTCAGCCACGGCAGGGATTTATCGGTGCTGAAGATCGTGGGCTATGCTGAGGATGTGGTCGAGTACTACCGGTTGGAGGACCAGACGGCGCATGTGTGGATCGCTCACCAGCGCTATCCGACCAAGGGCCGTGTCTGGCATCCAGGCGGTGCCCACCCGTTCATCGGTCTGAACGAGGCCCTGGTGCATAACGGCGACTTTGCCAACTACCATGCCGTCAGCGAGTACCTACGCCAGCGCAACATCGGGCAGCTGTTCCTGACCGATACGGAAGTCAGCGTGCAGCTTTTCGACCTGTGGGAGCGAGTCTATGGCTACCCATTGGAGATCACCCTGGAAGCCATGGCGCCCACCACAGAGCACGATTTCCTGATGCTGCCGCTTGAAAAGCGTGAACTGTACCAGGCGGTGCAGCGAGCGCACATGCACGGCTCGCCGGATGGACCGTGGTTCTTTATCCTGGCGCGCTCACTGCCGGATGAAGGGCGCTATGAGTTGCTGGGCATCACGGATACGAGCATGCTGCGACCGCAGGTGTTCGCTCTGTATGAGAACAGCCAGGGGGAGGGTGGAGTGCAGATTGGGTTAGTGGCATCCGAGCGCCAGGCGATCAACGCCTGCCTGCGCTCGCTGGCAAACGAGGATGAGCGCTACCAACCATTGGCTGATCGCTATTGGGCTGCCCGGGGCGGATCGCACACCGATGGCGGCGCCTTCCGCTTTACATATTCGTCCGGCGAGGGGCTGCTTTGCGCCAATAAGTTCGGCAAGCCGGTGAGCCTGGAAGCGGGCCAGCGCCACGTAGTGCGCAGCCGCTTGGATGCACAAAAGGCCGCGCCGTCCTTCCGGATGGCATGGCAGGATCATGCCATGCGGGCTTTTGATGATGGCGGCGCCTCAACACTGTGGCATTGGCTGAAGCCCAGCATCAGAGAAATTGACTGGGATGAGCTGAGCTGGGGCCTGATGTGGTTGGGTGAATTTGCCGTCGAAGGCGATGGCGAATGGGATTTCGTCTGGCAAACGCTCACCCTCTTACGCGACCAGCAATATGACAGCGGAGATAAAAAGCGCGCCTCGCTGCTGGCGATGGTGGACAGCAGCCTGGTGGACTTGTTCGGGTTGCCTATGGCTTTCGACAGGCAGGCTGGTGGGACTGAGCTGAGATCGCTGCGCCGTTTGGATTGGGCCGGGCGGCAGGGCCTGCGCCCACCGCTCGGGGATGAGTCCCTTCTGATCCTGGATACGTCGGGCTTTTCCCCGGAGGGTGAGCAGAGCGCGGCGAGCTGGATGGTCAGGGCTTACCAGATGGGTTGGATGCGGCTGATCGCTTATAACTGGCGCGGCGGGCGTTTTGCCGCCTGCGGGTTAGGACCGCGCAGCTCCAGCGCCCGGATAGACCTGTATGGCGATGTAGGCGACTACACTGCTTCGGGCCTGGATGGGGCGGAGGTGCACCTGCATGGCGATGGACAGGATCAATTAGGGCAGATCTTGAAAGGCGGTAAGCTTGTGGTGCATGGGGATGTTGGGCAGACCTTTTTGTACGGGGCAAAAGGCGGCGAGATTTATGTGTCTGGCTCGGCAGCGGGCCGACCGCTGATCAACGCCGTCGGCAGACCGCGCGTAGTGATCAACGGCACCTGCCTGGATTTTCTGGCGGAGTCGTTCATGGCGGGGGATCCCCACCGGGGGGGTGGGTTTGTCATCCTCAACGGGGTGGCTTTCGATCGCTTCGGCCGGCTGTGCGACCTGGAGACACCCTACCCGGGAGGGAATCTATTCTCATTGGCCTCGGGCGGGGCGATTTATCTACGCGACCCATTCCGGCGGGTGGATGTAGATCAGCTGAATGGGGGTATATTCAGCGAGCTGACGCCGGCGGATTGGGAGCTGATCGAGCCGTACCTGCGCGAGAACGAACGGCAGTTCGGCATCCGGGTAGCGGATTTGTTGTCTGTATATGGGGAACTGCGTTCTCCCGAAGGAGTGTACCGCAAGATAGGTGTAGGCGCTGCCGGAGTCTTGAGCGATGCCGTCGTGCTCCAGGAGGCGGAGAACCGGTAGGCTGCTTTTGACGCGGGTCTTGAGGTTGTCGCTCAACCGTCTGCGCGGTCAGGATTTCCCGTTATGCCAGTTTTCCCAGATAGGCAGGATGGCATTCGCTGACCAGGCACGCTGGAAAGCCGCTACCACCTGTGGGTCGAACTGCGCGCCGGCGTTGCTGACTACTTCGTTGTATGCATCCTCCGGATCGCGGGCGCTGCGGTAGGGGCGGTCGATGGTCATGGCATCGAAACTATCGGCGAGTGTGACAATGCGCGCTGGGAGAGGAATATCCCTGCCAGAAAGTCCATCCGGATAGCCACTGCCATCCCAGCGTTCGTGGTGATGGCGAACAATGGGAACCGCCTGCGCCAGGAAGGGTACGTCTTTGATCATCTCTGCGCCGGCGATGGGATGGCGGCGGATTTCGTACCAATCTGCATCTCCCAGCGGCAAGGATTTGAAAAGCATAGTTTCCTGGATGAAGATCTTGCCAATGTCGTGCAGGATAGCTCCAAAACGGAGCTGCTCCAGGCGACGCCCGGTCCATCCGAGCTGGGCTGCCAGCGCCAGGGAGTAGGCGGTGACCCTCTCGACGTGACCGCGGGTGTAAGGATCGCGCAGATCGATGGCGTTGGCGAGCACGGTCAGGGAAGCTTCGTATGCTTGCTGGAGCTGGGCCATGCGCAGCTCGTTGGAACGGGTCAGGCGGGAGCGAACTGCGGTCAGCAGCTCGGCTCGGGAGAGCGGTTTGACCAGATAGTCCTCGGCTCCCAGGTTTTTGCCGGTCAGAATATCCTGGCGGTCGCTGCGAGCGGTCAGGAAAACAAACGGGATAGTCAGCCAGTCGCCGCGCGAGCGTACATTCTGGAAGAAGGTAAATCCATCCATCACCGGCATGGCGATATCCGAGATGATCATATCCGGGGCGATAGTGCCCATCTGCTCCAGGGCCTCCTGCCCATTGGCAGCAGTCAGCACGTTGAAGCCTTCGAGGGAAAGGATATCGCGCAGCCCTTCCAGCAGGGTTTGATTGTCCTCTACGACCAGAAGCGTTTCATTCATCTCCACACCTGAGCGCTTCCTGCAATGATGGTGGTGCTAAGTTGTTTCTCGCACGCTTGCCCCTATATCAGCAAACAGCGTTGGATTTTGTTTTTTACTCCTGTACCAGCTGTCGCCCTACCTCTCAAATGACTGGTTGAGACTGGAGACTGACGGCAGCCCGCCGGCGGGCTGCGCCGTGCGTACGGCGCGCAGCACAGACTGTGCGAAGGCCTCTGCTGCAAAGGCGCCAATCAAATTCACGTCTGCTTGCTGGCTGCCAATCGAAAGTGCAAAGATGGTATCGCCGTCCAGCATGGTATGGGCAGGTCGCACGGTGCGCGCCAGACCATCGTGCGCCATCTGGGCGACTTTGTTGGTCTGTTCCTTGGTCAGTTGGGCGTTTGTGGCGACCACGCCGATCACCGTGTTTTCCCCTCTACCAAAACGCATAGCAGGCTGCCCTGCCATGAACTGCATCACTTTCAACGTGTTGGCAAACTTATCGTGAGGATCCGCGCTTAGCCGGTCCGGATCGGTGCTCCTGGCACCGGCGATGATTTCCCCACTCGTTGGGTCTATTATATCACCAAATGCGTTGACTGCGGAGAGCGCGCAAACAATTATTTCTGCGTTGATTTGGATGCGCGCGCAGCCAAACCCAGATTTCATCGCGCCTGCGACGCCCAGGATTTTACCGACCGTGGCGCCAGTGCCCACGCCCACATTGCCCTCGGTGGGATAGCCAGGCCGGGCATTGAGACAAGCCTGGTAGCCCATGGCGGCATCTGGGCGTACATCTGCGCGCCCGATACCTAAATCGAACAGGATCGCCGAGGGGACGATAGGCACGCGGGCGATGCCCACGTCGAAGCCAACCTGCCGCTCCTCCAGATAGCGTACCGCACCGCTGGCGGCATCCAGCCCGAAAGCCGAACCACCCGCCAGGACGACAGCATGGACGCGCTCGACCAGATGCATTGGATACAGGGCATCGGTCTGGCGGGTGCCGGGCGCGCCGCCGCGCTGATCTACCCCACCCACCGCGCCATCTTCACACAGGATGACGGTGCAGCCCGTAAGGGCATCTTCATCCTGGGCGTGACCGATGTGTAAACCGGGCAGAAAAAGTTCATCAGGTTCCATAAGGAGGATTATATTCTAATATTTCTCGCCAGGCGGAGCAGCCCAGGCTGCGCTTTGTTGCACAATTGCACCAATACGTAGTTCCTTGTGCCACCCGCTCGGCGCTGGTTATTCGTGAACGATCACGCTGCATCATAAGTAAACGGGGGAGTGAAGCCGTTGTAATCCCATCTCAAGGGGGTCACATTAAAAGCCGGGAGATGAACTCGGCCGGCGCGGGATCTGGTACTTTCCACCATCGCGGACGTAAGGTATACTTATCAAATGTATATTCATTTAATGAGTATAGGAGGGTGATGATGAGCCCTATGGTGCGCCGCGCCCTGACCATTGAGCATGCCTTGCTCGGATTTCTGCAGCCAGGACCCCTGCACGGGTACCAGCTTCACCAACAGCTCAGCGACCCAAATGGCCTGGGACGCGTCTGGCGATTCAAGCAGGCCCTGCTGTATGCCCTGCTGGATAAGCTGGAGCAGGATGACTACGTCACCAGCTCGCTGCAGCCGCAGGAGACTCGCCCGGTGCGGCGCGTGTTTCAGCTGACTGATAGCGGGCGGCAAGCCTTTCGGGAATGGCTCACAACCCCCGTGCAGGCGCCGCGCCAGCTGCGCCAGGAATTCCAGGCGAAGCTGTATTTCGCGCAAATCGAGGGCCGCGAGGCCTGCGCACAGCTGATCGCTGTGCAGCGCCAGACCTGCCAGGAATGGCTGGCTGTCCAAAACACACTCGCCGGGCGGGATGGGACCGGCCTGGTGTATGCCTGGTTGGTGGATCAGTATCGAGTGGGTCAGATCCAGGCCATGCTGGATTGGTTGGACATCTGCCAGGGTAGATTGGGATGATCTCATTGGGCTCCCAAGATGCCCCCATAGCATCACAAAAGGTATCTCCCCGCCAGGTTTATGCTGCCTGGGCGGCCCAATCCTGGAAACTGCTGGCGCTGCCCCTGCTGCTTTTCCTCACTATCCCGCTCGTGGCGATATGGACCCGGACATCGGTTGCTGATTTTTGGGCAACGCTCCGTCAGCCTCAGGCCGTTCAGGCCATTACGCTCAGCCTGGTCAGCTCATTCACCACGATGCTGCTGGCGCTGCTCTTCGGGACGCCGCTGGCTTATTTGCTGGCGCAGCGCCGCACCGGCTTCACGCGTTTCGCCGATACCCTGATCGATTTGCCTGTGGTCCTGCCCCCTTCAGTGGCTGGGGTGGCGCTGCTGATAGCCTTTGGCCGGCGTGGTTTGTTCGGTCCTGCGCTCTCAACGGTTGGGATCAGCATTCCATTTACAATGTTGGCTGTGATCCTGGCGCAGTTATTTGTGGCGGCGCCCTACTATGTGAAAGCCGCGGCCATCGGTTTTACTGCCATTGACCCTGAATTGAAACAGGCAGCCGCGTTGGACGGTGCCGGGCACTGGCAGACCTTCCGCTTCCTTATCCTTCCGCTGTCTTCGACCGCCATGCTCAGCGGTATGGTCATGACCTGGGCGCGCGCCCTGGGAGAGTTCGGTGCCACGATCATCTTTGCCGGGAATCTACCCGGTCGAACTCAGACGATGCCATTAGCAATCTACATTGGGTTTGAGATAGACCTGGAAGTCGCCCTGACGCTGTCTATCATCTTGATCTGTCTGTCCTTTTTTGCCCTGGCAGTTGTAAAAGGATTCCTGCACCGCAAGTTGGCCGCAGATTTTGAATCTTCCTCTGAATGATCGGCTCATGAAAAACCGGGGAATTATATCTGGCTGTATGGCGATTGTCCTGCTGATCGGCTCAGCCTGTTCTCCCCTGCCGGTTGTGACCGAGACAGCAACCCCACAGCTCCCGGATATTGAGACTACTGAACTGCATGTTTTTGCTGCGGCTTCCCTCACCGATGCCTTCAGCGAGATCGGGAAACGATTTGAAGCTGCTCATCCGGGAGCGAGCGTGGTGTTCAATTTCGCCGCTTCACAGCAGCTGGCCCAGCAGATCAGCGAAGGCGCCCCCGCGGACGTGTTTGCCAGCGCCAATAAAAAACAAATGGATGTGGTTATCGAGGCTGGGGAGGTCCTCAGCGGAACCCAGCGCACCTTCGTCAAGAATCGCCTGGTGGTCATCTTTCCATCGGATAATCCGGCTGGTGTGGCAGAGCTGGAGGATCTGGCCAAATCCGGCTTGAAGCTGGTGCTGGCCGCCCAGGAAGCCCCGGTCGGGCAATATTCGCTCGACTTTTTGGATAAAGCCAGCGCCGACCCTGCATATGGCGCGGCCTTCAAAGACGATGTGCTTAAAAATGTGGTCTCCTACGAGGACAACGTCAAAGCGGTCCTGACCAAGGTGTCCTTGGGTGAGGCCGATGCCGGTATCGTTTATACCAGCGATATTACCGGGGATATGGCGGGCAAGGTTGACCGGCTGGACATCCCGGATGGGCTGAATGTGATCGCTTCCTATCCGATTGCTACAGTCAAAGAGAGCTCGAATCCTGATTTAGCCCAGGCCTTCATCGATCTGGTTCTGTTGCCCGAAGGGCAGGACATCCTGGCGAACTACGGTTTCATCCCAGCGGCTGAATAAGCTGGCGGTTGTGAGCAGAGCCGCTACCCTAGATCTGGCGCGAGCTGAGAAACCTTGGAGGGACGATATCTTTTCGGGTATAATCTTGCCGAGTGAATTTCCAGCAGAGGCAGACAAACTGGCCCCGTAGCTCAATTGGCAGAGCAGGCGACTCTTAATCGTCTGGTTGGGCGTTCGATCCGCCCCGGGGTCACTGATAAATACCCCCATATATAGTGGTAGATAGCAAATGACGGGCAAGCCAGTCCATATATGGCAAAGCCCGTCATTTCTATTTTCTATATTTGCACCCTATGTTAGGTTAAACCTAACATCTAGTTCAGATATTACAGGGTTATTAGGAAAATGTCAAGCAGTTAGGAGTTGAGGATGTCCACTTATTTACCTTTTTGCATTTTAAAGAGCTGGCTCTAAAAAAGCGACCTACAACCAGCCAGGTTGTGGGTCGCTCGTCAAAACGTTGTCTGGATTCTAGATCCAACCCAGGATCAATGCCAGAACAAGAATGATCAGTAAAACACCCAGCAGGCCGCTTCCCGTGTAGCCCCAACCGCGGCTGTAAGGCCAGATAGGCAGGGCGCCGAGCAGCAGCAGCACCAGGACAATTATCAATATGGTGGTTAGCATACATTATCTCCTGACTATTGCCTTAGGGGGGTGGTCCACCACCCCCCTAAAATAATCCTGGCTAGAATCTCCGGCTTACTTCCGACTCATACCGGCCCAAGAAGTCGTTGATCTTTTCCTCGGCTTCCTCGTAAGTGTAGCCGTACCTTTCCTGAAGGATACCGGCCAGGCGCTCGCGGCGGCCTTCGATCTGATCTAACTCGTCGTCGGTCAGACGACCCCACATTTCTTTCACCTGGCCTTTAATCTGCTTCCAATTGCCTTCTAAAATGTCCTTATTCATGTTGATCTCCTTTCGCTAGAATTTTATCTAGCCCTACTATACAGGTCATGAGATCTCCTCACAATGGGGTGTGTGCCCATCCTGCTCTGGGGATTGCCCTTATTGCCTGCCTGTATTCTGGAAATGGGTAAGATTCCCCATCGTTTTGGGGTATTTCCCCCTTTTTCGACTGCCTCCTATATAATATGATTAATCGATAGGTCATCACATGGAATCATCCGCACATCAAGATATTCCTACCTGGAGTACGCGCCAGGTCGTCTCTGCTACTCTTTTGGTAGCCGGCATATTGATTTTGTTTCTACTCTTTTATCGTTTTAACAATATAGTGTTCATCTTCCTGATATCCATTGTCCTTGGGATGGGAATCCGGCCGGCGGTCAATTGGATGGGTCGCCGCGGGATTTCTCGGTCGAGTGGGGTTATCATCCTCTATCTGATGGGTTTTTCGTTAATTGCAGTACTGCTGATCATAGCCTTGCCGCTGTTCGTGGAACAGATTACCGAGATCTCGAAAGAGCTTCCCAAGTATTATGGCAATTTCCGCAATACGCTTTTCCATTCGTCCAACGGTATCCTTTCTCGGATAGCCACACAGCTGCCTCCCGAGATCAGGCTTTTCAATCCGGTTGCGGCAGAAGCAGAAGGTACCCTGGACCAGGCGGCAAGCCCCATCAATTACCTTGGTTTGCTTCCACGCGCTACCTTTACATTGACAGCCGTCCTATTTTTGGGCTTTTACTGGACCCTGGAAAGCGATCGCTCGATCCGCAGCTTACTGCTCTGGCTGCCTGCCAATCGCAGGGAGCAGGCGCGTGAATTTATCGTGGAGGTCGAAAACAAGGTCGGGGGATTTGTCTTTGGGCAGAGCATACTATGCCTGTCGATCGGTGTAACGGCCTACATCGCCTATCTGTTAATCGGCATGCCCTACGCGCTGGTCCTGGCGATTATCGCCGGGATCATGGAAGCGGTACCAGTGATCGGCCCCACACTTGGCGCCATCCCGGCGCTGCTGGTTGCCTTCTCCTTCGATCCGGCAAAGGTCATTTGGGTGGTCGTCGCCTCTTTACTGATCCAGGGCTTAGAGAATTACCTGCTCGTTCCGCACGTGATGAAACGATCTGTGGGGGTGAACCAGTTTGTTGTGCTGCTGACAATTGCAGCCTTCACTTCGCTGTTCGGATTGGCCGGAGCACTCCTGGCGATACCGATAGCTGCGGTCTTCCAGCTCTCCATCGATCGATTCATGATCCATCCAGTAGATTCTGGCAACACTCCGGATGGCAGAGGTCAGGTCAGTGTGCTTCGTTACGAAGCCCGTGAGCTGGCTCAAGACTTGCAGAAGCAGCTTCGCGAGTATGAGAGTATTGAAGCCTCGCCCGACCACATCGTGGATTCCCTCGAATCCATTGCTCGCGATCTCGACCAGCTTCTGGTCGACACCGAGCAGGGAAGCATCGTGACTTGAAACGAATCGCCTGGTATACGTTACTTGTCCTTATAACCATCACTGTGCTGATCCTGGGATGGCAGTTTCGCCAGGCGTTGGTCCTGCTTCTGTTCTCTCTGGCTGTTTCAGCAGCATTCCGTCCCTTGATAGATTATTTCATTGACCGGGGTGCGCCGCGCAAAGTCGCTCTTATTCTTTCGTATCTGGCCGTGCTCGGTGCCATCGCACTCTTGATATGGACTGTCAGCGGTCCGTTAATAAGCGATCTCGAGCAGGTTTCGAACCAAATCGCCATACGATACGAGCACATCCAGACAACCTGGCCGGAGAGCGATATCCCTGCTCAGCGTTCATTGGCATCGCAGCTTCCCCCGGTTGAGGAGCTCTTCGTGAGTGCGGATGGTGAAGGCAGTAGCCAGCTGTTTCAGGGGTTAATGGGTTTCACGACAAACCTGGTCAGCCTCATCGGCAACCTGGGCTTGATTCTGATCCTGAGCTTATATTGGACTACCGACCGTATGCATTTCGAACGTCTGCTTCTCTCGCTGATCCCTGTCAATCAACGGGCAAAGGTGCGGAGGATCTGGCGTGGAATCGAGAAAGGTGTAGGCGCCTACATACAATCCGAATTGGTGCAGAGTCTTCTGGCGGGCGGCCTGTTGTGGCTTGGCTACAGTTTGATGGGTCTCGAGTATCCGGTTTTGCTGGCTGTGCTGGGGGCGCTGGCCTGGTTGATCCCTTGGTTTGGGGCTGTGATCGCCATGATTCCGCTCCTATTGGTAGGCATTAGCAGCAATCTTACACTCGGCATCCTAGCTGCAGTTTATACGCTATGCATCCTGGTTGTACAGGAATACTTCATTGAGCCGAGAATATTCAGAAGGAAAAGCTACAGCTCGGTGATCCTGGTGCTGGTAATTTTGATTCTTACCGATGCTTTCGGATTGATCGGGCTTATCCTGGCGCCACTGCTCTCAGCAACCATTCAGAATATTTTCAAATATATACTCCAGCCGCCCTTTGCATCCGATGCGCTCATCCAGGATCCTGGCGATCCGTTCAGCCAGACGGCTTTATTGAGAGAACGTCTTGAACAGACAAAAGGGGCGCTGGAGGATCACAGCCATCCTCCTTCGCCTCAGGTGGTTAATTTGATGGAGCGTCTCGATCGTTTGATCGCAGATACCGATCGCTACCTGTATGAGAGTCTGTTATACCGTCCTGCACCGGCGAGAGATAAGACTCGGTATAGCCGCGAACAGCGCTGAGCCAACGATCGACCAAAATATCGGGAATGCTTCGCGGTTAATGTTTTTTCTTCCAATCTCCAGTTTTTTCGTCTTTCTCATACATTTTCTTGACAGCCGCCCAGGCCACTTTGTGCGCTCTTTCTTCATCATGGTTGTATTGCTCCCAGGCGCTGTTAAATGCAGACCGATAGATCTCCTGGGCGTGTTTTGGCAAATTCTCACGCACGCTGTCTGGCAAATTGCTAAGGCTCTTATAAGGCATTTGCTTCACTCTTTGGGTATGCTGATTGATCCTTTTCCAACCACTCCAACAATGATCGAATGCTGCCGGTCGCTGCTGCGATACAGGTATCCGCTGCTCCATAGTAAAGCGTGAATGTATCTCCATCCAATCCAATCGTCAAGCCGCAGGGAAAGACGACATTGTTCACGTCCCCGAAACGTTCATATGGCTCCTCGGGTCCAAAAAACCACGCACTGCCGCGTTGGAGACAGATCTCAGGACGTTCCAGGTCTAATAATGCCAGCCCTAATCGATAAAGACAGCCGGCGCAGGTGGACTTTACTCCATGGTAAATGACAAGCCAGCCTTTTGACGTTAATATCGGTGGAGGTGATAAGCCGATCTTGTCAGCATCCCACCAGGAGCCGCGGCGAGCTTCGAGCATTAAGCGATGATCCCCCCAGTGTTTTAAGTCCTCTGAGTATGAAATCCACATGTGTGCACGGCTGCTGCCTACAGGACGATGGATCAAGGCCCACAGACCATTCAAGCGATGGGGAATTAGAGCCGCGTCCTTATCCTCCGGCGGCATAATCACGCCCAATCGCTCGAAGCTGCGAAAATCCTCGGTGAGGGCCAATGAGACGCTGGGGCCTCCACGGGAATACGTGGTATAGACGACCGCATATTTCTGCAGCTCAGGGGCATACGTAATCCGTGGGTCTTCGATGCCCCATAGTTCTTCGGGATAGTTCTCGGGATCGGGGTAAAAGGTCGGTTGAGGATCGATGATCCAGTTGTCGATTCCATTCGAGGAACGTGCCACACAAAGATGGGAATGACCGCGCATGTCTTCTACCCGGCAAAGCAGAACCGTTGTCCCATCTGGTAAGAGCGTTGCTCCCGGATTAAAAACGGAGTTGACTTCGTAGGGCCAGTCTGCTGCTGTTAAGATGGGGTTGGCTGGATAGCGCAAAATAAGCTGTTCGTACCCGTACTTGTTTTTCATCGTGTTCGCCCTCCTCGCTGTTGTGTTCGCTGCACGAGTGCATTCGAAGGGGGAAATATCGGGGCGATGTCCCCCAAAGTTAATGAGGAGGGTTCCAAAAGGCTGATCTCCGAAAGGCTTAATAAGAATGCCAAGGTGGACTCCGCGCCCTGATTGTTGTTTACACTATCTGGATGCAGTCCATCCCGACATCCGCCTGTCATAGGGTCATACACCTGCACGCCAAGGTCGTTCTGCCCGAGGAACCAGTGAAAGGCACGCCTGGCTTCATGATACCAGGCTGCCTCCCCCGTCGCCCGGTACGCCTCCAGGCATGCGGATACCATCGCGCCGGCTTCGATTGGCTGCTGATCGAAACGGGCTTTTTCTCCGCCGAACTGGTAAAATCCCCGGTTGCCGACGGGTGAGTAGTGTCCCTGCGGAGCGGTCTGAATGTCAGCCAGCCAGCGGAGAGATTCAAGCGCCATGCGAGCCGCTTCTGGATTTTTCAACCAGCCGCTGGAAAGGAGCAGCGCGTGGGGTAGGGTTCCATTGTTATAAGTAACGTAATCTTCGAACCAATACCATCCAGGCTTGCATACCTGACGATAGAGTGCCATTAATCGCTCGGTCAGCATTTTGCCGGTATGCATTACGGCCCGGTCTCCGGGGAACCTGCGCAGGTATTCGTCGATACCAAGCAATGAAAACGCCCAGGCGCGTGGGCTTGTGAAGTCTCGGGCGGCTGGTATTGCCTGGTTGAACAATATGGCTGCTGCCCCGACCATATTATCGCTGGTAGCGCGGTTTGTAACCGCCCCCAGGCTCCACAGCGCACGACCGTGGCTGTCTTCAGAGCCTTCTTCTTCTATCCAACGCCGGTCGAAACCCAGAAAGTTACGGAAGCGGCCTTTCTCTGGATTAAAGGCGTACCCGAGAAAAGCCAGGTAGCGTGAGGCGAGCGCGCCGACGTCGACATAGCTGTCACTGACCCGTTTTTCCAGCAGGAGTGACAGCACAAGGGCGCGGGCATTGTCATCCGTGGTATACCCTTCATCGTAATTGGGTATATTGAACACCGCATGTTGAAAGATTCCGGTGCTGTCGGTCAGGCGCACAAGGTGGTCTAAATCTATTAGTGGTAATCTGGCGTGTGGTTCACCAAAATCCAGGTCATTCGAAGGATGGTATTGGTATGCAGCTTGTGGGTCGTCGATGCGCCCCTCGACCGCGCGCTCAAAACTAGCCATGTACTGCTGGGCTGTTTTGGACCAGATCATTTCACGCCCATGCAGGTAGGCGCGTTTTCTGGTCGCGTGTCGTTCGGTTTCGTTGTTTAGATAGCTGAGGACCTGCCTGCCGATTGCAGCCGGGTCTCGAAAAGGAACGATTTGCCCGCGTCCATCAGCTAACAGCTCTACTGCATAATGATAAGGGGTAGAGATTACCGCTTTCCCGGCGCCGACGGTGTAAGCCAGCGTTCCGGAGACAATCTGGTCAGGATTCAGGTAGGGCGTTATGTAAATATCGGCTGCGCCGATATATTCTATGAGCTCATTCAGGCTGACGAACCGGTCGTGAAAGACGACGTTATCCTCGACTCCCAGTTCCCTGGCCAGGCTTTCAAGAGAATGGCGGTAGTTTTCTCCCTGGTGGCGCCGGACATGCGGGTGCGTGGTTCCTAAAACCAGGTAAACTACGTTTGGGGTCTGTGCCAGGATTTCAGGCAGCGCCTGGATAACATTCTCAATGCCTTTATTGGGTGACAGCAGCCCAAAAGTCAATAAAACTTGTTTCCCTTCGACATTAAATTTGTCCTTATAAAAGTTAGGATCAACAAAGGGAACATCGGGGATGCCATGCGGGATCAGGTCGATTTTTTCGGGGGAGACAGCGTGGGTATTCTGCAGCATCGCTGCCCCGTACTGGCTCATGACGATCAATCGGTCCGAGAGCTGGATCAGCTCATCCATAACACGGCTTTGAGCCGGATCAGGATCTGTAAGGATTGTATGCAGTGTAGTCACCACCGGTGCCTGGATGCCTCGCAGCAGAGTTAAGATGTGGCTGCCAGCTTTGCCGCCGAATATGCCAAACTCGTGCTGTAAACAAACCAGGTCAACATCATTTAAGTTTATGTAATCGGCAGCAGACTGGTACATTTTCAAATCCTCTTGCTGTACCTCAAATCTTACCCGTGCGGGATAATCATACCCATCGGATTGGTCGTTCATTGCCAGGCTGAGTAACTCTATGCCTGGATATTGAGCGGCGACTGATTCGCATAAATCCGTGGTAAAGGTAGCAATCCCGCATTGGCGAGGTAGGTAATTGCCAATAAAGGCAATTTTGCGAAAAGCAGGTGTTAGATTTGTTACCATACGCTGTCCTCCGATAATTGAGGTTTTGGGGTATGTATGACGGCGAAACCGCCATACATACCCCAAAACACTATGCTCTTAATGGGGAACACCCTCTGGGGCTGGGGCGGTCCTCCTTCTGAGCGTAAGGCGAGGCGGTATTTAATTAGTGTGAGGTTTTGCCTGGGATATGCCTCAGCCTCGATCGCTTTTGGAATGGCAGATCGTTGCCGGGAAGTTCGCCGTACTTTTTATCCGAAACGAATCGATATTCTTCAGCTTCAGGGTTGTTGTGGAGGCGGTGCGTTGTGAGTATATTTTAATGCCCTTGGGCTCATCCATTTTTCATTGCCCTTGGATACACTGCGCACTGCCTCTAACAGCAACTCCGGAGCTTCATCTTTCGTTATGTAACCGTTAGCGCCATTATCTAACATTCCTTGAATATAGAGACGGTCATGATAGCTGCTTACAGCCAGGACCTTTATCCCTGGTTGTACATCACGGATCAACCGGACAGCTTCGTATCCACGAAGCACAGGCATTTCTACATCTAAAAGCATCACATCCGGATTATGTGATTGGGCAAGTTCAACCGCCTCCATGCCATTTGCGCCTTCACCCACTACCGTGATATCCTTCGCGGCAACAAGCAGTCTCTTGATCCCTTCCCGGGTTTTTAGATGATCGTCAACGATAACTACTCTGATTTGTTGTGACATATATACTCTTTTAGACCATTCTTTCGAGATAGTTTTCTCGAGGTACTTGGTTATCTCAATCAAGTATACAGAACGCCCAAGGGATCCACAATCAGGAATATTCCGGTGGGACAGTAGGATTAACCCTAGTATCCCCTTCATCGGTTATAAATAGTTCTCCCGCAGCGCCATAACAGCGGCTTCAACCCGTGAGAACACGCCCATTTTCCTAAAGATTGCATCCAGGTGTTTCTCGACCGTTTTTACGCTGATCCCTAACGCCAGCCCGATCTCTGAGTTAGTCTTGCCATCTACCACAAGGCGGAGCACGTCAAGCTCACGCGGCGTGAAGTCCTTGCCGCCCTCTTTCTCACTTTGCAGGATCTGGCTGAGGCGCGCGGCTACCTTGCGGCTGATCCAGCCTGTCTCACCACGTGCTACGCCGCGTACTGCTTCCACGATATCTTCTGGTACTTCGTCCTTTATCAGATAGCCTGCCGCTCCCAGCGCAAGCAGTTGGGATATGTATTCCCGGTCATCGTAAGAGCTGAGTCCAAGAACGCGTACATGGGATTCGGCTTCAACAATCCTTTTTAAGACCTCTACTCCGTTCAGATCCGGCAGTTCCATATCCAGGAGGACAACATCAGGGTCCAGGTTTCCGATTTTTTCCAGCGCCTCCATTCCAGAGGCTGCTTCTCCAACCACGGTTATTCCAACCGCCGCCTCCAACAGGTTTCGGATGCCCTGACATACAATGGGATGGTCGTCAACGATCAAAACACGAATTTTAGGCATAAGCTAGGCCTCTTCAATTGACAGATTCTTCACCGGTACTTTGACCCATATGGTTGTACCTTCACCTGATCGAGATTTCACTGTAAACGATCCGCCCAGGGCTTCTATTCTTTCTGCTGCACCTGCCAGGCCAAAATGGCCCTGGCGTACCAGCCCAACCCAGTTGCGTGGAACTTCGAAGCCTTTTCCGTTATCGGTGATCTCAAGTGCGGCGTCCTCGGCATCAAAAGCAAAATGCACATTCACCTGGCTGGCTTCTGCATGCCGGACGACATTTGCCAGCGATTGCTGCAGGATGCGGAACAGCGCCAGGCGCACATTTTCCGGCAGGGTCTGTCTGTCCTGGGCCAGCTGCAGGTGGACGGTGAGTCCGGGATGTTTTTCTTGAAAATCTTCTACATAGGAGCGCACAGCTTTCTCCAGCCCGAAATCAGCCAGGGTCGGAGGCCTCAATTCTTTAGCTGTCTCGCGCAGCTCCTTTAGCACAATTTGTATATCCTGTCTTACTTTATCCAGCGTATCCTTCTGTCTGTCATCCACCGTACTGCGCAATTCCTCGATCTGGTAGATGGTGCTGTACAGCTCCTGCATAGGACCGTCATGGAGCTCTTGCGCCACGCGCAGGCGCTCCCTTTCCAGGTTCCCCTGCAGGCGATTCTTCAGCTCCGCCATTTCAAGCTCGATTCTTTTCTGTTCGGTGATATTTTCTACGATGCCCACAATAAATGCCAGGCTGTCATCCCCCCCGCCTTTCTTGACGCCCGTAAAAGTTGTCTTTGCCCACACAATAGAGCCATCCTTGTGCAAGGCGCGGTGCTCAAACCGGACATCGGGCACGCCGCTCACTTTAAGATCGTGCACCAGCCTGATGGCGCGCGTAGCATCATCCGAATAAATGAAACTATAAAAATGCCTCCCGACCAACTCCGATTCGTAATACCCTAAAATATCCTGGAAAGCCGGGTTTATCTGGAGTATTTTGCCCTCCAGATCCAGCACTTTTATCCCGAGCGTGGTTGATTCGAAGATCGCACGGAAGCGCTCTTCACTCACGTTCAAAGCCTGCCTGGCGGAGAGCTGTGCGCTCACCTGCTCGCGCAGCGAGTCGAACAAGCGGCTGTTTTCGATAGCCAGAGCGGTGCGCTGAGACATAACGGTCAGGAAAGATTGATCGTCGACCGTGTATGGACTGCGCTCTCGTTTCCGGAACACCCCTATGCTACCCAGGATCCCGCCTCTCCCGGTGATCGGGACGATCAATATGCCTTGAATCTCCATTTCACCGACATAATTAGTAAACTCAGTGGTGGTAATGGCTTTCAACCGCTCAGGACTCAAATAAGGGATCAGCAGCGGTTCACCGGATTGGATGACCCCTTTTAGGATATCTTCGCTCAGCTCGTAATCAACCAGCATCAGATATTTCCTGAGCAGCGCCCGAGAGTGTGCCTCGGGGTGATGAAAAGCCGCGACTCTAAGCCGATCTCTGTTCGGATTTAACAAGGCGACAATGCAAGCATCCCCAAAATATTGCGCTGTGTGCACTGCCACGACATTCGTGATCGTGGTGAGATCATTGCTCGATTCGGCGATAGCATGCGAGAAATTGTAAAGTATTTCCACTCGCCGGGCATGATTTTCTTGGGATAACTCGATCTGTTTTCGATAAGTGATATCCTGTAAGAGCACGATTGAGCCAGTTACCTGCCCGATTTCATCTGTAAGTGGCTGTGCAGACATCGAAATCCATGCCGCCTTCGGATCATTTGCCCGGAGCATGATCATTTCTTCGCCATCTACAACCTCGCCCCTCAAGGCGCGCACCAGGGGCATGCTGTCAGCGGGGTAATAGGTCGTGGCATCGTCCAGGAAAAAGCCCAGCTGCATCGGCCAGGCTTCGGGCTCGAGATCGGAGGCCGGGTTGCCTAGTATCGACCCCGCTGCCCGGTTCATATACATCAGGCGCCCTTTTTGATCGGTGACGATCACAGCTTCAGGGATGTGATCGATGATCGCCTCCAGCTGTGCGGCACGTTTTTTCAGTGCTGTGGGATCGTTATTGCTGTTTATGGCTGTTTGCTGTTCCTGGATTTGACGATCTAGATTCGGGAGTATAAGCGGCTCATCCATATTCATAGGACCTGTGTACTTGGCGAAAGAATGGGGATTTATTGGATGGGCGTTGCCTACCCAGACGCCATCGAGTCTGGCTGAATTGCGTAACGTCTAAATCTATTAACCTCACGTCAAATGGCTTCCCTGGAATTTTCTGGAGGCCACGGGTAAGTCATGGTTGGACTGCATCCAATGTGAGGATTGCGGTATGTTTGTTGGGTAAGGCAGGCTGGTTCATCTCTCTTGGTGGAAAGATGCCCTATCACACACTATCCCTGATAATGTGCATTTCGACAAATTCTGGTGTATATGATAACACGAATTGTGGAGTGGATTTGTTGACTTTGTCTCCCCGCGCTGGCTGAGTTTGTCCCACCTACTAGACCATAACAAATCGCGGCTGGCGTGCAGGTAATTTGGATCCTAGGAATCAGTCCCTTTACGGGCGCGGATAACAGTATTGACCGCGTTGGCGATCTCCTCAGGCGTGATATTCAGGCCGAGCTGCAGTGCTTCGGTGAGCATCCATGCCGCGGCGATATCTACGTCAAACTCGGCCGCGCCGGGGCGTTGGGCCAGGCGCCCGCTGGCTTTCAATCCATTGACGTAGGCGATTGCCTGGCGCGCCAGATCCAGCAACGAATCGCCCGATGGCAGTTGTTTGATCTGCAAGCGGTTCAGCAGCTCTGCCCGCACCCAGGTTGCAGCCTCCGTGCGGTTGATACGCACCCCGCGCTGCTCAGAGAGGCGCGCGGAGAGCCAGTCGGCAGCCAGGTCCACCAGGATATCCAACTTTTCCTTGTCATCAGCCAGCTCTGATAGGTTGCCTTTCTCCATGCCCTGGATCAAATCGACAGCCATGTTGGTCATTTCCTGGGTGATGGAGGAAGTGAGTACCCCGCCAATGCGCTTCTGGAATTCAGCGGAGATCCAACGCGTGGCATCCTCAGTGCTCACCTTGATACCATTGGTGTTCAGCTCTTCTTCCAGCCAATCGGAGGCCAAAGCCAGCTTCTGCTGGCCCTTTTTTACCCCTTCCGGAACGATCAGTTCGCCGCGTTTCTCCAGGTTCTCCACATAATCGATCGCCGCATTGCTCAGGCGCACGATACTGCCGATCTGCTTCTCATAGGTGGTGTTGCGCACATAGGTGCGAATCAACCACGAGATGATCAAAGGGACAACCAGGTACACAATCTGGAGCAGCAAGTCTACAAAGTCTTTATTTGTAGCGATGAATTCATTCATTAATGACCTCCGATCGAATCGACCAGATTACAGCCTTTAAGAGGTGAGTGACTTAAACAGGCGGCGGGCATTGCGTGAGATGCGCCTGGCGGTCTGCATATCTCTTCTAGAGAGAGCTGCGGAGATTTGGGATGGGGTAGCCTCTGCCAGGCGGTCGAGTTCACCCAACCCGGAGGATGCCAGCCGGGCAGCCAACGCCGATGTCACCCCGGTCACCGCGGAAATAGGCGGCAGCAGCGATCCTGCCGGCGATGGGGCAGGCTGCTCCCCCACGCTGGGCGCAGATGGCTGCAGGATCGTCAGGGACGGAGGCGCGGATGTGAAAAGCTCCCGCACCGCTGGGGGAATGGCAGAAGCAGCAATCCGCACGGCTCCGCCCGCGGCGGCGGTTCGCCTTTCCAGAACAGCCCCTGCCAGGCGTAATCCGGCGCTTCCGGCCCTTCCAACAACGATCGGCGCAGCGCCACGTGTCTCGATACGGCTCAGTACAGCCGTAGGTGCTGGGACGCGAGTCGGTGCGGCAACGACCGTTGGACGAGTTGGAACTCCCAATCCACCGGCGCTCACCGGAGGTACGGTGGCTGTCGTGGCGGGTGCTGCTGCGCCACCACCGATGTGCTGCTGGTGAGACCCGCAGTGACAGCATTCTCCCTCTACGGCTGGCTGGCCTCCGGGTGTCTCGGTCTCGTGGGCGTTGCACAGCTCGTCCGTTTCACCACAGCACGGGCAGTAGCAGCAGCCGCGGCCTTCGCTCGCGCCAGCCGGGGGTGTAGGTGGGCACGGTATACCTGTTGGCGGTCTCCGGGGTGGGGCTGCTGGCGCACGGTCGTAGACCACGCGCAGATCAGAAATATTCAGGTCACCGGGGGCCTGGGCCACAAAATTCAGCGGCACCTCCACCATGACCACTTCTTCGAGCGCCACCTGCTGTACCAGCAGGCTCACTCCCGAGGGGACCACCAACCGCACAAGGGCTGCGGCAGTCCCAGCCGGCGATTCACCGCGCCGCACCAGCTGGTCGGAGCCTTGTGCGCCGATGGCGGCGCTGAGCGGGGAGCCCAGGGCCTGCCCGGCTTCATCGGTGAATGTCAGTTCGAGGAGCGGCTCGGCGCCCGCAGACGCTGTCTCAAGCCGCCCCGAGAATGTCAGCTCGTACGAGCTTTGGGCGGGGAATCCGGCTGCCTGCTCCAGTGCGACAGATGCCGCGCCCCCATTGCGGAAGCGCACCCCGCCTTCTTCAGCGGTGAGCAGCACCCCGGAAGCGCCTGAAGGGGCCAGCGTCCAGCCTGCCAGTCGACCCTGGTCGAGCTGCTGCATGTCGCCGTTCACCAAGGCATCCGAGGTGGCCTGGAACGATGATAGGTCCACAACCGCCGCCTCCCGCGCCGGCACGCTGAAGCGCACTTCGGCCATTTCGGCGCCGGCAGGGGCGACTGCCGCCAGACGGTGCAGTACTATCGGAGACGCCTCAGGCACCACGCCGCCGCTGAGGATGCTCAGTTCCAGCGCCAGTCTGATCACTCGCGGGTCGGCGTCAAAGGTGGTGAACTCCAGGCTGTCCACTTGTTGGGCGCTGCAGTTGCCACCGTACCAGATGATCTCGGCTACTGCTTCAGACGTGGTCGCCACGCCCCAGAAGTTCAGCGCATAATTGGCGCCGCCTGCCACCGGCATAACCTGGGAGATGGCAGTTGCCCGGCGGGCAGGCAATGCTCCGGCCTGTTTGAAGCTGGCCTCATCGCGGCTGAAGAAATCTCCCAGCACAGCCGCCAGGCGGAAAGGCGCCGGCGCACACAGGCGCTGCACTCGCCCGGCGGTGAGAGACCACTCCTCCGGTACCAATACGCCCATAGGCAAGGCAACCAATCCGGGTCCCTCCTCGCTCCGGTGGCAGCTGGCGAAAATACGCTCACCGCCTGGCAGAGCTGCCAGGATTGCGGGATGAGAGTTTAGATTGATGGTTAACCTGGGATCAACCACGCCCAAGCGAGCAATATCGTAAATGATCAGCTGGCTGTTGCGGTAATCAGCCACCACCGCATAATTGCCATCCGGGTGCATCTCCACCGCCACCGGCAAAGGCTGCGGGTCCCCGGTCAGCTCCTCCTGGCCGATCGGTATGCCACGCGGCAGGGCCAGGACCGCAAGGAAGGCCGACCCGCTGTTGACCGCTACCAAGCGGCGCCCATCACGGCTGAGCGCCACACCACCACGTGCGGCCCCCACTGGCTGGTCTTCTGCCAGCGGGTTTGTCCCGACCGGCACGCCGGCCAGGACGATCCGGCGGGTGGCAGGGTCATAGGACCTGACCGAAGCTGGTACATCTGCACTGTTATGGTCAGCGGTCAGTACATACAGCCGGCTCCCGTCGGATGAAACCACCAGGTCGACCGGCTCGATGTTATCTCCCAGATCGATCGTGCCAGTAACGATGTCGCTGGCATTGAAAGGGGCATTTTCGAGGAGCTTGCTCTCCAGGCGCTCCACATCCACGAACAGGATGGAGCCGGCGGACGGCAGGTCATCATCATCGGGTTCAAAATACCGGCGGACATACAGGCGAGAGCCGTCCGGAGAAAATACCCCCCTGCCGGGAGAGGCGTCCAGAAAAGGCGCCCCGGTGGATGTTTGCCCGAAGCCGATCACCTGCCACTGCTCGACATCCACCCAGATCAAGGTGTTCGCCGTGCTCACACAGACCCTGCGCCCATCGGGGCTGACTGCGATCGCCAACGCCGGGCTGGCTGGAAGCAGCACAAATCCTTCGGGCTCCAGGCAGGCCTCGTTAATTCCTGCCAGGAGAAATGTAGTCTCCGAGCTGGCAAAAATGTTACTTGCAGCACCGATGGAGCTTGATAACGGAATACTGATAAATATTGTCTTTCCGTCCGGTCCGGCTGCCAGGGCGCTCACGGTGCGGTTTACAGGGAAGCGCACCAGGGTATCAGGGGGTGTGTCGCCCACGCGATGCCAGGCTTCAAAGTCGTTATTGAGCAGGAGCTCGCCTTGTGGAACAGCCGCCGTGGAGGCAGATGCCACCTGGTTGATAGCTTCAGCCACCTCGGCAAAATCCAGGCTGAAATCTACGCGGCCTAACGGCTCGAAGCGCTGTAAGCTCACGCGTTGGGCGGCATCGCCCTGACCTACTTGCAGCTCGATGGGCACCTGGTAGCTGGGAGGCGCTTGGCGCAGGTGCAGGAAGCCCACCAGCGGACCGTTCACCCCGCTCAGGCTCTCGGCGCGCCAGGATAGACCGCCGGTATCGGTGTACTGCATGCCAAGCGGCGAGCCCTGAGATTCGTCGGCAGCGATTGCATCCCCCGCCGTCCACACGCCGCTGGCTGAATGAGCGGCTACCTGTGCCTGGGTAGCCACGCTCCATTCGGCCTCGCCGCGCAGGCTCTGCACCACGAGCCACAGCCGCACCCCGGCTTTCACCTGGACCTCGACTGGCAGGCTGGCGTTCACCCAGGTGGGTTTTCCCTGCACCTGGCTGTCAATCGCCAGCCTGACCTGGGATGGCAGCACCGATTGGGTGAAGGGTTTGCCGTCGGTGTCTTCCACCAGGTCCAGCGCCAGCTCGGCAGTACGGCTGACGGAAGTGAGCATAAGATCAATGGTGGTGAAGGGCAAATTCTCCGTGAAGACCAGCGGCGCGGCCTGAGCGCGTTCGGGTGTTATCTTCACTGTGCCCGCAGACTCGAGCAGCCCGGTAGGCCCGCAGACGATGCGGCTGTCGGCAAACGAGCCGCGCACGCGCGCTCCGGTTTGGCCAGGCAGCACGCGTGCCCCTGCCGGCAGGCGCACTGTCACCAATCCCGGCGGGCTGGTCGAGAGGGTGCTGTAATCGAAGCTCAGAGCAGCTTCATTCAGGCCGCCGGGCAGCGCCGCCTGTGATTGGACGAAATCAATCTCCACGGTCAGGTCCAGGCGGCACAGGCTGTCAGAGTGGATGGTCAGAGGTATCTCATAGTACCCATCCTGGGCTTCGGCTTCGGTCAGGAAGGCGTTTAAGATGACTGAAAAGTCCGGGACTGTCTCAGTGCGCGCTAGCTCGCCTGGACGCGCCCAGAAGGGAGGACCTCCCTCCAGGCGCAGGGTGAGGTTCGAGGGCGCCGAGCGGATGCCAACGCGTGTAATGTGTGGGTTGCCTGCAGCAGGCAAAGTGAGCTTGAATTTAGCCGTTGCCAGGGAAGGCAGCAGCCCGCCGGCAGCATCTGGCAGGGAGAAGTCATTCACCCCATCTTCCGGATTGCTCATCGCTCCCAGCTCATTGATCGGCACGTACAGCCCGCCGAGATCCACCTGCAGGCTTGCTCCGTTCAAACCGCTTCCCAAAACGCTGGAAAGGGTGCGGCGGATGTGGAAGTCCACCTCGGCAAATGAGGTCGTCTCCAGCTTACGCGCTCCCCAATCGCCCTGGTCGCCGGCAAAATCGATACGCTCTTCGAAGATCACCCCGCCCGGAGGCGCAACCGGTTCCACGAGCAGCGTGGCTTTCGTCACCTGGGCACCTTCAGGCAGGCTGCGCAGGATCAGCTGGCGGTCACCCTCGAACGGAGTGCGGCTGCCCTCAAATCGTTCGCTGACAAGCATATTCCACTCTTTTGTTATCCGGCTTGTTCAGCCCATTGACAGGGCTGAACAAGCCAATAAATCCTGAGACTTACGCCGTTGGACCTGCGTAAATTCGCAAATCGGTCAGACCTTGAGCAGAGCCATCACTTTCAGGTGGTCGGCTTTGATCGCATCCGGAGGCGGGAAGCCTTCGCCTACCGAGGTGGGGTTAGTGAGGACGTCGGGCAGATCTGGCGCTTCTAAAAGCATCAGCCCCAGCGTGTTGAAATCGAAGTGCACCACCGAGATCTTATTCGGCGCCCATGTGATACCGATGACATTATCGTTGTTCATTTGCGTGTGGAAGTTAATGGTCTTGCGAGGGCGCACGACAAACCAGATATCATCCCAGTCCTTGCGCTGCTTGAGGTGGCGTACGGTGCGGTTCTCACGGCAGCAACGGTCAAACCAGGGTGAGTGGCAGAATTGGTCGTCATCGAACTGGTCGTTGGGAGCGGAGAAAAAAGCCTTCCAAAAGTCGTTCTCCAGGTCGCCCAGGCTCATATTGTCATCGTATTCGACGTTAAACAGCTCGAGCATGCGCGCGAAGGGGATGCGATACGGGGGCGGCTCCGGCGGATCGATCTCGACTGAGACGGCAGGCTGGTTGGGGGTCTCCTCTGGTCGGAAGCGGATCTTGCTCTCGCTGGAATGGTAGAGGTAAAAGTTGGTGAAGGTCTCGTAGACGTGTTCATCTTCTGAGGCGATCACGCGGAAGTAAGCCAGCTGGTACAGATCGGTCAGCGGGAAGGCGCCCAGCTGGTGCTCTACCACCGATGGCTCGCCGACCTTCAGGTCTTTAAAGACCATCATATAGCCGGTGCGCTTGGGAAGCTCTGCCATGATGCGGTCGATAATGGCTTTGGTGTACTCTTCGGGCGTCTTGCCGCCGAACTTATCCGCGTCGCCCGCTTTGTCCACTTGCTCCAGCTCGTCGATGGCAGTGTCGATGGAAGTGTGAATATCGTCCTTGATCATCTTCTGCAGGTCGTGGAAGTCCTCGACAGTCCACGGATCACCTGACTTGCGCTGGATGTAGTAAGGTGCAGTTTGGTCGGTCATTGTTCTTTCTCCTTGGGTGAAATCAAATAGGTTGATCTTCAACGCCGGCGCGCGTGACGCGCACGCTGACGCCGGCAGCTTTTGCCAGGCGTACTCCGACTGGCGCGGGTTTGAGAATGTCGAGCACCAGCTCGGGCAGATCAGGTCCGGCGACTGTCTCTCTGGCACTGTCGAAGCGCGCCCCATTGAATGCCACGCTCACATCGAAGAACGCCGGGCCGCTCTTGCGCACAGCCACAGAAATGGCATTACCCCATGCTCCCTCACTGCGGGCGCGCAGCTCGATGAAGCCGGGAACCTCGGGATCTTGCAGGTAGATGCGTGCCGGGGTCTCCTCACTGCCCAGGGTCAACAGGCGCGGCTTGCGGAAGGGGATCTGCTGTGGGCTCCATCCCAACGGCACGCGTTCCACCACCTCGGCGACAACCAGCTGAGAGCCGGCATTGATCAGGTTCTTCATGTGGCGGGGCTCCTCGTCCGGGCCTGGTTCTGTGACCGTATTCTCGAACAGTTCTGGCAGGGTCGATCGACGGCTGAACTGCGACAGGTTGAAGCGTCCGCCAAAGCGAGCTGGCAGGTCAGCGGGTAAGCGCACCTCCACAACCCCCGGTTGGTGGCTTACCCAATCTAAACTGATCTGCACTGGCATTTCCCCCTGTCCGAGCAGCCCCTGGCTCGAATCGAAGACCGCCAACTCATGCTCGGGTGGAGAATAGGCAAAGCAGCTCAAGTTGAAGCGCGCCCGTCGGCTGCAGGTGCCGCCCGCAAAATGGGCACCCCCCGGGAATATCTCGTTTCCATCGTCATCCACGCTGCCGAAGACACAGTAATTAAAGCGATCCACCAGGCAGTCTAGATAGCGAAAGTGCGAGCGACCTTGCGGCAGGCTAAGCACGGCGCTTTTCTCGAGTACGGTCGCCCGCACCAGGCTGGATGGATGTGCCCCGGCGTTTACCTGCCAGGCAAGGCCGTGGGGATCATCTGCCGGTGAACCGATGGTCACACCGGTGTAGGCTTCGTCCACATCACCGGCCAGGAATGTGACATTGAACAGGCAGTCGATGGCTTCTACCACCAGCAAGGGCAGCGTTTCGGGGAGCTCAGCGCCAAAATAGGGTCCCTCGGCCGCCACCACCCGGTCTGCAAATGCTGATATACCGGGTACCAGCCCATTACGCAAGCGGGCGACCTGATCTCCGCCCGGACCTTCCAACCGGTATCCTTCGCTGGTATTCACCAGCCGCCCAACCAGGCGGGCTGGGCTTCCATCTCCAGGTGCATCTGGCAGTGCGACCGGCTCAGCTTCATTCACCTGCACGCTGATCTCGGGCTGGTCGCTGGTCGAAAGAAAGGAGTGCAGGCTGAGCAAACGACTGGCAAGCGGGTTATCCAGCACCAGGCGGGCAGCTCCTTGCGACGAACCAGTCAGCGCCCAGCCGCTGGTGCCTTCAGGGAACGGCACCTGTGCTCGCCCGCCCAGCGGGCCGGTGAAGATTTGTTCCGGCGAGAGGAGCTGGGTGAGGCCCGCGGCGTCCGTCTGAGAGACGACCAGACCCTGCTGGGGGTCGGTCCAAAGCCGGATAGTTTCACCCGGGCGTAGGTTGGTAAACAGCTGGACATCCCAGCCGATGGTTTGGTTGACCAGCATCGGACTGCAAGCGCCCGAGGGGGCTTCCAGGCGCACCTGGGCAAACGCATCGCCCACGCCCTTGTTATCCACGTACCAGGCGCCGCCATGCAGCACGCTCTGCGGCGGGCTGCTCGCCGTCTGCGGGAGATATTCGATCAGTTCAATGGTACGCAGCGGGAGCACCTCCACAGATGAGCCCGGCCCCACAGTGGGAGATGTCAGGCGCAGCTGGTCCAGCTCTCCTGCGGAAGCCAACCCCGGGAAAACATCGTTTATGCGTGCCACAATCTCGCTCAACAAAGTGACAGCTGGTGTAGAACCGCGCAGGTCGATATCCCGCCACAGCCCGCCATCCACTGACAGGCGTAAGATGGAGCGCTGGCTGAGATCTACCACCGAGGTCAGCGAAACCGTCCCGGTCAATGTGGCAGGAGTCGAGGCTGCGCCTGTAGTCTGGGTGGGCAGGCTGCCGAATAAAGCCTGGCGCGCGTCGCCTCCCGAATAGCGCTCCAACACCAGACGGCTGGAGATTCCGCTGGTTGTCGATTGCAGCTTCAGGCGATCCCCCTCTTTCGAGGCCACGTCCGCTTTTAGGGCGGCATTGATGCGGGTGAGGATGTCATCCAGATCGGTGTGTGAAGGGTCATCCGCGGCGCAGTCGATATCCACGGGGACAGCGCCATCCACCCCAATCCTCAAGAACCGGGCGGTGGTCAGGTCCAGCTCGCCGGAGATCTCCACCTGGCCAATAAGGGAGGCCGCTTGAGCATCTGCGCCCTGGTAGCTGCGAGGGACAGAGAAGCCGAACAGGGCAGCCGTGACGTCGACCATGCCGGAGCCGGAGGGCAGCGCCAGCTCGAGCTGGGCAGCCGCGCCAGTTTTCGACGACTTCAGGATGAGGTGTGTCCCATCGTGCGAGGCAACGCCTGAACCGAGCGCCAGGCTGATCAATACCACCAGGTCGGAGAGCGCCAGGTGGGCGGGTTCGTCGCCGGTCAGCAGGATATCCAGCGCAGCGGCTCCATCGAGACCGATGCTGATCGCCGCTCCGGCAGGCAGGTCCACCCCGGCGCTCAGGTCGGGCAGCCCTACCAGGGTCACGCCGCTGGCTGGCGAGCCGGAAACCGCGCCGGCGGGCAACCCCAGCAGGGTGTCCAGGGCAGCGTAAGCCAGGGGCGGCTCGAAGCCCAGGCTGCTCTCCTGCCCTTCGGAGGGGGAGACCAGGATCAGGTGCTTGCCGTCCGTGAAAGCCACGTCGGCGTGCACATCCGGCTGCCAGGCTGCGTTGATGGCGCTCAGGACTTCACCGATCAAGGTGGCGCGCGGGCGAGGGCCGGCGCACAGGATATCTTTAAAGGGCAGCCCATCCACCGACAGGCGCAGGTAGCTGCCCTGGCGCAGGTCCACGCCGCGGCTCAGGTCAGCCGTCCCTACCAGGCGGGCGCGCGTGGCAGGCTGGCCCTCGGCGCAGGCTGAGTGGACTCCCAGCACGGCTTGAGAAGCCTCTGCGGCGATGATCGCCCGGCTGACATGCCGGCGGCGGGTCTGGGTGGTGAGCGGCAGAACCTCGTTGCTGCTGCCCCCTCCGGTGGTCGTGGAAGCCAGGATCAGGTGCAGCCCGTCATCGGTGGCGGTGTCGTCGCCCAGCTTCTGCTCCACGGCGCGGGTCACGTCCTGCAGAATAGCCTTGCGAGGGTTGGCGATCCCCTGGCTCAGGTCCACCAGGACAGGCGGACCGCCATCCAGGCGCACCTGTAGGAGGTGGCGTGCCAGCAGATCGATTTCGTCGATCTCTGCTTTGCCCACCAGGCGGGCAGATGTGGGTGCCGAGCCGCGGCGCGTGCGCGGCGGCAGGCCAAAGAGCAGCTCGGTCGCATCTGCCTCGTCGGGAGTCTCGAAGCGCAGCTGGGAGGAGCTGCCGGTGGTCGGCGAGATCAGGCGCAAGCGGCGCCCGATACGGCGGGCGATCTCACCGCCGAATGCCGGGGCGAAAGCGGCGTTGATGGCATTGGCGATCTCGGTCAGCTGCGTCTCAGCCGGGCGCAAACCGGCGCAGTTGACCGTGACCGGCAGCGAGTCGTCAATGCTCAGGCGCAGGTTGAAGCGCACGCTCAGGTCAACCCCCTCTGCGGGCAGCTCAGGGCTGAACACCTCGGCCCGGGTTTCATCGGAGCCCAGGCTGACCGGTGTGTGGGGACCGAACAGACGAAGGGCTGCGTCCTGCGCTGGAGCCTGCAGGAAGGCAATAGCGGATAGATGCCCCACGCTGGGCGATTCCAGGCGCAGGTATTTCGCTCCATCCTCTTCCGCCAGCGACGCAGCATCGAAGCCCAGGGCGGCGTTGACGGCATCCCGTACTTCCTCGGCGGTGCGGTGCCCGGGGGTGGCGCCGCCGCAGTCCACCTCTACTGGGGTACCCCCATCGATGGCAATACGCAGGTAGCGCTCCTGCCGCAGGTCCAGATCGCCGGATAGATCAACGCTTCCGATCACCGCAGCAGCCAGGGCGGGTCTTCCAAAATATGTGAGCGGCGGCAGCCCCAGCACAATATCGCCGGCTTCGTCTGGGCCTTCTTCAAACTCCAGGCGGCTGGAAGGTCCGGTGCTTGGGGCGACGATCACCAAGTGCCCCTCTTCTGCAGATGCCACCCCGCGGCCAAATATTGGCTCGAAGACGGAGTTGATCTGGCTGACGATCTGCTTCAGAGATACCTGGCGCGGGTCCGCATCAGTGGGGATGAGCTGGACCGTCTCGGTTTCGGCGCCGTCCACCTGGAGATAGAGCAGGCTGGCAGCCCGCAGGTCTGCGCCCTGGGTCAGGTCAGGCTTGCCCAGCACGCGGGCGGGTTTTGCTGGCTCGCCGTAGTCTGCAGCGAAGGGGAAGCCCAGCACGTGCATGGCTGCATCGTCAGCGTCGGGCTCATCTTGCACCAGTTCCGGCGAGGAGCGCTTCCACCAGGTGTCCAGGTCGTCGTAGCTGTCGGCGATCTCCAGGCCCAGGGCTTCGGCAGCCACGCGCAGGATGCCCTGCACAGTAACTGTGCCCTCCAGGAAGGTACGCACATAACGTTTCAGATGGCGGCGGAACTCTTCCAACTCTTCTTCTGGCTGGGGTGCCAGCCCGTAAAGCGAGGCGATATTCGCCAAATCCAGGATCTCGGCCGCGTTGCGGTCTGCGGTATCGACCCAGTGGGAGAGCATCACCTCCGCCAGCTTGTTTTCGCCCTGCTGCAGCTCGCCCCCGGCAGCGTTGGCAATGGCATACAGCGCCGAGGCTTGCCCGGTGACGGGCAGCGGGGCGCGAAAGGTGCCAGGCAGGTAACTGAGGATGCGATCGGTCTTATTCGGCATGCGATTCCTAGCTCAGAACAATATCCGCCTCTTCCATATCAAGCACCACCCACCACTGTTCGCCATCCACGGTGGCGGCGATCTTGAACTCGCCTGCTTCCACCTGCTCGTCGCTGGCTGGTGAGCCATCCAGGGCGATCACCAGGCTGCGGTCGGGGATGCGCCGCCCGGTCGGGGTAAGGGCCGGGGCTTCATCATTTACAGCGGTTGTGAGCGCCGCGCGCCGGGCCGCTTCGTCGGCATCGGCTGGCAGGGCTGCCAGCGCTTCCAGCAGGGAGTCCACCAGCGCCTGCGCGCCCGGTGTCCCCAGGTCGGAGCGCCAGGTGAGCACATCGGCGATCTTTATATCCATCACATCTGCCACACTCCTGGCGACTTTCAGGATCTCTGCCCCCTCCGCATCGTCCCCGCTGCTCAAGCCATCCGTATAGGACTGGATGGCATCAATAACTTGCTGGATCACCTTGCCCTTGCCATCTGCCGTGAGGCCAGGAGCCAGCGAGAGCAGCAGGCGCGGCTTGAAGAACACGTAGCGCGCAACCAGAGTGGTGAGCACACCGGCGGCCCGCGTTTCGTTCACCACTGCGCTGAGTTGGGGCATGCGCTCCGGCTCAGCCTCTACCAACACGGTGACGGTGCCAGGATCAGAGCGCTTGGTGCCGGGGCTGTTGGGGTCCCAGGCTTCCACCGGCATGCCGCGGCCTTCCAGGATGACGCGGAACAGCGACATGAGCGTGGCTTTACCCAGGGCGCGCAGAACAGCGCGGGCGCGGGCACGCAGCTCGTCATCCGTCTCGTCTTCGGCTCCTAACACGGTGGGCTCGAAGTTGATCACCCGCTCGATGCCCTCGATGGGCGCCAGCAGCGCGTCGATCTTGCCTGCCTCCACGCGACCAACTGCACCTTTGAATTCCTCGGCTGCCAGGATGGGCACGTCTATGCGCGCCTGTCCGCGCTGCAGGGTGCGCAGCTCGGTGGTCTCAAAGCGCACCTCGCCTTTGTTCGCCAGCAAGGTCGTCCCCTCGGGGATGGTAATATTGCCGGTGGATGCGGCTGCCCGGAAGAATGTGACCAGCCCACGGGCGAATTCTTTGGTCTTGCGCGTGATGCCCAAAATGGAGACCACGTAGTCGAGCGATTTGCCGGTCGCCGAGTCGATAAAGCCGGATTTATAGGCCTCATTGATCTGCTCGTAAACAATGGCGATCTCGCGGCTCATGGCCTCGCTGAGTGTGCGGGTAACGCTGCCCACGTTCAGATCGGTGATCGGCGAGTGGCTATTCTGAAGGAAGTAATCCACATAGAATGTGGTCTCGTCGTCCGGGCGGGTGCCTGCCTCCACCCACACCACGCCATTATCGCCCTCGCTGAACAGGAAATCGGCTTCCTTACGGAAAGTGAAGTGCGCTCCATTGACTGTGCCGGTGACGCCGCGCACGTCCCGGGCGGGCTTGGCAAGCGGGTACAGATCGGATTTGACGTCGAAGATAATCGGCTCGTTGGTGACGCCGCCGACGATGGCGGTGAGGATGTCGTCCACCACGTCTTGATAAGGCCGGGTAATCAAGGTAATCGTCTCAGAGTTCACCGTCACACGCCTCCTTCCAAAAAGAAGGGGAACACCAAATTCAGGGGGATGTCGCTGTCGATGGGGATCAGGTGGATATTGATATCCATCTGCTCGCGCACCATGCGGTTTTGGGTAACCAGCACCGATAGAACCTGCTTGACGCGTGGCTCCATCGCCAGCGCTTGCAGGGTATACATCTTTGCCCGGTTGTGGGTGCGTTCGATGTTTAGCTCGCCCAGTAGCTCATATAGGCGCGAGCCATACGTGGGATGCCCGAGGATCTCCATCTCGCCCTGGGGGGTGAGGAATCTCAGCAGCAGCGCCTGTTTGAGGTTGTCCAGTTCGGTGAGGGTCTCCAGGTCCACGGCGCCGGTCTCAGGGACGCGGCGGGTAAACAGGTCGCTGCCACGCTGGCGATCATTTTGCTGATCAAGGTCCCCCAGCAGACGCAGATCGGTTCCCCATCGTTCGTTATCAGCCATACATCATTTCCTCGATATAGTTGTCGCCTTTGATTTCTTGCACCGCAAACTACCAGCGCCTTACGGTGGTGAGGTGTCGATGATCGAGCTGGTGGCTGGCGGGCCTACGATGATCAGTATGCCGGGCGGGGTAGGGATGCGGTCGCCCATACGCACCAGTGCTTTACCAGCCACGCGCACCCCGCTGCTAGCCAGCGGCCCAATGACAAGCGGGTATGGGATGCCCGATACCGAATTGACCATCAGGCACATCGATCCGCTGGTCGCCAGGGGCATGCCGTTGGCGGTTATGAAGGGTGGGAAGATGCCCAGGATGGTGCCGGTATCCGGCGGTCCAGCAGCTCCCGGGGTGATAACGACGCTGCAGCCAATGGTGACGGGTGGTCCAGGCATAGTCTGTGCTCACATCGAGAAGTTTGTGACGCCCTTGATATTGACCACTGCGCCCTGGAGCGTGGCGGCTCCGCCAGCTTGCAGACCCAGCATCCCGCTAGCTTTGATGTTTGCCGAGGCGTTTGCCTGAATATCCACGTTCGCCTGGGCCTTGATCGATATGCTGGTAGCTTCCAGGCTTAGATCGCCGTTGGCTTTGACGCTCATCGAGCCCATCACCTCGATGCTGACATCGCCGTCCTGGTCCATGGTGATCTTGGTGCCCCCAGCCAAGACGGTCACCGTACCGCCGCCGGTGTTGGGGTTATCCAGCTTCAGCTCGGTCTTGCCCGCTGTGGCGGTGAGGGTGCCGTCGGTGATCTTCACGTTCAGCTTGGGCGGCATTTGCAGGAGCACCTCCCGCGGCGGGCTCTGGTCGCCGTGGTTCTTGATCGAGGCCAGGATCGATTCGTCGTCGTCCTTCTCCAGGGGCAGGCGGAAGATGACCTCGTCCGGCTTGTTGAACGGCGGGCGATCATCATCGCTGTACAGGCGTCCGATAATAACCGGCTGGTTGATATCGCCCTTTTCAAAAGTTAGCAGCACCAGGTCGCCCACATTGGGGATGGCGACGGTGCCGATATGCCCAGAGGCGACCGGGACACGTTTGAGCAGCAGCCCGCTGTTCTTCAGGCGCACATCACAGGCGTAGTTATCCGCATCTGAGTCCGCCTCATGCGGGTAGACATCCTCTACCAGCCCAAGCTCTGCAATGCGTACGGCGCGCAGCTCGTGGCGGACGATCTCCTGGATGGTGCTGAGAATGGTAGTCAAAGGATAAATCTCCAATCTAAAGTGAGCAGGTATTCAGCGGTCAAGGTGTTTAGATGCTCCGGAAAGTAATCATGGTAGTGAAGCCGGCAGATTTGGTGATGCGGTGGGTGACAGCGCGCACCTGGTAGGAAGCGTTCAGGGATTCGTCCGGCAGCGATTTCAGCCGGATGGCGTCTCCCAGCTTCACCTGGGGGCTGCCGATGAGGTACAGCCGGCCGCGCAGCATATCGCGGGTGAAGCGGGTCTGGAGCGCTTCGGCAGCGGTGCGGGCTGCCTGGGCGTTGCGCAGGGCAGGGCGCTCCAGAAGATAGAGCGGATCGCCCTGACCGGCGCTGCCCTTGTTGGAGGCGAAGTCCTTGGTGAGCCAGGCCCAGGCTTCGGCGTCCTGCCCACCGCCGGGACTTTCCCCCAAGGCCTCCACTGAGGCGGCAAATGGCTCGCGCTGAATTATCTGCAGGTCCAGGATGTGTTTGCCAAACTCGAAGACATGCACAGCCTGGCCCCCGACGAATTTTTCGAAGATCAGCTCTCCCTCCGGGTTTACATAAAGGTCGAAGCCGCACAGGTCAGCCAGGTCGCGCATGTGCCGGTATAGGCTGCGCCGCCCATCGATCACGTAAGCCTGGAAGCGGCTGCCAGCTTCGGCGCGCTCTACCGGCACCCCGGCGCGCTCCGCCAGATCCTGCACGATCTCCCCGGCGGTCTTGTTCTCGAAATGCTCATCGGCAAATGAGGCGAGCAGCTTGTGCATACTGGAATGACCTACCAGCCGCCGCTGCGTCACGCCCGGCTCGACGTTCAGAAGGTCTGCGGTGAGCACGTGCTGCAGGCCATTCTCAGCATCGACATATCCCAGCTCCACTTTCACCTGGTCGCCCTTCTGAGGGCGGAAGGTGCCCACCTGCCCCATCACCAGGGTAAGGGAGTCAGCCGGCGCCTCCAGGTCGAGTGCGACGATCAGCTCCACAACGGTAGAGGCCTGCGGCTCGTCAGTGGTATCCACTACCTTGCCGCCGGAGGCGACCGGCAGGGCGGCGCCGACAGATCCGCCGGCGGCAGGCGCCGCCTGGGAGAAAGTGAGCTTATAGGCCGGGGTGAGGAAGGTCGTGTCCATAGCAGATTTCTTAAGCTATTCGGCGCTGGATATCCTGGATGCTAGCCTCAGCCTGCGAGCGCAGAAGCGGTTCGGGGTTTTCGGTTTTTTGGTGTTCCAGGGCTGCCAGGGCGGTTTCATCGCCCACCTCGGATAGCAGTTGCATGGCAACCTTGGCAACAGAAAAATCGGGATCATCCAGTAAGGCGATCAGTACGCTGGTCGCCTCTTTGCCCTGGATCTTAGCCAGGGCGCGGATGCTCAGCTGTTTTTGTACCGGATCATCGTCTTCAAGGGTCTCCTGGATGGCATCGGCAGAGGCGGGTGCCCCGATCTCTCCCAGCGCGATGGCTGCCCGGTAGCGCAGGTACTTCGGCGCAGACGGATCTTTCAAAATGTCGGTTAAGAGGGTCACGGCCTCTTCGCCCATCTCGATCAGCCTGCCTAATCCGCTGAATTCATCTTCCTGCATGAGTGCTATGATTTCTTCTCGCGTTGGCATAATTCACTCGATAAAAGTCAAGAATCCGCTGTTGTTCATCAGCGTGCACTGGTCCTGTTCCAAAAAGACGTTGGCAGGGTTGGCAGGCAGACCGGCTGTCCCGGCGCCGGTCATCAGGTTGTTCGCCCGCCCGTCGTGTGGGAGGTGTAAGACATGGCCGATCTCATGCCCGAAGGTATATTGGCTGGCAATGTCTGACACTGTGACCCCGGGTTGCCCCGCCGGGAAAGCCGAGCATCCATTCAAACCCATGCTGTCCGAACGGATGAAATAGACAATGAAGTTGGCAGCGCAGCCGGCGCGTCCAAGGGCAAACAGAGCGGTTTCTTCTGCTGACCGGTTGGCATCCCCGCCAATGGTCAGCGGGCAGGTTGTGCGCTGGATGTCGAGCAGCACCGGATTATTCACATTGGGTAGGGTCGTGAGACGGAACTCCGTACCATTTTGGGCCATCACACGATTGGCAGTGGTCAGGTTGCCGTTGATATTTGGCGCCGCTCCCTGGATGGTGATCGAGCACAATTGTAGGACGCGGCCACGCACTCGCACCGTATGGACAGCTACGCCTGACAGGGTGTCGAATTCAAGCCGCAGGCGCCCGCCGGCCCGCGTCCGGATCACCTCGATGTCTTGTGGGTTGGCAAAGGTGATCTCGTTGCGCGGTATGGCATCCGGGATAGCCAGCAGCGGCAGCGAGGCGAACCGGTTGCCGGTGGTGCGCGTCAGGGTGACATTCTGGCGCTCGATTTGCGTCCCATTTGCCAGACTGCTGACCAGTACGGCGATGAGTGTGTTCCCCGCCACGCCCGGAATATCTACCCGCGCCCTGAATAATGAATTGGCTTGAGTGCCGAACAAATCTGCCAGGGCAAAGGTGCCCGCGTTGGGATTTAATTCCCGGTTCAGGATGCCCTCAATCTGGACTCTGGCGACCGGGGTATTAAATGGGGCAGTATTGTTGGTAAGCGCTGCGGAGCAAACCGTGATTGCCACCCGGTCCACTTCCGCCCCCAGCTCCCGCACGCGCAGGATAAAGCCGGTATCCCGCACCGCCGTGCTGACTGAGGCGCCCTCTGCAAATAAGCGCGTCTCCGCAGGCACTGCGCCTGCACCACCGATGACTTGCGGGGTGCCCAGCGCTGCCTGCCCTCCAGCGGGCGTCTCCTGAGTAAACAGCTGCACGCGCCCGTTCTGAGGAACCAGCTCCAGGGTGGATGGGACAGCCGGTGTGGGCTGGCGGACGATAATCATGGTGCGTTCATGCGAAAACGCCGGGTCGCCCAGCTGTGTATGGCGCCCAACGTTGATCTTGTCCGCTTCAGACATGAGGGGCGGGTCTACCCCTGGGGCCGGACGGCTCAAGCCAATATCCAGGGTGAAGAGCACGGCGGTCAGGGAGGCGGTAGCTGGTGGACCCACCGGTGTGGCAGCCGCGGCCGGATTTAAGGTCAGCGTGAGCGTGTAATCGCCCACCGCGCCACTGGGCGCCGGGCCGGCTTCCGCAAACAGCTGCAATCCGGCTGCCAGACCTCTCCCGGGAAAGACATTATCTGTTCCGTTGAAGGTGATCTCGTTTCCGCCGGTGGCAGCGTCGAACAGGCGCACGGCGGCGGTGTTGCCCGAGCGGTCGAGCGTGCCGGTGCCGTTGAAGGCCGAGTCGCTTCTCAAAGTGACCTGCACGCGCGGCGGGTTGGTATGCGGCTTTTTCACCGCCACAAACGGAACCCCCAGGGTAATGGCTGGGTTGACGGGGGCAGGCGGCACCGGTCCGGGCTGGACGATCACGTGCTGGGCGGGGATCGTGCCACCTGGCGTGGCGGGCGGGTCGATCTCCAGGCACACCACGTTGCCGCGCGCGGATGAAGGGGGATCCTCCTCTTCGCGTGCCAGCTCAGGAGGCTGAAGGTCTGGCAGCTCCAAAATGTAAACACCAACTGGGGTGTTCACCGGGTGGGAGAAATTGCCCTGGTCGTCGGTGAGCATAAAAATAGGCCGCCCGCGATCCGCGCCGGAGGGTACTTCGCCCTTATCTTCTACTTCCTGCCCATTCTGCACTTTCTTGTGCAGGAATTTGCCGTCCGCGGCGATCAGCGCGTAGTGCTTGTTGGCATAGGGCGTGATGCCATCGTCGAATGTGATCTGACCGCTCACCTGTACAGTCTCCGGGTGGGCGGGCTGAACCAGCCATTTGTCGGAGGCCTGGGCGCTGCGGGAGAGGAAGCAGCAGGGCTTGTTGATGTCACCCGGGCCCAGGCACCACTCCGGCGCATCGGTGCCATCCGGGCGAATGTCCCAGGTGACCGGGCGGGGAAGATCGCAAGGGATCTCCGAGGCAATGACGAACAGCATTTCGGTCCGCCGGTTGGGGCGCCAGGCGTCCTGGGTGTTCTCCACCGGGTCCAGCTCGCCGCAGCCGATCCAGCGCACCAGCCCGCCATCACAGCCGTCGCGGGCATTCGGGAAGAACACGCTGTCGTCCAATGAAAGAGAGTCCTGCGCCAGATAGTCGCGTATCAGCAGAGGCCAGGTCTGGTCGCCCATGATACCGTCGTCGTCCAGCCCTTTGGAGCGCTGGAAAGCGCGCACGGCTTCATCTGTGGCGTCATCATGCCTCTCGTTGATATTCCCGGTGTAGAAGCCCAGATCCTGGAGCATATACTGGTACTCGCGCACGCCCCAGGTATCGTTGAGCGTGTTGGTCACGCCCACAGTGCGGGTTTTACGCAGCTCGTTCCATTCAGCTACGGCGGCATCCGGATCATTCTTAAATGTCAAGTAAGCGTGTACGCCGCGGGCGCGCCGTTCCGAGAGTGCCTGGTTGTATTGGGCGGAGCCGGTCAGGTCTGTGTGGCCCACAATGAGCAGCTTCTCGCGTCCACCAGCCGCGCGCTGCGCTACCTCGCGCAGCACCGGGCGCAGGCACGGCTCGATAAAAGCCTTGTCGAACCAGTAATGCACTACCAAGGCGACTGCCACATTGCGCCGCTGCCCCGGCGTCAGCGTGATAGTGACCTCTTCGCGTTCACCCTCCAAGATTTCGGCCTGGGCTTCGTTTGCCATCACCGCACCAGTTTCCACCGGGTCAGGGCCGACAGCGATCACGCGGTAGCTGCCGGGCGGGAAGGTGGCTTCCTCCCAGACGTTTCCGTTGCGGTTGGTCAGTGCCCGGTCCAGCCTGTTCCCATCCTCCTGCGTGCCTTCCACTTTCACTTCCACCTGGCTGAAATCGTAGCCGGGCTGGCCATCCACAATAACGGTCACGATCAGGCTGGTAGTAGGCGCCGGCGGCGGTGGAGGCGGAGGTTCTATTTCGGGTGCAGGGGCAGGGATGTACTCGCGCAGGGTGAAGGCATACTCGAAGCGCTCTGGCTTGCCCGCCAGCTCGCGCACGCTCATCTCTTCGATCAGCACTGTATCGACGCGCACAGCGGTGAAGATGTCGGCGACGAACTCGACGGGCTCTGCCTGGCGGAACTTCTCTCGCAGCTTTTTCAGCTCCTCACCCACGGTGCCATCCTCATTAGACAGCACGCCCGCCAGGGTGAAGCTGGTGGCGCGGCGTCCCAACGCCTGGAGGAAATCGCCCTCCAGCGCCGGAACGGCATGCTGGGCACGCACCTGGTGCTCGGCTGCTTCAAGCTGCTGAACCAACTGCAGCTCCAGATCGCCCAACATAGGTTTTACCGGCATGGCTCCCCGCGCGTCTCACACATTTTTCTAGGCGCTCTTCAAGGTATTGAGGTGCCCGATGATGGCGTCGATCAGGCCCAGGATCTCGGCCTTGACATCGTCAAGGGAGGGCAGTCCAGTGACCAGGTTCGCTACCTCCAGCACGCTGTCGATCTCCCCGGCTTCGTCGGGAAGCAGCGTCTTCATGGCGTTCAGAAAACCCTTCATCTTATCAGTGAATTCGGAAGCCTCTGCCAGCCCCGGGATGGCGCTGACGTTCAGTCCGTTGATTTCGTCTTTGAGCTTTCCCATCAGCTCGACCAGCTTATCCAGCAGTTCCGTTATCTGCGGGACCAGCGATTTAAGGGCTGCGATAGCAGGCTTGATGGTGTTGACATTCTGGTCGAGGAATTCTTTGAAATCCTTCAACGCATTTTTTAGATCCTCGAACAGGCTACCTGGGGTAGTTGCCATTGGATACCTCCATTACCTTGAGTTCTCGATCGTATTCTTAAATTCCTGCAGGCGACCTAACAGGTCGCTCATAGAGCTGGCAAAGCGCTCCAGCCCGCTCGCGAAGTCGATGCCGATATCCAAGCCGCCCAGCAGGTCGTCCATCAGCTCGCCGGCTTCATCCAGAATGTCAGCACCCAGGGCAGAAAAATCTTCAGGCTCCACTGGCTCGATAAACTCGCGCAGCGCCAGGGTGAATGCAAAGCGCTGCGGCTTGCCTGCGATCTCCTGCACCTGAAAATCATCGATCACCACCTGCTCGATCTCCGAGTCGGCGGAGATGTCGGCGGTGAAGGCGAAAGGCCCGCCGTTCTTGAACTTCTCATCCAGCTTTTCGATGGTATCCTGGGCCTCGTCACCGGCAGCGATGCCCCACAGCACCAGGCGCTCAGGTCTGCGCCCAAGGTTCTGAAGCAGGCTGCCCTCCATCCCGGGCGGCTTATGCTCGGCCAGAGACCGGCGGTCGTGCGTAGCGATCTCCTGGACCAGCGGAAGCTCTAAATCATCAAGCATCGGTTTCATAGCGGCTCAGGCTCATAACAGCATAGATACTCATGTCGGGATCCCAAAACGCCGGGCTTCCTCGTCGAGGATGCGCTTGATCTTTCCGGCGAGCATATCCAGGTCTTCCTGAACCAGGAGTTCTTCATCCTTTTTTGCTTCCTGGCGCAGGGCTGCCGCAGCGTATGGTGTGGGAGCATCGTAAACATCCTGCGGCGTCATCAAGGTCGGCGGTGTGCTGGCGGCTAAAGGCGGTGCAAAGGGAGGCCGGTAGTTTGGCTGCCCGGCACCCGGCAGCGGCAGGACGCCAGCCTGGGGATAGAAACCTTGCTGCGCGCCAGGCGGGATAAGTGTGGTAGGAGCCGGGGCAGCTTGGCGTGGTGCCCTGGAGAAAGGAGCCTCCCAGGCGGGCAGGCCGGATGGGGATCTCTCCCCCGGGCTGCGCAGCAGCGCGGGGGGTGCTTTCTCCCCTGTGCGAGAGGGTCTTGTGGAGTCTCCCGCCCCTGGCACAGAGATGTCCACCAGCCGAATAAGAAGATCCCGAGATGCTTGAGGGCCAGCAACCGGCAGTGCCATTGGACGCTCAATCCAGTCCTGAGGAGATAATCTGCTGGTTGCATCGCCGGTTTCAAGCTGCTGGATGAGGCGTCGGCTGAGACGGTTTACCCATTCGGATAGCAGGTAGGCCGGTTGTGCGACCCCCAGGCGTGCGGCAGCGCGGGTCGGAACGACGGCATGCCCTGAAAGCCTGGAAGCCCCTGCTCCCTTAGCCAAAGCGGCAAGGGTGTGCATGCCCCCGGCGCTCCTTGTAAGCAGCTCCAGGGGCGCCTGGGCGGGTTGGGCAAATGGCAAATCCCTCGATGGGCTGTCAGCAAGCCGCAGCAACGAGGCCGCCTGGGCTGCCCACGCCTGCGGGCGTTCCAGCCGGTGGGCGGAGGTGGCTTTCTCGGCGCTTGTTAAGGAGGCCGGGCGCAGGCTCTCCGGTGCTGGCGGCAGGGGTGCTCTTTGAGTCCCTGGCCTGGCATCTTCTTTTCCCGCAACGCGTTCGAAACGCACCAGATCATCGAGACAGGTACCCAGCAGCGGGCCTGCCACCAGGCGCGGCCGGTAGGGTGCTTTTTCCGTCCAGCCGCACAAGCGCGACAGACTGTACGGGAGGCGCGCAGGCATGCTCAGTGCCCTCTGCAGGCAGGTGGGTGTGCGCCCTCCTGCCAGCACCTGCTGCGGGCGAACGACCGGTAAACATGGGATGGCCGGCTGCCGCAGGCGGCGCACCAGGCGCGCACAGCCACTCCCCGGCCTGGGCCGGGAGGTGGCAGCTTGCTTTTCGGGTTCAGACATCATCCGGCGGCAGCCTCCCCATGCGCCATCTCGAGATAAAGAAGGATTTGGCCGATGGTCATCCCGCTCACCTCTTCGGGCGTCCAGCCAAACTCACGCGCCAGAATGAAGCAGGCTTTCGCCAGCGGGGCCTGCACAAGCTCTTCCAGCTCATCGCGCGGCGTATTTACCCCGCTGATGCTGTTGATCTGTTCTACGAGCAGGCGTGCCAGCCCAGCCGGGAGCTGAGAAACCTGGTCCAGGCGCAGACTGGGCTCTACCAAAGCTTGCTGGATCATCAGAGCCGCCGAAACAGATTCATCATCCTGAGCGGCTTTACCTATGCGCTGCAGGTCGCGCACGGTGAGTGGGCGCAGCCGGACTCGCCCATCGCCGGGCACTTTTCCATCCCCGCCCAGATAATCCGCTGGGATCTCCACCTCGTGTGTCAGGCTGCTGCCAGCCAGCAGGTCTTCAGCAGTCAGGGTCATAGATTTCCCTCGCTTGATAAATATCCGACTTACGCAATGGATGGGGGGTTGGTTTGTTTGGGCGAGCGAAGCCCGCCCAAACAAACCAATTTCCCTTGTATGCAGCTCCCATACCCGAAGCGTGTTGGAAACCCTTCGGGTATGGAGCGCCTGCTATCCGAGTGTTATGCCATCAGGTGCCGAGCTCTGGGAAAGCCACGTTGATCTCGGTGCTTTCGTCAGTGTCCGTGACGGTGATGCCGATGGCCTTGAAAGTGACATTTTCCATCACGAAGGTATCCTGTGGGACACGCACCGCCCAGTTCTCGAACTTCACACCCGTCAGGACGACCTTTAATTTTTCAGTAGGATCGGTAGGATCGCTCAGCTGCAGGTTCAAAGCAAAACGCGGTTGGATGGTGGTCAGGGCGTCTTTGGCGCCGCGTCCCAGCAGCAGGAGCAGCAGTGTGCCATTGATATAGGTGCGTCCGATCTTACCGCTTAAGTGAACGTTGCCGGGCATGAGGACGGCAGGATCCCGGCTACCCAAGTTAAAAAATTCTTGCAGCTCGGTCTGCACGCAGAACTCCACATCGACAACCGTGCCTACCGGATTGAAGATCGTATCGCCATAAGCGCCTGTAATGGCGTTGAAATCCGCTTGCTGGGAGGGTGTGCCTTCCACCGCCAGGCTGATCGTGCCATGTGCGCCAGTATAGATATGAGAGAGTGCCATTCTTTACCTCCTACTCCAGGAACATCGTCACTTTGATGAAGTCGATGCTGAACACCGGGCGCAGCACCATGGTCACGTTGACAATTCCCTGGCGCTCCTCCTCGCGGGTGGAGGTAACGCTCAGGTCATAGCTCACCAGCATCTCGTCTGCTACCATCTCGTTTAAGAAACTGGCAATGGTGGATTGCAGCGCGCCGCGCACCCGCTCGTTGTTGAGCAGGCCGATGTAAGGATTGGCTGCTGAGCGCACGCCAAATTTGGCGTAATCCACGATGCGCCGGGTGGTGATCTGGTGCCAGGCGGTATTGGTAGAGGTGGTGATGCCCTTGACGACGCGGTGTCCCTGGCGTACTTCCAGGGCTAATACCCGGCTCTGCACCAATTGGGTCAGCTCGGGGCTGGTGAACTTGAACTCAAGCCCATCTACCGAGATGGGTTTGTTGGTCAGGCTGATTTGGGGCGAGTAGCTTGCCAGCAAGCCTGCCACTGCTGCCGCGGCGTAAGCTCCCGGCAGGGTCACCTGAACCCCGCCGGCGTCATCGAAAGTCTGGATGCCTGGGGCGATGTAAACGAGCCGGTCGCTGTCGAAGTTATGACCGCGGATATCGTCCAGGCTGGCGCCCAGCGTGGAGCCGACCACAGCAATGCGGTCACGCTTGATCGCATCGGTGGAAGCGCTCTGGCAGTGGGCGTTCAGCTCTGCCCCAAAGCTCTCGGACTGCCCGGCCGCCAGGATGATATGGGCATCCTCATTGAGCAGGAGCTCAAGACCTTCTTTGTACTTGCCCTCATCGGCGTCAGCACCGTCGTCCCCGTGGGTATTGGCGCCGGTGCCGAAGGCGCCAAAGTCGGTCAGCAGGTTGGGCAGTTCAGATGAGTTTGCCTGTACCTCAGCGGTCACCCAGACGGAGCCACCTGGTGAGCGGTTGATATCGGCAGCCAGGTCGTCGCCGTTGACCACGGTATAGACTTCTTCATTACGGTCCAGCTTGATGGTCACCTTGACGGCGCTGGCAGAGTCGACCATATAGGAGGCGGTGACAATATCTGCCGGGTCGAGTGGCGCGGCGAAGGTCAGCGCGCCGTCGTTGCGGCTGATCTTCACCTGGCTGGCGGTAGGCGCGGATGCATCGTCATCGTAGATGATCTGCAGCGAGCGGGTCAGCCCATCGCCGGCAGTGAACAGGCGCACCCGGTTGCGGGCGCTCTTCAGCACCGGAGTGGATGCCAGACTGATCGGGTCTGCTCCGGTATGCTCTTCACCTTCAATAAAAGCGGGCTCATCCGCGGCGCTTACCTGCACCATCAGGTTGTTGCCCCAGGTCCCCTCGGTCTTGGCGATGAGCCGCACGCAGTCGCCGCTGGCGCTGCCGAGCATGTAGTCAGCCGCTTCAGCGCTGTCGCCTGCCACGCGAACTGCGATCACGGTCGTCGCGCCGTGGCTGAAAGCCAGCTGCAAGGCACGTACCAGGGTGAGCTCACTGCTGGCTCCGTCTACCCAGGCGTCGTAATCGCCGAACCTGGCGCGTGCCTCCAGGTAGCTGCTCAGGACGGTTGGATCGCCAACCGGCCCTTTGCTGGCTGTGCCGACGATGCCGATGTTGCCCACCGTCACCCGACCGGGGACAATCAGCCCTTCTGGACGCACTTCAATATAAGTTCCGGGTAAGATCATTTCTGCCATGGTTTTGTCACTCCTTTTGAACAAGTACGGGTAAATGGGTGATTGCGTCTTACTAGAGGCTATCTCAAAAACAGGAGGTTTTGGGGTGTGCGTGGCGGCTTCGCCGCCACACACACCCCAAAGAACCATTTTTTAGATAACTTCTACTTTCTTGTGATTGTCAGTATCTACGCATAGTCTCTATGGTTTCAAACGCAGGTAAAACACTGCGACCTGGTCTAACGGCTCTGTTCCATCGCGATAAGTCACCTCCAGGCGGTCGAACACTCCCGGCAAGGTCACCGGTGGGTCAAGTGCCAGCTCGAAGTTCTGGTAATCGTCGGGGGTACTATCCAGATCCCAATCACCCAGCTGCAGCGGATCTCCAACAGGAGTGAATAGGGACAGGAAATCAGTCAGAGTGGGGAAGGTCACCCTGGCGTGGCGCTGCGGAGCGAGCGGGTCAGCCAGCGCAGATAAAAAGGCTGCCAGGGTGGGATGGTCGACCGGCGCGCCGGCAGCCCCGTCGAAAGTCCGCGTTAACGTGACCGCGCCGGTGGGCATCGCAGTTGCAAAGGCTAGCGCTGCTAGGCGGGTGGAAGAAAGCGGACCGCGCGCCGCCAGGGTAGGAGCGGACTGGTCGTCCCAGCGCACCATCTCGTCGCTGACGACAGCGGACTCCCGATCGGGCGAAGAGAGTCTCTCCTGGTCGGCGTGTATGGGGATGCGGGAGATCAGGCTCTGAGCGTCGTCTGCAGGATAGTAATGATACTCATACAGCACCCCATAATCAGCTGTACGTGTCCAGCTACTCAGCGAAGTGTCAAAGCTGGGATTGGAGGAGGTCAGGCTGTTGAAGCGCAGGAACCCATTTGCCCAAAGCGATTGCAGCGCCGAAAGCAGCTTGGCTTGCAGGGTCAGTATGGCGGCGTTGACCTGCGGCAAACTGCTGCCCCACAGCACGAAGCGCACCACTGCATCCAACCGACCGCCTTTGACAACCCGGCGTCCAAGCAGGCCGGTCCCCTCCTCGCCGATAAAATTCCCCAAGCCAACCGGAGCATCGTTCAGGCTGATGATGATCACACCTGGGAGAGGCAGGTCGCCGACCGGTGCGGGCAGGAAGCTCCTTAATTCGTCCAGCATGCGCGTGAGGACCACCTGCATGTCCAGACCGATATCCGGCAATAGAGTTGCCACGGCAGCAACTTCTGCCCCAAGAGCTTCGGCTTCTGGTTGGGGTAGCGCTGCTGGAGCACCCTCAGCTCCCGCCCGAGGTTGTTCTTCTTCAGATGGCTGTAAGAACGAAAATATAGAGCTCAACGATCATCCTTGTTTCTGCTGTCTCCGCCTTCGTCCTCCGGCGCCAGAATTGTGGGATCCTGTGCCTGAAGTCGGAGAAAATCCAACAGGTCATCCAGTGTCTCGAAGTACCAGTGCTTTCCGCTCTGGATATGCTCGATATGGCCGCGCCAAACCTGAGGCTTTTCACCGATGTGTTCCCCCTCGTCCTGCCACAGGCGGATCAAGAAGGAAACATAAGCGATTGCAGCGCTCACCTGGCGATGCTCACTCTCGTGAACGATTGCTCACGATACAGCAGTATGTTGCTCCGGATGCCGGAGAGAAGGCAACAGCAAAAGCAGACATCTGTGAACATATAGCACATGAGTGTCCACAAAATGTCCACGAATAGGACAATATTTATCCCTTTTTATGAGTGTTTTATGAAAATTTCCCCCACACCCTTCTCTTATCCCGAACTGAGGTTTATTGGGGTAAAGAGTGCAGCTCCGCGAGAGCAACTGCCAGCCGCCTGGCGCGCTCCAGATCGGTAGCCAACCCGATCCTCTCAGCCACCCTCACGGATTGTCCCACGTATTGGCGCGCCTGTTCGACCTGACCTATCTGCTGGTAAATCTCTGCCATATCTGCCAGCAGCCCTGGTTGTTCGATCTGTGAACCGATCTTTTCGGCTAAATCCAGTGCAATCCTGAGTTTGCTCAAGGCATCGCCGGGCGAAGCGGACCTGGACATCAGCTGGCCCAGGTGTCTCAGGGCGAATATCTCCTGGCTGCGGTCGCCTACCTGGCGAGATAGCTGCAGGCACTCTTCCAGGGAGGCATGGGCCGCATTCATCTCTCCCAAGGCCAGGTCGGCAGCGCCCAAATCACCCAGGGGAATGCGTTTTTCAAAGTGCAGCTCGGCCTGCTCGCATTGCTCCAAAGCCTGCAGCGCCAGGGATCTGGCACGCGGGGCATCCCCGATCATTAAGTACAAGTTGGACAGGTTGCCAAGGGTATGGATCTGGTAGGCGGCCTCGTTTAGACGAATAAAGCCGTCTAAGGCCTGCTGAATTGCCAGCTCAGCCGTCATATAACTGCCCATTGCGCCCGCGGCCAAACCCAACTCGCGCCAGCAGAAGGCTTCGGCGCGTGCATCCGCACTGAGGTGGCAAAGCTCTGTCCCTTCTTGGGCGGCCTGGAGCGCCTCACTGAACCGGCAAAACCAGCGTTGCACGCAGGCCTGGCGCCAGCACAGCGAGGCCAGTATTGCCTGGTCATGTAGCGCCTCAGCCGCCCGTATTGCATAATGAAGGTCTTCTTCGTAGCGGCTCATCTCTCCCTGTAAATGATGCGTCCAACATCGTCCGACGAATGCCTGGATGAGCAATTTCCGGTTGTTAGCGATGTTGGCTTCCCCAAACAGGTTGGGCAGCTCGGCCTCCAGGCAGGAGATGGCGGTGCTGAAATAGTCGCGGGCCTGAGAAGGGGCGTAGGCCGCACAGGCTGACTCCCCGGCTTGCAAGGCATATATCGCCGCCATTCCCGGCAGATTGGCGTGCTGGTAATGCCAGACAAGCGCCGCAGGATCGCTGGGCTGGAGGGCCTGCGTAGCCTGGGCAGCGCGCTGGTGCAGCAATTGCCGCCGCCAGGGACTCATGCCGTTATACACCACCGATCTTACGATCCGGTGCAGAAACTGATAGCGATGAGGCCTGTCCTGGGATGCCGGGGTATCACCGTGATGTTCCATGACCAGGAATTGGCGAGATACCAGCTCATCCAACGCGTCCACCACTTCCTGCTCGGAGCGTCCGGTGGTTATCACCAGGCTGTCAAAATTCAAGGGGGGGTGCAGCACCGATACTGCCTGCAGAACCTGAGCAGCTACCGGGCTTAAATGCTCGAGGTGGCTTTCCACTGCCTGCTTGACGCTGGCAGGCAAGGTCAGCTCATCCAGATCAGGCAGGTTTTCGGGCAGCCGCCCAGATTCCAGCCTCTCACGCAAGATTTCCAGCACGAAGAAGGGATTGCCGCCGGTCGCTTCCAGCAGGCGTTCAGCAATGTGCTGTACGCCTGCTGACGGGCTGGCAACCTGATAGAGTATTTGTACGATCTCACCAGACTCTAATCCGGCGAGGGGAATTTCGGTCAGGCAGCCCAGGCGCCATAGCTGCCGTCTCAAGGGTTCCAGCCTTCCAGCCTCGGGCGAGCAGCAGGAAGCCGCTACCAGGATCGGGCTGCCGGATAGAGATTGAGCCAGGTAAGCCAGCCATTCCAGGGTGGGATGGTCGCTCCACTGCAGATCGTCCAGGCAGAGGATGATCGGCTCAGGACTGCTTGCCAGAGATAACATCACCTGGCGTAAAGCCTCGAACAAATGTCTCCTGTCGGTCAGGTCCCTTGCGCCGGTAGTTTGGGCGTCTGCGTCCATCTCGGGCAGGCTTCGTAGCACCTCTGCCAGCCAATGAGGTGCAACACGACGGCGGACGGCCGGGTCCTGCAGAGCGGGGCGCAGAGCCTGCACAAGCGCGTGGTAAGGATACGTTTGCATATTGGCACTTGCATTGCCTACTAACAGGTATGCATTGCCCTCGTGCCGGGAAGCGAATTCCTGGAGCAGGCGTGTCTTCCCTATACCAGGCTCGCCGGTAATCCACAGTACCCCGCCGTGCCCATGCCGGGCGCGCGATAACGCTTTATCCAGGAGGCGCAGGGCATCCTGGCGTCCCACGAAGGGTACGTTCAGCCCCGGTAGGGTCGTCCAGGTTGGGCGATGGGCGTTAGCTGGCCCCGGTTGATTCCCCTCCAGTACGGTCCGATATACTTCCCTGGTCTCGGGCAGAGGGTCCACGCCCAGTTCGCGTTCGAGGACGGTGATGCAGGTCTCGTATTGCCGTAGAGCTGCCAGGCGGTCGCCGCTGAGAGCGTACAGCTCGATCAAGTGGCGGTGCATTTCCTCGTTAAGCTCATCCGCTTTTAAGGCGCGCCGGGCGTAGATGATTGCCTTTTGGTAATCACCACGCCGGGTATATTCCGCTACCAGCGCAGACAGGGCATCTAGATAGCATCGCTCGCAGGATTGCTGCTGCTGGCGTACCCAGGCTTCGAACTCGCCTGCGTGGGGCAGCACCACCCCGTCCAGGAAAGGCCGGCGATACAGGCTCACTGCTTGTTCCAGGCTTTTTACGGCTTGATTTGCACTGGCTTGCATACCGCATAGGCGCTCGAAGTCCAGCAGGTCGGAATACACCAGGCGCGGATCCAAACCCACGCGGTCTTCGTTGGTGAGCAGCAAGTCCGGCTTGGGCAGTACCTTGCGCAGGTTGTTCAGCAGGTGGGTCAGGTTGCGCCGGGCATGGGAGGTAGGGGAATCAGCCCAAAAGAGCAGGCATAAGCTCTCGCGCGGGATAAGCTGGGGACGGGCAGCCAGGTAATAGAGCAGGGCGCGCGTTTGGCGGCGTGGAATGCTGATCGGCGAACCCTGCCAGGTGACTTCTGGCGGTCCGAGCAGCCGTACATCCAGGGGTGGTAAGCCGACGGGTTGTATGCCTTCGCCAACAAATCCCATTACTGCAGCCTATATTCTAGGAATATGTAGTTTGTCTTATTGGATTGGAGCAGTGCATGACCGGGGTTGTCTTCTGTAGAACAACGGTAATTTGATATATGGTCCGGCAAGCAGGTCCTGTCTCCACTATGCATCCCGCACTACTGGTAGGCAAAGTACCGGAAGATTTGCCTTCGCTCGAATCATTCCATCAGAATTATTAGATAAATCCGATCTATTATATATTAATTTTGTATTTAATCGCGTTAAGGATTCGTTAGCCTCGCGTGCCAATGGCTGGCATCAATGGCTCATAGGTGTAGGAAAGCAACCGGCTCTGCTTTTCAGCCCTATTTTATAAATGTTCGCCTCAAGGAGGATGGATCACTCTGATGATTTTATCGTCAGGGGTAAATAGAGCACCTGCTTCACCTCGAACGTTAAAGCGAATTCGTATGCGCCTATGTCGTGGGTGCTCCCAGCGGGCCTGGGATTGCCAAGCAGGTCGTCTGTCACCGAGTCCAGGATTGTGCCGTGATCGATCGCTGGGCTGCCGGGTTTGAGGCGATAGTCGCTGGCGCTTTCGTCTGCAAAAAGCTGGTCGGGCGTGGCGATCAGGGAATGGGTATCGTAGCCCAACGCCTGCCATTCGAGCAGGCTGAGGCGCGTACCGCCGCCGTCTGTGCTGAAGCGGTCTATGACCACGTTGTAATCGCTGATAAAACCAACCAGGTCCGGTGCAGGGATCGAGATGCTGCCCCGCCAGCTGTGATATGAGTAGATGATGTTGTTGAGCAGCTGGTTGCCCGTATCGTTAGCGCCGGCGATATTGATCCCCCAGCGCCCATCCTCAGCCATGACGATCGTATTGTTCAAGACCAGGTTGTTCTGCGACCCGCTGCCGCCGTCTATCTGGTAGAGCGATATCCCGCTGGCGTGGTTTTTGTACAGCAGATTGTTGCGCACGATCGTATCGGTGACGCCGTCCATATTGATGCCCGAGCCGCCCCCGGGGCCGTTCTCGAAGATGATGTTGCCCTCCACCAACCCCGAGGAGATGATTCCATCTCCACCCATGCTGATGTCGCCGTTCATGTGCAGCCCGCACCCGTTATTGTGGTGCAGGATATTGTGCCGGATGATCGGGTAGTCACTGGAGTTGCTGATATAGATGCCGTGCTCCTCGACTGCGCCGTAGGATAGGCTGCCTTCGATCATCGTGTAGTCGCTGAAATCGGTAAAAATCCCCCAAACGCCGTTATCAGCGAAGACGCTATCGCGCACGGTGACGTGGTTCGACTGGGAGATGCGCAGCCCGGCGCGCTCAGCATGCTGGATGGTAAGACCTTGAACGACGACATAGTCGGCTTTCTCGATGAAAAACGCATCCCTCTCCTCACCGCTGCCCTCGACGATCACCCCCTCGCCGTTGGCGCGAAAAACGATCGGCGCGTGCGGCGCGCCGCCGGTCTTGACGATGATCCCACCTTCGTATGCGCCAGGGTTGATCAGCACCGTATCGCCGGTGCCCACCTGGGTGGCAGCGAAGCGAATTGTAGCCCAGGGTCTTACCGCGCTGCCGTCGCCAGTGCTGTCCGAACCGGATGAGTCAACGTAATACACCCGTCCCTGGGCTGAAGCAGCAGATACCGCGGTCAGGAGGATGAAGATAATCACGAGGCAGAGAAGAGGTTTCATCGATCAATCCTATAGAGGTCAGATCTGGGTGGGGTGCCGGAGATAGATGCCAGGCGCATTCACATTATAGAACAACAAACGATAAAACCCGCCTATCCCTAACCAACGCTTAACCTGACCGGTCAGGTGAAGCTATCAAAGCCCTGGTATCAAGGGGAGCACTAAAAAGTTGTTGCGGAATTATCGGGTTGTGTGGCTTGAGCGGCGAAGCCGCTCAAGCCACACAACCCAAACCCACAACATTTGAGTGCACCCATCATGGAGTTGGGGATTGACTTCAATGAATAGGCTTGATATAATCGGCTGAATAATAAACCGACGGTCGGTTTAATTCGGAGTACTGAAATGGCACGCACCATTAAAGAATATGACCGCGCCGCAAGGCGCAACGAAATCCTGGACGCCGCTCAACGTTTTGTGTACACCAAAGGCTATGAGCAGATGACGATCCATGATATCCTGGACGAGCTTCACATCTCCAAGGGAGCCTTCTACCACTATTTCGACTCAAAACAAGACCTGCTTGAAGCCCTCATCGAACGCTTGCTGGACGAGGCAGAGCAGAGGCTGAACCCGATCGTGCAGGATTCCAGCCTGTCTGCCTTCGATAAGCTCGAGCGCTATTTCGAAGCCGCGGCGCGCTGGAAAACGGACCGCAAAGATTTTATGCTGGCGCTGCTGCGCGTCTGGTATGCAGATCATAACGCCATTGTGCGCCAGAAAGTATTTGCTCTGACAGTCAAGCGCATCACCCCCATCATCTCCGAGATCATCCGCCAGGGCATCCGGGAAGGCGTCATAAACACCCCCTATCCTGACCAGGCGGGCGAGCTGTTTCTGTCTCTCTGGCAGACTCTGGGGGAAGTAATTTCACGGCTGCTTCTTACGCATGATGCTGACTTTCGTTTGATCCATACCATTGTCGCGGCTTATAACGATGCGGTGGAGCGCATCCTGGGAGCTGCCCCTGGTACGCTGCGTTTGATCGACCCTGTTACCCTCGATGAGTGGTTTGTTTACGTGGAAGCCCAACCGCGCCTCGCCAACCAGGCGCTGGCATAGCGCTGGTGATGCAGAAAGGAACCTGAATATGAGATTATATCTACGTCTGGCCTGGCGCAACTTGTGGAGACACCGCCGCCGCACGCTCATCATCGTCCTGGCTATGGGACTGGCGCTGTCGATGATGATGATGTACGACGGACTAGTCGATGGTTTTAACCAGGCGATCTACGGCAATGCGATCAAGGTGCTGGGGGGCAACATCCAGGTGCATGCAGACGGCTACCGCCTCAAAGCCAGCCAGACGCCGCTGCTGCCGTTGGCAGATGACCAGACCGTCGTCACGATGGCCGAGGCTCAGCCTCAAGTGGTGGCTGCGCTGCGGCGCATCAACACCGGCGGGCTGGCCAGCAGCCGGGAGGGTGCTTTTGCCGTGGGCATCACGGGCATCGAGCCAGAGAAAGAGGAAGAAGTCAACCTGGCCGCGCAGCACATCATTGCCGGGCGGTTTTTGACTGCCGACGACGCGGATGTAGTCTTCATCGGCAAAGGACTGGCGGACGCTATGGGAGTGCAGGTTGGCGACCGTATCACACTGACCGGACGCTCGGCGCACGAACAAATGCGCCAGCGCACGATGACGGTTGCCGGAATCTATGATCTGGGCATACCCGAAATCGAGAAACGCTCGGTGTACATCTCCCTGGCAGAGGCGCAAGATCTGTACGGTTTGAACGGGCAGTCCACCGAGGTAGGGATAGTGCTGCAGCAGGTCGGGCAGGAAGCTGCAGTAATCGCTGCCATGCAACCCTCTCTACCGGGCTACGAGATGGAATCTTTTGAGGACAATTATCCGGAGCTAAAATCCGCCCTGGCGACCAAAGGCAGCGTGATGAACATATTTGGAGTGGTTATCCTGGTGATTGCCGGGATCGGGGTTCTGAACCTGCTTCTTATGGCTATCTACGAGCGCACGCGCGAGATTGGTGTGCTGGGAGCCATGGGTTTTAAGCCGCGCCAGATCTCACTGTTGTTCATCCTGGAGGGGACGATGATAGGGCTGGTAGGAGTGGCTGGGGGTATTGCCTTGGGGCTGGCGTTCAATGGCTTGATGCGCTATACAGGGCTGGATTTTACCGCCTTCTCCAGCATGACAGAATATACTGCCTTGATCACTGACCGCGTTTATCCCGGTTGGGGAATAGACAAGCTCCTGGGGCGTGCTCTGACGGTGGCTATCATCGCTGCGTTGGCAGCGGTAATTCCTGCCCGCGAAGCTGCGCAGCGCGAGCCAGCCGAAGCCCTGCATTACGTATGAGGTTCTTATGACACAGCTTGTAAAAATGGCTTTTCGCAACCTGGGACGCAACCGCCGGCGCACTTTCTTTTCTGCGCTGGCGCTGGGGCTGGGATTGATGCTCCTGTTGCTGATGGCTTCCGTTCTCAAAGGCGAGATGGACACTGCCATCGAAACCGCAATCCGGCTACAGAGCGGTCATATGCAGGTGCGGAAAAGCACCTATGACGAGAACAAGACCAGCCTGAAATGGGAAGACCTGGTTGAAAATCCGGCAGGCGTGGCAGCCCAGATCGCTGCGCTGCCCCCGGTTCAGGTAGCCACGCCGCGCCTGTTTGCCAGCGGTATTGTCTCTGTTGGCGATGAAACGGCAGGGGTCAGGGTCTACGGGATCGACCCGCTCTCCGAAGCCAATGACCCTTACCGGGATGGTATGGTAAGTGGAGAGTACATCGTCCCCGATGACCGCGAAGGCTTGCTGATCGGTTGGGCGCTGGCGGATAAACTCGGTCTGGAAGCGGGCGACCAGGTTGTCCTCTCGGTCAACACCTCTAATGGCGATGTGAGTGAGCAGCCGTTCACCATCCGAGGTGTCTACACCACCCATACCCCCAGTTTCGACAGCATCACAGTCTTTCTGCCCCTAGCCAAGGCGCAGGCCCTCACACAGGCAGGAGATCATGCCAGCACGATCTTTGTGCTGCTGGAGGACACCGCCCAAACCGGTGCTGTTGTGGATGCCTTGCAAGGATCGAGCTACGCGGTGCTCACCTGGCAGGATCTGAATGAGTTGATCATCCAGACCGAGGATTTGGCCAACAGCTTTATGATTTTCTTTTACTTGATCGTGCTGGCTATCTCTGCCACGGTGATCATTAATACGCTGGTGATGTCGGTCTTCGAGCGCACGCGCGAGATCGGCATCCTGTCTGCTATTGGTATGAAAGGCCGCCGTATCATGGGCATGTTCCTGGTCGAATCCTCCTTGATCGCCTTTGGCGGGATTATTATCGGTCTGATCTTGGGCGGTCTGGTGGTGGCCTATTTCACCCGGAATGGCATTTACATTGGCAACATGGGTGTAACCGGCTATTTGCTCAGCGACAGGATCTATACTGAGCTGACCTTGAAAGATACGGTGAACCTGTCCCTGCTGGCGCTGGTGGTTACGCTGCTGGCCGGGCTGTACCCGGCGATCCTTGCGTCTCGCATGGAGCCGGTCGAAGCCTTGCGCACTGAGAAATAAGCGCCGGGCAGATTTGAATAACGATATAACATCCGTAAGGAGAAACAACATGGAAGTCGTAAAGATCGAGAACGCCACCCGAATTTACAAAATCGGTAAATTGGAGACGCATGCCCTGCGCGGGGTTAACCTCACCATCGAGAACGGCGAATTTACCGTCCTGGTGGGGCCCTCCGGTTCGGGTAAGACCACCCTCTTGCAGTTAATCGGCTGCCTGGACCAACCGACCAGTGGGCGTGTGATCATCAACGGCAAGGATGTCTCCCAGCTCAACCGCAACCAGCGCGCGGATATGCGGCGAGGGACGATCGGCTTTATTTTTCAGTTCTTTGCCTTGATCCCCACCCTGACGGCCTATGAAAATATAGAGATGCCGCTGCTCCTGAACGGCCATAAAGCCCCTGAGCGCCGCCAGAGAGTGATGGAGCTGTTGGCCGCGATTGACATGACCGAATTCGCCCATCACCGCCCGGACCAGCTCAGCGGTGGGCAGCAGCAGCGCGTGGCGGTTGCGCGCGCCCTGGCACCTGAACCGGCGCTTATCCTGGCGGATGAGCCGACTGCCAATCTGGATACCGCCAACGGCAAGCAGGTAATGGAGACCATGCTGCGCCTCAACCAGGAGACCGGCGTCACCTTTATATTTGCCACGCATGACCCGCGCGTGATCCAATATGCCCGGCGTGTGATCACTCTGCAGGATGGTCTCATCGTTGACAATCACGTTGCTGACGTTGAGCAGATCGGTGAGGAGCCTGTTCGCTTAGGAGCATAATTATGAAATGGTTGACGCTGACAAACAGGCTGGCTCTGATCCTATCGGTGCAGTTTTTGCTGGCTGGTTGCAGCGCATTCTCGGGAGCAACCCCAACGGCGCTGCCTACCATCGTACTGGATAACCCAAATACCACTGCTAATACTGCCGGTACAGCCTCCACCGGTGCAAACGCCGCCGGTGTGACGGCTTCGGGGATTGTTGTCCCCGGTCAGGAATCGCAGTTAGCTTTTGCGTTGAGTGGGCAAATAGAATCATTGAACGTCGCTGTTGGCGATCATGTCGACGCCGGAGAGGTCCTGGCTCGCCTGGCGGGGACTGAACAGCAGCAGGCTGCTCGATCGGCAGCTGACCTTGACGTTTTGATTGCCCAGCAGGCATTGCAGCAGTTGGATGACGACCTGATGGAAGAACAAACAGCTGCACTGCAAACGTATAAAGACGCTCGAGATGCAGTGCGCGATGCCCAGCGTGTGCTCAACGGCTTTAGTGTCCCCTCTGAGCCGATCGATATTCAGGTTGCCAGCTCGAATTTGGCCCTTGCTGAGCGCGCCTTGAATCAGGCCAAAAAAGACTTCAAGCCCTACGAGAACAAGCCGGAGAACAACTTTAAAAGGGCGGCGTTGCTCAACAAGCTATCGGACGCACAGAAGCACTACGACAATGCCCTCAAGCAGCTGAACCGGTTGACGGGTGTCATCGTCCCTGAGTTTGATAATCAGCAGGCCCTGTATGACCTGGAAATTGCTGAAGCCAGGCTGAAACTGGCCGAAGATAGGGTCGAGCTGCTCAAGAATGGTCCAGATCCTGCCGAGCTGACTCTGGCGCGTGCTCGTCTGAAGAGTGCCCAGGATCGAGCGGATGCAGCCCGTGATAGCCTGGCCAATCTAGAATTAAAGGCCCCGTTTGCCGGAACAGTCAGCAAAGTCAACTTCCAGAGCCAGGAATGGGTTGTCGCGGGTCAAACTGTCCTGGTGTTGATCGACCTGGATCACCTGCGCGTCGAAACTACAGACCTGAGCGAGCGCGATATTCCGCAGATTGAAATCGGCCAGACTGCCTCGATCTATATAGAAGCCTTGAATGAGGATGTGCCAGGGCAGGTGCGCGAGATCTCGCCGGTGGCTGACACCCTCGGCGGAGATGTAGTCTATAAAACGACCATCGACTTGAGCGCCAGTCCCCCGGGTCTGCGCGCCGGGATGAGCGTAGAAGTGCAGTTCGATGACGGTTAGGAACCTGGAATTTCTCTGCAGGCAGATCCCGACCTGAACAGATCAAGGTCGAGGCAGGCGCATGCAGATCTTGCTGCCGCTGTTAACCTGGCTATCGATGGCGATTGTCCCACCCTGGTCTTCGACCAGAGATTTAGCGATGGGCAGCCCCAGGCCAAATCCGGGGATGTCTGGATATGCATCGCCGCGGTAGAAGCGGTCAAAGACGTGCGCTAAGATTTCGGGGGGGATGCCGGGACCGTTATCCTTCACACAGATCAGCACCTGGTCGCCCGCCGTCTCTGCGGTGACGGTGATAACGCCCTGGGAATACTTCACAGCATTATCCAATAAAATCAGCAGGACTTGCTTGAGCGCATCCCGGTCGACCAGGGCGGTTACATCCTGTGCAGCCTCGACGATCTCCCGCCCCTGGTCCAGCTGGCGAGCCTGGCGGCAGGCCTCCTCGACTACAGGCTGGACGGCAATTGGCTCCAGGACCAGGCTGCGCCCGGCATCGGCGCGCGCTAGAACCAGCAGGTCGTTCACCAGGCGGATCAGGCGGTCGCTCTCTTCTACCAGGTCGGTGAGGACATCCGCCTGCTCGGTGTCAGGCAAGGGCGGGTCCCGGCGCAGGAGCGCCAGGTTGCCGCGCACCGTGGTCAGCGGCGTGCGCAGCTCATGGGAGACGTCGGCAACGAACTGGCGCTGCATGCGGAGGGCCTGGCTGACGCGCTGGTAAGCGTCCTGCAGGCGCGACAGCATGGAGTTGAAAGTGATCGCCAGCTGCCCAACCTCATCGTTGGGACCCGAATAATCCACTCGCCGAGAAAAATCGCTCTCCGCACCGATCTCTCGGGCGGTGCGGGTGATCTGGTGGATAGGGCGCAGGGTGATGCCGGAGATCCACCAGCCGATGCCAAAGGCCAATAAGATCGTCAGCAGGCTGGCGATGACCAGGGTGGTGCCGAGACCAGCCAATGAGCTGTCGCGCTCGGCGAGTGGGCGAGCAGTCTGTACGATTGAGATGACTTCGCCGTTGGCGATAATTGGCCGGTTGTAGATCAGCAGCCGTCCGCTATCGGTCGAGGCGATCTCCCACCAGACTTTCTGGCTGTGCAGCTCCTGGAGTCCGGCTGTGCTGAGCGGCAAAGCATCTTCCTCGACACCGAATGGGCTGGCGACCAATTCCCCATTTGCATCCAGCACGCGCACGATCTCGCGCTCACGTATGCCTGCAAAGTTTGGATCTGCGGTAAATACCTCAAACCTTTCAGGCGGCGGAGTGTCCGGCGCGGGCATCATGAAGGGTGGGCGGCTGTAAGCCCACGAGACAGACGCGGCGAACCGCTCGCCGCTGCGAATCAGCTCCTCTTTCAGGGTACCCAGCGTGGAGCGGGCCTGGATGGTGTAAAGCGCAGCCCCGAAGACGATCAGGGTCAGTGCCAGAATGGCAGTATAAAGCAGTGTCAAGCGCAGTCGAATGGACATCATTCCTCACGCAATACGTATCCCACCCCACGCACGGTGTGGATCAGGCGCGAGCGACCGCCAGCTTCGAGCTTTTTGCGCAGGTAGCCGATGTAGACTTCCAGCACATTGTCATCGCCCCCGAAATCGTACCCCCACACCTCGTTCAAAATGTGACTGCGCTCAAGCACCTGGCGCGGGTGGCGCAGCAGGAGATGCAGCAGGTTGAACTCCGTCACCGTGAGCTCCAACTCCAAGTCGCCGCGGCGCGCCTGGCGCGTTAGCGGGTCCAGGATAACGTCGGCGTACTCAGCCTTCTGGTTCTCGGGCCGGGCTTCTACCCGGCGCAGCAGGGCATGCACGCGCGCCACCAGCTCAGCAGGAGCAAATGGCTTTACCAGATAGTCGTCGGCGCCGCTCTGCAGGCCTTCTACCCGGTTTTCGATGGCATCCCGGGCTGTAAGCATCAGCACCAGCGTCCGGTCCTCTTCGTCCCGTAGTTTGCGCACCACGTCCAGGCCGCTCATCTTGGGCATCATCCAATCCAGGATGATCAGGTCAGCAGTCTGGGCGCGCAGTGTGGACAGCGCTTCCTGTCCATTCGTGGCGGTGAGCACGGTCAGGTTCTCATACATCAGCGTGCGCTGAAGCATTTTGAGCAGCTTGACGTCATCATCGGCGATCAGCACGGTGGGCATACGTTTATCTCTCGAAGCGATATTACCACAATGTCTATGGGCTGTCTCAAAAACAAGATATTTTTGAGATCGCCTCTAATATATGCGAATATGCTGTGAAAAAGCTGTGAAATGAGACCTGTGGAGATATTCTCAGCGAATTCACAGCATTTTCTTGGCTTTCTCACAGGCTGGGATCATAAAATGACATTCGAATCAACAGGATTTTTCCAGGTCTGATAATACGATAGTAAATAGCCATCACCAAAGTTTGGAGGTTAATAATGAAAAAGAAAAGCATTTTAATTACAGCTATCATAGTGGTAGCTCTCGTTGGCGGAGGGTTGGGATACCGGGTTTGGGCCAGCAATCAGGCTGCCGAGGAGGGCCAAGTGCAGACCACGACCATCTCGCGCGGGTCGTTGGAGTCCACGCTGAGCTCATCAGGAACTACCCGTTCGGGTCAGAGTGCAACGATCACCTGGGAGACTTCCGGAAAGATCGGCGAAGTGACCCTCCAGCCGGGCGATAAGGTCCTGGAGGATCAGGTGCTGGTTGCGCTGGATCCGAACACTCTCTCGACCGAGATTATTCAGGCAAAACAGGATTTGATCGATGCCCAACAAGCGCTGGATGATCTCTTGAACTCGAAAACACAGCAGGCAAAGGCTTTGCAAGCTGTTGAAGATGCCCAAAGGGCCCTGGACGAGCTGAAAGTAAAAGCCGCCGAAGCGAGCAGCGCCGCGCAACTGGCTGTGGCTAATGCCCAGGATGCCCTGGATGATGCCATACGCACCCGCAATGCCATGAATTACCCGCATTCTTCTGATGAATTGGTCCTCGAAAAGGCAGAGACCAATTACCTGTTGGCCAAAGCGGACTATAAAGAAGCATCTAAACAGTATAGAAAGTTTGAAAAGAAGAAATTGACCAACCAGGATCGCGTCCGGGCCCTCACCAACCTGTTGGCAACCAGAGATAAGATGGATACAGCCTTCGCCACCTATAACTGGTACCTGCAGAACTACTCCGAGGTCGAGATTGCCCAGGCAGATGGTGAGCTGGCTGTGGCACAGGCCAATCTGGATGTAGCGCAGACCGAATGGGAACGTGTAAAAAATGGCTCCAGCGAAGCAGAAATTGCCGTGGCAGAAGCCACCCTGGCGGATGCGCAGCGTGAATGGGCCCGCGTGAAAGACGGAGCCAGCCAGAGCGATATTGATGCTGCCCAGGCTGCAGTGGATGCTGCCCAGGCGTCTCTGGACAATGCTCAGCTGCTGGCGCCTTTCGACGGGACGATCACCGAAGTGGAGGTCAAAACCGGCGATATCGTCAGCGCAGGCGAGGCTGCCTTCCGCGTCGATGACCTGGACTCCCTTTACATTGACCTGCAAATCTCAGAAGTAGATCTGGCCAGCTTGAAGGTCGGGCAGCAGGTAGTCATTGAATTTGATGCCATCGCCGACAAAGAATATACTGGCGAGGTCACAGAGATCGGTATGATCGGAACCAATTCGCAGGGTGTGGTCAACTATCCGGTTACAGTACGGGTCACGAATGCAGATGAGACCATCCTGCCTGGTATGACGGCTTCAGTGACCATTATCCTCGACCAGCGTGAGGACGTCCTCCTGGTGCCGAACAAAGCCATCCGCACGAGCAATGGACAGCAGTACGTAACGGTGATGTTCGAGGGGCAGCAGATCAGCGTCCCGGTCACGGTTGGTCTGGTAGGCGACTCGATGAGCGAGATCACCAGCGAGCAGCTCAGGGAAGGCGATGCGGTGGTAATCACCGGCAGCACCTCGACGGCTTCTAGCGAATCAGGCGACAGGGTATTTATGCAGGGACCTGTAATAGAGGGTAATTTTGCCGGTGGTGGGATGATGCCTCCCGGTGGTGGTATGCCGTAAATCTTTAGCGGATGACTGGATGGCGCCGGTCGAGCGCCGCCTGATAGGGCACCGTGACCAAGTTTGCATCACAATGCGGGTCAGCGGCAGCACAGGAAAACCGCACTATAACAGGAGATAAAAATGAAAAAAGCTTTGGTAATTATCGGATTGGTTGTATTGGTAGCGCTGGTCGCCGCGGGCAGCTTTTATGGCGGGATGACTTTTCAGACCAGCCGGGACAACCAGGCCAGCCAGATTCGACAGGAATTCATGGATGCGCGTGGGCTTTCCGAAGACCAGGTACCCGGTGGTTCCCAACCCGGGGGCGGGCAGTTCCAGCCAGGCGGCGGCATGGGCTTTGGTGGACGCGGCGTCACCGGTCAGGTGAAGTCCGTCGAAGGCAACGTGCTGACACTCAGCACCGCGCAGGATGTCACGACCGTCAAGCTCTTGGAAGACACTCAAATCGAGATGACTGTTGATGGGATCATCGCCGATCTGCAAGCCGGCATGCGCGTGATGGTGACAGGTGAAAGTGATGACGATGGGGTTATCAGCGCCAGCCAGATCACGATCCTCAGCGACGACATGCCCGCCTTTCCGATGGGCCAGGGGGGAGCTTATCCGCCACCAACGGGAACGGAGCCGTAAGATGATCGAAGTCAAAGACCTGACCAAGATTTACCGCCTGGGCAGCGTGGAGGTGCCTGCCCTGCAGGGTGTATCCTTCCGCATCGAGCGCGGGGAAGTGGTCGCCATCATGGGAGCCTCAGGTTCGGGCAAGAGCACTCTGATGAACATCCTGGGCTGCCTTGACCTGCCCACCAGCGGTGAGTATCTCCTGGATGGCAAGAGCATCGCCGGGATGAACGAAGACGAGCTGGCTACCATCCGTAACCAGAAGATTGGTTTCGTCTTCCAGATGTTCAATCTGCTGCCGCGCATGACCGTGCGCAGGAACGCCGAGCTGCCGCTCATGTACAATGGCGGCAAGCCGGAGAAGGAGATCCACCAGCGCTCAGAGGCTATCCTGAGTGCGGTGGGGCTGGGAGACCGTATGGCTCACCGGCCCACCGAGCTATCCGGAGGACAGCAGCAGCGCGTGGCGATTGCCCGGGCGCTGATCAACGAGCCAGTCCTGCTTTTGGCCGACGAGCCCACCGGCAACCTGGACTCCCATACCGGGGCAGAGATCATGAATCTGCTGCTCGGTTTGAACAAAGAGCAAGGACTTACCCTGTTGATCGTTACCCATGACCCACAAATTGCATCCCACGCTCAGCGGGTGATCCATCTGCGGGATGGGATGGTCGATGGCGGTCAGAATTAGGAGTTCGCCATGAGACTATATCATCTTTTTGTTGAAGCACTCGAAAGCCTAAATGGTAACAAAATGCGATCGATGCTGACTGTGTTGGGCATCGTCATCGGCGTGGCGGCGGTGATCGCCATGCTCTCCATCGGCCGCGGTGCGCAAGCCTCGATAACATCTCAAATCGAGAGCATGGGCACCAACCTGATCTACGTCTCACCGGGCAGCACCAGCGAGGCTGGGGTACGCAGCGCCGCAGGCTCAGCAGGTACATTGACCACTGACGATGCTGATGCGCTGAGCAGCCTGTCGAACGTGGTGGCGGTCGCTTCAGAGACAAACAGCTTCGTGCAGGTGGTTTACAAGAGTGCCAATACCAACACACGCCTGGTGGGCGCCACACCCGATTATGCTGCCGTCAGCGACATGACCCTAGAGGATGGTGAATTCTTTACCGAGGATCAGGAAAACGCCCGCTCCCTGGTGGTCGTGCTGGGCAACTCTGTCGCCGAAGACCTGTTCGGGAGCACTGCCGGTGTGGTTGGGCAGAAGGTGCGAATGAACGGGCAGCCGTATAAAGTGATCGGTGTGCTGGAAAGCAAAGGCGGCACCGGATTTATGAACCAGGATGACCAGGTGTTCATCCCGCTCTCCACCGCCCTGAAACGCCTGGTGGGTGGCTCCCGCTTCCGCGGCGCAGCCGTGATCAGCCAGATTACCGTCAAAGCCAGCGACGCAGATGCTGTCGAGCAGCTGGTGAACGATGTCACCCTGCTGATGCGTGAGCGCCACGAGACGGTCGAAGGGGCGGATGATTTCACGGTCACCAGCCAGGAATCCACCCTGGACGCCGCCACTGAGGTAGCGGATACCCTGACCATCTTCCTGGGCGGCATCGCCGGAATCTCGCTCATGGTCGGCGGCATCGGCATCATGAACATCATGCTCACCACGGTCACCGAGCGCACACACGAGATCGGGCTGCGCAAAGCGGTCGGCGCCAAACGGCGCGACATCATGCTGCAGTTCCTGGTCGAATCGATGGTGCTCAGCCTGCTAGGCGGCTTGATCGGCGTGGCAATCGGCTGGGGCATCGCCCGCCTGATGGGGCAGATCCAGTTCAGCGGCAGCACTATCACCCCGATGGTCGGGCTGGACAGTATCCTGTTGGCAACACTTTTCTCGATGGGGGTGGGACTCTTCTTTGGCATCTACCCGGCTACGCGTGCTGCCCGCCTGCAGCCGGTGGAGGCCTTGCGTTACGAGTGATTATAATTAAATCTAAAGGTCTTCAAGACCTTTGAGATTTTGAAAGTCGAGGTTTTTTAGGAGTTTGAGATGTCTTGGAAGCGCGTATTCTACACTTTGTTGGTAGTGGTCGTTGCCGGTGTCTCCGCCCTCGCCGGGGTGTTGGCGGGTGGACTGGCAGTTTACCGGGCTGTGCGCCAGGGCCAGCTGGAGAGCTTGAATTCACTGGCGCAGCCATTGGATGCAGTTCCCGTTAGCAGCGAAAGCCCCGGGATGACTCTGGTGTACGACACCACTGATATCGAGACCAGCATCACCCAGGCCGTGCAGAATGTCGGCCCGGCAGTGGTCACCGTGGTTGGCACGGTCCCTGGACAGATGACGTTCTTCGGGCAGACTGGCGATTCGACGGTGAGCGGCAGCGGCGTCTTTATCGCGGAGGATGGCTATATCCTGACCAACAACCACGTGGTAGAGGATGCCAGCCAGCTGCAGGTCATTCTCTCGGATGGAAGCCAGCAGGATGTGACCCTGGTTGGTACCGATATCTATGCCGACCTGGCTGTACTGAAGATGGCAGGCGCAGTCCCCGCGGTAGCAGTCCTGGGCAACTCGGAAGTCCTCGACCCAGGCGAGACGGTGATCGCTATCGGCTCGCCTTTGGGCGACTTCAAGAACTCCGTCACGGTAGGCGTTGTCAGCGCGACCGGACGGTCAATCGATAGCGGTCAGGGGTACCAGATCGAAGGCTTGATCCAGACAGATGCTGCCATCAACGAAGGCAACTCGGGCGGTCCGCTGGTCAATTTAGCAGGGGAGGTGGTTGGCATCAATACCCTGGTGGTACGCGGCAGTGGCAGCGGGACGGTTGCTGAAGGCCTGGGATTTGCCCTGCCGGTTAACACTGCCAGGGCGGTCGCCGAGCAGATCATTCAAAAGGGGTATTACTCACGCCCTTACATGGGTATCCAGTGGCAGACTGTTTACCCCTATCTTGCCCGGCGCTACAACCTGCCGGTGGAGTGGGGTGTTTATGTGACCGAGGTGGTCGCCAACAGCCCGGCCAGTGAGGCCGGCTTGCGCCAGGGTGACATTATCACCAAAATTGGAGATGTGTCTATCGACGAGACGAACTCTTTCATCAACGCTTTGTACAAATATCAGCCTGGCGACCGGGTAACCGTGGACGTGGCCCGGGAAAGCCAGACATTTCAGGTAGAAGTCACCCTGGGTGAGACAAATTCAGGATAACAACAGGCCATCTCCTAAACACGGGGTTTTGGGGCCTGCTTCACGGCTTTGCCACCAAGCACACCCCAAACCTTCATGTTCGGCTCTCATTGCCGGGGCGGAGAGCCGCTTCGCCGGTTCGCAAAGACCAGCAGCCCAATCCCAATCAGGACGGCGATTACCCCGTAGATAGCCCACTTAACCTGCCTGGTCATAAAACTTCCCGGCAGGAGATTGATCCCCTGCAGGAACCAGACACCGCCGGCCAGGATGAGCAAGGCTGCCAGTATGTTCAGAATAGGTTTCATTTTATAGTGTTGGGCGGGTGGTCAATAAAACACCGTTTTGTGATGGGTCGGAAAGCAGCAGCCCATCGCGTATTTGACTGGTAGGCACTCCTGCGCCATCCAGGCGCGCCAGGACTTCATCCAGGGCGCGTTGATCCGGCAACTCGACGGTGAAATAGCGCAGCCCGAGCGCATCTGGCGGCGGGGGTGGCGCGCCTTCCCCCTGCCAGTTGTTCAGCCCAACGTGGTGGTGGTAGCCGCCTGCAGACACGAAGGCAGCCCGAAAGGATTTTGCTACGCCCATCACATCAAAGCCGATCAGACCGTGGTAAAAGTCCACCGCCTCATCGATGTTGCGGACATGCAGGTGGACGTGGCCAATACGAGTCTCCGGTGGTACTGGCACATCCAGACGGTCATCTTCCCTCAAGTGGGTGAAAAGCGCTTTAATGTCTAACGGCTCGCGGCCATCGCTTAATGTGCCGTCCGCCCGCCGCGTGACGTATTCACCGCTCGCCATGCTCCAGGAGCCATCCTCCGGCGATTCGGTGTACAGCTCGATGCCGTTGCCTTCGGGATCGTCCAGGTAGGTGGTCTTGGTCATGATGTGGTCGGTGGGGTAGTTGGGATACTCGACGGCAAACAAACGCGCCATGGCGCGCGCCAGCTCGCGGCGATCGGGGAACAAGATTGCGAAGTGATACAGACCGGTCACGCGGTGATAGCGATGGTAGCCGGGTCGCTGCGACAACTGCACCAGGTCGGGTCCACCGGCGCCTAAACCGGCTGATTCGCCCTCTCTCCAGTGAAGCTGGAGGCCAAGCATATCGCTGTAAAAATGCACCTGGCGGTCCAGATCAGCCACGTTCAGGGCGACCGCCCCTATGCGGGTCTCCGGGTGGATAGAGATGCCGGGCTCAGGTCTGGTTTGTATGCTGGGGTTCATTGAATAGATTTCCTCTTCCTTTCACCAATACAAATAACGACTGTAGCTAATACTACAATTGTAGTATAAATTATCCAAGTTATGCATTTCAGGGGAACCTGATTACCCGTTTGCAACTCTAAAATCTCGACTCTTCCCCCTCTCAATCCCCCGATCTCCCATTCTCCAACTTTAGCGTTATCGTAAACATCGCCCCTTCGCCCGGCGCGCTCGCCGCTGTGATCGTCCCCCCATGCGCTTCCACAATTGACCGGGCGATCGCCAGGCCGAGACCCGACTCGCCGTTCGAGCGGCGGGCGCTGTCGCCGCGGTAGAAGCGGTCGAAGATGTGCGGCAGGTCATCAGGTGGGATGCCGCTGCCGCTGTCGCGCACCCGTATATGCACCTGGTCACCTGCCTGTGTGGCTGATAGGCTGATCTCGCCCCCCGCCGGTGTATAGCGGAAGGCATTCAGTATCAAATTATCGAGCACCTGCGCCATGCGTTCGACATCGATGCCTATATCCGGCAGGCTCTCTCCAGGCTCCACCCGCAGGGTGATGTTTGCCTGCTGGGCAGCGACCGCGTGGCGGGCCGCCACGCGCTCCAGGAGCGAGCGCGGATTGGCAGGCTGCCGGTAGAGCGGCATCTCACCTGCATCCACCAGGGACAAGGTGCGCAGATCATCCACCAGCCGGTTGAGATGGTGGGTTTCCTGGTGCAGGATTTCATAGACCTCCGGTGTACCCTGCAGCTTCCCGTCGCTGAGCGCCTCGGCGTAGCCCGTGATGACGCTCAACGGTGAGCGCAGGTCGTGGGCGATGTCGGCGGTCATCTGGCGCCGCGCCCGCGTGGCTCGCTCCAGGTCGAGACTCATCTTGTTGAAAGATTCCGCCAGCTCTCCGAGCTCATCCTTGCTGCGCACTTTGACCTGCATCCCTAGTTTGCCTTTGGCGATCTCGACGGTGGCAATGGTCAGCTCTCGTATGGGGCGCGTCAGGGTAAGAGCCAGCAGGCTACCTAAGATCAAAGCCAGAGCGGCTGCCACCAGGGCGCTGAACAGGGTCGCGCGGTTGACATTCCTGAGGAACAAATCCTCCGCCGAATCGGGGATCCACTTCGGCGGGGTGCGCGCCAGCAGCAGCCAGCCCGCCGTCTCGCCATCAACAACCAGCGGGACGGCCTTCTCCAGGTCGGCATCGGCCAGCTTTTTGCCGGTCTGTCCTGGCGCTGCGCTGAACAAGACCGTCCGGTCCGCCCCCACCAGGGAGAAAGAGGTCCCTTCTCGGCGAAAATCCCTTCCTTCGATGAACTGCCCTCGCCCCTCAAAAGCAGATTCCAGGCGCCCGATCACACCCGTCCAATCGCGGTTGGTTTCGTAATAGTTAACCAGGCTGTTGACCAGGGCTTGCTGATCCCGGTTCAGGATAAACTCGGTGAAGGCGTTGCGCGTCCGGTGGCGGATGATAACTGCCACCAGGACGGAGCCGGTCAGGCCGATCAGCAGGAAAGCCAGGGTGAGCTTAACGATGATGGAGCGCATGGTGTACCCCAGGGTGGTTATTCACGGGATGTAAAGCGGTACCCGGCTCCGTAGACGGTTTCGATATAGCGCGGCTCTGCCGGGTCAGGCTCGACTTTGGTGCGCAAGTTGCGAATGTGGACATCGATTGTGCGCTCGTAGCCTTCATATGCCGCTCCCTGCAGACGATCGAGCAGCTCAAGGCGTGAGAAGACCCTGCCGGGGGCTGACATGAGGGTTGCCAGCAGGTCAAACTCCGAAGGCGTCAGGTCGACCAGTCGCTCCGCGACGCTGACGATGCGACCCGCCCGGTCCAGGGTGATATCGCCTGCCCGTAGGGTCTCCAGGTCGACGCGCTGCTTTTCCAGGCGGCGAAGCACGGCACGCACGCGCGCCGCCAGCTCGCGCGGGCTGAATGGCTTGGTGACGTAATCATCCGCGCCCAGCTCCAGGCCGAGCACCTTGTCGTTTTCTTCCAGCTTGGCGGTCAGGATGATCACCGGAGTATCCGCCTCGCGGCTGTAGGAGCGCATGAAGTCGTAGCCGCCCATCTCCGGCATCATCAGGTCGAGGATGATCAGGTCAGGCTTTTCATGGCGAGCAACGAACAGCGCCTCTCGACCGTCGCCTGCAGTGACGACGTTAAATCCCTCCTGATCGAGATAGGATTTCAGGAGTGTGCGCAGCTCCAGTTTGTCATCCACGACCAGGATTTTCTTTGCCATGTTCGTACTTTGACCTCGAAGGTTTCGGGTGTGTGCGACGGCGCAGCCGCCGCACACACCCGAAATAACAATTCATCAATCCACTCTACATTATATCCCCCGCCATTGGGTGGCGGGGGATAAAGGGGGAGAGGGATGACTTCACTTATATAGGCTGTGTGGTCTGGATTACCTCCAAATCTCTACACATCAGCATCGGAAGGTGAAGTCTCTGACGGTGTTGAAGGCAGCGCTGGCGCACCCTCATCCCAACCCCCGTGACCGCCATGGCGTCTGCCGAAGCTGCCTGGGCCGTCGAAGCCTTTCAACCAGCCCCTGGCGGACATATTCTCCAGGATCTGGTCCGCCTGCGCCTGGGTGATGATGCCGCTTTCGACAGCCTGATTGACGGCAGCCTCAAATGCGGACTGCATTGCGGAGCGGAAATCCTCGCTGTTAGACAAAGCATACTGTCCCTTCAGTAGGTCGGCTTTTTCCTGAGTCAGATTGCCGTTAGCCACTGCCTGGTCGATGCGGCTATTGAATGCGGTTGCGATAGCAGCCTGCAGTTCATCAGCAGAGATGCCCAGAGCATCCGCCAGGAGCGCCTGGTAATCGATGCCGTTCTCGCTCAGCCAGCTTCCCCAGCGCCCGCCGAAGGGATGAACGGCGCTGTTCTCGCGCATCTCTTCGGCCTGTGCCTGGGTGATCAGCCCGGCTTCGAGCGCCTGCTGGATGCCAGCCACTTTGGCCTGCGCATAGGCGGCGGTCAGCTCATCGACCGTGATCCCCAGCGCATCTGCCAGCCCTTCGCTGTTAGCTCCACTGCCGAAGTCTCTGCCGGTTCCCGGGCGGATTGAGCCGTCGGGACCTTGCGGCTCTGTGGTCGGTGCTTCTGGTGTAGGTGTTTGAGCGCTGGCGGAGCGGAAAGCAAAGGCTCCATATACACCCGCCAGGGCCACTGCCGCTACCAAGACGATCGTTATCAGCTTTTTATGACTCATTTGTATGGTTCTCCTTGTGTGAAATGTTGTATGTTGAAGATGTGATCCTCGGTGGATCTATCTGCAAGCATAACAAGCACCTGTTCAGAAATTGTTAAGAAGCAATTTGGATATTATTTGGTTTTATAACCATTAGACGCTATTCATTTTGGACGAGGAAAAACACGGATTTTACGGAAAAGTCATTTATGTTAAAGAAAAAGGGTATCTGCGGCAGAATACACCGCAGATACCCCAATATCTGTAGCGGAGGTAAGCAAATTCTGGCTACTTGACCGTCATCGACAGGTAGACGGCGTGAGCGTAGATCGTGAATTCTGCCGGATTCGATGCGCCTCCGCCCGGAGCCGGGTTAACCACGGTCACGGCTCCAGACCCGCCAAAGGCCACCTCCAATCCGTTCAGCGTCTCCCACAGGTCGCAGCTGCCATCGTTGGGGTTGTCTGCCACGGCTGTGGTGTTGACGGTGGTCGTGCTGGCATTGGCGGCGTCAGCGCTCAAAGGGCCGGTCTCCTGGTCTGGCGCTGCGCGCGTGTAGGAGGCCAGCCCTAGGGTTGGATAGGCTGCCAGGGAGCCGAGTATCCAGGCAAATAGTAAAGCGGCTGTTAATAATCTAGATTTGATCGACGACATTGGATGCACCCTCCTGGTGGCAATATTGACTTCCCCGCTGTTAATTGTACCAAGTAGGTATTATATAGATAATTAGTATTACAGCGCAAGGTAGCGAAAAGTCAGACCAGGTAGCCTGAAAGCGAAAGGCATGGTATCTTTCTCCGACCACAGCCACGTGGGAAGGAGAAGAGGAAAACCATGCCTGCGGAAATTGTAA
>Ga0105095_10000004_pt1 | contig 87521 bp, 85 predicted proteins | sample PPLLak2March2015_2_FD_79180 | JGI IMG/M metagenome (GOLD analysis project Ga0105095, IMG submission 79180) | Freshwater sediment microbial communities from Prairie Pothole Lake near Jamestown, North Dakota, USA - PPLs Lake P8 Core (3) Depth... | ecosystem: Environmental > Aquatic > Freshwater >...
GCATGTGTCTCGCTTCCCACGTTGCCCGGCTTACCGCATTCGACCGTGACGGACGGGCAGAGTGACGCGAATGCCGCCGATTGCACTCCGAGCGGGCGCTTGAAGTACACGACCACGCGCGAGAACAGCGTCGCAAGGTGGAGCACCGACGCCTCCAAGCGGTTGACGCAGCCGTAGTGCGGGTTGATGCCGGTGTTGTTGTGGATGTCGATGCTGGCGAACACCTGGCGCGCCCGCATCTGGTCGACCACTTCCAGCGTCATCGTGTGCTCGGCCAGCCCGCTGGTGTCGGCGCCGGGCCACACCCGGTTGTAGTCGGGTTGATCCTCGAGATGCCGCTGCCCTTGGGCGGCGGCCTGCACGTTGCCGATGAACAGCGACAGCGCGCGCGGCAGCTCGCGGTCGCGGTGGTTTCCCAGCACGCTTTGCACAGCCTTCAAGCCGGTGTCTTCGTTGCCGTGCAGGAGCACGCTGACGAACAGGGGTTGCGTGCGGCGCCCGGGTAGATGGATCAGCGTGGGGCCGGGGAGAATCTGGTGCAACCCACCGGCAGAAGCGTAGAGGAAGTCGTCGGGAAGGTCAGTGCGGACGGTCAGCATCGTTTTCAGAGCCTGCCTCGGACTCGATCCGGGGAGGGGGATGGGTCATGTTTGCGCTGAAACTCATCCCCAGCCCGCAGGACCATAGAGGGAGTGTGCATCGCGGCGCGGTGTTGCATTCCGGGGAACTTCGGTCTGGAGGCGAGCGGGCTAGATCGGCCACTCGTGCACCGGCATGGCGCTGCGCTGGTGCTCGAGGTAGTCGGCGGTGAGGCGGAAGAAGTCGCGTCCATACCGGTCGACGTGCGCACGCTGCCAGGCGGCGCCATTCTGGCCGGTGCGTACACGCGTCTGCGCGATCGCGAGATAGCGCTCGATGTCGTCCTCGTCGGCGCCGAGCAGCAGCAGGCCCTCGCGCGCCATGTGCAGGATCTCGTCGAGCAGCAGGGTGCGAACAGCTACATTGCGTCCATCGAGCCACACGATGCGCGCGTCCATGCCGTGGCGCGCCGCCTGGTAGAAGTTCTCCCGCGCCTGCGCGAAGGGCAGATCCGCTTCGGGCGGCCGGCGCAAGCCCGCGAGGAAGCGCGACGCGCCCAAGTACACCGCCGCGTTGCTGATCATGTCCACGATGCTCGGCCCCGCTGGCATCACGCGATGCTCCACGCGCAGATGCGGCACGTTCGCCTCGTCGAACCCGATCAGCATCCGGTTCCAGCGCCAGATCGTGCCGTTGTGGAGGCGGAGGTGGCGCAGCTGCCCGGCGCCATCGTCGAACCGCATCGGCAGCAGAACCGGGAAGTGCTCGACGTTCTCGCGGTAGCACTCCAGCGGGCTGTCCTGCAGATATCCCGAGCCGAAGGTTACCCGGCGCTTTTCAGCGTTAGCATCGTCGCCCACTTCCACTGCCTGCTCGAACAGCGGGATGCGCGTCTCGTCCCACAGGTCGCGCTCGAACAGGAAGGGCGAGTTGGCGGACAGCGCCACCATCGGCGCCGACAGGATCTGCGCTGCATTGAAGTAACGTACCGCATCCTCGGCGGGCGCCTGCAGATGCACCTGGAATGAGGTCGTGGCGGCCTCCAGCATGACGTCCGCATGGGTGAGGGCGAGACGCTCGCGCCCGCTGATGTCGAGCCGGACGGGACGCCCGCCGCGCAGACTCAGCACCTGGTCGTTCAGGGCGTAGTAGCGGTTGAGCGGCGAGATATTCGTCAGAGTCAGGTCCTGCTGGCGGATGGTGGGCAGAATGCCGATCATCGCAAGCTGGCACTCGAGCTCGTGCGCGACCTGCAGGCAGTGGCGCCAGGTCCCGGTCAGCTCCTCTTCGAGCCGGCGTAACGCCTGGCCCGCCAGCGGCTGGGGCGTGCCGTTGAGCTCGACGTTGAATTTGGACAGCTCGGGTACGACCAGCGGGTTGTTGAGCCGTGTCAGGTACTCCTGGTTGCGCGGGAGAGGAAAGAAGTTGTGGTCCAGCAGCCAGGCTTCCAGCTCGAAGCCGCCAACGTACGAGCCCTGGTCGAAACGACCGGCGCGCAGCCAGGCTTCGAGCAGCGCAGTCTCTTCCGCCAGACGGGCCCCGAAGCGCGCGAAGTCTTCCGCCTGGAACTGAACCCGCTCGATCTCCTGCCCCACGCCCCGGCCCTCCTGCGACAAGCCTGCATGAGAGTGTCCCGCCCGGCCGTAAGAGGGGCCTTGACCGGGATCAAGCCCGCGAGGCGGCCGGTGCGGCTCAACGGGACAGGGGTGGAACGGTGGCGAAGAGTCTGGTCCGTCCGACCTTGTCCCATGAGAAGACGTCGTAGTCGTGTCCGCCCGGACCCTCCATACCCGGCGAGCCGACCGGCATGCCCGGGACGGAGATGCCTGCGACATCGGGCTGCTCCTGGAGCAGGCGCTTGATCTGGTCGGCCGGCACATGGCCCTCGACCACATAGCGGCCGATCTTGGCGGTATGGCAGCCGGCTAACCGGGACGGTACGCCGAGCTCCCGGCGCACTGCGTTCAGGTTGGCGGCATCGCGCGCGTCGACCCGGAAGCCTGTTGCCCGCAAGTGCTCGGCCCATTTCTCGCAGCAGCCGCAGCCCGGGCTTTTGTATACAGTGATGGTATCGTTTGACTCTTGGGCGGTCGCAACGCCGACGAGGAGCAAGGCGGCTGCCAGTAGCAGGCGGACAATGCGGACGGCGGAGGGCATGGGCGGTTCCTCAGGTCGAGCTGATTGGTTCGATCGCCCCCAAAGGCCTTCGTTCCCGGGGGTTGCGCGGTAGGGGCGCAGGACCCACTTATCTTATAATTGCGCGCGCCGGCCGTGCTGGCGGAGTCTCGAACACCGGTCGAACCCGGTCTGAAGGGAAGTGGGCTGACCAGATGCGCTGCACCTGTCGAGCGAACGCTTGTGGGCCTGGACCTGCCGCCACCCGGCAGGCGCACAGGTGCGTGGCCCGCTGCACGCTGACCGCCTGATCCTCCATGCAGCTCTTCGCCTTCGGCATCAATCACCAGACCGCGCCCCTCGAGGTGCGGGAGCGCGTCGCGTTCAACGCCGAGGGCCTGCCGCGAGCCCTGCGCGACCTGGTGGAGCATGAGCCGGTGCATGAGGCAGCCATCATCTCCACCTGCAACCGCACCGAGGTCTACTGCAACACGCAGGAGCCCGCTAAGGCCGTGCAGTGGCTGGCTGACTATCATCAACTCAAGACCGCGGCAGTCGAGCCCTACGTCTACACCCTGCCGCGCGAGCGTGCCGTGAAGCATGCTTTCCGGGTTGCCAGCGGACTGGACTCCATGGTCCTGGGCGAGCCGCAGATCCTGGGACAGCTCAAGCAGGCGGTGCGCAGCGCCGAGAAGGCCGGCACCCTCGGGCTGGTGCTGCACAAGCTCTTCCAGCACACGTTCTCGGTGGCCAAGGAGGTGCGCAGCCGCACCGACATTGGTGCAAGCTCCGTGTCGATGGCCGCCGCTGCCGTGCGCCTGGCGCAACGCATCTTCCCCAGCGTCGCCGGGCAGAAGGTGTTGTTCATCGGCGCCGGGGAGATGATCGAGCTGACGGCCACGCACTTCGGTGCCCAGCAGCCACGCACGGTGACCTTCGCCAACCGCACCCTCGAGCGTGCCGAGGAGCTCGCTGCGCGGCTGGGCGGGCAGGCGGTGTCGTTGAACGAGCTGGCCGAAGTCATAGCCGGGCAGGACATCATCGTGACCTCCACCGCCAGTCCGCTGCCCATCATCGGCAAGGGCATGGTGGAGAGCGCGCTGAAGGCCCGCCGCCATCGGCCCATGCTTATGATCGACTTGGCCGTGCCGCGCGACGTCGAGGCAGAAGTCGGTCGGATGGACGACGTGTTCCTGTACACGGTGGACGATCTCGGCAAGATCGTCCAGGAAGGACACGACACGCGCTCACAGGCGGTCAGCCATGCCGAGGAGATCATCGACGCCAAGGTCCTCGACTTCATGCACTGGCTGGCGGCCCGGGAGGCGGTGCCCACCATCCGTGCGCTGCGCGACCAGGCCGAGCGCGCTCGCCGCCATGAGGTGGAGCGCGCACTGCGGCGCCTGGCGAAGGGCGAGCAGGCCGAGCAGGTGCTGGAGGCGCTGAGCCAGGCGCTCACCAACAAGCTGATGCACGGGCCCACTTCGGCATTGCATCACGCCCAAGAGGCCGATCGCGAGACCCTGGTCCGGCTGCTCGAGCGCGTGTACCAGATCCGCGCCAAGGAATGAAGCCCAGCATCGCGGCGAAGCTGAGCCAGCTGAGCGCCCGCTTCGAGGAGATCAATCACCTGCTCGCCTCCGAGGGCGTGACGCGCGATCTGGATAACTACCGCAGGCTGTCGCGCGAGCACGCGGAGATCGGGCCGGTGGTCGAGCTGTTCGGCGCCTATCGCCGCACGCTCGCGGATATCCAGTCGGCCCAGGACATGACGGCCGACCCCGAGATGCGCGAGCTCGCCGAGACCGAGATCAGGGTGGGGCGCGAGCGGCTGGTGGCCCTGGAAAGCGAGCTGCAGCGGCTGCTCTTGCCTAAAGACCCCAACGACGAGCGCAACATCTTCGTGGAGATCCGCGCCGGCACCGGCGGCGACGAGTCGGCGCTGTTCGCCGGCGACCTGTTTCGCATGTACGCCCGTTATGCGGAGCGCCGACGCTGGCAGGTGGAGATCGTGTCCCACAGCCCTGGCGAGGTCGGCGGGTACAAGGAGATCATCCTGCGGATCGTCGGCGCCGGTGCCTACTCACGGCTGAAGTTCGAGTCCGGCGGCCATCGCGTGCAGAGGGTCCCGGCTACCGAGACGCAGGGACGCATCCACACCAGCGCCTGCACTGTGGCGGTCATGCCCGAGGCGGATGAGATCGGCGAAGTCGCAATCAATCCCGCCGACATCCGCATCGACACCTTCCGCTCTTCGGGCGCAGGGGGGCAGCACGTGAACAAGACCGACTCGGCCGTGCGCATCACGCACCTCCCGAGCGGGATCGTGGTGGAGTGCCAGGACGACCGCTCTCAGCACAAGAACAAGGCCCAGGCGCTGTCGCTGCTGGCGGCCCGCCTCAAGGACAAGCAGACGCGCGAGCGCCAGGCCAAGGAGGCGGCCACGCGCAAGTCGCTGATCGGCAGCGGCGATCGGTCGGACCGGATCCGCACTTACAACTTCCCTCAGGGCCGTGTCACCGACCACCGTATCAACCTCACCCTCTACAAGATCGGCCAGGTCATGGACGGCGAGCTGGACGAGCTGGTAAACGCGCTCATCGCCGAGCATCAGACCGAGCAGCTCGCCGCCCTGGCCGAGGAGACGGCGGCGTAAGTATGCAGTCTCCGGCGAGCGCCGGCGCCGTATGGATGCACGACGCCAAGCGTCTGGCGGATGCGCTCGGGCTCGGCAGTCGCGACGCCAGGGCGGAAGCCGAGCTGCTTCTGGTCCGCGCGCTGGACATACCGAAGGCACGTCTGCTCGCGCACCCGGAGCTGGCTGAAGAGGCCAGCCGCAACCCCCGCTATCTCGACTACCTCGAACGACGCCTGGCCGGGGAGCCCATCGCCTACATTCTCGGCGAGCGTGAGTTCTACGGGCTCGACTTCCGCGTCACGCCGGACGTGCTTATCCCACGTCCGGAGACCGAGTTGCTGGTGGATCTGGCGCTGGCGCGCATTCCCGAGGCGGAGCGGCGCCGGGTGCTCGAAGTCGGCACCGGCAGCGGTTGCGTTGCGGTGGCCATCGCCCACCTGCGCCCGCGCACCAGGGTGATCGCCACGGATGTGTCGAGTGCGGCGCTGGCCGTGGCCCAGGATAACGCTCGCCGGCATGCCGCAGACAATGTCGAGTTTCGCTGCGGCGACGGCTTTGCGCCGGTGCGCGCGGAGCGCTTCGACCTGATCCTCTCCAACCCACCCTACGTCGCCCAGGACGATCCCCACCTGCTGCAGGGTGATCTGCGTTTCGAGCCGAAGCTGGCGCTCACATCGGGCGCAGATGGCATGGTCGCACTGCGCTCAACTATCGCCGAGGCGCCGGACCGGCTGCAGGCAGGCGGCTGGCTCCTCCTGGAGCACGGCCACGCGCAGGGGGAGGCGGTGCGGGCGCTGCTGGTCAGCTGTGGCTTCAGGGGTGTGTTTACCGAGCCTGATCTGGCCGGGCAGCCGCGGGTGAGCGGCGGGCGGCTGGCGCCGGCCGCGTAACCGCAACAGGTTGCGCCGCGGGACAAGGGGGAGGGCCCAGCCAGAGGTGGGGCGGGGGCGCTAACAGGCGGGGGCGCTGACCTGTTGGGGCCCTGACCTTGTGGCAGCGCAGTGAAACCGCTACCATTGATCGCCTGTCAAAAGGGTGTCCGCAGGGATGCCCTTCTTCGTTTCCGAGGTGAGCGATGAGCGTTCAGGACCTGATCCGAAAGCAAGTGACCGAAAACCGCGTTGTGCTGTACATGAAAGGCACGCCCGATGCACCCCAGTGCGGGTTCTCCGCTGCGGCGGTGCAGATGCTGGAGGCCTGTGGCGCCGAAGAGGTGGCCACGGTGAACGTGCTGGCCGACGCCGAGATCCGCCAGGGCATCAAGGACTTCTCCAACTGGCCGACGATCCCGCAGCTGTATGTGAACGGCGAGTTCGTCGGGGGCGCGGACATCATGCGCGAGATGTACCAGAACGGCGAGCTGCAAAAGCTCCTCAAGTAACGGGAACCGGTGGCGCAAGGGCTGGCAAATGCCAGCCCTTTTTCATTTCTGCTTCGGCGCATTACCAGGTGGCGCCGATTTCCACCGACCTCATCGTGTCCTACCTGACCGAGCACGTGCTCGGTCTGGCGCGCTCGGACTAGTTCCAGTCCGCGGTCTTGCGCGGCGGGAACCGGGCCGGACCGGACGACGTCCAATCGATCGAGACGGAGGAACTGGCGTCGATGCGTGCAACGCGTGGTGTGGTGCTGCTTGCCTGGCTCGCAGCGCTGCTGTTGGCAGGTGCAGCAGGTGCTGCGTCGGGCCAGACGCTGGCCGATGCCGAGCTGGCGGCAGCGCTGCAGGGTGGCGGCAACGTCATCTACTTCCGTCACGCCGACACCGGTCCGGCCTATCCTGAGCCGCCGACGGTGGATCTCGAGCGCTGCGAGACCCAGCGCAACCTCAACGACGCGGGCCGGGCCGAAGCGGTCGAGATCGGCAGACAATTCCGACGCTTAGGGATAGCGGTCGGCGCCGTGCTCTCCAGCGAGTTCTGCCGCTGCAAAGAGACGGCCGAGCTTGCCTTTGGCCGCTATGAGACGGCACCTAGTCTGACCGGTGTTGCCCGCGGCCCCGAGTTCGCGCAGGCGCGGCAAAGCGCCTCAGAAGGTTTGCGCGCACTGTTGTCGAAACCACCGCCGGCAGGGAAGAATACGGTGCTCGTGTCACACGGCTTCAACCTCATCGACCTCGAGGGGCTCTACCTGAGCACGCAGGGCGAGGCCGCGGTCTACCGCCCGGACGCGAGAGGCGGTTATTCGTTGCTCGCGCGTGTCCTGCCGACGCAGTGGTCGAGGTTACCGGCGGGTCGGTGACCGACGCGGTCGCGCCACCGTTCGCGCGATCCGAGTGCAGGCTGGCTCGCCCGGACTGGCACTCAGACACACCTCTCACCACGAAGGCACGAACAAAGGCTAAGTGCTTGAGCCGGACTGCCGGGTATAATCGCCAGCCATGACCGACGACATTCCTCGTTCCCACCACGACATGGGTGGTCTGCCCGCCAGCCCGGTGGCGCCGAGCGAGCACGATTACGCGCTGTGGGAGAAGCGTGTGGACGCGCTGCTCGTGCTCCTGACCAGCGGCGGGCGCATGACAGTCGACGAGCTGCGGCGCAATATCGAAGCGCTGGGTGCGGACGCGTACGACCGCATGAGCTATTACGAGCGCTGGATCCATTCGATCGCCCAGACGCTCATCCAGCGGGGCACCATCACCATCGACGAGTTCGGCCGCAAGATGGCGGATAGCGAAGCCCGCGCGCAGCGAGGCGAGCTGTGAGTACAGCCGCGATCTCCCCGCGCTACTGTCCCGGCGAACGCGTCAAGGTGCGGGCGGCCTATCCGCCTGGTCATGTGCGCACGCCCTTCTATATTCGCGGCCACAGCGGCGTAGTCGAACGGCTGTGCGGCAACTACCCGAATCCCGAAGAGTTGGCCTACGCCCGCCCGGGATTACCTGCGCAGCCGTTGTACCGCGTGCGTTTTCTGCAGCGGGACGTCTGGCCGGACTATGCGGGCCAGCCTGCGGACAGCGTCGACGTCGAGATCTACCAGCACTGGCTGGAGCCGGCCTGATTTGCGCCCATGGCACACGCTCATCACGATCATCACGACCACGACCATCCGCATCCGACGCGGCCTGACCAGGACGACCGGCTGACGTACTACCAGACCATGGAGATCGCGGTTCGCGAGCTGCTCGTCGAGAAGGGCATCCTGACCGCGGACCAGATCCGCCGCCAGGTGGAGGACATGGACAACCGCACGCCGCTGCGTGGCGCCAAGGTCGTCGCTCGCGCCTGGACCGACCCCGCCTACAAGGCCCGCCTGCTGGCCGAGGGCAACCCCGCCCTCGAGGAGATCGGACTGGACCGCGGGCCGTATAGGCTCGTAGTTGTGGAGAACACGCCCGCAGTCCACAACGTCATCGTGTGTACGCTGTGCTCCTGCTATCCGCGCTGGCTCCTGGGCCTGCCGCCGGACTGGTACAAGAGCCGCAACTACCGCTCCCGAGTGGTGCGCGAGCCGCGCTCGGTGCTGCGCGAGTTCGGTCTGGATCTGCGGGATGACGTGACCGTGCGCGTGCACGACTCCACCGCCGACATGCGCTATCTCGTGCTGCCCGCGCGTCCCGCCGGCACCGAGGGTTGGAGTGAGGAGCAGCTCGCTGCGCTGGTTACCCGCGACACGATGATCGGCGTCGCCGTGCCTCGTCCGGCCAACCCTTGAAGCGCATCAATCACGGAGGGACAAAGAGGAGAGCGGGGTCCTCTCCGCCTTTGCGGTGATGGTTTTGGCCAGCGCCAGCGTTCAGGCAGTCGCGCCCGCAGGCAGGGCCGTCCGCGCAGCCAGAAACGCCGGGATCTGCTCCGCCGGGATCGGGCGGCTCACGAGATAGCCCTGGATCTCGTCGCAGCCCTCGGCGCGCAGAAACTCCAGCTGCGCTTCGTTCTCCACGCCTTCCGCCACCACCTGCATGCGCAGGCTGTGGGCGAGAGCGATGACGGCGCGCACGATGCTGACGTCGTCCGAGTCCCCGGGAACATCGTGCACGAAGGAGCGGTCGATCTTCAGATAGTGGATGGGCAGGCGCTTGAGGTAGGCCAGCGAAGAGTAGCCCGTGCCGAAGTCATCCACCGACAGGTGTATCCCCAGCGCGCGCACCGCCGTGAGCAGCTCCGCCACCTGCTGGCTGCGCTGCATCATCACGCTCTCGGTGATCTCCAGCTCCAGCGCACCCGGATCGAGCCCCGTCTCCTTTAGCGCCGCGTTGAGGCCGTCCAAGAAGCCTGCGGCATAGAACTGCTGGGCCGATATGTTCACCGCTACGCGAATCGGGCCGAGGCCTGCTTTGCGCCACTGCGTGGCCTGGCTTGCTGCCGCGCGCAGTACCCAGTCCCCGATGTTGCCGATCAGCCCCAGCTCTTCCGCAAGCGGAATGAACTGCGCCGGCGGAACCAGTCCGCGCTCCGGATTCATCCACCGCACCAGCGCCTCTACGCCGGTGATCTGCCCCCCCTGGAGGGAGACGCGCGGCTGGTAGTGCAGCACGAACTGGTTGCATTCAGCAGCCGCCTTCTTGAGCTGTGTCTCCAGCGCAAGCCGGTCCACGTTCGCCGAGCCCATCTGCTCGGAGTAGAACTGCATGCAGTTGCGCCCCTGCTCCTTGGCGCGATACATGGCGATGTCCGCGTTCTTGATCAGCGTCTGGGGCTCGGTCCCGTCCCTGGGGAAGCTGCTGATGCCGATGCTGGCGGTGAGCACGAACTCCTGCCCGCGCACCGCCACCGGTTCGTCGACTGCCGAGAGCAGCTTCTGGGCGAGAGCGGTGAGAGCGTCGCGATCGGTCACTTCTTCGGCGATGACCACGAACTCGTCGCCTCCCAGCCGGGCCAGGATGTCGGACGCTCGCAGGCCCTCGCTCAGCCGCCTGGCCACGATCTGCAGCACCTCGTCGCCGACGTCGTGGCCGAGTGCATCGTTGATGGTCTTGAAACGGTCCAGATCGATGAACAGCACGCCCAGCGAGGCGTCGTTACGCGCCGCGCGGTTCACGGCGTGCGACAGGTGGCTGTTGAACAGATTACGGTTCGCCAGTCCGGTCAGCTCGTCATAATGCGCGAGGCGGATGATCTGCTCTTCCGACCTGCGCCGTTGGGTGATGTCCTGGAACGAGCCCCAGACCCTGGTGGCCTTGCCCTGCGCCATCTCGGCCGCGCCGGTGGAGCGCACCCAGATGCGCCGGTTCCGGAACGTTATCAGCTGCAGCTCGAGGTCCCACGACTCGCCGTGGGCGAGCGCCCGGCGCATCGCTTCGCGGATGAAGGGGGCGCTGTCGGAGGCGAAGAACTCCAGGGAGCTTTCCCACGTCGGCGTATAGTCCTCCGGGGTCACCTCGTGGATGCGGTAGGTCTGGGCAGTCCAGTACAGCTCGTCGGAGCCCACGTCCAGCTCCCACGCGCCGATCTGTGCTGCGCGCTGCGACTGCTCCAGCAGCACGCTCTGGCGCCGCAGTGCGCTGGCACTGGCGCGTAGGGAGTGCTCCGCCGCGTCGCGCTCGGATTCGCGCGCCTGCTGCTGCCGCACCGCCCACAAACCGGCGAACACGATAGCCAGCAACGACACGCCGAACAGCAGGGCTGGGACCTGCATGTGGCGCAGCCAGGCTTTCCACACCTCCGAAGCAGGCATGCGCATGTACGCCGTGATCGGGAACTGATCCAGCCGCTTGTATGCGACGATGACTTTGTCCCGACTGAAGAACGTCCCCGCCCCTTCAACCGAACCGGCCGCGGGGAAGTTCTCGCGCTCGAGCGTGTCGAGGAGCACCCCCTCGTGGCGTTCGAGGAACGCCTGGCGCGCATCCGGAGGCGCCGGGAAGCGACTCTGCAGATAGCCGTCGTCGCGCAACAGCCCGATCGTCCAGCGGTCCGGCAGGGACAGGCCCTGCCAGATGGCCTGGTGCCGTGCCAGCGGAACGACCAGGGACAGCACCAGTGACGCACGGCTCTGGGCGTCCACGACGCGCACACGCACCGGGAGGATCCAGTCGTTGACGCGGGATCCGAAGCGCGCGCGGCCGATAACCGGCCCGTCGCTGGTCAGGACCTGCGCGAAATCCTCGCGGAAGACAGCATCGCTGCTATGGGCAGGCGCCGACGCCGTTTCTTCAGTGGTGGAGGCGATGAGGCTGCCATCGGTGCGGAAAGCGTATACACCGGCGAGGTTCGGATCGGCCGCCTGGTAGCGCAGCAGCCGGGCGCGCAGCGCTGCGGGATGCTGCGCGCCTGCGTGTAGCGTCACGTCCTCAGCCAGGATGGAGGCGCGCTCGCTGTAGCGCTGCAGAAACATCTCCGACGATACCGCGCCCAGCTCCACCAGGTTGCGCAGATCGGCGAGCCTTTCCCGCTTCACCGCGTGCCAGCTGAAATCGATGTATGCGGCCGCCACGCCGAGAAGCAGCAGCACCAGCAGCCCGAATAGAATCGCCAGCCGCTGCGTCAGTCCCTTGGGTCGGATAGTCTGGCTGGCCAGGGTCATCGGGCGCGCTGGGGCGAGTCGGTTGGGCAACGGCTGATCGGCGAGTTCTGGGGAGTATGGCTATCGCAGTCGTCGAACGTGCCTGCGACGAAGTTATATCGGCTGCGCCCCAGAGAGCCTTGAGCGCTGGACACGAGCAGGCGGGCGGCGGTCGGATGAGCAGTTTCGCGGGAGGCGGCGGACCCGATCGCGGCACGCATCCCCGCACAACAGCCGGATTGCTCGCGCCGTAGAACGGGTGCGACAGCGCAACCGGGCGCCTGCTGCCCTGTTCCGGCGCCCCGCTACCCAGCCGCGCGCGGACAGCGCGCAATCATCAGGTACAGGCCTGTCAGCACGAACAGCGCGAACCAGATCAGCGCCCACTCCGCGATGGACAAGCCGAGGAACGTCCAGCCGACTTTGGCGCAGTCGCCTTCGCCCTTGAAGATCTTGGGCAGCACCTGCGACAGCGGGAACGCATCGAGCATGTAGGCCAGGTCCGGGCCGCAATCCAGCACGTTCGGGGGGTTATGCTGAAGCCAGCTCTGGCGCGCCGCAATGCCCGCGCCGGTGCCTGCCGCCAGCGCAATGAGCAGGCCGTAGACAGCCTGTCCCACGCGTTGTGGTCCGTGCACGGTAGCGAGCAGCGCGATCAGGCCGACCGCGACAAAGGCGTAGCGCTGCAGGATGCACAGCGGGCAAGGTTCCTGGTTCTGGGCATGCTGCAGATAGAGCCCGTACCCCATCAGGCCGGCGCAGACGAGAAAGACCGCGAGAAACACCCAGCGGGAGGCAATGGCAGGCATATGGGGCTAGATCGCCGCCAGGGCTCGGTCCAGGTCTGCGATGAGGTCATCGGCGTCCTCGATCCCGACCGACAACCGCACCAGATTGTCCGTGAGCTTCAGCTCGGCGCGCCGCTCCGGGGGGAGCGAGGCGTGGCTCATCAGGCCGGGGTGGCCGATCAGGCTCTCCACTCCGCCCAGGCTCTCAGCGAGCGTGAACAGATGGCAGTGCTCGAGAAAACGTTTGGTGCCCGCCAGGTCGGTCTTCAGGTAGGCCGAGATCATCCCGCCGAAGCCCTTCATCTGCTGTGCGGCCAGCGCATGCTGGGGGTGCTTGGGCAGGCCCGGATAGATCACCTGCTCGGTCTTGGGATGAGCGTCCAGCCAGTGCGCGATCTTCAACGCGTTGGCGCAGTGCCGTTCCATGCGCAGCGGCAGGGTCTTTACGCCGCGCAGGGCCAGGAAGCTGGTGAACGGGTCCATGATCGAGCCGATGGCGTTCTGCATGTACTCGAACTGCTCTTTCAGGCGGGCATCGTCGCCGATGACGACCACGCCGCCCACCGCGTCGGAGTGTCCGTTGATGTACTTGGTGACGGAGTGCACCACGATGTCGAAGCCAAGCTCCAGCGGCCGCTGCAGATAGGGCGAGGCGAAAGTGTTGTCGCACACCGTCAGGATCCCGCGCGGCTTCGCGAGGCCGGCCACCTGCGCCAGGTCGGTCACCTTCAGCAGCGGGTTGCTCGGCGTCTCGACCCAGAGCATCCTGGTGTCCGGGCGGATCGCTTGCTCGAGTGTGGCGGGACGGTTGGGATCGACGTAGCTCACGCGCAGTCCCGCCGTGCGCTTGCGCACACGCTCGAACAGGCGCCAGCTCCCGCCATACATGTCGTCCACCGCGAGCAGATGACTGCCGGCGTCGAGCAGCTCCAGCACCGTGGCCATGGCGCTCAGGCCGGAAGAGAACGCGAAGCCGTGCGCCCCGCCCTCCAGGTCGGCGACACAGCGCTCGAAGGCCATGCGCGTCGGATTCTGGGTGCGCGCATACTCGTAGCCGGTGTGGTCTCCCGGCGAGCGCTGCTTGAACGTCGAGGTGGCGTAGATCGGTTGCATCACCGCGCCGGTGGTCGGGTCCGGCTCCTGGCCGGCGTGGATGGCGCGGGTCGCGAAGGCTGGCTTGGGATGCTTGGCGGTCATGTCTGCACTGAAGTCAGGGATCAGGGGGCACTGCGGCGCGCAGGGCGGTCATGGGATGCGCCCCGCATAGGGCGGGCGCGCTCTGCGCTGCCCGACGAAGCCTGAAGTCTAGCAGGCCGCCGGCCCGCCCGCGCGGCCGACTTGGCGATCCCGCGACCGACGTCCGGGGGCGAGGTTGGCTGCCGGCGGCAGTTGCGATGCCGGCCGGATCGGCGTAAAACCTCGGTCTCTGCGGCCGCAATGTTCCGCTCGCCGCGGTGCCGAGCCGCAGCGTCCCCGGGCAAGGGTGGCGGCGGCTTACCAATACGAAACGAAGGAGGAGACATTCAATGGAACGAGTCCAGCTTCACAAGTTCATCGACCTGAGCAAGCCAGTAGACAGGAAACCGGACGAGAACACGCGTCGTAGCTTCCTGGCGAAAGTCGGCGGGATCGCTGCCCTGACCGCGATGGCGCCGCAGGCCTTCGCGCGTAACTTCATCGATCAGTACGATCCGGACGGGCCCATCGCCCGGTATCCGAATCCCGATGTCATCGTCCTGGACAAGCGCTTCAAGTACAAGCTCGGCAACACGCCGATCGTGCGCCTGTACCGCGGCACCATGTGGGCCGAGGGTTGCGCCTGGAGCGGGGTCGGCCGCTATCTGGTCTGGAGCGACATCCCCAACAACGAGCAGCTGCGCTGGTGCGAGGAAGACGGGCATGTCGGCCGCATGTTTCACTACCCGTCGGGCAACTCCAACGGCAACACCTTCGACTACCAGGGCCGGCAGATCTCGTTCGAGCACAGCACCCGGCGCGTGGGGCGCTACGAGCTGAACGGCAGCTATACGGTCCTGGCGGACAAGTCCCCAGACGGCAAGGGCCTCAACGCGCCCAACGACGGCGCCGCGCACCCCGACGGCTGGTACTTCTTCACCGATCCGGGCTACGGTGGGCTGATGAACTACGAGGGTGAGCGGTTGAGCACCGGCAGCCCTCAGCCGCTCCAGAAGGAGGCGGTGTATCGCATCGACGCGCCGGGCAAGCTAGAGAAGGTGGCCGATGAACCCTTCAAGCCCAATGGGCTGTGCTTCTCGCCCGACTTCAAGAAGTGCTACATCGCCGACACTGGCTTGTCGCACTATCCGAATGCCAAGAGCGTGATCTGGGTGTACGACGTGGTCGACAAGAAGCTGCGCAACCCGAAAGTGTTCGCCAGCATGGAGATGAACGGCAAGACCGGCTTCGCAGACGGCATCCGCTGCGACGAGGACGGCAACGTGTGGGCTGGCATGGGTTGGGTCGGGGACGGCTATGACGGCGTGCACGTGTTCTCGCCCGACGGCACTCGCATCGGCATGATCCGCATGCCCGAGATCATCTCCAATATCACCTTCGGCGGCAGCAAGCGCAACCGCCTGTTCATGACCGGCAGCACGTCGCTATATGCGGTATACGTGGAGACGCGCGGCGGGACGCTGACGTAAGCCGCGCAGCACGAGGCAGGGAAGCAGGCGGGGACGTCGTCCCCGCCTTTTTTTGCGTGCCGGCTAGAACCGCACGCCTAACCCGCAAGTAACGGCATAGTCGGCAGTCAGCTGCACGCCGTTCACGTACTGATAGAGCGGCAGCTGCAAGAACAGCATGCCCTGCACACGGCTGCCCAGTGCGACGCTGACCCCCGGTGACACGTACAGGAACGTGCCACCGCTGTCCTCGGGCTCGGCTTCGTCGCCGCGATCGCGATCCCGGAACACCGCATTGAGCTGGACATACCCGGTCCAGCGTCCACCCAAACCGTGACGGTAGCCTAGGTCGGCGAAGATGCGGTCGCCGGGACGGTACTCTTGCCTACTGTCCAGGGCGCTCTCCCAACGGGCCTGGGCGAACCACCCGTTGCCGTCGGGACGAGAGCCGTTGACGAACAGGCCGATCAGTGCGTCGGTGGTGCCGGTGCCCGGCTGGAGTGAGCGCTCCGCCACATCCCCTGCGTCGTTCGCCACGTCGTAGCTGCCGGTGGGGAGCTTCACGCCGAGGCTTCCGCCTGCGGAGGCGAGCCGGTCGTTCCACGAGGCGAAGCGGTAGCGCCCCGAGACGCGGGCGTCGCCCAGCTCGGTGAACTGCCAGGTTTCGTACAACTGCGCGCCATGATGGTTGTGGATATGGGTGTGGTCGCGGTCGACCAGGGGCAAGGAGGCCGACACGCCCCAAGTCGGGTTGAAGTTGTAGTCGATCAACGCGATCCAGTTACGGTTGATGGTGCGCACCTCGTCGTGGTGCCCCGGGATCTCGCCTACCCCCACGGCGTCGGATCCCGCCCTGGGTTGGTCCTGGTCGATGTACTCGAAGCGCAGGTCGAACCGGCCGCCGCGGCCAGTCCACTCGCCCTGGGTGCTCCAGTTGGTGTTCACCGTGCAGAACGCGGCGCCGCAGGCCGCCTGCGCCGGGCCTGCCGCGAGCAGCCAGGCGCCCAGCGCGCTGGCTGCAAGGAGGGGGTGTCGCATCGCATGCTCCCTTGGCGGCTGGTTAGGGATCGGGAGCAACGAGTTTAGGCGGCGAGCAGGTGACCGCAATGCGACGCTTCGCCGCATGCGGCACTGTGTCGCAGGTTAGCCAGAGGGATAGGTCAGCCGCGCACGGGGCGCTTGGCGAGCTTGCGCTGGAGGGTGCGGCGGTGCATCTTCAGGCTGCGGGCAGTGGCAGAGATATTGCCGCAATGCTGTGACAGCACCTGCTGGATGTGCTCCCATTCGAGGCGCTCGATCGACAGCGGGTGGTCGGCGAGCGGCACGCCGGGATCACCTGCCTGCCTGCCGAACGCGCGCACCACCTCGTCTGCATCGACCGGCTTGGCGAGGTAATGGGTTGCGCCGAGCTTGATGGCCTCTACTGCGGTCGCGATGCTGGCATAGCCGGTGAGCACGACGATGGGCGCCTGCGGCGCGACGGCGCGCAGCCGCGGCACCAACGACAGCCCCGACTCGTGTGCCAGGCGCAGGTCGATGACGGCGTAGTCTGGGGCACGGGTGTGCATCGTCTCCAGTGCGTCGGCAGCGCAGCGCACCAACTGCACGGCGAACCCGCGGCGGGACAGCGCTCGCGCCATCACCTCGCCGAAGACCCGGTCGTCGTCCACCAGCAGCAGCTGTCTGGGCATGGCTGGCGCCCTCAGGGTTTCAGTCCCGCGCCGGGCACCAGCCCCACGGGAAGCTCGAGCCGCGTGCAGGTGCCACCGGCCTCGCGATTGCGCAGGCGCAGGCGTCCACCCAGGCGCTCGATCGTGGCGCGGGCGAGGAACAGACCGATCCCCGAGCCTGCGGGCTTGGTGCTGAAGAAGGCCTCGCCTGCCCGCTCCCGCGCTTCCGGGACGAGCCCCACGCCGCGATCGCGTATCTCCAGCGTGAGCTCACTCTGGCTCCAGGAAGCATCCACCTCCACTGCCTGGGGCGAAGCGTCAGCCGCATTGTTGATCAGGCTCAGGATGGCTTGCGCCAGCGTCTGCTCGGCGAAGATCGCCGGCGCCGGTAGCGGACCCTGGAGCCGCTGTTGGAGCTGCACCGCCGGACGCATCAGGCGCCACCGCTCAAGTGCCTCGGTGAGGAATTCGTCGAGCGGCCGGTAGCTGGCGCTTTCGGCGCGCGCAGCGCCCGCTGCCGCCACCATTCGCGTGATGGCCTGCTTGCAGGTGTCCACCTGGCTGCGCAGGACGGCGATGTCACCAGCGAGCGCAGGATTGCGGGCGTGGTCGCGCCCCATCTCCCCCAGGAGCACTGCCATGGTGGACAGCGGGGTGCCCAGCTCGTGCGAGGTGCCGGCAGCCAATGCGCCGAGGGCGACGATGCGCTCGTTGCGCAAGGCTTCTTCCGTGCGGGCGGCGAGCCATGCATCACGTTGCCGGATGTCCTGGGCCAGGCGCACGACGAAGAATGCAACGGCCAGGGCGGAGACGATGAAGTTGACCCACATGCCGAGCAGGTGGAGCTGGAACTGGGCAGCGTGTGCCTGATGATCGGACGAGGGGCCGACGGAGGGTATCGCGAACAGCCCGGCGTAGCACGTGACCGTCAGGGCGGTCATGCTCCACGCGTACCGGGCAGGCAGCGTGATGGCCGCGATGATCAACGGCAGCAGGTAGAGCGAGACGAAGGGGTTGGCGGTTGCGCCCGTGACCGACAGCATCACGCTGAGCAGGACCACATCCAGCAGCAGGTGGCCGAAGAACTCGCGGTCGGAAACGGGCCTGCGCCAGCGCAGGCGCACAGCGGTCAGCAGCGTCACGAGCGTGTAGCCGATCACCACTAGCACGCCCCCGCCCAGAGGAAACGGCAGTGCCAGCCAGGCGTACCCGACTGCAAGCGCCGCCACCTGCGCCAGCATCAATGCGCAGCGCAGCCAGATCAGCCGCTGCAGGCGGCGGTCGGAGGATGGCATGGCGCCAGAGGTCGGGCTTGCGGGCGGCATGGGCGCAATTCTAGCCCTGCTCGATCCAGCGGCGCTGCGGCAATTTGCCGCACAGTAAGTGCGTGATCGGTGCTCGTCGGGAACGGGGACGGGAGCGGATACGGGCAACCGCCATGGCCGCTTCGAGCGGCTCAGTGACCACAGCCCCCGGGCTTTGCGGGGGAATACCTATAGCCGTCCTGGGCTGACCTCGCCGCGGTCGATGGTGAACAGCGCGTCCAGCATCTCCCGGGAATGGGACAGGTCCGACTCGGTGAGCAGGATCGACAGCCCTTCCTGCTTGAGGCCGGCAATGACCTCGGCCAGCCGCCGCGCCAGCACCGGCGCCACGCCCTCGAAGGGCTCGTCCAGCAGGAGAACCTTGGTGCCGCACATTAACGCCCGCGCCAGGGCCGCGAGCTTCTGCTGCCCGCCTGAGAGCTGCATCGCCTTGCGGCTGGCGAAGGCTTCGACTTCCGGGATCATCTCGTAGACCTTGGCGAGGCGCGCCTCCACGTCGCTCAGCCCCGCCGCCCAGGCCGGCATCAGGACGTTCTCCTCGACCGACAGGTTGGGTACCAGGCGTCGGTCCTCCGGCATATAGCCGATGCCAGCGCGCGCACGCTGGTGGGTGGGGAGGATGTCCAGCGTGGCGTCGTCGAAGTGGATCGAGCCGTTGCGTACCTTGAGGATGCCCATGACGGCGCGCATGAGGGTCGTCTTGCCCGCCCCGTTGCGCCCGACCAGACCGGTGAACCTCCCCGCGGGCAGCTCCATGTTGACGCTGCGCAGGATGCTGACCGCGCCGATGGAGACGTCCAGCCCTTCAAGCCTGAGCATGGCGCCCGCTCTGCACGTGGAGGTCCTCGCCGATCACGTACTTGCGCACCTCCGCGTCGTCGAGGACGGCGTGGGGCTCCCCGTCGGCGATGATGCGTCCCTCGTAGAACGCGAGGACGCGGTGGGTGTAGCGGCTCACGATATCCATGTCGTGCTCGACGAACAGCACGGTGACACCCTGCACCTTCAGTGCCTCCATGACCATGTCCATGAGGCGGAACTTCTCGTCGGCCGACACACCGCTGGTTGGCTCGTCCAGCAGCAGCACCTTGGGCTGCCCGGCCACCGCCATGGCGATGTCCAGCAGCTTGCGTACCCCCTCGGGCAGCAGCCCGGCGGCCTGTCCGCGGTACCCGGCCAGGTTGAAGCGCTCGATCAGCCCTTCCACCTGCTGCTCCTCGCTGCCTCGCGCGCTGTCGGCCGCGCGGCTCGAGCGGGCGGCGACGCCCACCCCCACCATCAGGTTGTCGTGCACGCTGAGCGTGTTGAACAGCTGCGGAATCTGGAACGAGCGGCAGATCCCCAGCCCCGTGACCACGCGCGGCGACAGCCCGGTGATGTCGCGCTCCAGATAATGGATGCTGCCGGAGGTGGGCTTGAGATAGCCCGTGACCATGTTGATGAATGTGGTCTTCCCCGCGCCGTTGCTGCCGATCAGGCCCACGACGCTGTCCTGCTCGACGCGCACGTTGATGTCCGCGGCCGCGGTGACCGCACCGAAGCTCTTGTTCAGGTTGCGTGCCTCCAGGACGCTCGCCATATCACGTCGCCTTGCGCCCGCGCACGAAGATCGACCACAGCCCGCCGGGCAGGAACATGATCACCAGGAGCATGGTGACGCCCAGCACGATCTGCCACCAGTTGGGCAAGATTTCATAGGCGTAGCTGCGTACCGTCTCGAAGATCGTCGCGCCGAGGAAGGGCGCCAGCACGTTGCCGGTGCCCGAGAGGATGGCGATGAACACGAATTCTCCGGAGGTCGTCCAGAAGGCCATCTCGGGATCGACGTGACCGATGGTGATCGCCACCAGGCCGCCGCCCAGTCCGGCCAGCACGGCGCTGATGACGTAGTTCAGGTGGATCACCCGCCGCACCGACGCGCCCATGTACTCGACGCGCAGCTCGTTGTCGCGGATCGCGCCCGCCAGTCGCCCGAGATGAGAGTTCAGGTAGCGATGGATCGCCCACGCGGAAACGAAGGTCGCCACAACCGCGGAAGCGAAAACCGCGTAACGATCCCAGCCCTCGGGCAGCGCCATGCCCGCGAAGGTGCTCACGCTCAGCCCGAAGCCGTCGGTGCTGCCCAGCTCGGAGCTGCGCACCAGCAGGCCGAACAGGATCATCGAGAAGGCCAGGCTCAGCATGGCGAAGAAGATGTCGCGGTACTTCGCCAGCAACAGGCCGAGCACTGCGGCCACCAGACCCGCGGTCGCGATGCTCGCTAGCAGCATGATGGCGATGTCCGATACCGCGTATTTGCTGTGGAGAACGCCGGCCGCATAGGCGCCCAGGCAGTAGTACAGGCCCTGGCCGAACGACACCAGCCCGGTGCGCATCAGCAGCATCATGCCGAGAACCACGACGCCCCACGACAGGGACACGTTCAACAGGAACATCGCCCAGCGGGGCGCGAACGGGCCGGCCACAAGCAGGATGACCAGCGCGGCGAGGAGGATCTGTGAGGTGCGGTCTTTGAACATGCGCTCGCGGCCTCTAGATCTTGCGCGCCTCGGGGATCGCGAACAGGCCCTTGGGTCGCATGATCAGCACTGCCGCCATCACCGCGTAGACGCTGAACAGCTCCACCTCCGGCCACTTGTGCACCGCCCAGGCGCGCACCATTCCAACAATCACAGCGCCGAGTGCCGCTCCCCCCAGGCTGCCCAGACCGCCGATCACGACCACCGCGAAAGCGAGCACGATGACATCGGCAGCAATGCCTGGCTGCACCGAAATGGTCGGGGCAGTGAGCGCTCCGCCCAGCGCCCCCAGAATTGCGCCGACGGTAAAGGTGACCAGATAGACGCGCGAGACGTTGATGCCCATGGCGGCGCTCATCTCGCGGTCGTGGATGACCGCCTGCAGGATCTTGCCCTGGCGGGTGCGGCTGAGCACGAGCGCCAGCGCCACCCCGACGACGATGGAGGCGAGCACCACCACCAGGCTGTAGGTCGGGTAAATCAGGCCGCCGAACTCGAGGTTGCCGAGCAGGCTGTAGGGCTCGGGGATGGAGAGCGGGTCCACGCCCCACACCAGCTTGCTGAGGTCCTCCAGGATGAGGAACACGGCGTAGGTGACCAGCACCAGCACCACCTCCTCCTTGCCGTACATGAAGCGCAGCAGCCCACGCTCGATGACGGGCCCGGCGATCAGGCCCACCAGGATCGCGGCAAGGATGAGCATCGCGTAGCTGCCCATGGGCGGCTGACCCTGCGCGATCCAATAGCCGCCCAGAGAGGTGGCGGCGTAAGCGCCCAGCGCGTAGAGGCTGCCGTGAGCGACGTTCAGGATCTTCATCACGCCGTAGATGAGCGTGAGGCCCACGGCAATGATGAACAGCCAAGAGGAATAGATGACGCCGTCGACGATGATGAAGAGATACTGATCCATCCGCTTGTTGTTCTGGTTTTCCTCGCGCTTACTTCTTAGCTTTCATGCCGCCTTTGATCCAATCCGGGCTGGTCATTCCCTCCGGCGGCTGCACGCGCTCGGGCGGATAAGCCTTGATATTGGTGACGGTGACCCGCCCGTTCACCAGCTTGGTGGTTCCATAGGCAGTGCCCATCACGGCCTGATGGCCGTTCCCCAAGCCCATCACCACCCGGCCGCTGGGTGAGTCGAAGGTCAGGCCTTCGAAAGCCGCGATCACCTCCTCGTCGCTCGGCCCGACGTCGTAGGCCTTCTCCATCTCCTCCTTGACGCCCTTGCTCGCGCCCATCGGGATGGACTTCTGCAGCTTGGTCACCTTGGCCTTCTCGTAGGCGGCCTTCAGCCCGACGAAGGCGAGCGCCACGCTGTAGGCGGGGTAGTTGGGGTCGTGGTCGGCCTTCGCCGTGTAGATGTCCTTCAGCCAAGTGTTCAGCTTGCTGGCCGGCGCGAATACACCGTGCGTGCCGCGCGCCCCAACGACGGTGCCGTCGGGGATGGTGCTGCCCAGGCGATGCAGGTAGGGCTCGCCGGCCACCAGAACGAGCTGGCTCTTGTTGAACAGCCCGCGCGGCACCGCCTGCATCATGAACGCCTCGAGGTCGCCGCCCCACAGGCTGGAGTGGATGATGTCCGACCCGCTCTGCGCGAGCGCCGAGATCTCTGCGCCGTACTGGCCTGCGCCGAACTTGGGCATCTGCGATGTGGTGACTTTCGCGGCGGGTTTCAGGGCCTTCATCGCCAGGTCGAAATCGTTCCAGGAGTCCTGGCCCCACGCGTAGTTCTGGTTGATGCCGCCGTAGCTCTTGATGTCCGGCCGCACGTCCTGCAGGTACAGCGCTGCGGCCACCGCATCCATCGTCGCGTGCGGGCGGGTGCGGAATACGTACTTGTAGCTGCGCTCCTCGAACACCCGCGGGGTGCCGCAATCGAACAGCACTGTGAGCCGCTTCATCTCCTCGGCCACCGGCGCGATGGCGAGGCAATCGCCGCTGGAAATGTAGCCGATGACGAGATCGACGTTCTGGCGCTCGATCAGGTTGCGGAATTCGCTCACCTGCTTGGTGGTGCCCCCCGCCTCGTCGATGATCACCAGCTCCAGCGGCGTCCCGCCGAAGCCGCGGGTGTTGTAGGGTGCGGGTGCCTTGCCGGCGTTGAGCGATTCGACGATGGCCTCGGCAGCGATCCTGGCCGGCACGCCGAATGGGCCAGCCGCCGGACCGGACAGGAAGGTGACGAAGCCGATGCGGACCGGCTTGGGCTCCTGCGAGTGTACCGGGCCCGCGCTCAACAGCGCACAGCAGAAGGCGACGCACAGGGCCGCCAGCCGGCGCGATGACGAGATTGCGACCATGACTCTCTCCCCCCTCGGGATTCTTGTGGACAACTCCGGCCGCTTGCCGGATCGCGGATTGTAGCCGAGCAGGCGGCCTGGGTTCCAGCGATTGTGGCCTGGAAGGGCTGCCTCGCGCTCAGTGGACGGACATGCCCCCGTCCACGAAGATGGTTTGACCGGTGACGTAGTCGCTGGCGCGGCTGGCCAGGAACAGCGTGATGCCGCGCAGGTCTTCCAGCCGGCTGTTGCGGCCGATCAAGGTCAGTCCCGCCGCCCAGCGCTCGCGCTCGCCGCCGTCGAAGATTCCGGCGGTCATCCCGGTCGGGACATAACCGGGGCCGATCGCGTTGCAGTTGACCCCGTAGCGCGACCAGGCCTCGGCCAGGCCGCGGGTCATGGCGCTGATCCCGCCTTTCGAGACGCCATAGGCGCCGCTGTTGTTGAACGCCCGGATCGCCTGCTGCGACGACACGTTGATGATGCGCCCCCAGCCCTTGGCACGCATGGCTGCCGCCAGCCGCTGCGCGAGGAAAAAGGGCGCGTCAAGATTGATCGCCATCGTCTCTTCCCACATTTCGCGTGTGATGTCCTCGACGAGCGGGCGGTGGTTGACACCGGCGGCGTTGACCAGGATGTCCGGCGGGCCGAAGGGTCGTGAGGCATCGTTTGCAGCCTGCTCGATCTGCTCGCGCTGACGCAGGTCGCACACCAGCGTCTCGGCGCGCCCAGCAGACTGCTGAATGTCGCCAGCCACCGCCTTCAGCCGCGCGCGGTCGCGGCCCAGCAGCACCACCGCCGCGCCGCCTTCGGCCAATGTGAGCGCCATCGCCCTGCCGATCCCGGAGCTGGCGCCGGTCACCAGGGCCACCTTTCCTTGCAGCGAGAACAGCTCGTGCAGCGAAACCATTAACGTACCTCGCTCAGCAGCCGCTCGATCATTCGTTCGGCCTGGGCGCGGTACCCAGCGCCGAACAGGTTCAGATGGTTGAGCACGTGATACAGGTTGTAAAGATCGCGCCGCACCGCGTATCCCTCATCGATCTGCCAGATATCGCGATAGGCCGCATAGAACGATGGCGCGAAGCCGTCGAACAGCTCGGTCATGGCCACGTCGGCCTCGCGGTCGCCGTAGTAGCAGGCCGGATCGAACAGCACCGGCTCGCCATCGACCGTAGCGGCGGCGTTCCCGCTCCACAGATCACCATGCAGGAGCGACGGTTCCGGACGGTGCGTGAGCAATGTGTCGAGGCGGTCCAGCAGCATTTCTCCCTGGCGCTGCAGCGCGCCGCGGTACCCGTTGTGCGCGGCCAGCTCGAGCTGGAAGCCGAGCCGTTGCGTACGCCAGAACTCCGCCCAGCTCGTCGACCACTGATTGTGCTGCGGGGTCGCGCCGATCGTGTTGTCGCGGCGCCAGCCGAAGCGCTCGGCCGTCGAGCGGTGCATCGCTGCCAGGCGCTGGCCCAGCTCCCCCATGCTTCCTGCTGCACCGCGCGCAAGATCGAGGTATTCCAGCACGAGCCAGCAGTGGCGCTCGTCCTCGCCGGTGCACAGCGGTCCCGGCACGCGCACGGTGCCGGTGTTTGCGAGCGCCCGCAGCCCCTCGGCTTCGGCCTCGAACATGGCGCCTCGGCCTGCGCGGTTGAGCTTGACGAAGTAGCGCTGGCCGTCTCCGGAGATGCAGTAGCCGCGATTGATGCAGCCGCCGCCGATCTCACTACATCGGGAGATCGCAAACGCTGCGCCAGTCGCGGCGGCGATAGAGGCCGCGACCGCCTCCCACGACATCGGGATCAGTCGCCGAGCTCGCGGCGGGCGCGCGCGATGGCCGCGCGCACCTGCGCCGGCGCCGTGCCGCCTGGATGGTCACGCGCGTTCAACGATCCCTCCAGCGTGAGGACATCGAACACGTCTTCGGCGATCAGCGGCGAGAACCGCTGCAGCTCGGGGAGCGCGATCGCGGCGAGGTCTTTGCCCTGCTCTGCGGCGAAGCGCACCGCGCGGGCCACCGCCTCGTGGGCCTCGCGGAATGGCAAACCCTTCTTGACCAGGTAGTCTGCGAGATCGGTGGCGGTGGCGAAGCCCTCTGCAGCGGCGCGGCGCATGGCCGCCGCGTTCACGGTCACGCCCGACATCATCCCGGCGAATACCTGCAGTGTGTCGGTGAGCGTGTCGACCGTGTCGAACAGCGGCTCCTTGTCCTCTTGATTGTCCTTGTTGTAGGCAAGCGGCTGAGACTTCATCAGGGTCAGCAGCGCGACCAAGTGTCCGTTCACTCGTCCCGTCTTGCCACGCACCAGCTCCGGCACGTCCGGGTTCTTCTTCTGCGGCATGATTGAAGACCCGGTGCAGTAACGATCGGCCAGCATGACGAAGCCAAAGCGCGGGCTCATCCACAGGATCAGCTCCTCCGAGAGGCGCGACAGGTGCGTCATGATGAGCGCGGCGCAAGCGCAGAACTCGATGGCAAAGTCGCGGTCCGACACGGCGTCGAGCGAGTTGCCGCACACGCCGTCGAAGCCGAGCTCCCGCGCGACCATGTCACGATCGATGGGATAAGTGGTTCCGGCCAGTGCCGCGGCGCCCAGCGGCAGCTGGTTGACGCGCTTGCGGCAGTCGGTGAGCCGGGCGCGATCGCGCTGAAGCATCTCGTAGTAGGCGAGCAGGTGGTGGCCGAAGCTCACGGGCTGGGCGACCTGCAGATGGGTGAACCCGGGCATCACCGTGTCGGCGTGCGGTTCGGCCAGATCGACGAGCTGCCGCTGCAGCCTGCGCAGCAAGTGGTCGATGTCGTCGATGGCTGCGCGCAACCACAGGCGCACGTCGGTGGTGACCTGGTCGTTACGCGAGCGGCCGGTGTGCAGCCGCTTGCCGGCATCGCCCACCAGGTCGGTGAGGCGCTTCTCGATATTGAGGTGCACGTCCTCTAGATCGACCGACCACTGGAAGCGCCCGGACCTGATCTCGTCGCCGATCTGCGCCATGCCGCGCTCGATGTCGGCGAGATCCTGGGCCGAAAGCACGCCGACTGCGTGGAGCATGCGCGCGTGGGCGACCGAGCCCAGGATGTCGAACTCGGCCAGCCGCCGGTCGAAGCCGACCGAGGCGGTGTAGCGCTTTACCAGCTCGTCTACCGGTTCGCCGAACCGGCCGGACCAGGTCTTGGGTGGGTTGTCAGGCATGGGTGAAGGAGGCGGGGCGGGTGCGCTGGCACAGCATGTGCTCATTTGCACTGTTCGACGACGCACGCTTGAGCTGATCGCGCTCCAGGCCCGCATGAGATGGCGGGCGTTGCAGCCATGGCAAGTATAAACCAGAACATGCACACGGACGCCCTGCCGGATTTCCGCAACCTGGGCGTAATCCTGCGCGTCGTGCTCATCGTTCTAATCCTGGCGGGGCTCGCAGCCCTGTGCCAGTCGCCGAGCTGGGACCTGCTGTTCAACCGTTTCCTGCAGGTGGTTGCGCCGGTCCAGCCGGTCCTGGTCCTGAGCCTGGTCGTGTTGTGGGCGCTCGAACCCTGGCTGCGGCAGCTGGACTATGTGGCCGGCATCGCCGTAGTCCTGCTTCTGGAGCTGATCGTCGTGTCGATCATCTACCGCGTCGGGCAGGAGGTGTTCCAGGGCAGCCTCTATGATGGGCTGGAGCGCTACTGGCTGTTCACCGCCGTGACCACCGGCTTGATCGTCTACTACTTCCACTTGCGCAACCGGGCCTTGTCGCCGGCGCTGACGGAGGCGCGGCTGCAGGCGCTACAGGCCCGCATTCGCCCGCATTTCCTGTTCAACAGCCTCAACGCGGTGCTCAGCTTGATCCGCGAAGAACCCAAGCGCGCAGAGACGGCGCTGGAGGACCTCGCCGACCTGTTCCGGGTCCTGATGGCCGACAACCGCAAGCTTTCCACGCTCGACCAAGAAGTGGAGCTAACCCGCCAGTACCTGGACCTCGAGAAACTGCGTCTAGGCGAGCGCCTGCGGGTCGACTGGCACATCGAGAACATGCCCGGCGAGGCCGTGATTCCGCCGCTGGTGTTGCAGCCCCTGGTGGAGAACGCGGTGTACCACGGGGTCGAGCCCTCGGCGGGCACCGGTGTGGTGAGCATCAACGCCTACAAGGCGCGCGACGAGGTGCACCTGGTGCTGCGCAACCCCTATCGTAAGAACGGCAGCCATCACTCCGGCAACAAGATGGCGCTCGGCAACATCCGGGAGCGGCTTGCCCTGCACTTCGATGCCGAGGCCAGCCTGCGCACGACCGTGACCGAGGACGCCTACCAGGTCCACATCGTGATGCCCTATCGCGCGCAAGCCTGAGGAGAATGCAACCGTGACCAAGCATGCCTTGCGGGTGGTGGTGGCCGACGATGAAGCCCCGGCGCGCAGCCGCATCCTTGACCTGCTGGAAGACTGCGCGGCGAGCCTCGCGCTCCAGGTGGTGGGTGAAGCCGCCAACGGCCGCGACCTGCTGGAGCTGCTGCAGAGCACGCCCGCCGACGTGGTGCTGCTCGACATCCGCATGCCGGAGATGGATGGCATCGAAGCAGCCCAGCACATCCAGAAGCTGGCCGAGCCGCCCGCGGTGATCTTCACGACCGCCTACGATACCTACGCCCTGAAGGCCTTCGAACTGCATGCCGTGGACTACCTGGTCAAGCCGATACGCCTGCGCAGGCTGTACGATGCGTTGTCGCGGGTGCGCTCGATCACGCCGTTGTCCCTGGACGTGCTGCAGCAGATCGCACCGGAGCCGCGCCGGCATTTGAGCGTGCAGGAGCGCGGCCGAGTGCTGCTGGTGCCGGTGGACAAGATCCTGTACATGCGCGCCGAGCTCAAATACGTCACGATACGGACCGCGGAGCACGAGCATCTGCTGGAGGAGTCGCTGGTCCGGCTGGAGCAGGAATTCCGCGACCGCTTCGTCCGCATTCACCGCTCCTGCCTGGTGGCGCGCGATTACGTCGACCGCTTCGAGCGCTCCGGCGAAGAAGGCGGCGAGGGCGGCTGGGTGGTGCTGCTGCGCGGGTTGGACGAGCGGCTGCCGGTGAGCCGGCGCCAGCAGCACGTGATCAAGGACTTCGGGAGGCTGAACGGTGTGTGAGCTGCACCTGCGATGGGCGTTGGTAGTGCTGTTGGGCGTCCTGGCGTGGCCCGTGTGCGCCGAGGACCTGTGGGAGCGATTGGGGCCGGACCGTCTCGGCGCCACCCGCGCGGAGATCGCCGAGCACCTGCCGATGACCTGCAGCGCCGGCGAGGCCGAGCAGGTGTGCAACCCGGCTGTCGGCGCTGCCGATACCTTCGCAGGCTTGCCGGTCCAGCGGGTCGAGCTGCGCTTCGCGCAGGACCGGCTGGCTCGCGCCACGGTGCGCCTGAGCGATCAACACTACGCCGCACTGCTCGAGTCTCTGCGGACGCGGTTCGGCGCGTCCGATGACCGCAGCTTCCGCGCGCGCGGGGGCATGGCCTCGGAGTTCGAGGCCGGCGTGCATCTTTGGCAGCACGCCGGGGTCAGCCTCGTGCTCGAGCAGTTCGCCGGAAAGATCGACCGTTCGGCGCTCGTCTACGGCAGCGAGGCGGCGATGGCCGAGTTGATTTCCAGCAAGACTTCCTATCCGCGCGGCGCGCGCCGCGATCTGTGACTCCTCAGGACCTAACGCTGAGCTGCAGAGGACACGCAGAGGAACACCATGTGAAGAAGCCATGGTGAGATAACAAGAGACATGCGAACGATGCCCGGGTAGCGCGGAGAACGTCGACGCGATTCATATGAATAGGGTGTTCCTCTGCGTCCTCCGCGGTTAATGGGTTTTGGGTTCAAAGAGAGCCGCACGGACGCCGCTATCGGGTGATGGTGGCGCCCTGGCTGAGCTGCTGGACCAGCGCGGCGGTGGCTCGCTCGAGCTCCTGCGCCGTGAGCAAGTTGTAGATCTCCTGGCGCGCCTGCTCGAAGGCGGGGACCTTGACAGGGCGCACATCGTCCAGCTTGACCAGCCACCACTTACCCTGGACGCCAATCGGCTGGCTTACCTTGCCCTTCTGCAGCTTCTCGACGGCCTGGGCGATGGGCAGCGGCAGCCCGCTGGTCTGCCCCTCCTCTGGCGGACTCTTGAAGGACACCCACTGCAGCTCGCCACCACGCGTGGCGGAGGGCGCCAGCGACCACTGACGTGCGAGCTGAGCGAAGTCCTTACCTTTGGCGAGCTCGCCGCTTAAATCCCTGGCGCGCACCTCGTTGGGCAGAAGTATCACACGCAACTTGTACTCCTTCGCCCCCAGCCCCGCCTTGGCCTTCTCGTAGTGGGCCTTGACCTGCTCTTCCGTCACCGGCGTGGGCTTCACGACCTGGCGCATGTAGCGCTGGATCATAGCGCTGCGCTTGGCCTCCTCGGCGATGCTCAGCACCTCCGGATCCTTGTCCAACCCCTGCCTCGCTGCCGCCTGGACCAACAGCTCGCGCGCGATGAGCTGCGTAGTGATCGCCTCGCGCAGCTGCGGCGAGTCGGGGCGGCCCTGCGTCAGCGCCTGCTGCAGCGCCTGCTGGAACAGCGCCGACTTGATCGGCACGCCGTTGACGGTCGGCATCGGCTTGTCCGCCGGCGCGGCCGGCGTCTGCGCCGCGAGCGACAGCGGGAACAGGGTGAGCAGCACCACAGTTGCGCGTGCGACGGTATCGATCGGGGTCATGGGATGTCTGCGGGAGGGCGCCCGCCAGGAAAGGTATCAGCTCCCGCAGTATAACTGCCGGGCGGCGGCGCCGCGCAGCGCGAGGCACTGCCTCCGCATGCTATTCTTGCCTGCGCACCGCTCGACCAGGTCCTCCCCCGTATGCTTCCCGCTCGACTCACCATCGCCACGCGCGAAAGCGCACTGGCGCTGTGGCAGGCTCACCATATCCGTGACCGCCTGCTGGGCCTGCATCCAGGGCTCGCGGTCGAGATTCTGGGCATGACGACCGAGGGCGACCGCATGCTCGGCAGCTCGCTCGCCAAGATCGGCGGCAAGGGCCTGTTCGTGAAAGAGCTGGAGAGCGCGCTCGCCGAGGGTCGCGCCGACATCGCGGTGCACTCCATGAAGGATGTGCCCATGCACCTGCCGCCCGGCTTTCGGATTGCGGCCATCGGCGAACGCGAAGATCCGCGCGACGCCTTCGTCGCGAACCACTACGGCGCGCTGGAACAGCTGCCGGTGGGCGCCACGGTCGGCACCTCCAGCCTGCGTCGCGAGAGTCAGATCCGCGCCCGCTTTCCGTTCCTGAAGGTGCAGCCCCTGCGCGGCAATGTGAGTACGCGCTTGCGCAAACTGGATGAGGGGCAGTATGCGTGCATCATCCTGGCGGCAGCCGGACTGCGGCGCCTGGGCCTGGGGACGCGCATCACCGCAGTGCTGGAGCCCGAGGACAGCCTGCCCGCGGTCGGCCAGGGCGCGCTCGGCATCGAGTGTCGCGAAGAGCGGGCCGATCTGCATGAGTTGCTGGCGCCTCTGGACCATCGCGAGACGAACTGGTGCGTACGCGCCGAGCGCGCGGTGAGCCGGGCACTGGCTGGCAGCTGTGTGGTGCCCCTGGGTGCCTACGCGGGACGCGAGCCGGACGGCATTCGCCTGCGCGGGTTCGTGGCGAGCCCCGACGGCGCGCGCATGGTGCGCGGCGAAACGCTCTGCTCCTCGATCGAGCGCCACCCCGAGGGCTTCGGCCTGGAACTGGCTGAGCAGCTCGCCACAGGCGGTGCGCGCGAGATCCTCGCGGCGCTGTCTCATGAGTGACCTCGAAGGGACCAGCAGGGCCGGGCTAGCCGGCCGCGTCATTCTGGTCACGCGGCCGGCCGGCCAGGGCGAGCGCCTCGCCGAGATGCTGCGAGCGGCAGGTGCGGTGCCTTTCGTGTTTCCGGCGCTGGAAATCGAGCCGGTCGTGCCGCCGGCGCATGTCACCGCGTTGCTGCAGCATCCGGACACCTTCGACCTGGCTGTCTTCGTCAGCGCGAACGCCGTCGCCCATGGGCTGCCACTGATCCTCGCGGCCGGCGCATGGCCGCCGGGACTGCGCGCCGCGGCCGTGGGTGCGAGCACTGCCGCCGCGCTGCGCGAGCGCGGTGTGACCGACGTGCTGGCGCCTGGCGCCGGGGCGGACAGCGAGGCGTTGCTGGCGCTCGAGGCGATGCAGCAGATGCACGGGCAACGCGTGCTGATCTTCCGGGGTGTCGGCGGACGCGAACTCCTCACGGAAACGCTGCAGGCCCGCGGCGCTGAAGTGCAGTACGTGGAGTGCTATCGGCGGGTCAAGCCTGCGGCCGACCCGGAGCCTCTGCGGGCCCGTATCCGGTGTGGCGAGCTGCATGCCGTTACCGCGGCCAGCGGTGAAGCGCTGACCAACCTCCTCGAACTTGCCGGCACGCAGGCGGCGCCGCGGCTGCTCGAACTGCCGCTGTTCGTGCCGCACGAGAACATCGGCGTGGCGGCGGCGCGGCTGGGCTTCCGGCGGATCCGGGTCACGTCGACCAGCGACGCAGGGCTGCTGGAGGGTATGATGGCGTTCTTCGCCGCACCGATGTGAGGCCGGTGCTTCCGACCACATTGCCTGTCTTTCCATGAGCTCCGAACCCCAGGCTCCGCAGCCACAAGGCGGTGAGACCCCGCCCCCGTCGGGCTGGCAGCGCATGCACAAAGCAGTGGGCAGCCGGTTCGATCTGCGCGCCGCACTGATCGTCGTCGGCCTGCTGCTGCTGGGCGCCGTCTGGTTCGACTCCCGCATCCGCTTCAACGAGCTGCAGCACGAGCTGGCGCGCAAGCTGGCCGAGGCGGACACCTACAACAAGGAAAGCCGCCTAATGGCCACGCAGACACGCGACACGCTGCGCGACCTCGAGTACAAGATCGGCATGCTGGAGAGCCGGCTTTCGGAGACCCAGAACCAGCGGCTGGCCCTGGAGGGGTTGTACCTCGAACTGTCCCGCAGCCGCGACGAGCGCATCCTCGCGGAAGTGGAGCAGATCCTGCTCGTGGGCAGCCAGCAGCTGCAGCTCGCCGGCAACCTCAAGGCCGCACTGATCGCGCTGGAGTCTGCCGACAACCGCCTGCAGCGTGCCGACAGCACGCAGTTCACCAGCCTGCGGCGGGCGATCCGCCGCGATATCGAGCGGCTCAAGGCAGCGCCCTACGTCGATATCGTGGGCATGAGCCTGCGGCTGGATTCGCTGGCGCACCAGGCCGAAGCCCTGCCGCTGGCGATGGACGAGCGCCCGGCCGAGCCGCCGCGCGTCGCGCCGCGCCCCGACGAAGGCACCGCAACGCGCCTGTTGCGCGAGGCATGGGAAGACATCAGGAACCTGATCCGGGTGCAGCGCACCGCCGCCAACGAAGTGCCGCTGGTGTCGCCGAGCCAGCAGTTCTTCCTGCGCGAGAATCTGCGCATGCGCCTGCTCTCCGCGCGCGTGGCGCTGCTCGCGCACGATGCGACGAGCTTCAGGGCCGACACCGGCTCGGCCGCGAATTGGCTGCAGCGCTACTTCGACACCAGCAACAAGAAGGTCGGCGCGGCCGTGACGGCGCTCGAGCAGCTTTCCGAGAGCGAGGTCAGCATCGACCTCCCCGACATCACGGCTAGCCTGGAGGCCGTGCGCGATGCGCGCGTTGCGCGCGAGCGGGGGCTGCGCTGATGACGGCCAGCGCCTGACATGCGACTTCTGCTTTGGGTCGTCGGGCTGTTTGCGCTCGCGGTGGGCATCACCGTAGCGGCGCGCTACAACGCCGGCTACGTTCTCGTGGTGCTGCCGACCCATCGCGTCGAGCTGTCGGTCAACCTCGCCGTCGTCCTGCTGCTGCTGGCGTCCCTGATGTTCTATGTGCTGTTCCGCACGCTGGTCCTCGCCCTGGGCATGCCGGCCCGGGCGCGCGAATTCCGCCGCGGCCAGGAGCAGGTGCGCGGGCGCCGGACGCTGCACGACGCGCTCAAGGCATTCTTCGAGGGACGCCACGGGCGCGCCGAGCGCGCGGCGAAGGAGGCGGTGGCGATGGGCGAGTCGCCGGCCCTGGCTCTGACCGTCGCCGCCCGCGCGGCGCACGAGCTGCGCTCCTTCCAAGCGCGCGACGACTATCTGCAGCAGATGGAGAAGCTGGCCCCGCAAGACGGCTATCTGCGCGCCATGACGCGCGCCGAGCTGCTGCTGGAGGAGCGCCGCTACCACGATGCGCTGCAGGCGCTGTCCCAGCTTCCCGACAAACACACCGCTGCTCTGAAGCTGGAGATGCGGGCCCATCAGCTGGCCCGCAACTGGGACCAGGTCCTGGCGCTGCTGCCGCAGCTGGAGAAGCGCAAGGTGTTCGAGCCCGCGGTACTGGCGCAGCTGCGGCACTACGCCCAGACCGAGAACCTCAAGCGCAAGGCGCAGGACGGCAAGGCGCTGCGCGACTACTGGGACCGGCTGCCGCCAGCCGACCGCAAGGACGGCAGGGTGGCCGCAGCCGCGGCACAGTGCTTCATCGCCCTGGGCGGGTGCGCAGAGGCGCATCGCATCATCGAGGATAGCCTCGACGAGAGCTGGGACTCGACGCTGCTGCTGTTGTATGTCGAATGCCTGCCGCGCGATGCGCGCAAGCACCTGGAGCGGGCGGAGGCGTGGCTGAAGCGCAATCCGGGCGATCCGATCCTGCTGCTGGCACTGGGCTTGATCTGCATGAAGCAGGAGCTGTGGGGCAAGGCGCGCAGCTACCTGGAAGCCAGTCTGTCGGTGGAGGCGAGCCACACGGCCTTCGTGAAGCTGGGCGAGCTGCTGGAGCGGATCGGCAAGCCCGAAGAGGCGAGTGCGGTCTATCGCCGGGGCCTGGACCTGACGCTGGTACAGTTGAAGGACAGTACAGGCGGGCGGCGCAAGGCCGTCCTCTGACGATACTCACACCCGCTCCCTGGCGGACACTCGGGAGCGTGGGGGAAGCATGAACGACATCGACCGGAGCCTGGCGGAGCTGGACAAGGACCAGCCGCTCAGGGAAGACATACGCCTGCTCGGCAGGCTGCTGGGGGACACGCTGCGCGAGCAGGAGGGCGACAGCACCTTCGAGCTGATCGAGCAGATCCGCCAGCTCGCCATCCGCTTCCGACGGGACGACGACCAACAGGCGCGCAGCGAGCTGGCCGGAGTGCTGGATGTGCTCTCGCCTGCAGCCACGGTCGCGGTGATCCGGGCGTTCACCTACTTCTCGCAGCTCGCCAACCTCGCCGAGGACCTGCATCACAACCGCCGGCGGCGCTTCCACCAGCTTGCAGGCTCGCCGCCCCAGGAGGGCAGCCTGGCTCTGGCGCTTCGGCGCGCGGCCGAGGCCGGCCACGGCGCCGGCGCGGTGGCCGAGTTCTTCCGCGACGCGCTGGTGTCGCCGGTGCTCACCGCCCATCCCACCGAAGTGCAGCGCAAGAGCATTCTCGACTGCCAGCTCCAGCTCGCGCGCCTGCTCACCGAGCGCGACCGCCAGCAGCTTACGCCCGAGGAGCTTGCCGCCAACGAGGAGGGTTTGCGTCGCCAGATCCTGACGCTGTGGCAGACGCGCATCCTGCGCGAGCTGCGCCTGACCGTGCGCGACGAGATCGAAAACGGGTTGTCCTACTACCGCTATACGTTCCTACGGCAGCTCCCGCGGCTGTATGGCGAGATGGAAGATCTGCTGGAGCGCAAGTTCCCCGTCGCCGGGATCGCAGTGGGGCCGGTGCTGCGCCTGGGCGCCTGGATCGGTGGCGACCGCGACGGCAATCCCTACGTCACGCACGATGTCACGCGCCATGCGCTGGTCCGGCAATCCTCCACTGCGCTCGACTACTTCCTCGACGAAGTGCACCAGGTCGGCAGCGAGCTGTCGCAGTCGCTGCGTGTCGTGACCGTGACCGCGGAGCTCGAGGAGCTGGCGGCGCGCTCACCGGACCACTCGGAGCACCGGCGCGACGAGCCTTACCGGCGTGCGCTGACCGGCGTCTACGCCCGGCTCGCCGCTACCTCCCGCACGCTCGACCAGCATGCCCCGGTGCTTTCGGAGATCGCACCTTCCCTGCCCTATGCTGACGCTCAGGAGTTCGTGGACGACCTGGAGATCATTGCCGATTCACTCAAGCGCAACCGTGCTGGGCGCCTCGCGGCGGGCCGGCTGCGCGGGTTGATCCGGGCCGCGCAGGTGTTCGGGTTCTACCTGGCGCCGCTCGATCTGCGTCAGCACAGCGGTGTGTTCGAGCAGGTGGTGGCGGAGCTGTTCCAGGCCGGCGCCCACCGCAGCGGCTATCTCGCGCTCGACGAGGAGGAGCGGCGGCGCTGGCTGCTGGAGGAGCTGGCAGTCCCTCGGCTGCTCCGCTCGCCACACCTCGCTTACAGCGATCCGACGCAGAACGAGCTGCGGATCCTGGACACCGCTGCGGAGCTGCAGCGCCGCTACGGCGCGCGGGCCTTGCCCAACCACATCATCTCGAACACCAACGGCGTCAGCGACATGCTGGAGCTGGCCCTGCTGCTGAAGGAGGCCGGGTTGCTGCGGCCCGGGCAGGCGCCGCGGCTGTCCATGAACATCATCCCGTTGTTCGAGACCATCGCCGATCTGCGCCGCTGCGCGTCCATCATGGACGAAGTGCTGCGCGTGCCGCTGTATCGCGAGCTGCTGGAAAGCCGCGGCAATGTGCAGGAGATCATGCTCGGCTACTCGGACAGCAACAAGGACGGCGGGTATCTCACCTCCAACTGGGAGCTGTACAAGGCCGAAGTCAAGCTGGTGGAGGTGTTCAAGCGGCACGGAGTGAGGCTGCGCCTGTTCCATGGCCGCGGGGGCACCGTGGGACGCGGCGGCGGCCCGAGCTACCAGGCCATCGTGGCGCAGCCGCCGGGCACGGTTCAGGGGCAGATCCGCATCACCGAGCAGGGCGAAGTGATCGCCAGCAAGTACGCCGACCCCGATATCGGCAGGCGTAATCTGGAGACCCTGGTGGCTGCCACGCTGGAGGCGACGCTACTCAACCGCGCAGGGGTGCGCCCCGAAGAGAGCCTCTACCGCGAGGTCATGGAAGAGCTGTCCGCCGACGCCTACGCGGCATACCGCCGGCTCGTGTACGACACGCCCGGGTTCGTCGCTTTCTTCCGCACCGCCACGCCGATCACGGAGATCGCGGACCTGCACGTGGGAAGCCGGCCAGCGTCACGCAAGAAATCCGACCGCATCGAGGACCTGCGCGCCATCCCCTGGGTGTTCAGCTGGTCGCTCGCACGCATCATGCTGCCCGGCTGGTTCGGGTTCGGCGCCGCGGTCGAGCAGTTCGTCTCGCGACGGGGCGAGGCCGGGCTGGCGCTGCTCAATCAGATGCACGCCAACTGGCCGTTCTTTCGGGTCCTGCTGTCCAACATGGACATGGTGCTCTCGAAGAGCGACATCCACATCGCCTCGCGCTACGCGGAGCTGGTTGCCGACGAGGAACTGCGCAGCCGCATCTTCGGCCGCATCGAGTCCGAGTACCATCGCACCGTCAACTACCTGCTGGCGGTGACCGGGCAGAGCGAGCTGCTGGAGCACAATCCGCTGCTGGCGCGCAGCTTCCGCAACCGGCGCCCGTATATCGATCCGCTCAACCACCTGCAGGTGGAGTCGCTGCGGCGCTATCGCGCGGGCGAGCAGGACGAGAAGACCAAGCGGGCGATCCTGCTCACCATCAATGGCATCGCCGCCGGGCTTCGCAACAGCGGTTAAGACATCTACCTCTCACCACGAAGGCACGAAGACAGGAAGAAAACCGCAAAAAAATAGCGGAGTTGCTGCAGCGGCAGCGCCCGGGCCGTGCCGACGCAGTGTCCCCTGGGTGAACGAGTATGCCTTGCTTTTCTTCGTGCCTTCGTGTCTTCGTGGTGAGCGGTGGCGTTAGGGGTTTCCCGCGGGAGCGGGAGTGAAGGCGTCGGAGAAGAACTCCTCGTCGGGCAGCCTGCACTGCGAAGTGAAGTCCGCGTGCGCGGACTCGACCACGATCGGCGCACCGCAGGCGTAGACCTGATAGCCGGACATGTCGGGGAAGTCCTGCATGACGGCGCGGTGCACGAAGCCGGTACGGCCCTGCCAATTGTCCTCCGGGAGGGCATCGGAGACGACCGGGATGAAGCTGAAGTTGTCGTGCTCGGCCTGCCACTGCTGGCACAACGCCGCCATGTAGATATCCTTGGGCCGGCGCCCGCCCCAGTACAGCACCATCTGCCGCTGCACGCCCGTGCGGAAGGCATGCAGAAGCATGCTCTTGACCGGCGCAAAGCCGGTGCCGCTCGCCACGAAGATGATCGGTTTGTCGCTGTCCTCGCGCAGGAAAAACGTGCCGAGCGGCCCCTCGAAGCGCAGGATGTCCTTCTCCTTCATCCGGTTGAACACGTAGTCAGTGAAGGTCCCGCCCGGCATGCTGCGCACGTGCAGCTCGATCTGAGTGTCCTCCTCGGGTGAGTTGGCCATCGAATAGGCGCGCCGCTTGCCGTCGCGCAGGATGATCTCGATGTACTGTCCGGCCAGGAATTGCAGCCGTTCGTTGGCTGGCAGCGAGAGGAACAGCGCCGCGACGTCGTCGGCGGGCCGCTCGATGCGCTGCACGCGGCAGGGCAGCTTCTTGACCTGCATAGCGCCGGCAGCATGGATCTCGCGCGCCTCTATCACCAGATCTGCAAGGGGCTTGGCGCGGCAGAACAGAGCAAACCCCAGCTTCTTCTCGAAGTCCGGCAGGATGTGGGCAGCGTGGTCCCCGTAGTCGACCTGCCCCTCGAGGACCTTGCCCTTGCAGGAACCGCACGCGCCGTTGCGGCAGCCGTAGGCCAGCGTAATGCCGCTGCGCATGGCAGCTTCCAGGACAGTCTCGCCGGGGTCGACGTCGAACTCCCGGTTGCTCGGCTTGATGGTGACGTGAAACGACATACGCGAAGTGTCTCGACGGGTGGCTGCGGCCGGGTTGCGCGGTCGGCGCCCCGCCTTCAACTAGAATGTAGAAATGAGACGACTCCTGATTGTCGGCTGTGGCGACGTGGGCCTGCGCATGGTCCCGCTGGTGCGCGGAAGGTACCGGCTGTTTGCTTTGACCCGCTCCGGCGAGCGCCATTCCCTGCTACGCGAGATGGGGGTGACTCCTCTGACCGGCGACCTCGACGCTGTGCACAGCCTGTCGCGTCTCCCGGGACTGCCGCACGATGTGCTGCATTTTGCCCCGCCGCCCGGTGCCGGAGCCCGCGACTGGCGCACTGGCAACCTGATCCGAGCCCTGCAAAAGGCGCGAAGCATACCACAGCGCCTCGTCTACATCAGTACCAGCGGCGTGTATGGCGACTGCGGTGGCGGGCTCGTTCATGAGCACGCCGGGCTGCGGCCACAAACCGATCGCGCGGTGCGGCGCGCAGACGCCGAACGGCAGCTGCGCGACTGGGGGCGTCGCAGCGGCGTGACCGTGGTCATCCTCCGGGTGCCTGGAATCTACGCGGCGGATCGCCTGCCGCTGCAGCGCCTGCGAGCCGGGACCCCTGCCTTGGCCGGCCCGGAGGACCCGTACACAAACCACATCCATGCCGACGATCTCGCGCGTGCCGTTCTCGCTGCGCTGGTGCGCGGCCGCGGGCAGCGCGCCTACAACGCCTCTGACGACTCCGCACTGCGGATGGGGGAGTACTTCGATCTCGTCGCCGATGCCTTCCAGCTGCCACGGCCGCCACGCATCTCGCGACAGGAGGCTACGGCGCGCATCCCCGGAGCGCTGCTGTCCTTCATGGGCGAGTCGCGACGCCTGGCCAACCGCCGGCTGCGCCGGGAACTGCGCGTGAGGCTGCGCTATCCCACCGTACCCCAGGGGCTGGCCGCAGCGACAGCCGGGAGGCAGCGAGCGGGATGACCGCGCGCTCATCTGCAGCCCAGGCGATTACGTATACTTACCCGCCCCAGCTACTGACCGGCCGCTGGAACCCGAGTCTCCCGACCGATGGAACCCGTCCTGCTCGTCCTCAGCAACCTGCCCGACCGTGAGCGTGCACTCCAGCTTGCCGAGGCGCTGGTCGCGGAGCGGCTGGCTGCCTGCGTCAACATCCTGGGAGAGTGCACGTCGGTGTACCGCTGGCAGGGGGCGGTGGAGACCGCTTCCGAGGTTCCGGTGCTGATCAAGACGCGCGAAAGCCTCTACCCGCGTGTCGAGGAAACCATCCGCAGGCTGCATCCCTATGAGGTGCCGGAGGTGATCGCGTTGCGCCTGAGCGGCGGACTGCCCGCCTACCTGCAGTGGGTGCTGGAGGAATCCGCCGGTGCCTGAATGCATGCGCCTGTCCGGCCTCGTGTGCGCGGTCCTAGTTGCGGTGGTACTCGCGGCGCACCCACCGCGCACGGCCGCGCAGGCGGACGACCTGCTGCCGCCCGATGAGGCGTTCCGCTTCTCCGCACGGGTGGTCGACAGCAGTCAGGCCGAGGTACGCTGGCGCATCGCCGACGGCTACTACATGTACCGCGACAAGTTCCGCTTCACGGCCAAGCCGGAGCTGGTCGCATTGGGCAGCCCGCAGTTCCCTGCTGGCAGGATGAAGGAAGACGAGTTCTTCGGGGCGGTGGAGACTTACCGCGACGAGGTCGTGATCCGGCTGCCAATCACTGTGCCGGCCGGGACCCAGGAGATCACGCTCGAGGCCCTGTCGCAAGGCTGTGCGGACGCCGGTGTCTGCTATACGCCTCAGCGCAGCAGCGTGCGCCTGCAACTGGCGGCTGTAAGCGGGGAGAGCGCGACCGCCAGCGATGCAGGCGGCGTGCTGTCCAAGCTGCGAGCCCTCACCGCCGACGCCGAGCCGGAGTTCCTCCCAGTGGAGCAGGCATTCAAGGTCAGCGTGCGAGCGCGCGACGCCCACAGCCTGGTCGCGGAGTTCGTGCCTGCGCCGGGCTACTACCTGTATCGCGACAAGCTGGACGTTACGACGAATGCCGCGTCGGGGGTCGCGGTCAAGGCGGTGGAGCTGCCGCGGGGCGAGATGAAGAGCGACCCCAACTTCGGCGACACCGAAGTGTTCCACGGGCCGGTGCAGGCCGTGGCCGCGCTCGAGCGCCGGCACGCGGGCGAGCAGCGCATCAGCGTGGAGACCCGGTTCCAGGGCTGTGCGGAAGCCGGTCTCTGCTATCCGCCGGAGCGCAAGCGCTTCGATGTGGTCCTGGCGGCGTTTGGCCCTTTTGCTGATACCTCTCGTGCCGAGGCCGCGCCGGCTCGGGGGCCGCCAGCCGAAGCTGCGCCGCCAGCCCCCGAGCCGCAAGCCGCTACCGTCGCGTCGCCCTCACCCGTCGCGCCGGTCGACGAGAGCTCTCGGGTGGCGCAGATTCTCCGCGGCGGGAGCTTCTGGGGTGTGGTCGCCAGCTTCTTCGGCTTCGGCCTGCTGCTGTCCTTCACCCCCTGCGTCTTCCCGATGATCCCGATCCTGTCCGGGATCATCGTCGGGCAAGGGCACCGAGTCAGCCGTGGTCATGTGTTGCTGCTGACCGGGGCTTACGTCCTGGGCATGGCCATCACCTACGCCCTGGCCGGGATCGCGGCGGGGCTGTCCGGCACGCTGCTGTCGACAGCGCTGCAGAATCCGTGGGTGCTCGGCGCCTTCGCCGTGCTGTTCGTTGCGCTGGCCCTGTCGATGTTCGGGTTGTTCGACCTCCAGCTGCCGGCGGCGCTGCAAAGCCGCCTGTCGGACGCCTCCAACCGCATGAGGGGTGGCACCTTATGGGGGGTCTTCGCGATGGGTGTGCTGTCGGCGCTCATCATCGGCCCGTGCGTGGCCGCGCCGCTGGCGGGCGCCCTCCTGTATATCAACCAGACCCGCGACGCTATCCTAGGCGGCACGGGCCTGTTCGCCATGGCGCTAGGCATGGGTGTGCCGCTGCTGGCTGTGGGTGCGTCCGCAGGCGCGCTGCTGCCGCGGGCCGGCGCCTGGATGAACACCGTGAAGAGCTTCTTCGGCGTCCTGCTGCTGGGGCTCGCCGTCTGGATCATCTCGCCGCTCATCCCGACCGTGGTGCAGATGCTGTTGTGGGCCGGGCTGCTGATCTGCTCGGCAATCTATCTGCACGCCCTCGATCCCCTGCCGCACAACGCTTCAGGTTATCGCAAGCTGTGGAAGGGCGTGGGCGTCATCGCGCTGCTGGTCGGCGTGGCCCTGCTGATCGGCGCGCTTTCGGGAGGCCGGGACATCCTGCAGCCGCTCTCGGGTCTGCGGACTGCGGGGTCCGCAGCGGACTCGACCGACGCCGGGCCGCAGTTCGTCAAGGTCACGTCGGTGGCCGACCTGGAAAAGAAGCTGGCGGTGGCCGCCGGGCGGCCCGTGATGCTGGACTTCTATGCCGACTGGTGCGTGTCCTGCAAAGAGATGGAACGCTTCACCTTCACCGACGCGCGGGTCCGGGCGCGGATGGATCGCATGCTGTTGCTCAAGGCCGATGTAACCGCCAACTCCGCGGAAGACGCCGCTCTGCTCAGGCGCTTCGGCCTGTTCGGGCCTCCCGGGACGATCTTCTTCGATAGTGTCGGCCGGGAACTACCCCAGCGCGTCGTCGGCTTCCAGCCGGCCGAGAAGTTCGCAGGCTCGCTGGACGCCGTGCTGCAGCCCGCCTCATGAGCCGGATGTGGCAAACGGTTCTGTTCGTAGCGGTGGCCGCCGTTGCCCTTGCCGCCGGCTTCCTGTTTCACCCCTGGAACCACGCGGACCAGGTTACGCGGCCGCCCGCGTCTGCCGCCGCCTTGATGCGCGCTGCCCTGCCCGATCTGGAGGGCCGGTCACAAGCACTCACCCAGTGGAAGGGCAAGGTCCTGGTCGTCAACTTCTGGGCGACTTGGTGTGCGCCGTGCAAGGAGGAGATCCCCGCCCTCATTCAGGTCCAGGAGAAGCTCGGCCCAAAGGGCCTGCAGATCGTCGGCATCGCCATCGACCAAGTCGAGCGGGTCAAGCCCTACGCGGCCGAGATGCGCATCAACTACCCGGTGCTGGTGGGGGAACTGGAGGCGATGGATCTCGCCCAAAAAGCCGGCAACCAAGTCGGGGGCCTGCCGTTTACCGTCATCCTGGACCGTTCCGGTCAGCCCGTCCGGACCGAGCTGGGAGCGCTGGACCAGAAGAAGCTCGACAGCATCCTCCAGCCCCTTCTCTAATGCGCGGGGCCGCGCTTCGTGCAGGCATCTCCCGCGAACGTGCAATCTTGCGCGGCCAACCAGGGCCCTCCTCTGCTTGCGGCGCCTAGGCCGGCTAAAGCCCTTCTCGCGGCGGCCGTTATAGGCCTCCCAGAGATGTCAAACTCCTTGAAAATCTGGACAACTTGCCGTCAGCTGCGGCAAACTTGACGACATGACAACCCCAACAAAGCCGGGGGAGGCGGCTGCAAGCCCGCGCCAGATCCTGGTGCTGCACGGCCCAAACCTTAACCTCCTCGGGACGCGGGAGCCTGCGGTCTACGGTGCGGTAACCCTGGACGCGATCAACACGACCCTCACCCAGCGCGCCGCGGCGGGCGGCGCGACGCTATCCAGCTTTCAAAGCAACGTGGAAGGCGAGCTGGTCACGCGGATCCAGCAGGCCGGACGCGACGGCACCGAGTTCATCATCATCAACCCGGCCGCCTACACGCATACCAGCGTGGCGATGCGCGATGCGCTGGCCGCCGTGAAGATTCCATTCATCGAAGTGCACCTGTCCAATGTGTTCGCCCGCGAGCCTTTCCGCCACCATTCCTATTTCACCGACCTGGCGACGGGGCTGATCTGCGGCCTCGGGGCGCGCGGCTACGAACTGGCGCTGGACTACGCGCTGCAGGCGCAAAGGAGGGCCTAGGTGGACTTGAGGAAGCTCAAGAAGCTGATCGATCTGGTGCAGGAATCGGGCATTTCCGAGCTGGAGATCACGGAGGGCGAGGAGAAGGTCCGCATCAGCCGGGTGAACCAGGGGGCGCAGGCTTTTCTGGCCATGCCCTCCGCAGGCCATCTGGCGATGCCGGCTCCTGCTCCCGCAGCGGCCCCTGCGGCTGCTGCAGCGGTCGCCGGCGCGGCAGAGGCGGCGGACAAGGTCGAGGGTCACATCGTCAAGTCGCCCATGGTGGGCACCTTCTACCGCGCACCCTCGCCCGGCGCCAAGGCGTTCGTCGACCTCGGCGACCGGGTCAGTCCGGGCGATACCCTGTGCATCATCGAGGCCATGAAGCTGCTCAACGAGATCGAGGCCGACCAGGGCGGCACGATCAAGGAAGTCTACGTGGAGAACGGCCAGCCGGTGGAGTACGGCGAGCCGCTCTTTCTGATCGTCTGAGGCCAACCTTCTTGAACCACGGAGGACACGGAGGGCACGGGGGAGAACATAAGGCGGAGCCTCTCGTGCCGACCTCTCGCAGCCTGCGGTTCGCCCGCAATCCAGCTCAATCTGATGTCGGCGCAAGGGGCTCCACCGTGTCCTCCGTCGTTCAGAACTAGTCGTCCGCGGTTGCGAAATCTCAAGTGTTCGAGAAGATCCTCATAGCCAACCGCGGCGAGATCGCCCTTCGCGTCCAGCGCGCCTGCCGAGAGCTGGGCGTCAAGACCGTGGCCGTGCACTCCGAGGCGGACTCCGACGCCAAGTACGTGCGCCTGGCCGATGAGTCGGTGTGCATCGGTCCCGCTCCCTCCGGGCACAGTTACCTCAACATCCCCGCCATCATCAGCGCGGCCGAGGTCACGGATGCAGAGGCCATCCACCCCGGCTACGGGTTCCTGTCGGAGAACGCCGACTTCGCCGAGCGCGTGGAGAAGAGCGGATTCGTGTTCATCGGCCCGCGGCCCGACACGATCCGGTTGATGGGCGACAAGGTCAGCGCCAAGCACGCGATGATCAAGGCCGGAGTGCCGGTGGTGCCCGGCTCCGACGGCGCGCTGCCCGAGGCCCCCGAGGAGATCATCAAGATCGCGCGTGCCATCGGCTATCCGATCATCATCAAGGCCGCAGGCGGCGGCGGCGGGCGCGGCATGCGCGTCGTGCATACGGAGGCCGCGCTGCTCAACGCCGTCACGATGACCCGTACGGAGGCCCAGTCCGCTTTCGGCAATCCGACGGTGTACATGGAAAAGTTCCTGGAGAACCCGCGTCACGTGGAGATCCAGGTGTTGGCGGACGAGCACCGCAATGCCGTCTACCTGGGGGACCGCGACTGCTCCATGCAGCGCCGCCATCAGAAGATCATCGAAGAGGCGCCGGCGCCGCTGATCAACACCCGGCTCAAGGCCCGCATCGGGGAGCGCTGCGCGGAGGCCTGCCGCAAGATCGGCTACCGTGGCGCGGGCACCTTCGAGTTCCTGTTCGAGAAGGACGAGTTCCACTTCATCGAGATGAACACGCGGGTGCAGGTGGAGCACCCGGTGACCGAGATGATCACCGGCATCGACATCGTGCAGGCGCAGATCCGCGTCGCGGCCGGGCAGAAGCTCCCCTTCAAGCAGCGCGACATCCAGTTCCGCGGGCACGCGATCGAGTGCCGCATCAACGCCGAGCACCCCTACAAGTTCACCCCCTCGCCCGGACGCATTGCGTCGTTCCACGTCCCCGGTGGGCCCGGCATCCGGGTGGACTCGCACGTCTACGCCAACTACTTCGTCCCGCCCCATTACGACTCGCTGATCGGCAAGGTGATCGCCTGGGCCGACACGCGCGAGCAGGCCATCGCCAAGATGCGCATTGCGCTGTCGGAGATGATCGTCGAAGGCATCCTGACCAACCTGCCCCTGCACCAGGAGCTGATGCTGGACTCTGCCTTCGTTCGCGGGGGCACCAGCATCCACTACCTGGAAGAGAAGCTGTCCAAGCAGAACCGGCCCGACTAACCCGCAGTCACCCCATGTCCTGGTTGGCGCTCAGTTTCGAGCTTCAGGCGAGCCAGGCCGATACGGTCGCCGATGCCCTGCTCGAGGCCGGTGCACTCTCGGTTGAAATCACGGATGCGCTGGCCGGGACGGCACAGGAGCGCCCCCTGTTCGGTGAGCCGGGGGCCGAACCGGACGCCGCTTGGGGGACCAACCGGGTGAGTGGGCTGTTCGATGCCCAGGCGGACGTCAAGGCAATCGCGCACGCCGCGCTCGCAGCAGCCGGAGTCGAAGCCATGCCGCAGCTGCACGTCTCGTCGATAGCGGAGCAGGACTGGGTGCGTGCCAGCCAGGACCAGTTCACGCCTATCCAGATCTCGGCCCGCCTGTGGATTGTGCCGAGCTGGTGCGAGGTACCCGATTCCGCCGCGATCAATCTGCGTCTCGATCCCGGCCTCGCTTTCGGTACCGGTGCGCATCCCACAACCTGGCAGTGTCTGCGCTGGCTGGAGGTTAATGTGGGTCCGGCGGTCTCGGTGCTGGACTACGGCTGCGGCAGCGGCGTGCTGGCGATCGCGGCGAAACGGCTGGGTGCCGGCCGTGTGGTGGCCGTGGACATCGATCCGGGCGCGCTGCAGGCCAGCCGCGACAATGCGCGCCTCAACTCCGTCGAGATCGAGGTCTCGTCGCCGGATGCCGTGCCGCCGGGGCCCTATGACGTAGTCGTGGCCAACATACTGGCCAACCCGCTGCGGCTGCTCGCTCCGCTTCTGGCTGCCTTCCAGCGGCGGGGCGGACGGGTGGTGCTCGCTGGTATCCTGAGCCAGCAGGCGCAGACCGTGGCCGCGGCGTACGCCGGCTGGTACGACGTGCAGGTCGCTTCGGAGAAGGATGGCTGGACTTGCCTGACCGGCGCGCGAAGACTATAGGCCGGCTGCCTGCCACTTTGGCTGCACTATGAGCATGTTTACCCGCTGCCCCCACTGCGACACGGTATTCCGGGTGACCCCGCAGCAGCTCCAGGTGTCGAGCGGGCAGGTGCGTTGCGGCCGCTGCCAGGAAGTGTTCGACGCCTTCTCGACCCTGACGTCCAGGCTGCCGGGCGGCAGGCTGGAAGAGACGGCCGTCGCAGCCGCGCGACCGGAGCAACCCGCGAGGCCAGTGCGTCTGCAGCCGCCCCCACAACGCGCAGAGACCATGCAGGAAGGCGGTTTCGTCCCTGCACCCGAGACAGCGGCGTTCTCTCCGGGGCGTGCGCCCCCCGTCCCGTCGGCAGCCGGCCTCGTCGGCGCGTCGGAACCCGAGATACTCACTCTGCCGGACGAGTTGTTCGGGGTGGCCGCTGGCCCGCCAACCCGCCGCTGGCCGTGGACCATTGGCTGTCTGCTCGGCTTGCTGGTTCTGAGTGCGCAAGCCGCGTGGTTCTTTCCTGGTGAGATTGCGTTGCGCATGCCGGTTCTGCGCCCGTTGCTCGTGCAATACTGTGCGTGGACGGGATGCAGGATCGACCTGCCGCAGCTGCCTGACTTGCTCTTCATCGAGGCCTCCGACCTGCAGCTGCTGGATCCCGCCCAGCCCAACGAGGTGCTGTTGACGGCGACCGTGCGCAATCGTGCTGCCTTCGAGCAGGCCCTGCCGCTGCTCGAGCTGACGCTCACCGATGCGGCGAACCGCACTGCGGCGCGCAAGGTATTCGCTCCGGCCGAGTACGTGGGGAACAGCGTCGCGCGGGACCGCGGCATAGGCCCGGGCCAGGAAATCTCCATCCGGCTCTATCTGGACACCGGGGATCTGAAGGCCGCAGGCTATCGACTCTACCTCTTCTTCGTATGAGCACCTCGCCACTTGGACGCACGGCGCTGCATGACGAGCACGTCCGGCTCGGCGCCCGCCTGACGGATTTCGGCGGCTGGGAAATGCCGCTGCATTACGGTTCCCAGATCGAGGAACATCACCGCGTGCGGCGTGCAGCCGGGATGTTCGACGTCTCGCATATGCTGGCGATCGACCTGCGCGGCCAGGCAGTGCGCCTCTTCCTGCGCCGGTTGCTGGCCAACGACGTGGTCAGGCTCGTCCTGCCCGGTAAGGCGCTCTACTCCTGCCTGCTGCGTGAGGACGGCGGCATCCTCGACGACCTCATCGCCTATTTCCTGGCCGAGGACTGGTTCCGGCTGGTCGTCAACGCCGGCACGGCGGACAAGGACCTAGCATGGATCATCGCACAGCGCGACCGGCTTGCTCCGGAGCTGGCGGTGCAACCCAGGCGCGATCTGGCGATGATCGCCGTGCAGGGGCCGGAGGCACGCGCCAGCTTGTGGCATGCGAGACCGCAGACGCAGGCGGCCAGCGAGGCGCTGGCGGTGTTTCAAGGGGCGCACGCCGGGCCGTTGTTCGTTGCCCGCACGGGGTACACGGGCGAGGACGGATTCGAGATCATCCTGCCGGCCTCGGAGGCCGTCCCGCTATGGCGCGACTTGCTTGCCGCAGGGGTCGTGCCGTGTGGACTGGGGGCGCGCGACACGCTGCGGCTGGAGGCCGGGATGAGCCTCTACGGCCAGGACATGGACGAGTCCGTCACACCGCTGGAGGCCGGGCTCGCATGGACGGTCGCGCTGAAGGATTACCGCGACTTCATCGGACGCGCTGGACTGGAGTCGCGCACGCCGCGCTTTCAGCTGGCGGGGCTCGTGCTGCGCGACAAAGGCGTACTGCGCGCACATCAAAAGCTGCGCAGCACGCACGGCCCGGGAGAGATCACCAGCGGCACCTTCTCGCCGACCCTGGGATGCAGCGTGGCGCTCGCGCGCGTACCGCTGGCCTGTCAGCCGGGCGAGCGCGTGGAGGTGGAGATCCGCGATCGGCGGTTGCAGGCCGAGATAGTAAGATATCCCTTCGTCAGGATGGGCCGCAGCCTACTGCCCGACTGATCCGTCCATTATCGTGAAGCGTGGAGCCTGCCATGACGGTCCCGACCGCACTCAAATATACCGAAAGCCACGAATGGGCCCGGCTGGAGCCCGACGGCAGCGTCACTGTCGGCATCACCCACCACGCTCAGGACCGGCTTGGCGATCTCGTGTATGTCGAGAACCCTGTGCTGGGCAAGAGCTTCAGGAAGGGGCAGGAGTGCGGTGTGGTCGAATCGGTGAAGGCTGCTTCGGACATCTACGCGCCGGTGTCCGGCGAGGTCACTGCGATCAATGACGAGCTATCCGCCAGCCCGGAGAAAATCAATCAGGATGCTTATGCGGCCTGGATGTTCAAGCTCAAGCCGAGCGATCCGGGCGAGCTGAACTCGCTGCTGGATGCGGCGGGGTATCAGCGGCTGATCGAAAGTGAGGCGTGAGGCGTGAGGCGGACGACGGCGCCGCTTCGCGCGGCTTCGCCCCCGGTCACCCCAGGCTGCACCCTCTGCACCATCGCTGCGGCAGGTGCGCGCCACCGCATTCCACGCCTCACGCCTCACACCTCACGCCTCACTAAATCATGCCATTCATCCCTCACACCGACGAAGACGTCCGCGCCATGCTCGCTGCCATCGGCGCCAGCGACATCGAGGCGCTGTTCGACGAGATCCCGGCCAGTCTGAGGCGCGTGCGCTTGACCGAGGTTCCCCCCGGAGCGAGCGAGCAAGACGTCACGCGGCTGATGCACGAGCGGGCCGAGCAGGATGGGCGCTGGCTCAACTTCATTGGCGCCGGGGCCTACGAGCATCACATTCCGGCCGCGGTTTGGCAGATCGCCACGCGCGGCGAGTTCTATTCCGCGTATACGCCCTACCAGGCCGAGGCGAGTCAGGGCACGCTGCAGACCCTCTACGAGTACCAGTCCATGATGTCGTCGCTGACCGGGCTGGACGCGACCAACGCCAGCCTGTACGACGGCGCCTCCGGACTGGCCGAGGCGATTCTGATGGCGGTGCGGCTGCACAAGTCCTCTCACCGGGTGCTGATCCCTGCCACCGTGCATCCGGCCTATCGCAAGGTTGCGCGCACCATCGTGGCGAACCAGCAGATCGAGCTCGTCGAGCTGCCCTATTGCACCGAGCAGGGCATCACGCTGCCGGAGTCGCTTGCGCGTTTCGGCGGCGAAGCGTTCGCCGCGCTGGTCCTCCCGCAGCCCAACTTCTTCGGCTGCCTGGAACGAGTTAACGAGCTGACGGACTGGGCGCACGCGCAGGGCGCACTCGTGATCGGCGTGGTCAATCCGGTCGCGCTCGCTCTGCTCGCCCCGCCCGGCCAATGGGGGAGCGGCGGAGCGGACGTTGCCGTGGGCGAAGGACAGCCGCTGGGTGTGCCGCTGAGCAGCGGCGGCCCCTACTTCGGCTTCATGTCCTGCAAGCAGGCGCACGTACGACAGATGCCCGGGCGCATCGTCGGCCGCACGATGGATCGGGAGGGGAGGCCGGGTTTCACGCTCACGCTGCAGGCTCGCGAGCAACACATCCGGCGCTCCAAGGCGACTTCCAACATCTGCACGAACCAGGGCCTGGCGGTAACCGCCGCGACCATCCACATGGCGTTGCTCGGACCGCAGGGGCTGAAGAAGGTCGCACTGACCTGTCATGCCAACCTGCGCGATCTGCTGGAGAGGGTTCGACGCACGACAGGACGCGGACCGCGCTTCGCGGCGCCGTGCTTTCACGAGAGCGTTCTGGCGATCGACTCCGACGCAGCGCGCGTGCTGGCCGCTTTGCGCCAGCAAGGCATCCTGGGAGGGCTCGATCTCGCGGCCGAGTACCCCGAACTGGCCGGCACCCTGCTGGTCTGTGCCACTGAGACCAAGACACCGGAGGATCTCGACCGCTACGCCGCCGCGCTCGCTGCTGCGTTGCGCTGAGCCCGAGGTCGATCCGATTCGAAACACTTGACGAGAGGAGACCCGAATGACGAACGTTACGCTGAAAGGCAATCCGGTCCCTGTGGCTGGCCAGCTGCCGAAGCAGGGCGCGCATGCCGCCGATTTCACCCTGGTCAACAAGGACCTCCAGAACGTGAGCCTGGAGGACTTCGCCGGCAAGCGCAAGGTGCTCAACATCGTGCCGAGCCTGGACACACCCACCTGTCAGCAGTCCACGCGGGTGTTCAACGAGAAGGCCTCGGCGATCAAGGATGCGGTCGTGCTGGTGGTGTCGGCGGACCTGCCTTTCGCCATGTCGCGCTTCTGTGGCGCCGAGGGGCTGAACAACGTGGTGACGCTCTCGACCTTGCGCGACCCTGGGTTCCATCGCCGCTACGGCGTGGACATCGTCGGCGGACCGCTGGAGGGACTGACTGCGCGCGCCGTGGTCGTGCTGGACGCGAACAACAGGGTGCTGCACTCGGAGCTGGTGCCCGAGATCGCCAACGAGCCCAACTACGGGGCAGCGTTGGCGGCGCTCAAGTAGGCGTGCCAGCCCGCAGTTCATCGGCGCGCCGGCCTGCGCGACTGGACCAAGGCGGCCTCGACCGCCGGTACATACCATGACCGAGCAATGACACAACTCATCTTCGACCTGTCCAGGCCCGGGCGCTGCAGTCGCCAGCATGCCGTCCCCGCCGTGCGTGCACCCGCTCTTCCCGACGACCTGCTGCGCCGCGAGGCGCCCTTGCTGCCGGAGGTATCGGAACTGGACGCGGTGCGTCACTACACGCGCCTGTCGCAGCGGAACTTCTCGATCGACACGCAGTTCTACCCGCTGGGCTCCTGCACCATGAAGTACAACCCGCGGGCGTGCAACAGCCTGGCGATGTTGACCCCGTTTCTTGCACGCCACCCGCTGGCGCCAGCGGAAACCGGCCAGGGCTTGCTCGCCTGCCTGCACGAGCTGCAGGAGATCCTCAAGGATGTCGCCGGCATGGCAGGTGTCAGCCTGGCGCCCATGGCCGGTGCGCAGGGCGAGTTCGCCGGCGTGGCGATGATCCGCGCGTGGCATGCCGCGCGCGGCGACCACGCCCGCACAGAGATCATCGTGCCCGATGCGGCTCACGGCACCAACCCTGCCACCGCGACGATGTGCGGGTACGCCGTCCGCGAGATTCCTACCGATCGCGACGGCAATGTAGATGTCGACCGCCTGCGCGCCGCAGTCGGCCCGCAGACTGCCGGCCTCATGCTGACCAATCCCTCCACGCTGGGCGTGTTCGAGCAGCGCATCCTCGACATCCGGGACGTCGTGCACGCGGCGGGCGGGCTGCTCTACTACGACGGCGCCAACCTCAACGCTATCCTCGGCAAGGTCAAGCCCGGGGCGATGGGGTTCGACGTCATCCACATGAACCTGCACAAGACCTTCTCCACCCCCCATGGGGGCGGAGGACCGGGCGCGGGACCGGTAGGCGTGGCGCCCCACCTGTTGCCCTTCCTGCCCATTCCGATGGTTGCCCGCGACGCCGGGGAGTATCGCTGGCTCGAGGAGCGCGACTGCCCGCAGTCCATCGGCCGGCTGTCGGCATATGCGGGTAACGCGGGGGTGCTGCTGCGCGCGTATGTGTATGCCCGGATGCTCGGCCACGAGGGCATGGCGCGGGTGGCGGAGTATGCGACGCTCAATGCCAACTACCTCATGGCGCAATTACGCGCCGCCGGCTTCGAGGTGGCCTACCCCAGGCGCCGCGCCAGTCACGAGTTCATCGTCACGCTGCGCGCTCTGAAGGAAGAGACCGGAGTGACCGCCATGGACTTCGCCAAGCGCCTCCTCGACAAGGGCTTCCATGCCCCGACCACGTATTTCCCGCTGCTGGTGCCGGAGTGCCTGCTTATCGAGCCCACGGAGACGGAATCGAAGGAAACGCTCGACGCCTTCGTGGCGGCGATGCGGGAGGTGCTGGAGGAAGCGCATGCCGACGCAGCCATGGTCCGGTCGGCGCCTCACACGACTCCGGTGCGCCGGTTGGACGACGTCAAGGCGGCCCGCGACCTCGATCTGGCATGGAAAAAACCGAGCAAGTGAACCCGCACAAGGGCAAGACCGGGCTGCGGCGGATCTGGAATGCCCTGTTCTACTCAGTGGACGGCTTCCGCGCCGCCTATCGACACGAGGACGCGTTTCGCCAGGAAGTCCTGCTGGCGGCGTTCCTGGTGCCCGTCGCCCTGTTCCTGCCCGCGACTGGTGTGGGCAAGGCGTTGATGATCGCCAGCGTGCTGCTGGTGCTGGTGGTCGAGCTGCTCAACTCGGCCGTCGAGGCGACGGTCGACCGGATCTCGCTCGAGAATCACCAACTCGCCAAGCGTGCCAAAGACATCGGCAGCGCCGCCGTGTTCGTCAGCCTCGTCAACGTGGTTGCCGTGTGGGCCCTGGTGCTGTTCGGCTGACCGCGGCTGCAACCTGTCATCAAAGCATCACCCAGGCGTAACAGGAACTTCGCGCTGAGCAGTCAAGCTTGGCGTGCATGGATGACACGCCCGTCCTGTCGGAGCCTTCGGGACCAGGCGCGACCGCTTCGACGACGCCGTCCGCACGGCCTCAGCCGCACACGGGTACCCAGCAGCATGCCGCCCGGCCGCTGCGTATCGCGCTGGTGACGGAAACCTTCCCGCCCGAGGTCAACGGTGTGGCCATGACCATCGGCCGGATGCTGGATGGGTTGCTGGCGCGCGGGCATCATGTGCAGGTCGCGCGCCCGCGCCAGCATCCCGGCGATACGGCGCGTGCAGTGCCGCAGCTCGAGGAGGTTCTCGTCGCGGGCGTACCCCTGCCCCGCTATCAGGGCTTGCGCATGGGCCTGCCTGCCGGCGGACACCTCGCACGTGCCTGGGCACGCTTTCGCCCCGATCTCGTCCACGTGGTCACCGAGGGGCCGCTGGGCTGGTCCGCGCTGGCGCTGGCTCGGCGCATGGGTCTGCCTGCCACCACGGACTTCCACACCAACTTCCACAGCTACAGCACGCACTACGGCTTCGGCTTTCTGAAGCGCGCGATCGGCGGCTACCTCAGGCACTTCCACAACCGTTCGCTGTGTACCTTCGTGCCGACGCGCCAGCTGCGTGACGAGCTCCGCTGCGACGGCTATCGCGGGCTCGAGGTGGTGGCGCGCGGCGTAGACACGAGGTTGTTCAGCCCGGCCCGGCGCAGCGCGCCGCTGCGCCGCCAGTGGGGAGCCGCGGGCGAGGAGCCGGTCGCCATCCATGTGGGGCGGATCGCTCCGGAGAAGAACCTCCCGCTGGTCCTTTCGGCCTTCGCTTCGATGCGGCAGCGCGCGCCGCGCGCGCGCCTGGTACTGGTTGGAGACGGGCCGGCACGTGCGCGGGTGCAGCGGCAGCATCCGGAGCATGTGTTCGCCGGGATGCGCCGCGGCGAGGATCTGGCGGCCCACTATGCATCGGCGGATGTCTTTCTCTTTCCCAGCATGACGGAGACGTTCGGCAACGTCACGGTCGAGGCGATGGCGAGCGGACTGGCGGTGGTCGCCTACGACTACGCAGCGGCGCGCGAGCATCTCGTGCACGACGACAACGGCGTGCTGGTGCCCTACGGGCAGGCGGCCGTGTTCGAGAACGAGACGGCCCGGCTGGCCGGTGATGCGCAACGGGTCCGCAGGCTGGGCGGCAATGCACGGCGAACCGCCGAGCGCATCGACTGGGACCAGATCAACGAGCAGTTCGCCGGGGCGCTCGCCCGTTATGCGGCCCTCGGCAGCTGATCCGAGGCGGCCCTGCCCGCGCATGCCGGCGAGCAACGGCTCGCGGAGTAGTTAGAATCTCGCGGATCACAACGCCAAACGCGAGGAGCCCATGCCTGCCTATCTCATCTCCACCATCGAGATCACCGACCCGGCTACGTACGAGGAGTACCGCAAGCTGGTCGGCCCCGTGCTGCAGAAGTTCGGCGGCAAGTTCCTGGTGCGCGGTGGCAAAATCGACTACCTCGAAGGCGAATGGAAGCCCAAGCGGGTGGTGGTCGTCGAGTTCGACAGCATGGAACTTGCGCGCGCCTTCAGCGATTCCCCCGAGTACGCGCCAGCCAAAGCGGCGCGGCATCGCGCCTCCATCAGCAGCGTGATCGTGGTCGACGGCCTGCCCCCGGCCTGATGCGCGCAAGGCCGGCGCCCGGCCGCCCGATTACAGGCAACGGGACCGACCAGCTCCGGTCCGAGGGGTCGTTTTCACGGCCCGGTTCCGAGGCTTGGCACAGCCCTTGCATTTGACAATTTCCGCTGGGTATTGACCCGGGGGGTGGTGTCGAGCGGTCGGGCGTTGCACCCGAGCGCCGGCGCCCGCCATCGCGCCCAAGGTGGACAGCATTTGCGGCGCTGGAAGGGTTCCATCCTCCTCCCGTGAAGCACGTCAGCCAAGAGTCGAAAGCATTGGCTTTTGGAGAGAAATCATATACTTTAGGCATAAATGTCGTAGAATCATTAAGGCATGCGGGATAACTGTCTAGAAAACAAAAGAATCCCGTGGGGAGCGGTGATCAGCTACCGCATCGACCAAGCGCGCAGAGCACGAGAGGATGGCTAGGCAGGATTTCTGGAAGTCCGACTGGTTCCTCGGGCTGGTGGTGGCGATTGCCGTCCTGGTGCTGTCTGCGACGGATCTCGTCCGCAGCCTGGAGCGGAAGGCCTACGACCTGGGCGTGCGCGCGTCCACCCGCGAGCCGAGTCAGGACATCGCTGTCATCGCCATCGACGACGCCAGCATCGCCAACATTGGGCGCTGGCCGTGGCCGCGTGACGTCCATGCCCACGTCATCGACGGCCTGCACGCTGCGCAGGCGAAAGTGATCGGCTACACCGTGTTTTTCGCGGAGCCGCAGATCGATCCCGGGCTGTCGTATATCACCCGCCTTCGCGATCTGTTCGCATTGTTGAGCCCCGAGGGCCAGGAGCAACTCGCAGAGATGGGCGAGGTGCTCAGCGAAGCCGACGCCGCATTGAACACAGATCGCAAGCTCGCCGACAGCGTCGGTGCCGCCGGCAACGTCGTCCTGCCGGTGTTGTTCCGATTGGGCGAACCTCTCGGGCGGCCAGACCAGGATCTGCCCGACTACGTCCGCCGCAACGCACTGCCTTTGTCTCCGGACGGGCCGCTGCCGGTGCCCGCTGCCAGCATGGATATCCCCGTGCTCGACGATATCGGCCGCAACGCCTCCGCCGTCGGGCATCTCAACTCTCCACCGGATGTCGACGGCGCGATCCGTACCGAGCCGCTGGTGCTGGCGTACTTCGACCAGTTCTACCCTTCGCTGTCACTGCAGATCGCGGCGCGCTATCGCAATCTCGCGCCGGCAGACGTGAAGGCGGTCTTGGGTGAGAGCCTCAGCCTCGGCAGGCTGAATATCCGCACCGACCCGGCGTTGCAGATGTATACGTACTTCTACAAGGACCGGGGCTCGCGTACCGCGTTTCCCACCGACTCCTTTTTCGACGTTTACAGCGGCAAGATCCCAGCGGAGAAATACCGCGGCAAGATCGTGCTGATCGGTACGACGGCAGCGGGAGTGGGCAGCGTCTTCGTCACCCCGGTTTCTCCCGCCATGCCCGCGGTGATGATGCAGGCTCACGCCGTCTCCAGCATCCTGCAGGAGCACTTCTTCGTCGCGCCGGTTTGGGGCGTCTGGGTATCCATCGCCGTGTTCCTGCTCGTAGCGCTCTATCCGATACTGCTGCTGCCCCGGCTCAAGGCCGGAACCGGTGCGGCGGCGACTGCGGGCCTGCTGGTGCTGCTGATCGCCGCGCACTTTGGACTGATGACCACCCAGCTCATGTGGATCCCGCTGATGAGCGCGGTCGTGCTGCTCGTGATCGGGCACCTTACCCTGACCACCAAACGCTTCCTGGTCACCGAACGCGGCAAGGCCCGCTCGGACTTCGAGTCCGCGGAGAGCAACCGCATGCTGGGGCTCGCGTTCCAGGGCCAGGGCCAGCTCGACATGGCCTTCGACAAGTTCAAGAAGTGTCCGCTCGACGACCCGCTCATGGACAACCTCTATAACCTGGCCCTGGACTTCGAGCGCAAGCGCCAGTTCAACAAGGCACAGGCGGTCTTCGAGTACATGGCTACCCACAACCGCAAGTACAAGGATCTGGAGAAGCGGATCACGCGGGCCAAGGCCATGTCCGAGACGGTCATCCTGGGCAGTGGCGGCGCCCGCACCAACGCCAGCACGCTGATGCTGGACGGTGGCACGGTCGAGAAGCCGATGCTCGGCCGCTACCAGGTGGAGAAGGAACTGGGCAAGGGCGCCATGGGGGTGGTGTACCTGGGCCGGGATCCCAAGATCGGCCGCGTCGTGGCGATCAAGACCATGGCGCTATCGCAGGAGTTCGAGGCGGATGAGCTGGAAGAGGTGAAGACCCGCTTCTTCCGCGAGGCGGAAACCGCAGGCCGGCTCAACCACCCGCATATCGTCACCATCTTCGATGCCGGCGAGGAGCATGACCTGGCCTATATCGCCATGGAGTTCCTCAAGGGCAAGGATCTCACCGGGCATACCAAGCCGGGGACCCTGCTGCCGCTGCCGGTTGCGATGAGCGTCGTCGGGCGGGTCGCCGAGGCGCTCGACTACGCGCACCGGCAGAACGTCGTGCACCGGGACATCAAGCCTGCCAACATCATGTACCACCCCGAGGCCGACTCGGTGAAGGTCACCGACTTCGGCATCGCACGCATCACCGACTCGAGCAAGACCAAGACCGGGATGGTGCTCGGCACCCCATCCTACATGTCGCCGGAGCAGCTCGCGGGCAAGAAGATCGACGGCCAGTCCGATCTCTTCTCGCTGGGCGTGACCCTCTACCAGCTCGCCTGCGGCAGCCTCCCGTTCCAGGGGGAATCCATGGCGCAGCTCATGTACAAGATCGCCAACGAGGAGCCGGCCGACCCCATGAGCCTCAACCCGGCGCTGCCGGACTGCCTCGTCGCGATCATCCGCCGCGCGCTCGCGAAGGGCAGCGAACAGCGCTACAAGACCGGAGAGGAGATGGCACGGGCCATCCGCGAATGCGCCGAGGTATACAGCGCCGTGGATGTGAGCCTGTAGCAATAGCCGAGGATGACGGACCTGAGCAAAGCGATAGAAATGGCCACTGCAACCCATGCCGGGATGGTCCGCGCGCACAACGAGGACAGCATCGGCACCGATTCCTCGATCGGGCTGGCGGTGCTGGCGGACGGCATGGGCGGCTACAACGCGGGCGAGGTCGCCAGCGGGATCGCGGTCGCGCTCGTCACCAAGGAGACGCGCGACACGGTCGCCCAGATCCTGCCTTTCGAGAAGGATCGGACCAGCGGCGAGCTGATGGCGGTGAGCATTCTGCGCAACGTGATCGGACGGGCCAATACTTCGATCTTTCAGGCGGCGGGGAGTCAGCCTCAGTATGCCGGCATGGGTACCACGCTGGTGGTCGCGCTGCTGTGCGACAACCAGATCAGCGTGGGCCACGTCGGCGACTCGCGCCTGTATCGCCTGCGCGGCGCGGAGCTCACGCAGTTGACCAGGGACCATTCCCTGCTGCAGGAGCAGATCGACAGCGGCATGATCACCAAGGAGATGGCGCGGCGCTCGCAGAACAAGAACCTGGTGACACGCGCGGTGGGCATCGAGCCAGAGGTGGAGGCCGACATCAACACGTTCGAGGCGAAGGAAGGCGACATGTACCTGCTGTGCTCGGATGGGCTCAACGACATGGTGGAGGACGAAGACATCCTCCTCACGTTGAGCTCGCTGCAGGCCAACCTGCCGCTGGCGGCCAGCCAGCTCGTGCAGATGGCGAACGACAACGGTGGCCGCGATAACATATCGGTGATCCTGATCCGGGTGAAGAAGCCCTTCCCGGCTGCAAGGGGCTGGATGAGCCGGTTGAAGACATGGTTTGGAAAGGACGGGGATTGAGCTATGGCGAAGCTGATCTTGAGCCTCGACGGAATGGTGCTGCGGGAGTATCCCCTGACCAAGGAGCGCACCACCATTGGACGCAAGCCGCACAATGACATCGTGATCGACAACCTGGCGGTGAGCGGCGAGCACGCCATGATCATGACCATCCTCAACGACTCGTTCCTTGAGGACCTGGGCAGCACCAACGGCACGCTGGTCAACGGGCAGCCGATCAAGAAGCACTTCCTGCAGAACAACGACGTCGTCGAGCTCGGCAAGTACAAGCTCAAGTACATGGCCGAGGGGGTGCAGCAGGCGGCCTCGGCTGACTTCGAGAAGACGATGGTGCTGCGGGCTCCTCCCGGTGGCGCGGGGGCGGGAGCGCCACCGGCAGCCAGGGCACCGGAGGAGTCGCAGCCGGTGGCCAAGAACTTCGGGGACACCGTGGTCAACCCCGAGCTGATGCAGAGCCAGAACACGGGCGGCAGCCTGCGGGATGCCGCCCGCCAGGCTTCGGTGGCTGCCCACGAACCCCCGGCGGCGTCGGCCGGGCCAGCGCCAGGGGCAGGTGCGGTTGCCGCCGCCCCGCCCGCGGCAGCGCCCGCAAAACCGGCTGCGGCGGCGCCGCCCGAACCCGCTGCGGCGCCTGCAGCCGGAGCCGGGGCCCAGGGGCCTGCACCGGGGGGCGTCCAGGGCACGATCCAGATCCTGTCGGGTCCCAGCGCCGGCAAGGAGCTACCACTGTCGAAGCCGCTGACCACCCTGGGCACCGGCGTGCAGGTGGCCGTGATCGCCAAGCGGCCGCAGGGCTACTTCATCACCCACGTGGAGGGCGCAAGCTTCCCGGTGGTCAACGGAAAACATCTCGATGCCCAGGCCCATCCGCTGAACGATCACGATGTGATCGAGCTGGCCGGCGTGAAGATGGAGTTCTTCCTCAAGCCGCTGGCCTGAGACTCATTCAATCCGAGCGCTGCCGCAGCGGCGCGCATCTGCACAGTTCGCAAGGCGCGTTCACGCTGCAGACGGTTCGCGTCTGACAGAGGGGGCGGGTGAAGAAGCACCTCGTGCGCATCGCGCTGGGGCTCCTGGTCGTTTTGGCCTTCCTGGGCCACGCCGCCCGCTACTACGACATCCCCCTGGTCTCCAGGCTGGAGGCCATTCTCTACGACACGCGCCTGCAGCTCACTATGCCGCGCACGAGCGACCCGCGCATCGTCATCGTGGACATCGACGAGCGCAGCCTGCGCGACGAGGGCCGCTGGCCCTGGCGCCGCGACCGGCTCGGCCTGTTTCTCGACCGGCTGTTCGATGAGTACAAGGTCAGCGTGGTCGGGTTCGATGTGGTCTTCGCCGAGCGCGACGAAAGCTCCGGGCTGCAGGTCATGCAGGAGCTTGCCAAGAAGGAGCTGGCCGGGGTTCCCGGCTTCGAGGCCGCGCTGGAGTCGCTGCAGCCGAAGCTGGAGTTCGACCGGATCTTCGCCGACAGGATGCGCGGGCGGCCCGTGGTGCTCGGCTACTACTTCACCCAGAACCCCGAAGATTCCGCCAATCGGGTGGGAGTCCTGCCGCCGCCAGTGTTGCCCAAGGGCGTGTTCGCTGGACGCAACATCCAGGTCACTGACTGGACCGGCTACGGCGCCAACCTTCCGGAACTCCAAGCGGCGGCCGCCAGCGCGGGACACATCAACCCTCTACCCGACACCGACGGGGTGACGCGCCGCGTGCCAATGCTGGCCGAGGCGGCGGACGGGTACTATGAGCCGCTGTCGCTCGCGATCGTGCGGCTGTTCCTCGACTCGCCCGAGGTGCGTCCCGGGTTCACCACTGCGCGCGGCTGGTCCCGCGACTACCCCGGGCTCGAATGGCTGGACGTGGGCCCCCACCGGATCCCGGTGGATAAAGATGTGGCTGCGCTGGTGCCCTATCGCGGGGGGGAGCGGACGTTCAAGTACGTCTCTGCCACCGACGTGCTGGAGGGGCGAGCGCCGGCGAGCGACCTGGAGGGCAGGATCGTGCTCGTCGGAACCTCGGCGCCCGGACTGCTGGATCTGCGCTCCACGCCGGTGGGCGGCGTCTACCCCGGTGTCGAGATCCACGCCAATCTCATCTCCGGCATGCTGGACGGGACGATCAAGCAGATGCCCCCCTACGTCCTGGGGGCGGAGTTCCTGCTGCTGGCACTGGCGGGTCTGGCCATGGCGCTGGTCCTGCCCTTGCTTAATCCGATACGTTCCGGGGTGGCCACGGTCGTGGGCCTGGGCGCGGTGGTCGGCATCAACCTGGCAGTCTGGCAGCACGGCAACCTGGTTTTGCCGCTGGCCTCCGGCGTCCTGATGATCCTGCTGCTGTTCGCGTTGAACATGTCCTACGGGTTCTTCGTGGAATCGCGCGCCAAGCGGCAGATAACCGGGCGCTTCGGGCAGTATGTGCCGCCCGAGCTGGTGGACGAGATGAGCCAGAACCCGGACAAGTTCTCCATGGAGGGCGAGAGCCGGGAGATGTCGGTCCTGTTCTCCGACGTGCGTGGATTCACCACGATCTCGGAGGGCCTGGATCCCAGGCAGCTGTCTCAGCTGATGAACGAGTTTCTGACCCCCCTGACCAGGGTGATATACCGGCATCGGGGGACGATTGATAAATACATGGGCGACTGTATTATGGCCTTCTGGGGCGCTCCGCTGGCGGATCCGCATCACGCGCGCAACGCGGTGCTTGCGGGGTTGGAGATGCAGGCGGCGATGGATGCGCTGCAGGCTCAGTTCCGCGCCCGCGGGTGGCCGGAGCTGCACGTCGGCGTGGGGGTGAATTCCGGGCGCATGAGCGTGGGCAACATGGGCTCCGATGTGCGTGTGGCCTACACCGTCATGGGAGGCGCCGTGAACCTCGCGTCCCGTCTGGAAGGGCTCACCAAGCAGTATGGCGTGAGCATGATCGTCGGCGAGGCCACGCGAGCCGCCTGCCCGGACATCGTCTTCCGGGAGCTCGACCGGGTCCTGCCCAAGGGCACTACCGAGCCGGTCGCCATCTTCGCCCCGATAGGGCCGTCGGCCAGCGTCGACAAGTCGGTCCACGACGAACTCGCGCTCTGGAGCAAGGCACTCAAGCAGTACCGTGCCCAGGAATGGGATCTGGCGGAGCTGCAACTGCTCAGCCTCCAGCGCATGCATCCATCCACCGCCCTGTATGCGACGTTCCTGCAGCGTATCGGGGATTGGCGCAAGAATCCTCCGGGTGCGGGCTGGGACGGCACCACGGCTTTCGAGACGAAATAAGAGCCAGACATGCAGCTCAGGATTCTCGGGTGCAGCGGCGGAATCGGCGGCAACCTGCGGACCACGTCCATGCTTCTGGACCACGACGTCCTGATCGACGCCGGCACGGGTGTGGGCGATCTGACGCTCACGGAGCTGAAGCAGATCGACCACATTTTCGTCACGCACTCGCACCTGGACCACGTCGTCAGCATTCCGTTCCTGGTCGACACGGTGGGCGGGATGCGCGATTCCCCCGTCACGGTGCATGCCACCGAGGAGACGCTCGACATCCTGAGGAAGCACTTGTTCAACTGGAAGATCTGGCCGGATTTCGCCGAGATTCCGAACCGCGAGAAGCCTTACCTGCGCTATGAGAGCTTCCGGTTGGGCGAGACGGTCTCGCTGCGGGGACGCCGCATACGGTCGCTGCCGGCCAACCACGTGGTCCCGGCCGTAGGCTTCCACCTCGACAGCGGCGAGGGCAGTCTGGTGTTCACCGGGGACACGACGACCAACGATGCCCTTTGGGCAGAAGTCAACCAGATCGAGAACCTGCGCTATCTCATCATCGAGACCGCGTTCTCGAACGCCGAGCGGCAGCTGGCCATAGCTTCCAAGCACTTGACGCCTGATATGCTGGCGCAGGAGCTCTCCAAGCTCACGCGCCCGGCCCGCATCTTCGTCTCGCACCTGAAGCCCGGCGAGGGCGCGCTGACGATGGAGGAGGTCGAGGCGGTGGCAGGCGCCTACGGCCCGCGCATGCTGTCCAATGGCCAGGTGTTCAGGTTCTGAGCCGCGCTGCCGCCGGAGTTGTCCGAGATTCCAGGTCCGCGTGCGCCGCGGGCCGCTAGCTGAAGGATCGCTCGCATGAGTACCGTGTTCGAATCCAAGCCGCAGGCGCCACACAACCTCGCGGACATGAGCAGCAAGCTGGAGTTCCAGAAGCAGCTGCAGGCCGTCACGAACAAGGTCCACGCGACCAGCAACGTGGACGAGATCATGCTCGAGCTGGGGCAGGACATCTGCAGCCTGGTGGGCGCTGACCGCCTGACAGTCTATGTCACCTCGGAGGACCGCAACTCCATCGTCTCCAAGGTCAAGACCGGGCTCACCTCGTTCAAGGACCTCAAGCTGCCCATCAACGATCAGAGCGTGGCTGGCTTCGTGGCGCTCAACCGGACGCTGATCAACATCCGCGACGTCTACGACGAGAGCGAGCTGCGCTCGCTGAGCCCGCAGCTGCGCTTCCTGAAGGAAGTGGACAAGCGCACGGGCTACCGCACCAAGCAGATGCTCGTGGCGCCGGTGGTGGAGGCGGGATCGAACGAGCTCATCGGAGTGGTGCAGGCGATCAATACCCGCAACGGGCAGCCGTTCTCGCCGCTGGCCGAAGAGGGCATGGTCAATTTGTGCGAGACCCTGGCGATTGCATTCAAGCAGCGCCAGAAGCCGCAGGCGATGGTGCGCGGCAAGTACGACGCGCTGGTCGCCAATGCGGTCCTGTCGGCCGAGGAGATGGAGCTGGCGCTGCGCTCGGCGCGGCGCAAGAATGTGGACATCGAAAGCGTGCTGGTGGACGAGTTCCAGGTCAAACCGAATGCGATCGGTCAGGCGCTGTCCGCGTTCTTCGGCGTTCCCTATGAGCCCTTCAAGCAGGACCGCATCAAGCCCATGGATCTGCTGCGCAACCTCAAGCGCGACTTCCTGGAGAGCAGCCTGTGGGTGCCGCTGGAGGACACCAAGGAGGGCCTCATCGTCGCGACAACCGACCCCGAGCGCGTGCGGGCTTCGCGCATCGTCGGCAACATCTTCCCCAAGAGCCGCGCCATCTACCGCGTATGCACCAACCGCGAGTTCATCGCCACGCTGGACGCCTTCTTCGGGGCAGACGTCGGCGACTCGTCGAGCATCGGCGATTTGCTGTCGGGGATGGACGAGGACTACGACGAAGAGGGAGGGGGCAGCGGCAGCGACGAGGTCTCACTGGCAGCCGACAACGAGCTGGTGAAGCTGGTCAACAAGATCATCGTGGACGCCTACAACCAGGGCGCCTCCGACATCCACATCGAGCCGTACCCGGGCAAAGGCAAGACCGAGGTCCGCTTCCGCAAGGACGGGACGTTGCAGCCCTACATCTCCGTGCCGTCCAGCTACCGGGCAGCCATAGCGGCGCGCCTGAAGATCATGTGCGATCTGGACATCTCCGAGAAGCGCAAGCCGCAGGACGGCAAGATCAAGTTCAGGAAGTTCGGGCCGCTCGACATCGAGCTGCGGGTGGCGACGATCCCGTCGCAGGGCGGGGTCGAGGACATCGTCATGCGGATCCTCGCCGCCGGGGAGCCCATTCCCCTGGACAAGCTGGGCCTGTCGGCACGCAACGTCAAGAACCTCAAGGACACTGTGTCCAAGCCCTACGGCCTGTTTTTCGTGTGCGGCCCGACCGGTTCCGGTAAGACCACCACGCTGCACTCGGTGCTGGGTTACCTCAACACCCCCGACACCAAGATCTGGACCGCCGAGGACCCGGTGGAAATCACCCAGAAGGGCCTGCGGCAGGTGCAGATGAACCCGAAGGCGGGGCTGAACTTCGCCACGGCCATGAAGGCCTTCCTGCGCGCCGATCCCGACATCATCATGGTGGGTGAGATGCGCGACAAGGAAACCACCGCCATCGGCATCGAAGCGTCCCTCACCGGCCACCTGGTGTTCGCCACCCTGCACACCAACAGCGCGCCGGAGTCCATCATCCGCCTGCTGGACATGGGCATGGACCCCTTCAACTTCGCCGATGCGCTGCTCGGTATCCTCGCCCAGCGTCTGGCCAAGCGCCTGTGCGGCAAGTGCAAGCAGCCGCACCCGGCCGGTCAGGACGAGATCAAGCTGCTGCTGGAGGAGTACTGCCAGGAAATGAAGAACACCGACTCCTGGAAGAAGGACCCGAAGGGGGCCTACGAGGCGATCTATCGCGAGTGGGCGAAGAGCTTCGCCGACGACAAGGGTCAGTTCACCCTGTACACCCCGGTAGGGTGCGAAGCCTGCGGCGGTACCGGCTACAAGGGACGTGTGGGCCTGCACGAGCTGCTGCTGGGCACCGATCCGATCAAGAAGCTGATCCAGGAGCATGCGCGGGTAGCCGAGGTCCTGGCCACTGCGCTCAACGAAGGCATGCGCACGCTCAAGCAGGACGGAGTCGAGAAGGTGCTGCAAGGCATCACCGACATGCACCAGGTGCGGGCGGTGTGTATCAAGTAGGCGCCCCCCGCATCGAGAGGTAGCCACGCAGGCTGTGCCGCCGCCATCGCCAGCGATGAACGACCTGACCGCACCCGATCTGTTTCCCAGGCTCGCCGAGCTGAACCAGGTGGGCATCGCGCTGTCGCGCGAGAAGGACATCAATCGCCTGCTCGAAGCGATCCTGATGGCCGCTAAGAAGATCACCAATGCCGACGGCGGCACGCTGTACCGCAGGTACCCCGACAGGGACTGGGAGTTGCGCTTCGAGATCATGCGCACCGACTCTCTGGGGATCGCCATGGGCGGCACCACCGGGCAGGCCATCCCGTTCGCCCCGGTCCAGCTCTATGACGAGCAGGGCGCACCGAACAACACGATGGTGGTGGCCTACTCGGTCCTGCACGACCGGACGGTCAACATCGCCGATGCCTATACCGAGCAGGGGTTCGATTTCTCGGGCACCAAGAGCTTCGACCGCAAGACCGGCTACCGCTCGCAGTCCTTCCTCACCGTTCCGATGAAGGACCACGAGGAGGAGATCATCGGCGTGCTGCAGCTCATCAACGCCAAGGACAGGGTCACCGGGGAGATCGTCGCTTTCCCCGAAGCCGACAAGATACTGGCCGAGTCGCTCGCCTCCCAGGCCGCAGTAGCGCTGACCAACCGGCTGCTGATCGACCAGCTGGAAAGGCTGTTCGAATCCTTCATCAGCCTGATCAACGCCGCGATCGACGACAAGTCGCCATATACGGGCGGGCATTGCCAGCGCGTGCCCGCACTCACAATGATGCTGGCCGAAGCCGTCGACAGCGCCAAGCAGGGGCCCTTGCAGGGGTTTGCGATGACGGACAAGGACCGCTACGAGCTCAAGATCGCCGGATTGCTGCACGATTGCGGGAAGATCACCACGCCCGTGCACGTCGTGGACAAGGCCACCAAGCTGCAGACGATCTACGACAGGATCGGGCTGGTGGACACGCGCTTCGAGGTGCTCAAGCGCGACGCCGAAATCCGCCTGTTGCGCGCGAAGCTGGAGGCCCTCGAGCGCGGCGACAAGGGCGTCTGGCCCGAGCTGGAGGCGCGGTTCAGCGCGCAGATCAAGCAGTACGATGCCGACCGGCAGTTCCTGCGCTTCTGCAACATCGGCTCGGAGCGCATGGCGCCAGAAGACCAGCAGCGCGTGTTCAACATCGGCACCGGTTACCGCTGGCGTGACGTGGAGGGCGCCGAAGACGTTGCGTTCCTCAGCGACGACGAGATCCGCAATCTCACCATTCGCGCGGGGACGCTCACCGACGACGAGCGCAGGATCATCAACCACCACATCGAAGTGACCATCATGATGCTGGAGTCGCTGCCCTGGCCCAAGCATCTGAAGAACGTCCCCGAGTACGCCGGCGGCCACCACGAGCGCATGGACGGGCGCGGCTATCCGCGCGGGCTCACGCGCGAGCAGATGTCGGTGCAGGCGCGGGTGATGGGGATTGCCGACATATTCGAAGCGCTCACCGCCAGGGACCGCCCCTACAAGAAGGGAAAGACGCTCACCGAGGCCCTGACCATTCTGGGCCGGTTCAAGCTCAATGGGCACATCGATCCGGACCTGTTCGACATCTTCATCCGCGAGCGCCTGTATCTGCGCTATGCAGAGCAGTTCCTGGATCCCGAGCAGATCGACCACGTGGATCTGTCGAAGATCCCCGGGGTGCCTGCAGACGTTCTGACGTAGGGCGTCACCCGGCGTCGGACATCGGAGACGCTGCGCGGCGTGGTTTGTGAAAGAAGCGCGGCCGTTTCGTGAGATTGTTTGAAGGACTCGGCGCAGGCATCCGCCAAGGCGGGATTCCGGTCCGCGACGTGTTCTTAACCCGTTGATTCTCAGGAGAGCGGAAGGGTTGGCATACCGGTTGCATTGAGGCAGGGCGAACACGGGAACGCGTGTTTACATCGTCATCTCAACCCAGAGGAGTCTCTCGATGAAGTCTGTGCAAAAGGGTTTTACCCTGATCGAACTGATGATCGTGGTCGCGATCATCGGTATCCTGGCGGCCATCGCCATTCCGCAGTATCAGGACTACACGATCCGTTCGAAGATCACGGAAGCCCTGAACCTGGCCGCTCCGGCCAAGCTGGCGATCGCCGAGACCTATGCGTCGAACGGCGTGTTTCCGGCCGACAATGCGGAAGCCGGTCTCGCTGGCACCATCAACAGCAAGTACGTGGCCTCGCTGCTGGTTGCAGGCGATACCATCACCATCACCTTCCGGCAGATCCATACCAACGTTGACGGCCAGACCCTTACGCTGCAGGCGACCACCGACGCCGAGGACTCGCGCGTGGAGTGGACCTGCACCAGCACGGCCGACGACAAGTACCTGCCGGCCAACTGCCGCAGCACCTACTCGATCACCACGTAATGATCTGAAGCAGCTCGGCTTGAGCAACGGGCGCCCTCGGGCGCCCGTTTTTCTTCCACGACAACCCGTCTACGGTTGCCCGGGGCAATCCTGAGCCACTGGTACCATGAGTCCACTTGGTGCGGCATACCCTCGCTGGTCTGGCGGAACCTCTAATGTGCGCGCAATGACCGAACCGCGCCCCCCTTTGTCCAGACGGGAAGCGACGCTGATCGCAGCGATTGCGGTCGTTGCGCTGGCTGTGGTCAGCCACTTTCTCGACCGCTTCTGGTTGCCCACCGACGAGGGTGTCTACGCCTACGTCGCCGAGCGGATGGTTGCGGGCGGCGTCCTCTACCGCGATGTCCAGGATCTGCACGCGGGCTACGTCCAGCTCGTCAACGCAGCGGCGTTCGCGCTGCTAGGCGTCGATCTGATCAATCTGCGCTACCCGTTGGCGCTTGCCACGGTTCTGCAGGCGGTGCTCGTCTTCCTTTTGTTGCGTCCGCGCGGCCCTCTGGTCGCAGTCAGCGGCGGGCTGGCGGCGGCCGCGCTGACCTTCATCCAGTTCCTCAACCCGACAGCCAACTGGTATGCACTGTTCGTGGCGGTGCTGGCGATCATTGCCCTGGCCTGGCCTTCGCGGTCGGCCTCGCGCCTGCTGCTGATCGGCTTTCTTCTCGGCGCTCTCTTCCTGGTGCGGCAACTGACCGGCGTGTTGTTCGCCATCGGCGCGCTGACCTATTTGCTCTACGAGGCGCATGCCGTCGCGCCGGCTGCTGCGCGTCGCGCCGTGCTGGCGCCGGCGCTTATCGTCGTGATGACACTCGGGCTTGGGGGCTATCTCGTCGCAAAGGTAGAGCTGTTCGCCGCCCTGCTCTATGGCCTCTGGCCCCTGCTGATCCTGGCCTGGGCGCTCACCCATCTGAGGCCGCCGGACCGGGCGGTAGTGCGGCTGATGGGCTGGCTGCTGGCCGGGTCGTTGCTCGCGGCAGTGCCCCTGCTGATATACCTCGGCGTGCACCGTGCGCTGGCCGACTGGCTGCGCGATTCTTTCGTCACGGCCAATCGGATCACCGGCCTCGACTTCATCTCCACGCCCGGGTACTTCGATCTGCTCGCTCTCGCTGTGGAGGGCGTCCTGCGGCCCGTTAATGCCGTCGCAGTCGTGAACGGGCTGTTCTGGATGTGCCTGGTCGCATTGCCGGCGGCCGTGGGGGTCCTGACGCTGCGCTGCCTTGTGCGAGCCGGGAGAACGTCTGCGTACACCGCGGGTCATCCGCTGGTGCTGACCGTCCCGTTCTTCGCGCTGGTCTCGGTGCATTTCCAGATCCCGATCTACCTGTTCTTTTCTGCGGCGCCTCTCCTTTGGGCGCTCCTCTGGCTGGCTGGGGGATGGCCCGACCCGGCGCGTCGCGCCATTGCGGTCCTGGTTCTGATGCTAAGCGCGGTCGGTCTGCTCTGGCAGGCTGGGCAGCCCCTCTCGCGCGGGTGGGCCGGTATCGTCTCCGGACGGTCTGTGGCGCTCGACGCGACCGGCGCCCTGCCCAAGGCATCGCTGCGGATGGAGGCCAGCGAACAGGAAACGTACCGGCGCCTGCTCGCAACCATCGACCGCCACGCGGGCCCCGCAGACGGCCTGCTGGCGGCACCGGTTAGCCCAGAGCTGTACTTCCTGTCCGGGCGTCGCCCGCCCGTGAAGTTTTTCTCCACGGCGATCGGCCTGCGCAACGACGATGACGTGCGCAACGCGGCGGCAGCGCTGCAAGCCGATCCGCCGGCCGTGATCGTCCACCGCACCAGGGACAAATACAACACGCCGCTGGGAGACGCCCTGCTCGCGTCTCTCCTCGGAGACTACGCTCTGGTGGAAACGGTCGCCGACTTCGAGGTGTGGGCGTTATCGCGCCGCGTGAGCAGTGTCAGCGTCGCGAAGGAAGCCCAGCGGGCAGGGGCCGACCGGTAGAACCTGCGCTCCAGGGCGTAGAGCGTGCGGACCAGCCCGACGCCCCCGCGGTTCAGGGCGGGGAAGGCGTCGGGGTTGTAGTACAGCACGTACGCGAGCAGCCCGGGAAAGGCCTGATCGACGATCTGCAAGCCGGCGCCCTCGTACAGCGCGTTCAGTTCGGACAGATCGAAGCCTCGTTCCGTCTGCGCATCGAACAGGGTGTTGCGCCGGTACACGCGGTCACGGACGGCGCGGGCAACGGCATTGTTCTGAGTGGGCTCGAAGTTGATCAAGCAGCCACCCGGCTTCAATGCGCTGCACAGGCGCCTGAGTACTTCACCGCTCTGCGCATGGACATGGTGCAACCCGCCGATCAGGATCACCAGGTCGAACTGCCCCTGTGCCTCGAAACGGGTGACATCCTGCACGAAGATCCGGCATCCCGGCAGGCGCCGGCCGGCTTCCTCGACCAGCGGCCGGCTGTAGTCGAACCCGACATACTCGAAGCGCTTGCCCAGGCCAGCCTCCAGAATCGCCTTGCCTTCGCCATAGCCGCACATGGGTTCGAGCACATGCTCCACCGCTGAGAGCCAGCGCCGGTTTCGCGACAGAAAGTCGTTCCACAGCAGCGATTTCAGCGTGAGATGCGTGGCGCTGCCCCGCGCCGTGAGGTAGCGCTCGGAGATCGACTCGAAGTGCGCGCGTTGCCGCTCGACGTCACCCATGCCCGGCGCGCAGCTCCGACAACGCGAGCGCTCCCAGGCCGGCGAGGATCAGCAGCACGCCGGCAACCTTGGCGGCGTCGTACTGCTCGCCGAGGGCCAGGATGCCGATGAGCTGCGTTCCACAGATCAGGGCACCGGCCGCGAGCGGAAACGCAGTCGACAATGGAAACAGCCGGATCACCTGGAGCCAGAGCAGGAAACCGGCGGCATAGGCCAGCACCCCCAGCAGGTAGCCGGCATTGAGCCCGGGCGTAGCGGCCTTGATCTGGTAGAGGCCGAACAGGCTCACCACCAGGTAGAGGGCGGAGAACAGCACCCTATCCCACATGGTCGTACTCGACGATGAAGCGCGGGCGGCGCTTGGTCTCGATGTAGATGCGGCCGACGTATTCGCCCACTACGCCGAGGCAGAACAGCTGCACGCCGCCCAGGAAGTAGACGGCAATGACGGTCGAGGCCCAGCCGGGGACCGCATCGGCGAAGATCAGAACGCGCGTCAGTGCGTACAGGGACATGACGAATGCGAAGACCGTAACCAGCAATCCGACTGCCGCGACAAAACGCAGCGGCGCCACACTGAAGGAGGTGATGCCGCGAAGGGCCAAGGAGAACATCCGGGTGAGGGTGTATTTCGAGTCCCCCGCAGCGCGCTGCGCGACGTCGAACTCGACCGTGGCAGTGCGCAGGCCGAGCAGGCGGATCAGCCCGCGCAGGAACACCTGGGTCTCGGGGAAATCGGCGAGCAGGCGCAACGCCCGTTTCGACAGCAGCCGGTAGTCGGCGTGGTTCGGCAGCGTGTCCGCTCCGCACAACGCCATCAGCCGGTAGAACAGAGCTGCCGTCCAGCGCTTCAGCGGCGCATCGGTGGAGCGCGACCGCCGGATCCCATAGACGATGTCGCTGCCCATCTCGAACTCGTTCAGGAAGGCCGGGATGGATGCTTCATCGTGCTGCAGGTCGGCGTCCAGCGAGATGGCGCAATCGCAGCTGTCTTTCACCCGCAGCAGCCCCGCAAGCAACGCGTTCTGATGCCCGAAATTCCGGGAGAGCTTGAGGCCGCGCACGGCCGGTTCGGCTTCGCACTGCGACTGGATGATGGACCAGGTCGCGTCGCTGCTGCCGTCGTCGACGAAGCACACGAAGCTGGCGGATGAGGCACGACGGGAAGCGACCAGACTGCGCAGTTGCGACAGCAGACGCGCAATGGTCAGAGGCAGGACGGTAGCCTCGTTGTAGCAGGGGACGACAAGCGCCAGAACCGGTGGCCCGTCAGCATTCATGGGGAGCTCCCGTCGTTGTCGGGGCAGGATGCACACCCGGTCGGTCGGAGAGCGCCCCGGGTTGCATCCGCGCTCATGGGCGGCGGCCGCCGATCCGGTTCCCGTCGCAACGTCGGTTGCGGCCCTCGCATCGAGAACGACGTGGGAAGCAGGATCCATGCCGCAGCACTGCGTTCCAGCCAGGCCCATCCTGTCTCGGCCCCGCGTCGAGGCGACGGCAGGATCACTTGCGGAACACCGAACTGTGCAATGGTATGCCGTTGCTGATATAGGAAAGGAAATACTCCAGGTTGTTCCACTCCTCGCTGGCGTACCCGTAGGGCACGGCACGCATCTGCTCCATGCAGCGCTTGAAGCGTCCCTGGAAGGTCATCAGCTCCTCTCCGCCGCGGAAGATCGGCCAGTGCGTGGCATGGCCGAGCGCAGGTGAGATGATCTCCATGCGCATGATGTTGCCGGCATTGACCAGGTGACAGCCTGCGCAGGCTGCATTGAGCTGGCCGATGCGCCGGAAGAACAGCGCCTTGCCGGCCTCGTATTTCTCCTGCGCGGCGGGCGAGTCGACGCGCACGCTCATGCGCATGCCATCCGACAGTGTGCGGGCGTATGCCGTCAGCACACCCATCGGGTAGCGCTGGCCGTAGGCGAGCTCTTCCTCGCCGTTGGCGCGGCGGCAATCGTTCAACGCCATCTCGAAGGTAATCACCTTGCCGCGAGCGGGATCGAAGTACGGATAGTTGCCTGCGATGTTGCGGCCGCCATCCGGGAAACATTCCGCGAACGTCCTGCCGTTTCTGAACGGGGCCTCCCATATCTTCCTGCCCTGCTCGACATCGCCGATGAAGGGTGGGAACTCCATGATCTGCTCGTACTGCGCCTTCGCGTCGCGGTTGGCGATCATGGCACCGTAGACGTAGTCCTCCAGCGCAACGCCCGGGAAGCGCTCGGCGAACGAGCGGATCAAGCGCTGCCGATCCCGCTCCGGCGCAGTCTCGGCGCCCGCAGCGGTCGTGGCCTGCAGCCCGACCCAAACCGGCAGTGCGAAAGCCAGGAACCGCAACGCGCAGCGCAGCAGCCGATGCACGGCTTACCCCGGCGGGATCCTGGCCGCGGTGCTGTTGGTCTCGCCGCGGTTGTCGATCCAGGAGATGGACACTTCGTCGCCTGGCTTTGCGCCCTTGATCCGGAACTGCAGATAGGGGTTGCGTGACACGGCCCGGCTCCACTGGGCCTCCATCACCGGGGTGCCGTTGAGCTTGGCCGTCACCGTCTTGATGAAGTGGATCGGCACCAGCTCGTCGGTACGGGGGTCCTTGCGCAGCCCCGTCTCCATCGGGTGGCCGATCAGCACCCTCACATCGGCGACGTCGCCGTCGAGCTTGACGCGCATGCGGATCGGTTCAGGCATCGCGAGTCTCCTGGATCACGTACCGCAGCCGCCGATGGTCACCTTGATCTCGCGCGTCGCCATGAAGTACTTGCCGCCGGCCTGGACGACGACGCGAAGACTGGAGGTTTCCCCCATCTTGATGCGGGTGGAGACGAAGGGCTCTGCCCCGTTCATCAGTGCGAAGCTGCCCGCCATCGGCTGCAGGTTCTTGTCCACGAAGATGTAGATGACGCGCGTGTCCGGGAGGTTGCTCAGAATCTCGATCGGGACCTGTGCGCCGTTCTCGGCGATCTCGGGCGCCTTGATGAGGATGTCCTCGGTGGCTGCAGGATCGACGATGCCGGCATCCTTCATGGCGTCGCCGACATCGGTGGCGTCGAACGCGGCCTTGGGCCATTCCCCCGCCAGGGCCTGCAGCGGACGCAGCAGTCCCGCTGCCAGACTTGCTGCGAGAGTGCCGGCGGCGAGGCCAGCGCGAAGCAGGCGCCGGCGCAGTCGGTTCATCCTGAAGTTCTCTCCTGCCGGATCAGTGCTGATAGATGTAATCGAGCACCAGATCGATCTCCCGCTCGGTCAACACGCCGTGCTTGCCGAACGGAGGCATCACCGTCTCCGGGTTGCGTCGGGTGGGATCCCAGATCTGCTGGCGCAGCTCGGCGCGATCCGGGAAGCGTTCCCGCATGCGCACGATCGGCGGCCCGATGTTGGCCATCGAGACGGCGGCGGGATCGCCCGGGATCTGGTGGCACGCCAGACAGTTCCCCTTGTACACATCGTGCGCGATCTCGCGCCCGGCAGCCACTGCAGGACTCTCCGCCGCGTGTGCACGGTCGACCGCGAGGACGGCAAGCAAAATCGCTCCCGCCGCCGCTGAGGTGTGAGACCCCCGTGCGACCAGCTTGTTCAACGCCGCCCCCTCAGTCGCCCGAGGGGGCACCACCTTCCGCGATCCAGTGCCCCGATTTCCCGCCTTTTTTCTCCAGCAACCTGATGGCCTCCAAACGCATGCCCCGATCGACGGCTTTGCACATGTCGTAGATGGTCAGCAACCCCACGCTCACGGCGGTCAATGCCTCCATCTCGACGCCGGTGCGGCCGAAGGTTTCCGCGGTTGCCCGGCATTCCACCGCGCTGGCGATTTCGTCGACGACGAATTCCACCGCAACGCGCGTGAGCGGGAGCGGATGACACAGCGGGATCAGCTCGGAGGTCCGTTTGGCGCCCTGGATCGCTGCCACACGCGCCACGCCCAGCACATCGCCCTTCGCGGCGCCGCCCTCCAGAATCCTGCGCAGGGTCGCGGGCAGCATCGACACGCGGCCCGAGGCGACTGCCACACGGTGCGTCTCGGCCTTGCCCGCCACGTCGACCATGTGCGCCCGGCCGCCGGCATCGAAATGCGTGAGATCGCCCATATTTGATTGGCCTTCGGGTAGGAAACGACTGCGTGCGGAAGCGGTCGAAAAGTTATCGCGGGTATCATAGCATCATGAAGCTAGTCCTTTTTGCCGTCCTGCTCGCGGCGTGTCTGCCTGCTGCAGCCGCCGACGCGCTTCCCGATCTCGGTGACGCGTCCCAGAGCGTGCTGTCGCTCCAGCAGGAGCGGCAGCTCGGCGAGGCGATCATGCGTCAGATCCGCATGAACAAGCAGTACGTGAACGACCCCGAGCTGGCCGACTACATCAACGGTGTCGGCTACCGGCTGGCGGCCGCCAGTCCCAACGCCGAACAGAGCTTCGAGTTCTTCCTGATCGACGACCCGACCATCAATGCCTTTGCCCTGCCGGGTGGGTTCATCGGCGTGCACACCGGCCTGATCGTCTCATCCCAGAGCGAGTCCGAGCTGGCTGCAGTGCTCGGTCATGAAATCGCCCACGTTACCCAACGGCACATCGCGCGACTGTTTCAGCAGCAGAAGCAGGCCGGGATGGCTTCGCTGGCGGCTGTGGCGCTTGCACTGCTGGCGGCGCGCTCGAATCCCGATCTGGCAAGCGCCGCACTGGCAGGCGCGCAGTACGCGACGATCCAGACCCAGCTCAACTTCACTCGCGACAACGAACGTGAGGCCGATCGCATCGGTGTCCAGATCCTGGAGAACTCCGGATTTGACCCCCATGCCATGCCGGTGTTCCTCGACCGCATGCAGCGCGCCTACCGGATATACGACACCAACGCACCGTCCTACGTTCGCACCCACCCGCTGACCTTCGAGCGGATCGCCGACGTGCAGAACCGGGTCGATGCGCTTCCCTACAAACAGGTCCCGGACAGCCTGGCGTATCGGTTCGTCAGGGCGCGGCTGCAGGTCGAGCAGTTCGCGCCCCGCGATGCAGTCACCCACTTCGAAGACGTCCTGCGCGAGAAGAAAACCGTCAGTGAGCCGGCCGCCCGCTTTGGCCTCATCGTGGCGCTGATGCGAGCCAAGGACATCCAGCGCGCCAGCCGCGAGATGAGCCTGTTGCAGGCCGAAGTCCCGGACAACGCGATGGTGGCCACGCTCGCGGGCCGCGTGAAAACAGCAGCTGGTGATCTCCAGGGCGCCCTGCGGGCATACGCCGACGCCGTCCAGCGGTTCCCACGTCACCGTGCGCTGACCATCGACTACGCCCGTGCCCTGCTAGACGCGAAGCGTCCGCGCGAGGCGCTCGACCTGGTCGATGGCGCCCTGCAGTCGGTGCGCTCCGACCATCGGCTCTACGAGCTCCAGGCGCAGTCCTACGCCGCGCTCGGGCAGCGGCTGCAGCAGCATCGGGCGCAGGCCGAGGCCTACGTCCTGCTCGGGAGCGTTCCGGCCGCCATCGAGCAGCTCCAGATCGGACTGAAGAGCGGCGACGGGGACTACTACCAGCTTTCCAGCGCCGAGGCGCGCCTGCGCGAACTGCGCGCGCTTGACGCCGAATCGCGGCGCCGTTAAGCGTCCGCCCCTTCTGTCGCCGCCAGCCTCCACCACTGCCGTTCCTCGCGCGGTTGGCACGATCCGTGTTTGTGTCATCTGACGCTTGGCGCGCCGAGCGCGACCGGTCCTCGCCGTCAGCGGCCAGGATGATGTATCTAATTGAATAATAGTGAATTCTCTTGTCCCTGCTCGACCCATCTCCGCCACCCCTGATGCCATGATGCAGAAAATCGGGAAATACCAGCTCATCAGCGAGCTTGGGAAGGGCGCCACGAGCGCGGTATTTCTCGCCATGGACTCGTTTGCCAACCGCAAGGTGGCCATCAAGGTGGTGCAGCGAGACGTGCTGGGCGACCGCGAGCACGGCAAGCGCTTTCGCAAGCTGTTCCTGACCGAGGCGTCCCTGTCCGGCAAGCTGTCCCATCCCCACATCGCGGCCATTTACGATGCGGTGGCCGACGAGGAGGGCAGCTACATCGTCATGGAGTATGTCGAGGGGGGCACGCTCGAGCAGCACACCAAGATCAACAATCTCCTGCCGATCAACAAGATCATCGAGATCGTCTTCAAGTGCAGCAAGGCGCTGGACTATGCCCACCGGCACGGCGTGATCCATCGCGACATCAAGCCGGCCAACATCCTGCTGTCCAAGGACACCGATATCAAGATCTCGGACTTCGGTGCTGCCCTGACCTCGGCTGCCGAGACCACCCAGGTGACCGGGATCGGCTCTCCTGCCTACATGTCGCCCGAGCAGGTGCAGGAGCAACAGCTCACGCACCAGACCGACATCTTCTCGCTGGGCGTGGTCATGTACCAGCTGCTCACCGGCAGCCTGCCGTTCAAGGCCACCAACAACTACAGCATGGTGTTTCAGATCATCAACGTGGACCCGCCGCCGCCCAGCATTTTCCGGCCGGAGACCCCCGCCAGCGTGGATCTGATCGTCAAGAAAGCGCTGCAGAAGCGCCCGGAGAACCGCTATCAGACCTGGGAGGAGTTCGCCCAGGATCTGGTGAGGGTGTTCAACAACCTGCAGACGCCGGAGCAGCCGGTACCCGACACCGAGAAGTTCAACACCCTGCGGCGCCTGGAGTTTTTCCGCAACTTCACCGACGTCGACCTGTGGCAGGTCCTGCACATCTCGAACTGGAACCGCATCCCCCCCGGCACGACCCTGATCCGGGAGGGCGAGACGGGGACGTCGTTCTTTATCCTCGCCGCCGGCGAGGTGAAAGTGACGAAGAGCGAGCGCCTGCTGACCGTGCTGAAGGCCGGCGAGTGCTTCGGGGAAATGGCCTACCTCGGCAGGCGCCAGTTCAAGCGCAGCGCGAGCGTTGCCTCGGTCACCGAGATCACGGTGATCGAGATCAAGGCCGACGCGCTCAATGGCGCAACCGAAAGCTGCAGGCATCAGTTTACCGCGGCGTTCCTCGAGCTGCTCGTGACCCGACTGGAGGCCGCGGATGTGCGGCTGGCAGAGCTGCTGGTCGACCGGAGTGTGATCACCTAGCCGCAAGGCGGCTGCGTCCGCGCCCGGAAACACGCTATCATTTGTTCCGTGGCAGGGTGTTGCAGCTCGACGCGTGCCGAGCTGAATCGATCGGCAGCTGGTTACGCTCTATCAGCTCGTTGTGCGCGTTGGCCCAGGGAAGTACGCCCGCGGGCCCCGGTGCAGCTGTTTCGAAAGCCTGCCGACGTTCTACCCAGAGCAAATGTCCATGGTCAAGCAGATCGACAACGCCGAGCTCGAGCGCATGCGTCAATCAGGCGCAGTGGTGCTTCTCGATGTGCGCACCGATCCCGAAGTAGCGCGTGGCATCATCGCCGGCGCGCGCCATATCCCCCTGCACCTGGTGCCGGCGCGCTATACCGAGCTCGCGCCGCATGTCGCGACCGTTATCTACTGCCAGTCGGGTGGGCGCTCGGCGCAGGCGTGTGCCTGGCTCCTGGACAAGGGGTTTGCGCAGGTGCTCAACCTCCAGGGCGGGATCACCGCCTGGCTGCGCGAGGGCCGGCCGGTCACGGCTCCGGAATGAACGGGAAGCATGGAGACTGCCGCCGCTACTGCCTTTGACCGCGAGCTGGATGCGCGGGGCCTGAACTGTCCTCTGCCGATCCTGCGCACCAAGCGATCCCTCAACGACATGGCGTCGGGGCAGGTACTCAAGGTCCTCGCGACAGATCCGATGTCGGTGCGCGACTTCCAGGCGTTCTCGCGTCAAACCGGGCACCAGCTGCTCGCGTCCGGCGAACGTGCAGGCGAGTTCTTCTTTTTCCTGCGCAAGAAGTGAATCCGGACCGCCTGCTGATCCCGCTCGACCGCGCCCTGCGCACCCTGTTCGCGCCCGCCAGCAGTGCCAGGCCGGTGCCCGGCGACGATCTGCCGGAAGCGCAGTTGAGCGATGTGGGACGGCGCGAGACCGCAGCGCTGATGCGCATCAATCACGTGGGGGAAGTCTGTGCCCAGGCCCTGTACGAGGGGCAGATGCTGGTTGCGCGGGAAAGCCGGGTCAAGCATCTGCTGGCCCGGGCGGCGCGGGACGAGACCGATCACCTGGCGTGGACGCAGCGCAGACTGGAGGAGTTGGGTGGCAGGCGCAGTGTGCTTGCCCCGATCTTCTACGCAGGTTCGTTCACTCTCGGCGCTGCTGCCGGGCTGCTGGGCGATCGCTGGAGCCTCGGCTTCCTTGCCGAGACCGAGCGGCAGGTGGAGCAGCACCTCGACGGCCATCTCGAGCGCCTGCCCGAGCAGGATGCCCGCAGCCGGGCCATTCTCAGCCAGATGAAGGCGGACGAGGTCGGTCATGCGGTAAACGCCCGGCATGGAGGCGGTGCCGATCTGCCCGCTCCGGTGCGCCTCGCGATGCGTCTGGCGTCGCGGGTGATGACGTCGACTACCCGCTGGTTCTAGAGGCTCGACCGGCGGGCAAGCCCCACATCGGCTAGCGCGGCGGCGCGGCCGCGTCCTGGATCTCGAAATCGTGCGTGATGCGGGCGGTCTTGCCCAGCATGATGGACGCGGAGCAGTACTTCTCCGCCGACAGGTGGATCGCGCGCTCGACGTGGCGTGCGTCGAGGTTTCGGCCGGTGATGATGAAATGGAAGTGGATCTGCGTGAACACTTTTGGATCCTGCGCGGCTCGCTGAGCATCGACCTCGACCACGCAGTCGGTGATGTCCTGGCGGGCCTTGCGCAGGATGGTGACGACGTCATAGGCGGTGCACCCGCCAGTCCCGGCCAGCATCGTCTCCATCGGCCGTGGCCCGAGGTTGCGCCCGCCGCCTTCGGGGGCGCCGTCCATCAGGATGGCATGGCTGCTTTCGGTCTGGGCGAGGAAGCTGACTTCCTCCACCCACTTGATGCGCAGTTTCATGGGGTCGCTGGGCTGGTTGCGGGGCTGAACCAGAATCGTAGCCCATACCACGCCCGGCCAAGAGCCTCACGCCAGGCCCGGTCACCTTGCTTCGATGCGCAGAGTGTGGTGGGTTGTGCGGGCTAGGTGCACCGCACAAGATTTCCTTGCATTCGGCTTCGCATTAGCCCAAAATCGCGTCATGACCGAGGCGAATCCGTCCTTGGCGCCTTCTCCTCCATCCTCCTCCTTTGGTGGAACTGCGCGCAACCGTTTGGTTGCGCGTTTTTTTTCTCCGGTCCGGCTGCAGGGAGCCGACCTCCGTTCGACTTCCAAGCATCGCCTACTGCGACGCAATATCGAGGCCTCTGATCCGGCCAAGGCGATGCCCTACGCGCCCAGCCATTTTAGCTTATTAATAAAGAGGTTATATGTGCCTGGGTGCAAAGTCCCTAGCCTTTTCGCTAGAATATGCTGTTTTTCCGACCAGAACACAGAAGGATCGTTCCGCATGGGTGACGCTGGTGTCAACAACGGCAAGCGTCGGTTTCTGCTGGTAGCCAGCAGTGTGGCCGGTGGAGCGGCTGCGGTGGCCGTGGCTGTGCCGTTCCTTTGGAGCATGCAGCCGAGCGCCCGGGCCCGGGCCGCGGGTGCACCCGTAGAGGTCGACATCTCCAAGGTCGAGCCGGGGATGATGATCCGCGCCGAGTGGCGCAGCAAACCAGTTTGGATCGTGCGGCGCACCCCCGAGATGATCGAGGCCCTGAAACGGATGGACAGCAAGGTCGCCGACCCCGAGTCGCAGCGGCCGATGCAGCCCCAGTATGCGCAGAACGAATACCGGTCGATCAAGCCCGAGTGGCTGGTGCTGGTGGGCATCTGCACCCATCTGGGTTGCTCGCCCACCGACCAATTGAAGGCCGGGCCCGAGAGCGGACTGGGGGAGGATTGGGCGGGCGGATTCTTCTGTCCCTGCCACGGCTCCAAGTTCGACCTTGCCGGGCGCGTATTCAAGGACGTGCCCGCTCCCACCAACCTCGAGGTGCCGAAGTACCAGTTCCTGACGGATACGCGCCTGCTGATCGGCGAAGACGGCAAAGGAGCCTGATCGATGACCCGCACGCAGGCATTGCTGGACTGGATCGATGCACGCTTCCCGCTCTCGTCGCTGTGGAAGGAGCACCTGTCGGAGTACTACGCGCCGAAGAACTTCAACTTCTGGTACTACTTCGGGTCGCTCGCGGTGCTAGTGCTGGTGATCCAGATCATCAGCGGGATCTTCCTGACCATGAACTACAAGCCGGACGCTGCGCAGGCCTTCGGTTCGGTCGAGTACATCATGCGCGACGTTCCGGGGGGATGGCTGATCCGCTACATCCATTCCACCGGCGCATCGATGTTCTTCGTGGTGGTGTACCTGCACATGTTCCGCGGCCTGCTGTACGGGTCTTATCGCAAGCCGCGCGAGCTGCTCTGGCTGGTGGGCGTGCTGATCTACCTGTGCATGATGGCCGAGGCGTTCTTTGGTTATCTGCTCCCCTGGGGCCAGATGTCCTACTGGGGCGCGCAGGTCATCGTCAACCTGTTCGCGGCCGTGCCGATCATCGGCGAGGACCTGGCCGTGTGGATCCGCGGCGACTACGTGATCTCGGACGCGACACTGAACCGCTTCTTCGCCTTCCATGTGATTGCCATCCCGCTCGTTCTGCTTGCGCTGGTGGTGGTCCACATCATGGCGCTGCACGAGGTCGGGTCGAACAACCCGGACGGGATCGAGATCAAGAAGAAGAAGGACGCCAGCGGCAGGCCGCTCGACGGGATTGCCTTCCATCCCTACTACACGGTCAAGGACATGGTCGGGGTGGCGGTGTTCCTGGCGGTGTTCAGCATCGTGGTGTTCTTTGCGCCCGAGGTGGGCGGGTACTTCCTCGAGTACAACAACTTCATCCCCGCCGATCCCCTCAAGACACCGCAGCACATTGCGCCGGTGTGGTATTTCACGCCGTACTACGCGATGCTGCGCGCCGTGCCCGCCTTCCTGGGAACGCAGTTCTGGGGTGTGCTGGTGATGGGCGCAGCGGTGCTGATCTTCTTCTTCCTGCCCTGGCTGGATCGCAGCCCGGTGAGGTCGATCCGTTATAAGGGGGCCTATTACCGGATCGCCCTGGCGTTGTTTGTCCTGAGCTTCGTCGTGCTGGGCTGGCTGGGGACGCAGCCCACCGATTTCCTCGGCAAGCTCGGCAGCACCGACATGGCGGTGATCCTGGCGCGCCTGTTCACCGTCGTGTACTTCGCGTTCTTCCTGCTCATGCCCTGGTACAGCCGAATCGACCGCACCAGGCCCGAGCCGGAGCGGGTGACCGGGTAGACGGCCGACAACTGTCCGAGACGACAACGATGAAGAAGATCCTGTTTCTGGCACTGGTGCTGCCGTGCGCTGCGTATGCCGCGGTCGGGCATGTGAAGCTGGACAAGGCACCCATCGACTATCGCGATGCCGTGTCGATCCAGCGCGGTGCCCAGGTGTTCGTCAACTATTGCCTGAACTGCCATGGCGCGCAGTACATGCGTTACAACCGCCTGATGGCGCTGGGGCTGACCGAGCAGCAGATCCGCGACAACCTTCTGTTCGGGCCGGGCAAGGTGGGCGACACCATGACCGTCGCGACGCGCGCGAGGGATGCCAAGGAGTGGTTCGGCGTCGCGCCACCCGACCTGTCGGTGGTCGCCCGGTCGCGTGGCGCTGACTGGTTGTACACCTATCTTCGCAGCTACTACCGCGACGACAAGACCGCTACGGGCTGGAACAACCTCGTGTTCCCGAACGTCGGCATGCCGCATGTGCTGTGGCAGCTGCAGGGGCAGCAAGTGCTCGAGGTGAAGGAGGCGGACGGGCCGCACGGGAAGCAGTCCGTCACCGAAGTGGTTCTCGCCGAGCCCGGGGCGCTGGCGCCGATTGAATACAACCGGCTGGTGGCCGATCTGGTCAACTACCTCGTGTTCATGGGTGAGCCGGAACGCGCCAGCCGGGTCAGGATCGGCTATATCGTGCTCATCGCAGTGGGTGTTCTGTTCGTCCTGTTCTACCTGCTGAAGCGCGAGTACTGGAAGGACGTCCACTAAACCGTGCACGCGCCCACACGCCTATGATGACCCTTTACTCGGGCACGACCTGCCCGTTCAGCCAGCGCTGCCGGATCGTCCTCTATGAGAAGGGGATGGACTTCCAGATCATCGACGTGGACTTGTTCAACAAGCCCGAAGACCTGGCGGTCATGAACCCCTACAACCGGGTGCCGGTGTTGGTGGAGCGCGACCTCATCCTGTATGAGTCCAACATCATCAACGAGTACATCGACGACCGCTTCCCGCACCCGCAGCTCATGCCCGCCGACCCGGTGATGCGTGCGCGTGCGCGCCTGTTCCTGTTCCGCTTCGAGCAGGAGCTGTTCTGCCACATCGACACGATCGAGAAGGGGCCGCAGAAGCCGGCGGACAAGGCGCGCATCCTGATCCGCGACAGCCTCACCCAGATCGCCCCGGTATTCGTGAAGCAGAAGTACATGCTCGGCGACGAGTTCTCCATGCTCGACGTCGCCATTGCGCCGCTGCTCTGGAGGCTGGATTATTACGGCATCCAGCTGCCCAAGCAGGCTGCACCGCTGATGAAGTACTCGGAGCGCATCTTCAGCCGTCCGGCCTATATCGAGGCGCTGACGCCCTCCGAGAAGGTTATGCGCAAGTGAAGGAAGCGCCCACTACGCCCTATCTGATCCGCGCCATCTGGGAGTGGTGCGTCGATAACGGCTTCACACCCTATATCGCGGTGAAGGTCGACAGCGCGACGCGTGTGCCCATGGAGTACGTGCGCAATGGCGAGATCGTCCTGAACATCAGCCCGGACGCAACCCGCAACCTGAAGGTCGGCAACGAGCTGATCCAGTTCTCTGCGCGCTTCAACGGCGTGTCCCGGGAGGTGTCGGTACCGGTGGCCACCGTGGCAGGTATCTTCGCGAAGGAAAATGGCCAGGGGCTGGCATTCCAGTCCGCGGGTGGCGAGCGCGGCGGGCTCACACCGGTACCGATGAGCGACGCCGAATCGGACGGCGGCGACAAGCCGCGCCCTTCCGGCGGGGGCCGCCCTCGGCTGCAGATCGTCAAGTAAGTCCTTCCTGCGCCCGGGCGCCATCGCACCGGGGCGCTACCCGTGGTTGGCTATAATCGGCGCTTCACAAGGCCGGATTAGCTCAGTTGGTAGAGCAGCGCACTTGTAATGCGAAGGTCGGGGGTTCAAATCCTCTATCCGGCACCAAACGCTCTGCGGAGGTCACTCATGCCCATGCCCGACCGGGCCCGCCACCTTACCAGCCCACGAGGCCGGGCGATGCTCCTGGCCGGGGCACTGCTCGCCGTCTTCATTACGCTGCCTGCTCCGCAGGCAGCGGCCGTAGACACCAGTGCTTCCGCGCTCCAGCAGGCGCAGCAGCGTCTGCGCCGCGCCAACGAGGAACTTGACCGTGTGAAGCAGCGGGCAGCCAAGGCCCAGAAGCGGGTCAAGGACGCCGAAGAGGCGCATCAGGAGGCGGTCCGCGAGGCCGAGGAGGCGAAGGCCAGGCTGGAGCAGGCCCGCTCCGACCAGGAGGCGGCGAGCGCAGCAGTCACCCCGGCCCAAGGGGAGTACGACCAGGCCCGGGCCGTCATCGAGGAGATCTACCGGGCCAGGCAGGGCGTGTCGCAGTAGCGCGCCTGCTTGGAGGCAAAAAAAATGGCAGCGGGGGAGGATCCGCTGCCAGGAGTTCCCCATTACAGGGGAGGAGACCTGTGTTGATTAACGGCGCCGGCCCCGGGACCTTTAGGTTATTTTTTTGGGCTTCCGGCAACCCGACCAAGGCAAAAAAAATGGGCAGCTAGGGGGAGGAGACCCGCTGCCCAGAGTTCCCCAACAGGGGGAGGAGACCTGAAACCAACAACGTCGCGTTCGCGGAGGACTTTAGGGTCGAAACGAGTCGATAATCTAAAGCGTCCCGTACACGAGCATACGTCCAGCAAAGACCGTGCCAAAGGCGACGAAAATATGCAAAGGTACTTCGGTTCCGCCCTGCGCGAAGCGCTGCCTACTGACCTGGTTGCGCGCGGCCAGACCCATCGTCAGCAGGCCGATCAGGACCAGGAACGCGAACCCGGGGTGCTGTGACCAGAGACGGCCGAGCCAGCCGGCAAACCAGCCGCCCGGCGCCAGTCCGTGGTAGACGATGCCGGTCATCCCCAGCAGCCCTAATGCGGCCAGCGTGAGGCTGTGAAGGAAGCCCAGCACACCGTGGATCCTGCTGCGGCTTACAATCTTTTCCATGTGTCGCCCTCGCAAACGGGTTGCGCATGAGGCGGCGCGCGCAGCCGGGTGAGGGAATGCGGGAGCGCTGGCGTACAACGCTCCTGTGGGCAGCTTGACGGGCAGTGCACACCGGACGGTGCTGCATCGACGGTCGAGCCCCGACTGGCAATCCCGCTGTCTTAGGACCTTTGGTCCCGTAGACCGGTAACTTTGCGCCCCCGCCTTTCGGTCGGGTTAGCCCTGATCAGTCCAAGCCGGCGGCCGGGTGATCTCTGCCGCCAACGGACTAGTTTCGGCATCGCGGCAGGGAACTTGAGCCATTTCCGTCCGGCGGCGGCAAACGTTGCCGGTGGACGCGGGTCCAGGGGCTCGCGCGGTGAGATGCTGGGGTATACTCGAAAGCTTTCGGGGCCGCCGTCATCAGGGCGGACCACGGTCTAAACGATTCTCCCTCTCGAATGAAGATCCACGAATACCAGGCCAAGGAGATTCTGCGCCGGTTCGGGGTGGCGACGCCGCGAGGCTTGCCATGCTTCACCCTGGACGAGGCACTGGCAGCCGGCCGCGAGCTCGGTGGACCGGTCTGGGTTGTCAAGGCACAGATTCATGCCGGCGGGCGCGGCAAGGGTGGGGGCGTGAAGGTTGCGCGCACGCTCGACGAGGTGAAGCAGCACGCGCGGGCCATCCTGGGCATGCGCCTGGTCACGCATCAGACCGGGCCCGAGGGACGCGTCGTCAAGCGTCTGCTGATTGAAGAGGGGGCGGACATCCGCACCGAGCTGTATATCGGGATGGTCGTGGACCGGTCGTCCCAGCGCGTGGTGCTGATGGCCTCCAGCGAAGGCGGGATAGACATCGAGGAGGTGGCAGCCAGCACACCCGAGAAGATCCACAAGCTCGCCATCGACCCGGTGAAAGGGCTGACCACGGACCAGGCTGCGGACATGGCGCACAAGATCGGCATCCCGGACGCTGCCCTGCCCCAGGCTGCCGAACTGCTGCGCAGCCTGTATCGGGCGTTCGACGAAACCGATGCGTCGCTGGCTGAGATCAACCCGCTCATCCTCAGCGGCGACCACCGCGTGATGGCGCTGGACGCGAAGATGAACTTCGACGACAACGCCCTGTTCCGGCATCCCGAGATCGTCGCGCTGCGCGACCTCGATGAGGAAGATCCGGCTGAGATCGAGGCGTCGAAGTTCGACCTGAGCTACATCTCGCTGGACGGCAACATCGGCTGTCTGGTCAATGGCGCCGGGCTTGCCATGGCGACCATGGACATCATCAAGCTGTATGGCGGAGCCCCTGCCAACTTCCTGGACGTGGGCGGGGGCGCCACCACCGAGAAGGTGACCGAAGCGTTCAAGATCATGCTGCGCAATCGGAACGTGCAAGCGATCCTGGTGAACATCTTCGGCGGAATCATGAAGTGTGACGTTATCGCGCACGGTGTAGTGGAGGCCGCGCGCCAGGTGAAGTTGGCGGTGCCGCTGGTGGTGCGACTCGAAGGCACCAACGTGGACCTGGGCAAGCAGATCCTGGCCGGCTCGGGGCTGCCGATCATCTCGGCCGGCAACATGGCCGACGCCGCCCAGAAAGTGGTCACTGCGGTGCGTGGACGGGGCTGATCAACCATTCGAGCTATGGCCATCCTGATCAACCAGAACACCAGAGTCATCACCCAGGGCATCACCGGCAAGACGGGACAGTTTCACACCCGCGCCTGCGCCGCGTACGCCAACGGGAAGAACTGCTTTGTTGCCGGCGTGACACCCGGCAAGGGTGGGCAGGCCTTCGAAGGCATCCCGATCTACAACACGGTGGCCGACGCCAAGGCGGCAAGCGCTGCAACGGTCTCGGTCATCTACGTTCCGCCCCCCTACGCCGCAGCCGCCATCGACGAGGCGGTGGATGCAGGCATCGACCTGGTGATCTGCATCACCGAGGGGATACCGGTGCGTGACATGATCCGCACGCGGTATCGGATGCGCGCGACCAAGACCATCCTGGTCGGGCCCAACTGCCCGGGTGTGATTACGCCCGACGAGATCAAGGTCGGCATCATGCCCGGCCACATCCACAGACGTGGGCCGGTCGGCGTGGTGTCGCGCTCGGGGACGCTGACCTACGAGGCCGTGGGCCAGCTCATGGAGCAGGGTCTCGGCCAGTCCACCTGTGTGGGTATCGGCGGGGATCCGGTGAACGGGCTCAAGCACCTCGACGTCATGAAGATGTTCAACGAGGATCCGCAGACCGAAGCGGTGATCATGGTCGGCGAGATCGGCGGCAGCGACGAGGAAGAGTGTGCGCGCTGGGTGAAGGACAACATGCGCAAGCCGGTGGTCGGCTTCATCGCCGGGGTCACCGCGCCGCCGGGCAAGCGTATGGGGCACGCGGGGGCGATCATCTCCGGCGGCAAAGGCACTGCGGCAGAGAAGCTGGCGGTGATGGAAGAGTGCGGTATCGCGATCACGCGCAACCCGGCAGAGATTGGAAAGCTCGCCCGGTCAGTGCTGAGATAAGGCCGTGAAGATCCTCGTCCCTATCGACGGCTCGCCGAACGCGCTGCGAGCATTGCGCCACGTGCTGGACAACCGGGCGTGGTACAGCGAGCCCCTGGAGGTGCACCTGCTCAACGTGCAGCTGCCGGTGGCCTCTGGCGGCGTGAAAATGTTCATCTCCCAGGACCAGCTCAACGAGTTCTACGAAGAGCAGGGGCAGGCTGAACTGAAGTCCGCCCGCGAGTTGATGCAGGCCGCAGGGGTGTCCTGTCACCTGCGCGTAGGCGTGGGGGATGCGGCTGCCACGATTGCGGGCTATGCGCGCGACGAGGGCTGCGCGCTGATCGTGATGGGTACGCGCGGGCTGGGCTCGATCGCCAACATGCTGCTCGGTTCGGTCGCGACCAAGGTGATCCACCTCGCCGAGGTGCCCGTGCTGTTGATCAAGTAGCGCTCTGCGCGGAGCTACGCGCCTCGCGCAGCTCTTGCAGGCAGCGCGCGCAGAAGCAGGCCTGCGCGGACGGGTCCGGCGGCGCGCCCGGCTCAAACCGCGTAGCGCACCAGCAGGGCGCACTCTGGCCGAAGCCGCAGCGGTTGTCACCTCCGCAACGCGGGCAGACACGAACTGGCTCGGGCGGATCCATCGGCGCTATTCTATCCGTGTCGATTCAGGGAAGAGCACAACATGCGCGCGATGCAATTGGAAGCACCGCGACAGCCTCTGCAATTCAGGGACCTGCCGATCCCCGTCCCGGCTCCCGGGCAAGTTCTGATCCGCACGCGCGCATGCGGCGTGTGTCGCACCGATTTGCACGTCGTGGACGGCGACCTCACACAGGGCAAGCTGCCCATCATCCCCGGGCACGAAATCGTTGGCGAAGTCGTGGAGCTGGGCCCGGGCACCACCGGCCTTGCCTTCGGCCAGCGCGTGGGGGTGCCATGGCTCGGCTACACCTGCGGACAGTGCCGCTACTGTCGCGCGGGCCATGAGAATCTGTGCGATCGCGCCCGCTTCACCGGCTACCACCTTGACGGCGGCTACGCCGAGTACGTCGTCGCCGACGCCCGCTACTGCTTTCCGCTGCCCGAGGCGTACAGCGATGCGCAGGCCGCGCCGCTGCTGTGCGCAGGATTGATCGGATATCGTGCGCTGTCGATGGCGGGCGACGCTCGCCGGCTGGGGATCTATGGTTTCGGCGCGGCGGCCCATATCGTCTCGCAGGTGGCGCGCTATCAGGGGCGGGAGGTCTATGCGTTCACGCGGCCCGGAGACTCGCAGGCACAGGCCTTCGCGCGCGAGCTGGGTGCGGTGTGGGCCGGAGACTCGGCGTCCCCTGCCCCGGAAGTTCTGGACGCCGCGATCATCTTCGCACCCATTGGTGCGCTCATCCCGGCCGCGTTACAGGTGGTCGACAAAGGTGGCCGGGTGGTCTGCGCGGGCATACACATGACCGACATCCCGAGCTTTCCCTACGCCATCCTGTGGGGAGAGCGCAGCGTGGTGTCGGTGGCCAACCTCACCCGTCACGACGGGGAAGCGTTCCTGGCCCTCGCGCCCAGGGTGCCGGTGCGCACCGAGGTGGAGGCGTTGCCGCTCACGCAGGCCAACGAGGCGCTGGCGA